>Ga0364873_10074_pt1 | contig 63175 bp, 54 predicted proteins | sample ExccelAu500001D3_2_FD_206928 | JGI IMG/M metagenome (GOLD analysis project Ga0364873, IMG submission 206928) | Enriched cells from Trout Bog Lake Hypolimnion, Wisconsin, USA - BchlTB.Aug07.5000.01.D3 | ecosystem: Environmental > Aquatic > Freshwater > Lake > Hypolimnion/Profundal zone | place... | reverse complement strand
TTGCGGGTTATGCCAATGTACCATTGCTTACTGTGCTCTGGTTTTTGTATATGTCGTTTAACCATGTCGGGCAGGATTGGTACGGCTATGGCTGGGAGATCCAGCTCACTGAAACCGGCTTCCTCGCGATCTTTCTCTGTCCGCTGCTGGATTTGCGGCCATTTCCAAAACACCCGCCTCCTTTGCCCGTAATTATTTTATTCCGATGGCTCAGCTTCCGGATAATGCTTGGCTCTGGCCTGATCAAGATCCGCGGGGATGACGTTTGGCGCAATGGCACCGCGCTTTTTTACCATTTCGAAACACAACCCATCCCTGGTCCGTTGAGCCGCTTGCTTCATTTTCTGCCACAAATAATGCTTAAAATGGGCGTCTGGTTCAACTGGCTGGCCGAGCTGGTGGCGCCATGGTTCGTTTTCTGGCCGCGCATCGGGCGGCATATTGCCGGAGTGATCATCGTGCTGTTCCAGATCAACATTATCATCAGTGGCAACCTTTCGTTTTTAAACTGGCTCACTATTATCCCGGCGCTGGCTTGTTTTGATGATGGTTTCTGGGCCCGGCTGCTTCCCCGTAGGCTTGTTCGTAAGGCTGCAGCCGCTGCCGAAGATGCCGAAGTATCCAAACCAATGTTGAATACCGCCTGGGTGGTGGCAGTCGTAATTGCATTGCTCAGCATCCAGCCGGTGGTGAATATGCTGTCGCCGGGGCAGGTGATGAATACCTCCTTTGACCCGCTTGACCTGGTAAATACCTACGGCGCATTCGGCAGCGTAGGAAAGGACCGCTTCAATGTTGTATTTGAAGGAACAACGGATGATACCACCGGCGGCAAAGCCAATTGGAAACCCTATATCTACAAGGGCCTGCCGGTGCTGCTGAACCAGCCGCCGCTGCAAATAGCACCCTACCAGTTACGTTTAGACTGGCAAATGTGGTTCGCAGCCATGTCAACCGCAGATCAATACCCCTGGACCTATAATCTTGTATGGAAACTCCTGCATAACGACTCTGGTGCGGTAAGCTTGTTTGCCGGGAACCCATTCCCGAACCGGCCGCCGCGATATATGCGGGCCGTAATATACCGCTATGCATTTGCAAAGCCCGGCAACCCGCATGGACTTTACTGGACCAGGGAGCGGCTTGGAGATTGGATGCCGGTGCTATCGGCTAATGATGAAAGGTTGATTAAGTTTTTGCGGAGTGAGGGGTGGATAAGGTGAAGGGATATTCAAAAGTAAAATTGATGTGACCTGTTCGCTTTGAACTTTATTATACCTAATTTGTATCACCAATTTTAAATTAAGCAGCCATGAAAAAAGACCTTTCCCTTGATGGTACTAATGTGCCCGCCTCCAACGATGAAAAGCGACAAGCCGCTACTGCACGCAAAATGCAAATAGACCGGCGGAAATTTGTGAAAATGTCCGCAGTGAGTGCTTTGGCTTTCAGTATTGTGCCCCGGCATGTGCTTGGCGGAACAGGTTTTACCGCACCAAGCGATAAACTGACGCTCGCTTATGTAGGCTGCGGCACACAGGGCTTTAGGGAATTATTGCCCATGCTGGCTGTTCCGGGTGTGCAGGTAGTTGCCGTGTGCGACCCTAATCAATACGCGATAGGGTACAGGGATTGGTCGAAAACGGGGTTGAGGGATGAGATCAGGGCTGCTATAGGGAAAGCCGACTGGAATCCGGGCGGCGATAATACTATCCCCGGCGGAAGGGACAACGGAATTGATATTGTAAATACTTTTTATAGCAATAAAAGGGGCGGAGATAACTTTAAAGGCTGTAACGCCTATGCGGATTACCGTGAACTGCTTGAAAAGGAAAAAGACGTTGACGCGGTTAAAATAATGACACCCGATCACCTGCATGGCCTTTTTGCCATAGCTGCGCTGAAAAGAAATAAACACGTACTGATGCACAAGCCGCTTTCCAATCGGCTGCTGGAAGGCAAAGCGGTGATTGATGCGGCCCGGCAGACCAAGGCTGTAACGCACCTGGTGCCATGGGACTCCAACGGATCAATGGACCAGGTAATGGCATGGATAAATTCGGGTAAGATAGGCAAACTGAAAGAAGTACATAACTGGACCAATCGCCCGGTATGGCCGCAGTTTCCAACCCTGCCAACTGAAAATGTGCCCGTTCCTGACGGGCTCAACTGGAACCTGTGGCTGGGGCCCGAAGCAGACCGTCCGTATTCGCCGGAGTACACCAATATGTTTTTCAGAGGATGGTATGATTTTGGGGGAGGCTCCATGGCCGATATGGGCCACTATAGCCTGTGGTCGGTTTTCAATGCGCTGGAACTCACCTCGCCAACCATTATTGAACCTAATTTGAGTCATTTTATTGATATGAACGGCGTTACCCCGCATTATGTGCGCAATGATTTCTCTTTCCCGATGGCCAGTTCGGTAAGGTTTAAATACCCTGCCAATGGCGACAGGCCGGCTGTTGACCTTTGCTGGTATGACGGCGGCATAAGGCCCTCGCTACCTGAAGAACTGATTGCCAATAACGAAGAACTGCCCGCCGAAGGTATGATGTTTGTGGGAGAAAAGGGTAAAATATTGGCCGGGTTTAATATCCAAAACCCACGCCTGTTTTCCCGTCACAAAAAACCGGTAGCCGCCACTACCCAGGCTATTGAATCGTACGCGCATGATAATATGGTAACCGCCTTAACGCTGTTTGCTGATTCGTGCAAAAGCGGCCAGCAATATCCTGGCAGTTTCCTGGAAGCCGAAGGGCTTACCGAAGCAGTTAATTTATACGCCGCCAGTTTACGCTCCGGTCACTTATTAAAATATGATGCCGCCAGCCGGCAGATCACCAATTTGCCTGATGCAAATAAATATTTGGCCAGGCAGTATAGGGCGGGGTGGGAGCCGGGGATGATTTGAGGGGATTGGGTTGATTGGGCAAAAGTTTAAACCAAATATTGCTGATTGTAACGTTTTATATTTAAGCGCTGTCGGAAGTCTATGACTTCGGATACGATATGTTGGTAGTCTGTGACTACATTACAAAATAAATGTTAAATAGAGATTAAAGATACGGCCGCTTAGCAAATGATTTTGGCTCAAAAAGCACAAGGTTTTTAAAAACAAGGATTTGATTGCTTTTTTACACCCTGTAGTCGCAGACTACAGACATAGTCATCCGAAGTCACAGACTTCGGACAGCGGGGGTTTAGTAAATAAATAAAAAAGCCTGCTATTGGTATAACAGGCCGGCAAGATACAAACAAGACACAAATAATAAAAAAATGTTTAAATGTAGCCGATTAACCCTCTCAGCCAAAAGTGGCAAAGAGGGTAAAAAGAAGACACTGCTCTTACGCCAGCACCAACCCTTCCATTAACGCCTTATCATAAACTTCTTCATTAAACTTATAATAAGCCGGTGACCGGTGCGCGCCAATGCTCCTTTTTTCATCCAGCTTAACAATAAGCCCCAATGAAATTAATTTATTGGGGAAATTAGAGGCATTGAGCTGTTTACCCGACATCACCTCATAAAAACGTTTGATCTCTTTTAAAGTGAATTTCTGCTGCAAAAAGTTTTTACCTATCGGGAAGTGATATAAATGCATTCGCATCGCAAACAGGGCATCGCGGACGATCTCATCATGGTCAAAGCCTAAAGAGGGCAAATCATCCACCGTAAACCAGGCGCATTCGCTTGAGAGAAAATCAGCATTGGGGATGGTATTCACAATATCGGTGATGGCATAATACCCTACCGACACCGTTTCGCCGGTAAGCCAGCTATCTTCCTCCAGTCGCACCTGCACCAATTCAAAAAGCTTCTCTGGTTCAAACGCCCCGCGTGGATCATTTCGCCCCGGATCGCCGAATGCCTTAAATTGTTTTAGAAACAAATTGTCAATACCAGTCCGTTCCGCTGTAATCCGGGTAGCTGCCTGGTCAAGGCTTTCATCCTTCCGAACGAACCCACCCGGTAAACACCATTTTGTAATGATCTTGTTCTTCACCAGCAATAGCTGTAACTCGCCATCGTGGTAGCCAAAAATTGCGCAATCTATCGTCAGGTTTGGGCGGTATGCCAAATGTCCCTTCTTAAAAAAATGCTGTATTTCTGCTAAGGTTTCCATATATCCTGAAAAAATATTCAAGCCCGTAGCGATTGAAACTGGAATTAGAAAATGACTCCCCTCTCGAGAGGGGGTGCGCCGGGCCGCGTTGTAGCGGGGGGTGTTAGTCAACATGCTCATTAACACACCCCTCCACCCCTCTCAAGAGGGGAACCGCACGGCCCGCACCTTCAATTTCCACCATTCAATCGCAAAACAAATTTTATTTATTAATTTTTAATAAATGTAAGAAAAATTTCACATACCTTTATTTATTAATTTTTAATAAATGAAATGGCGCCAGCACTATGCCCGGTGCTTAAGATGTATATAAACCAATTAAAAAATTATAAATCAATGAGAATTAACAAATTACTTTATTGCATGGCGGGTGCAGGCGCATTGGTAGCCGTGTTTTCCTTTTCGAAAGACCGGATCAGGAATAGTTTGCCGGCTACGGTTATGGCGGAGTCCGGTTTGATCCGTACAAGCGGGGATACCACTTATCGCGACCTCAATAAAAACGGAAAAATGGATGTATATGAAGATGCAAGCCAGCCCATAGAAAAGCGGGTGCAGGATCTTTTAAAGCAAATGACCCTGGAGGAAAAAGCGGGCATGATGTTTTACTCCCCTATCCGCGTAAATGCCGATGGCTCTATTGAAGATAAGCCTGCAAGTGGTTTACTGGCAAGTCTGTCGCCTGTCGGGATAAATGAGATCGACAAGCATCATATCAACCATTTTAACCTGTTTGCAGTGCCCGCACCTGATACTTTGGCTATGTGGTACAATAGCATCCAGCGGTATGAAGAAAAAACGCGGCTGGGTATTCCAATTACCATCGCATCCGACCCAAGGAATCAAAACGGCGCAGGCATTTTTGCGATGTCGGCTAAAACGTTCTCCATGTGGCCCGATCCGCTTGGTTTAGCTGCTATTGGCGATGATAAGCTTACCGCACAGTTTGCCGATATTTCGAGGCAGGAATACCTGGCCGTTGGGATCCGGCAGGGCCTTCACCCACAGGTTGACCTTTCTACGGAGCCACGCTGGCCACGCATAGCAGGCACCTTTGGCGAAGATGCTGCACTATCATCCCGAATGACCATCGCTTATATCAATGGCTACCAGGGTGAAAAACTGGGCTCCAACAGCGTTGCCATGATGACCAAGCATTTCCCCGGTGGCGGACCTCAAAAGGATGGCCTTGATCCGCACTTTAATTTTCAGAAAGGTGAGGTTTATCCCGGCAACAATTTTAAATACCATTTGATTCCTTTCGAAGCAGCTTTCAAAGCAGGCACCGCTGCTATTATGCCTTATTATGGTGTGCCGATGGGGCAAAAAAATATCCCTGAAGTTGGCTTTTCCTACAACAAAGCGATCATTACCGAACTTTTGCGCAAAAAATATCATTACGATGGCGTGGTTTGTACCGACTGGGGCCTGGTGACGGATTCAAAGATTGGTACCATCAATTTTGAGGCAAGGGCCTGGGGCGTTCAAAATCTGAACACCGAAGAACGGGTGCAAAAAATTATTGACGCCGGTGTTGACCAACTTGGCGGCGAAAACCTGCCCGATGTAATTGTAAAACTGGTAAAAGACGGGAAAGTGAGCGAAAAACGCATTGATGAGTCTATAGTTAGATTGCTTCGTTTAAAGTTTGAGCTGGGCCTGTTTGATAATCCTTTTGTTGACGAAAAAAAGGCAGCCGCTACCGTTGGCAGTCCTGAGTTTATGGCAGCAGGGCAGGATGCACAGCGCAGGTCACTTACCTTGTTGAAAAACGATGGTCATATCCTCCCATTGGCTCCGAATAAGCTGAAAATTTACATCAAAAATATCAACCCAAAAATTGCAGAATTATATGGCACTATTGTAACCGATCCGAAACAGGCAGATATTGCTATCATCAGGCTACAAACACCGAATTATCCCATTGCAGAAGCTAAAGGTAACTTCATAGCACAGATGTTCCATTGGGGTGACCTGGATTTTAAAGGCAAGCAATTGCAGGACATCCTCGACCTCGAAAAAACTGTACCAACAGTAGTTGACATTTATTTAGACCGCCCGGCCGTAATACCGGAAATCAGCGCAAATGCAAAAGCGCTTTTCGCCAATTTTGGATCGAACGACGCAGCTTTGCTGGATGTGGTTTTTGGTAAATATAAACCGGGCGGCCATTTGCCAATCGAAATGCCATCTTCCATGGAAGCTGTTCGCAACCAAAAAGAAGACATGCCTTACGATTCCAAAGATCCGCTGTACAAATTTGGGTACGGGCTGAGCTATTAAGCTTATCTTTAAGCTACCCCTATAAATTGAAAAAGCAATTAATAATAAACTCAAACAAATAGATCAAACAAATGAAAAAAATCAATTTAATCCTTGCTGGCTTAACGGCTCTTGTATTCATCGCCACAAAAACACAGGCGCAAACAACTGCCACAACAAGCAATTATTTTATGGGCAAATGGAGTGTGCTGGTGAAAGGCCTACCGCAGGGGGATGCCCGTATGCTGTTTAATATTACCGATTCTGCAGGACACGCAAAAGGGGTACTGGTAGATACTACCGCCGCCCATAAAGATATCCCGATGACCAATATTGAGCAGGCAACCGATAAAATCACACTTTATTTCAGCACTCAAGGTTATGATGTAAACCTGGTTTTAACAAAAAAGGATGATGACCACGCCACCGGCAGCCTTATGGGTATGTTCGATGCGCTGGCAGACAGAGTTAAGAAGTAATTATTTATTAAGCCAAAAGCCTCAGGTCTTTCGATCTGAGGCTTTTAGTTTTTCACATTTACAGTATTTTGCTGCTTACCCGAAACGGGCTTTTAAAATTATTTTCGTTTTAGCTAACGCGCCAAAACTGGAACGGGAGATGTCTTATTTTAGCAATGTTTAACTGGCATGCTGCAAGAACGTTTCTATGATCTTGTCATAGATTCCGACAGTATGTTTTTTATTTTTCAGGTCCTCTGCCGAAATATCATATTTTTCTGACCAATAGGATACGTCGGAATTTTCCTTAACCTGCTTTTTTTCAGTCTCCGGGATTTCGATTTCAAGGTTATTTTTCATGATGTTTCGCTTATAGTTTTTCGATGTTAAAGTTACCTTGTTGCATGTGCATTTATTGTTATCAATATGTTAAGTTATTGTTAACAGATGGAAATTTACTCTTGATGTTCTTAAAAAAATGGCATGACTTTTCCGAGATGCAGCTATCTTTTTCTTTCCTGATCTTCAGCAGTTTGTGAGCGGATAGCTGTCTCCTGATCAAAAAAAGCCATTTTTAGGTATCATCGGATTATCTGTTTGCTTTTTTAATAAATTAAAACGTATTTTCGGTTCAGGTTCTTCTATTTTACAAACAGGGGCCATCAACCAAAATAATTACCGTTATCCAATTATACCTGCTTCAGCATTTATGAATAATACTGCCGCCTTCCCCGACTCAAAAAGCCATTACGAAATCCTTGACGGATTGCGCGGCGTTGCCTCTGTTTTAGTGATCGCCTTCCACGTTATGGAAACTTTCACCGGCGGTAACAAGTTCATCCAGATCATCAATCACGGCTACATGGCAGTGGATTTCTTTTTTCTTTTATCCGGATTCGTTGTCGCATACGCTTACGACGACCGTTGGGGCAAAATGGGCCAATGGGACTTTTATAAACGACGCCTCATTCGCTTGCAACCGATGGTTATAATGGGTTCGTTGATCGGTGCGGCACTTTTTTATTTCCAGGGCAGCGCCGCGTTCCCGCTGATCGATGGTACCCCAGTGTGGAAAATGCTGCTGGTGATGGTGGTTGGCTGTACACTGATCCCTTTGCCTATCTCCATGGACATCCGCGGCTGGCAGGAAATGCATCCGCTTAATGGTCCGGCGTGGTCGCTGTTTTTTGAATATATTGCCAATATCCTTTATGCATTATTCGTCCGTAAGTTCTCGAAAACGCTGCTTACCATATTTGTGATACTGGCTGCTATTTTCCTTGTACAATTTTTGGTAATGGGCCCTCAGGGCGATGTTATCGGCGGCTGGAGTCTTGATAAAACCCAGCTTCACATTGGTTTTGCCCGTTTGCTGTTCCCGTTTTTTGGAGGTGTGCTGCTTTGCCGCGCCGGGAAACTGATCCGCATTAAAAACGCTTTCCTGGTATCCAGCCTGCTGATCCTCGTTGTACTGTCTATCCCAAGGATTGGCGGCACAGACCACCTTTGGATGAACGGCGTGTACGAATCGGTGTGTATCATCCTTATTTTCCCGCTGATCGTTTCTATCGGCGCAGGAGGCAGCCTCACCGGGAAATACCCGGTAAAGATCTGCAGGTTCCTCGGTGGTATCTCCTACCCGCTCTATATCACGCATTACCCGCTTATTTACCTGTTTACCGCCTGGGTGGTCAACAATAAGATCCAACTGGGGGCATACGGCCTGCTTGTCGGTCTGCTGCTGTTTATTACCAGTATCCTGATAGCATGGGCATGCTTAAAACTGTATGACGAACCGGTACGGAACTGGCTGGCGAAGCGGTATTTGGTGAAAAAGGTGCGATAACGGCCTTGCGCGGCGCGGTTCCCCTCTTGAGAGGGGCAGGGGTGTGTTTCTCCATCATACACTGCAGTCCGAAGTCTGTGACTTCGGATGACTATGCCTGTAGTCTGCGACTACAGTGTGTAAAAAGCAATCACACCCGTGCTTTTAACAATTGCGTGCTTTTTGGGCTAAAATCATTTGTTGAGACACGGTATCTCTAATCTTTATTTAACATTTCTTTTGTTATGTAGTCACAGACTACAAACATATCGTATCCGAAGTCACAGACTTCGGACAGCGGGGTGTAAAAAGCAATCAAACCCGGCTTTTAATAATCGCTTGCTTTTTGGGCCAGAAGCATTTGCGTTAATGCATACCCCTGATCTTTATTTAAATTTTATTTTGTTGTGTAGTCACAGACTACAAGCATATCGTATCCGAAGTCAGAGACTTCGGACAGCGGGGGCCACCACGCAAAAAAGAGGGCCGAGGAAGAAAAAAAAGTTTTTCCTCAACGCACTCATCGAAAATCCCCCAAAACTTTACAGTAACGAGACTGTTACCATTTGGTTAGCAGGGCTTTGTCCTGAATTATTAAATTTGAATAAAACCTTTTACCATGAGCCAGATCAGCAAAGAAAACATTAAGCAGGAGGTGTTTGACCTGTATGATGACTATGCACACAACCGGCTTGACAGGCGTGATTTTGTGCAAAAGCTATCTGCCTATGCAGTTGGCGCCATAACCGTACCCGCGCTATTGAGTTTCCTGATGCCCGATTATAAGGGCAATGTGCTGATAAAGCCGGATGATCCCCGCTTAAAATCGGAATATATCACTTATTCTTCGCCAAAAGGCGGCGGAACTATCAAAGCTTTGCTATCCAAACCCATAGATGCCAAAGGGAAACTGGGCGGTATTGTAGTGGTGCATGAAAACCGGGGACTGAACCCTTATATTGAAGATGTGGCCCGGCGCGCTGCCCTGGCTGGGTTTATTACCCTCGCGCCCGATGCGCTTACACCCCTTGGCGGTTACCCCGGCAATGATGACGCAGGGCGCGACATGCAAAGCAAACGCGACAAAGGCGAAATGGAGCAGGATTTTATTGACGCATACTATTACCTTAAAAATAACCCCGACTGTAACGGCAAGATAGGCGTTGTGGGTTTTTGTTACGGCGGCGGCATAGCCAATATGATGGCTGTGCGCATACCCACATTGGCGGCGGCTGTACCTTTTTACGGCGCTCAGCCCGATGCTGCCGATGTGCCGAAAATTAATGCACCTTTAATGCTGCACTATGCCTCGCTGGATACCAGGATCACCGGCGGCTGGCCTGCCTACGAAGCTGCTTTAAAAGCGAATGGTAAAAAATATCAGGCCTTTATTTACGACAACGTAAACCACGGCTTCCATAACAATACTACGCCGCGTTATGATAAAACCGCTGCCGACCTTGCCTGGCAACGTACCATTGATTTTTTTACTGAGAATTTAAAATAGGGAAGCGCACAGCATTCGTAAAGTATAGGCTTAAAAAAAACTTTCCTTTTTCGCTTATGAGAAATCTATCTAAAACAGGCCGCATTTTTTACGGTATAGCTATAGCCGGGATGGGCTTGCTGACATGTTATTATAAGGATTTCCCTTATATGTTGATACCGCCAAATCATTCCACGGTCCCCGGTCTTACAATACTCACTTTTATTTTCGGGATGCTGTTTATTTGGGCTGGCGGATGCATTGGTTTTCAGAAAAAGCCCAGGCAAATTTCTCTCCTGTTGGGCGCAGTGCTGCTATTGATATTTCGTTTTTACTTTATCCCCTATGAATTTATGGCTACCTCAAATTATATGCATTTTGGGGAATGGGAAAACGCAGTGAAAGAACTGGCATTAGCCTGTGGCGCATTTGTTATTGCCGGGTGTTTTTCAGCACAAAATGAAAATGCCCTTTTCAGGCTTTTGGGGAAGCTAATACCTTACGGCACAATTTTCTTTTCCTTAACGATCATCAGTTTTAGCATCGACCATTTTTTATATGCAAAAGAGGCGGTAAACTATATGCCGTCATGGATCTCCAACCAATTGTTCTGGATTTATTTTGCCGGCGCGGCATTATTGGGTGCTGGCATTGCCATCATTTTGAAAATAAAGACCGGATTATTTGCTACCCTTTTGGGGGCAATGATTTTTACCTGGTTTGTTATTCTCCATATTCCCAAAGTGATCGCTGCTCCGGTGGCTGACAGGGCAGGTGAAATTACCAGCGCATTTTTAGCGCTTGCCTATAGCGGTATTGCTTTTGTTATTGCCGGGGCTGGGAAAAAGGTAGGTTAAAAACTGGTTAGCCCCCTGTGCTACGCAGAGCTGGCTAAACGGGGTCTGCCAATAATCTTGTTAATTTTCAAACCTTGATTTGATTATTTAGTGCTAATTTTGTTCATCCATACTTTATATGCCACAACAATTAAACACCTTTATTCATTTAGTTTTTATAGGATTCGTCGCCCTTTTTCCGGTTGTTAACCCCATAGGTTCGGCTTTTATTGTAAGTCCTTATTTTGCGGATACTTCCCGTAAGGAAAGAATAAAATTTGTAAAAAAAATTGCTTTTTACTGCTTCATCATTTGTGCAGTTACCGTATTGGTAGGGCACTGGATTTTAGAACTGTTTGGTTTATCAATCCCGGTGATACAATTAGCAGGTGGCATTATGATCTGCCGCATCGGCTGGCAATTTCTTTCGGTTGACGATAAAGAGGTAAAGGAAAAAAAAGTAGCCGACAATGCTGAAACTGAACCCACCACATCGGCCGAGAACCACCTTTTTTATCCCATCACCTTCCCCATCACTGCCGGGGCAGGCACCATAGCGGTACTGTTTACGTTAAGCGCCCAGGGCGCAAGTGCCGACCATGCTGTTTACCTCCTCAATATTTGCGCCTTACTGGTATCCATCATCGGGATCTGCATCCTCATCTTTATTTTTTACCTGAACACTAACCGGCTCATCAGTTATATTGGTTTGCGAAACGAGCAAATAATTAACCGGTTTATGGCTTTTTTAATTTTTTGCGTGGGCCTCCAGATAGCCGCAGGCGGAATTACCAATTTAATAAAGCTACACTTTAAATTAGGTTGAAGATTGGAGCGATCAGGCGTGGGAGTACTATCATTTGGCTAATCCGAAAAATATCCTAATTTAGTCCATAACTACTCGTAACAGCTATATGTTATCATTAATTGTAAAAAAGTGAAAATTGAAAAGGCAAATATAAATGACAATGAAATATTGACTGATATAACAAAAAAGTCGAAAGCATTTTGGGGATATTCCGAAGAACAACTTTTATTATGGAATGATAATCTCACAATTTCCAAAGATTATATTGAAAATAACGATGCCTTCAAATTATTGAATGACAATAAAGTTATTGGTTATTACGCTTATATTATTGAAGAAAAAGAGATTGCCAGACTTGACAACTTATTTGTATTGCCTGAGTATATTGGGAAAGGGTTTGGGAAATATTTAGTCAACGATTTTTTAGAGCGAATGAGAAAGCAAGAAATTAAAAAAATAATACTTGATTCCGAACCAAACGCAACGGAGTTTTATCTGAGAATTGGATTCGAAAAAATTGGAGAGTTTGAAACTTCAATAAAAAACAGGTTTATGCCAATTATGGAAATGAAACTTTAAAAAGTTGAAACGAAAAAACTATTACAAACCTTCCGGAAGGAGTCTGACGGCCCGGCCAAAAGCCCTATTTCAAAGCTTCGATTTCCTGATCTGCCAGTACTTTGTCCCACACCCGTAACTCATCTGCTTTTCCGTTAAAACCACCGATCATGTGCAAAGGAAAAAACAAAGTTTCCACCTTGGGCTTTTTCGTTTTTTCTTTATCCGTAAACTGGATATAGTCGTCATATAATTTCTTTTGCAATTTACCATTGATGTACAAGCTTGTTCCTTTATTGGTACCTGTAATTACAATATGAGTCCAAACATTTTGGGGGACGGAATTACCAAAATCGAAATCATAGCCATCCCTTGAAAAGCCTAAATTATTTGTATGCCCTTGCTTTAACTTTAGTACAGCATTTGATGACTGAAAAATAGGGGCATCATCAGGATTATCGTCAGCAGGATTTATCCAAAATGATACAGTATAATCATAGCCGATTTCCTGATAAGGCAATCTGGCAAAACTGCTCTTCCCCGAAAATAACAACGCATTTCCCTTAAATTCCTTTGCGTAACTTGCATGTTCCGTTTTTACCTGCTTATTGCTTTTATTAAAACTAAAGTATGTATAAAAGGGCAGACCTGCTTTGCCTAATTGTCCCCTGATATTTAGTGACGGGCCTTCCCCTAATTTTTTGCTCATTAACTCAAAGTCCTCAAAGTTTACAACCGTATCGGTTGCGGCCCACATTTTTTGAGATAATACCTTCATGGCCGGAAAAACGCGGTCATGCACATCTTTTTCGCTGATGCCATTGCCAACAATATCGTTCCACACGGCAAACGAACCGCCCATTATAGTAGGATCACCTGCCGGAAAGCGTACATCACCTATCATTAGCGGTGTCCAGTTAGTGTAAAGATTCTTGCAATCCAGGTAATCGTAATAATATCCTGCTGCGGGTACAATATATAACCAGCCATCAGGTGTGCTGATTTGCTTATATCCAAGCTTTTTCATAGCAACAGGATTAGCGTAACCGTTATACCAGGTATTCATGGTTACATTTTTCACGGTGACGGGCGTGACGCCATTTGCATGCGTTAATGCGCCCCATAGCCTTACATCTTTCCCAAAGCTTTGCACATACCTTATAAAATGGTCCGTAAATGCCCGGAAGGCCTCAGCGTCCTTCTTGGCATATTCATCAGTACCGATATGGACTTCTTTACCAATAAATACAGGATGATCGCCCGACAAATATTCTTTGAATACATTCTCAATAACACTGTCGGTAAGCGGATTATGCAGGTCGAGGTGATCCATCCCATACTGCTTACTGCCAATAGCCGGAACAGCTTTTGTAAAAGCCAATGCGTGTGCAGGCACATCTATTTCGGGGATGATGCGTACAGAATAGTCATTTGCCAGTTGCTGCAATGCTATAAAATCCTTTTTAGTATAAGATCCATCTTTGGAAGTAAGGTTAGGATAGGTTGTATTTTCGAGCCGGAAGGCAGCGTAAGTGCTATCCCATTTACCTCCGAAGTAATTTTTAAACCCATTATCATTCAGGTGGATCTGAAAATCGTTCATTTTGTAATAGGACATGAATTTTACATAATCCCGCAAAAATTGGAGCCGGAAAAATTTACGGCCATCATCTAATGCAAAACCGCGCACCTTAAATTCAGGATAGTCACGTGCGACGCCTTTTGGTATGCTATGTTTTTGTTCGAGCAGTTGGAGCAAAGTTCGTGTACCCCAAAACAGGCCCTGATACTTTAGTGCGCTGATGGTGATCATTTCATTTACTTTAAAATAATATCCCTCGTCACCAATAGAGGTGTCTTTTTCATGAAGTGTCAGGAAAATATCACCCTTCTGCGGCTTCCCGATGTAGATCTTTAAATAATGGCCGGTTTGCTCCTTCAGTTCTTTCTGCAGGATACTTGCCGCTTTTATTAGCATATCCTTATCGGCAGTATTAATAACCATACGTTTTGCGTCGGATAAATTAAAATTCCCGCTTGCGCCATGCCATTCGCGTAAAGCGGGTATCATGAAAGGCTGATGGTTAACTTCTTTATCCCCATTAAACTTACCGGGGACGATCACTTGCTTCGACACATCGTAGCTAAGGGTATCCGCATTGTTTTTTACCAATTGAAAATATAGCGTAACTTTTGTAGGAACCAGGGGCATCATGATTCTTCCCGTACTGTCAATCACTGGTGTGTGGTCGCTTCCTTTTAATAGCAAATGATACCCATCGGCGGTTAATGGAAAAACGATTTTGGTATTACCTTGTTTTATCGCAGGAATTTCCGCAACCGATGGAACACTGTCTTTTTTAGATTGTGCGAACAGAAAACCGGAAGAGATAGCCAATATAACTATACCAGATATCAGCTTTGGAAGAAATGTAAGTCTCAATTTAATTCTCGAAAAAATTTTTGTTAATAATATTCAAAGGAATATTGAAAGGTAGGTTAATATGGGTTCATCGTCAAATACCCAAGCGTTATTAGTTAGTGCAAACGTTTGTTTTTTAAAAGATAGGGGAATAGGGGTTGGTTTTGTGCATTAGCGACAGACTTGGGTTTGAAGGAGCTAACTAAAAAGGCCGGCTTTTATAGCCGTACGAGTCCGTATCGTGAGCTATTTGAAACCGCTTATAGTCCTGATAATTTTTTATCGCCATGATGGATTCCAGTTGGCCGATCATATCTACATCCGTTTTCATCCCATAATGGATTTCATGTACACTTGCTATATCGTACTTTAATAGCCCATTATGATCCATTTTAACCGCCCTTATTTCATTTTCATACTCCCAAAAAATGTTTTTAACAAATGCCCATACCGGGAAAAGTGTTGTAGAATTTTTAAAATAATCAATGAAAGAGCGCTCTTGTTCGTAAAGAACTTTCATTACAAAGAAGTCTTTCAAATGAGGTGAATATGGCGGCAAGTTAAAACCAACGACGATACCGGTGTCGGACTTTCCATAGTGTGCCCACATGAGCATATTGACTGGATCAGTAGTAAAACAACAAACTCCGCAGGCATCTCGTAATTTTCCGATTAGTGTTTTCATAAGGGCTGGTACTTTTTCACGGTTTTTTTTTGAGTTTTCAAAGGCAATCTGCCGTTCAACTTCGTTGCCGGGGTGCCGACGGTTAATCAACGCCCAGATATTCTCGTCAGTCATTTCAAACCTGATCTTATCGACATCCAGCTCGAATGAGTCATTAAGCTGTGACGGAGAGGCAAAGTAAAGCGCTTCTTGGCTAATACATTGAATACCACGTTCTATGCTAAAGTATTTGTACAATAGTCCATCCCGCTCTGGGATATAGGCATCAACGCCAAACTTTTTTTTAAAATCAGGTATATGCATATTTTTAACCGCAGGTTTCATGTAAGTAAGGTTAAGGAAACAAATAAAGGTAAAAATAAAGAATGATAACATCCTTTATTTTTTGACATCATAGGGGACTGGCTGTCAGCGGAACACGTCGCCTTTGCGCTTTTGGCTTTCGCGACAGGCTTGCGCATCAGGTGCATTCGTATTCTTACGTTAAAATTGAAGAAATTTTACAATGTGATTTTTCAATAATTCTGCATTTTTTAGTTCGCACTCCCACAAAACCAATACTCTCCAGCCTTCTTGTTCTAACTTCTCTATTGCATATTTATCGCGGATTTTATTTCCTCCGATTTTTTGAAGCCAATATTCCGTGTTGGTAGCGGGTGTCCTGTCACCCCTTTTGCAATGGTGACCATGCCAAAAACATCCATGAATAAATATTGCTTTTTTTGTTGGGGTAAATATGATATCCGGCTTCCCTGCCAAACTGGTATTATGAAGTCGATACCGGTATCCAAGGCTATAAATAAGTTTTCTGACAAGTAACTCCGGGGCTGTGTTTTTGGATTTCACGGCCCGCATGATCTGACTCCTTTTCTCCCTGGTTTCTTTCACTATTGAATTTCGATGAGCAAGCTCGGATCGGTTTCAAACTCCATAACCACCTCGTTATACCTGCTTACCAGGTCACTGACAGCCACAGTCCTTCCTTGCTCATCAAATTTCGCAAACTCATAAAGATTAAGCGCAATAAATTGTTCGATTTCAAAAATATCAATCCTGGTAGCAAGATTTACATTTTCTGCAAGACCTTCAGCTAAGGTTATGCCCCTTTTTGTAGTTACAATTATAGGACGTTGACCTTTTTCCAGATTGACTTTGCAACGCGAAATAACTGATTCTGTAGGAGTAGTTGTCACGTGTAAGGCAACATTGCCGATAAAGAAATCACCATTTCTGCCGGTCTGTGCATCCGATGTTGAAAAACTATTATGAGAAAAATGCCCGACACCTAAAGCGCAATCTAATTTTGCCCCAACCAGATGTTGTAAAATAGCGCCTACGTAATATACCCCCTGCGATTCTTTTTGACGCGATTCGGCCTGTTGGATCAGATCTCTGATTAAACTTCTCAAACTTTGAGAATTGTCCAATTTGATTTTAAGCGGCTTGCCCGAAAAAAAGATATTTACCTTTTCAATCCAGAAGAGTTCAATTAGGTCAAGTTCACTTTCAGAAAAGGTATTTAGAAACTCGACGTACTCACGCATGTTGCCAATACTTCCTCGGCTGGTTCGCCCGCCCTCCTGCGCTAATATCTTGTCAATACCATGCCTTGCCAAAATATTTTGAACAGCACCTTTTCCTAAGCCATATACCTGGCCACCGCCATCGGTTATAAGTGATTCGGCATCTAATGGTAGCCCTCTTTTTTTTGCATGCTCAGTTACGACCAAGGCAACACTAAGTTTTCCTTTAGAATTAAATTTATGGTCTATATAAAACCGGTCTAACTCATTGTGTAAAGTTGTTGACATGTTTAGGCCGCTTTTTGTGATTTCTTAATGTTTGACAAAATTGGTTCTAAAATATGTCGGCTTATGTAATTAACCACGGGCACGACTACACCATCTCCTGTTAGGTGGTAGGCATCATTATATTTTGGGGGGAGTTTATAATCATCCGGAAGGCCCATTAATCTTGCTGTTTCCCTGGTTGATATTAACCTGGATCGGATTTCTTCGTTATGAACAAAGATCATAATTTGACGGCTGGAACCTCCTGAAGGGGTTCGGAGGCATCCTGAAATATCGTCAAATCTTACTTCAGCACGCTGTACTTTCTGTCCTTTTTCGTCTTTACGTGTTCGCTTGTATATGGTCCCGACCTTTGGCTCTCCCAGCTTTTTAATTTTTTGCAGTTTTGATAAATTATGTGCGCTCATCAAACTAATCAGTCGTTGTGTTTCTGCCGGAGTATGCCAGTTAATACTTTTAGGGTTTTCCTCGATACAATCTAACAGGTTATTATTCCTTTTTGCAGGATGCGGTATATTCCACCAAACCCACGAAGCTTTTGCAGCATTTTCTAGTTTTTGGTAGGCGTTGACCAGTGCTTTCGGGTGCCATTTTAAATCCGGATTTTCTTGGGTCAAAAAAGAAATATCAGTCAAGTCCTTTTGTATACCGATAAAAAACAATCTTGGCCGCGATTGTGGCAAAAAGTCAACAGCATCTATTACAACAGCGCCAAATTGATATTCTTCTTTCTGCATCGCGCTGCATATTGAAGAAAAGTCTTTGCCTTCATGGGAAGTCAAGGCTCCGCAAACATTTTCTAAAACGACAATTTTGGGTGCTCTGTTCTCAACTCTCAGTTTTTGAACTATATTCCAAAAAGGCCAAAATGTACCCGAACGTGCGCCTTCAAGACCGGCACCGGACCCTGCTGAAGACAAATCCTGGCATGGAAAAGATGCCCAGGTAAGATCAGCTGGATTATTCAAATTTTCCGTCCTTACGTTTGCTATATCAGCAACTTTTATTTCATTGTTTCCCCAATTGAGCCTATAGCTTGCGGCTTTTTTTGCATCAATGTCATTTGCAAAAACACACTCCCAATTTTGACCCAGGCCAGCCCTGGCCATTCCACCACCGCAGAAGAACTCGTAAAATTTGAAGGGCTGATTCATATACGTTTATAATTTAAAATTTCGATTTTTTCTCTATTCATGTTAAGATCATATAAAATCTTAAAAACAGCACGGTAAATTTAGACAATTACAATCACTTTACTTTATATCACGCCCGTGTATCTATCAACATGTCATTTATCTTTATTTTATTTGTGTAAATAGACATCGCCTTCGCCACCACCTTGCACCGCTTGTCCCAACAACCCCAAAATCATTTACATACCTGATCCCTAATAATATTTTCTATCTGGTTTAATTGCTCGGCGCTTAGCTGCCTTAAGTTTTCCTGACTTAATATGGTATTATTAATTTGAATATAGTTGTTTTGCTCGTTTACTACCGTATCTGGCTGCTGCTTATTTATTGCGCCAACCATTTCAAAATAAAGCCGGGCGGCCTTCATATCGCCGTTAAGGGCATACTTGAAAACGTTTGCCAGTATTTTCGGGGCCATAAATTTAAACTGCTCCATTTCGGCCAGATATTCCGGGTGTGTTTTATATTCCTTAAAATGTTTTGCAATGGTTTGCCGGCTCAGTCCGGTTTCTTCGGCTATGGCGCTTTTAGGGGGCATAAAACCATATTGGCGCATTAACTTGGAAGTGGCACTGCTAATTAAATACTGGTTATGTTCCCAAAGTTCATTTTTTGTACATGCCGGCACGATGAGTTCTATTTTATTAATAAAGTTATCCCTTTCTTCACCTTTTAATTGCTGCAATATTTCGGTAGAAGTTGCGGCCAGATAATCGCGTTCACGGTTATTAAAATTATCAATGTCTTTTGGCGTAATTTTTTTCAGCGTAAAAAGGCGGTTAACTTTTCTCTTCGAAGTTGTTAATTTTGTTAAGGCAGTTTTTTCGGTGTTCATAAGGTCTCCTGGTCTTTTTATAAAGGTAGGCAATACTATTAACAAATACTAATATTTTTAGTAGTATTATCTTTTTGTAAACCCTGTGTTTTTGTAAATAATTGATTACCAATAATTTAAGACATTTGTATCTGAATTTATGTAAACCTTTGTAAACCCTGGCTTGTGAGATACACTTTCATACCTGGCAGATGTATAGCAAAGAACTCAAGCGCCGTCCGCCACCCCCCCCCCCAATGACCAAACCAAAAAAAATATTTCCCATTATGTACCGTTAACTGATTTTTATATATTTACACAACCAAATTTAAACCGTTAACCATGAAAAAGTATTTAATGTCAGGCGCTTTGGTTTTATTTATCAGCGCATCATTTGCATTTAAGGGCGGCGACGTTCACCTGAAGGGCGTTATTGAAGATTCGACGTGCGCGGCAAGCGGCACGCAGATGACCCCGCTGAATTCCCGCGTTGCCTGTGTGAAAAAATGCATTAAAGGAGGCGCTTCAGCCGTTTTGGTTGCCGACGGAAAGGTATACAAGATAGCCAATCAAAAGGCCGTTTTAAAATATGCCGGTGAAAACGTTTCAGTTGATGGCACCGTGACCGGCGATACCATAGAGGTTACTAAGATCTCAGAAGACAAATAATAAGCTGCATAACGGTCCTCCAAAAAAGAACAATTTTTTTGTGCTGGCATACGGCGCAGGTTTTTGTGCGGGTTTAAGTTTATTAACAAAAATCAGGAGCACATGACACTTCGCCAATATAAAATTGGCCATCACCAAACGTTCCTACGGAACGTGCAAGCCGTTTTTGAATTAAGTTCTACCAACCAGGCGTCCCTACGGGACGCTTTTTTTGTGCTCTCGTCCCAGCGAGACGTATGGTTGGTAGAAAAAATCAGCTATATACACGTTCTATAAGAACGTTTGGTGAAATAGATAACATGATCCGCCTAACCAGATTTTATGGTAAACTTACATCTGCAAGCGCCCCTTTTCTCTCCTACATTTTGCCCATTTCAGCTTTAAAATATGGCTTGTAGTCGATAAGCCGCTTTAGCAATCCTTTGTTGTCGCTGATTATTTTGGCCCTTTCGGGAGCTCCGGCAAGTAAAATTATAAATCCGTAGGGGCTCTTTCTTTCCCCGAGCCACATAGCACCGGGATTAATTACAACCGGCCCGTCAGCCGTGCCGTTTGGTATATTGCCTATATCGGCATTGGTTAAATATGGCGCATAAAACATATAATGCGGCATATTCATGGTTACAACATCATGATGATCCGGCTTTCCGGGGTATACGCGCATTACCGGGGCCAGCATGTGCGAAATGCCTGTCCGCGACGGTGCTTTGTAGATCCCTTTTTTGATCCTGTCCATCACTATATTTTTTATTTGCAAGGGGGTGAATTTTCCGGTGGCCCTCATCGCTGCAACATCCATTGTAACGGGGAAAATTGTCCTGGCGCCTTCGGCATCATAGGCTATGGCGGCAGCATCATCCTGCCTGAACTCCACCCATTCCCACTCCGTCCGGGTAACGAAACAAATAAACCCATTAGAACCCTTGTGTGCGATATAATAGCCTTTTTTGGGATCTAACAAGTAAACGGTAGCATTTTGGCGCAGTTGCGGAGGAAGTGCACTTAGCGCAAAGTCAGTTTCCAGGTTTACCGGCATTTTTTCAAGCTGCCAATCGCCAGGCTTTTGAGCAAAACTTTGGATAGAGATAAACAGGGTGACAAGCATTGATAAAGCACTCCGGTACTTTTTTGACGTTGTAAATGAAGTATCCATATTCAGGGGTTTATTTTCATACTTTATTGTATGTTGTTTGCTTAATAAAGTTATTGATCCGGATTAGATTTAACACGGTGCACAAATGCCAATTTAAGGGGGAAATTGTGCCAATTAAATGCTTGAATGATCGGACTGCTAAGACACAATTTGATTGCGATAAAGGAAAACCCCTTTTTACCCTCTTTACCGATTTCGGTAGAGAAGGTAATCCAGCGTAGCGTAGACCGGGTGAGTAGATTCGCCTCAATGCATTAGCGCTAATGTCGCTCGTATATTAACTCACCCGATCTACGCTACGCTGGATCACCCTCTCTTTTGCAGGCAAAATAGAGGGTAAAGAAATATAAAAAAAGTCATTAAATAATGACATCGAGCTATGGGGACAATAGCCTAAGCAGATTTATCTTTTTAATCACAATCGTACTTATTCCTCTGCCGCATTAAATCAATATGTTTTTAATTAAACTCGTAATGGCCGTATTTTTTTTGGTATTCTCTGGGTGTCATTGATACATGGCGCTTAAAGATCTTTCTGAAAAAGCCCATGTCTTCATAGCCGCATCCAAAGGCAACTTGCTCAATACCTTCATTGGTGTTTTCGAATAACTTTTTAGCAGCCTCTATACGTACTCGTTGCAGGTATTCGAGCGGGGTATTGGCGGTTGCCTGTTCAAAGCGGCGAACAAAATTCCGGTTACTCATATTATATTGCCCTGCCAGTTTTTCAACAGAGATCATCTCCCGGAAATTTTGCTCAATAAACAGCTGTGCTTTTTTTATGAGTTCATCCCCATGGTTGTACTGAAATTGAAAAATAGAAAAAGTACTCTGCGGCTGCTGATGCATATTGATCATCAGCATTTTTGAAGTAGCCACCGCAACTTCGTGTCCGTAAAATTTTTCGATGATATAGATCATAAAGGTGGTAAAACTGAAAGCGCCGCCGCAGGAATAAATATGCCCCTGGTCAACAATTATTTTATCTTCCTCCATCCCAATCGATGGGAACATACTGCGGAACTGGCTGGCAAACATGGCATTGGTGGTTGCCTTTTTGCCATCAAGTAAGCCGGTGGCTGCAAGCATAAAAGCACCGATACAAATACTGGCAACATCGGCGCCACGTTTATGTTGTTGTTTTATCCACTCAATAAGCCTGGCTTCTTTCTCAATTACAAAATCAATTTTATTAAACCGCATAGCCGGGATGATAACAAGGTTGTACACCTCATCATTATTGACCACGTTTTGATCTGAAGTGCCAAATGTGTTTTTCCATAATTGACCCTCGGAAGGCTTAATAAAATCCAGCTCAAGTTCCATTTGGTGGGGCTTACCCGTCAAAAAAGGGTACATCCTTGCAGCACTTATCAATATATCAGCCGGACCGGTGACACAGGTTGAAACTGCATCTTCATAATTAAGAACAGCTATGCGCATATTATTGTATTTAGGCTTTTAAAAACTAAAGTAAAAATACAATTATGTATGGATTTTGGCAGTTTCACCACGCTTATTTGTCGTTTTTGCCACCTGCGCAAATCAAGCGGTCTGTTTAAATTTGAATAAGAATTTGTATTGCGTAACGACGGCGGCAGGGGAACCGGTATGTTGGAGAATAATTTACAGACACATATTTTAAAAAAAATAAGGAAATGAAAACGAATGACTATCAAAAAAGCATCAACTTAAACAATCCGACTCATGAAGTTTACGCAGCTATTACTGAGCATATCCCTGATTGGTGGAGCGACGATTTCTCGGGCGCTGCAGCCCACAAGGGTGATTAGTACAGGATCGCCTTCGGGGAGACACGAAAGACTTTTGAAATTACCGAAGCGGTCCCCAACCGGCAAGTGATATGGCTATGCCTGAAGGCCCATATTGACATGGACCAGCTGAAGAAAAAAGATGAATGGGTAGGCACCAGGCTAATCTGGACAATAGCCGGTGACGACCGAGGGACGACATTAACAATGCTGCACGAAGGTTTGAATAAAAGCTTCGAATGTTATGACATCTGCGAGCCTGCCTGGGATTATTTTATCGAAAGTTTGCAAGCGTATTTAACCACCGGAACCGGGACACCTTACCACAAACAGGAGGCCAGGTTGGAGTGGGAAGATAAAAAGTAAAGTGGGGCCAAATAAGACCTACTGTGAAAGTAAATTTTGTACCATAAATTAAAAAATAAAGAAAATGACTAAACCAGATTTTACTACCACATTATTGGTAGACCAAAGCCCAAAACAGGCCTTCGATGCCATCAATAACGTTCGCGGATGGTGGTCGGAAAATATTGATGGCGACACCGATAAACTTAACGATGAATATGATTATCACTATAAAGATATTCATTACTGTAAAATAAAAGTAATCGAACTGGTTCCTGACAAAAAAGTGGTTTGGCTGGTGCTGGATAATTATTTCAAATTTACAGAAGACAAAAGCGAATGGATAGGCACAAAAATAGTGTTTGATATTTCGCAGCAGGATAATCAAACAGCCATCAGGTTTACGCATGAGGGTTTGGTGCCCCAATATGAATGTTACGATATCTGCAGGGAAGCATGGACCAATTATGTCCAGGACAGTTTAGGCAGCCTGATTACCACCGGCAAAGGGCAACCCAGCTCAAAAGACGACGATACCTTCGATGTACAGATGGTTGAAAAATGGAAACTGGATCAGTGATATTAGGCGTAACGGTTGTTCCATTCCATACTCAGTCAAACTTCTTTTTTACAGGTCTTTGGTTATTTCGGCCAGTAGTACCCTGAACAGACAGGAAGATTTGAGTTTTTTAAACTACAGCATTAGAATATATATTTTTTTCAAAAAAAATTGCGTAACTCAAAAGTTACTTATACATTTGAGTTACTTTTAAGTTACGCATTATGGCAGCACGCATAAAACACCAATTATTTTTCCAACATTCGCCCGAGGCGGTTTGGGAATACCTCACCAACGCAGAGTTGATGGAACTATGGCTGATGAAAAATGATTTTCAACCGGCCGTGGGTCACGAATTCACTTTCAGGAGCAATCCGGTACCAAGTCTCGATTTTGACGGCATAGTTTACTGCAAGGTATTGGAGGTCGAACTTTTTAAAAAACTTTCTTATTCATGGAAGCTCGGTCCCGGTGACGGCAGTATCAATGTTGATTCTGTAGTCAGGTGGAAATTACAACCAAAAGATAAAGGCACCGAGCTTTTACTGGATCATGGCGATTTCGCGATATTGAAAAACATAGGCATTTTCGATGCTATGAACGTGGGCTGGCTTAAAAACATGCAGAAGATCGCCGAAAACTTAAATGCTTAATATCATGGCACAACCAACGCTTGATGCATTCCAGGTAATTGCTGATCCGAGCCGGCGGGAAATGCTGCTGCTGCTGTCAAAGGACAGTTTAACCATCAACAGCCTGGCCGAAAATTTCGACATGAGCCGTCCTGCGGTTTCAAAGCATATTAAAATACTTTATGGCGCAGGGTTTATTTCCATACAGGACATCGGCCGCGAACGGCATTGCACGCTGAAACAGGACGGGTTTAACGCCTTGCACGAGTGGCTCAGGTACTTTGATCAGTTCTGGGCATCGAAACTGAAAAACCTGGAAAATTTATTGAATCAAAGATTACCAAACTGAAAAATTATTTCGAAACATTCAAAAAAATCGATCAAAATGAATCAGCAAAATTATCAGAGCAGCATAGCTGCTGACTTTACGCCCGCAGAGGCGTTTGAGGCCATTGGCCGGGTTACTGAATGGTGGGCAAAAAATGTGGAAGGTGACTCAGAAAAATTAAATGACGTTTTTATCGTTCGCTTCCCGGGCGAAACCTCCGTAACTTTTGAAGTTACTGAAAGCATCCCCGGGGAAAAGATAGCATGGCAGGTAAAAGACTGCTATCTGCCATGGCTGAAAGACAAAACCGAGTGGACCGGAACCACCGTTATGTTTGAAATTGCCCCTGTAGGCGATGAAACACAAGTGACCATGACGCATGTCGGCCTGGTACCAGGGATAGAATGTTATGAAGGTTGTGAAGCAGGCTGGAACAAATATTTCAAAGGCAGTTTATTTAAACTGCTAACTGAACACGCAGGAGTTCCGCAATAAAAATGGTTTTTGAAAATGAAAATGCAAAACTATAGTACGAGCATAGAAGTTACAGCAAGCCTGGAAGATGTATTCAATCACATTAACGATGTATCAAAATGGTGGGTGAGAGAGGCAGCAGGTATATGCACAGAATTTGAAGGAAATAGCTCAACCCTTGATGATGAATTTATACTCAGGCATGGCGATGTTCACTATTCAAAACATAAATTGATTGAAGTTGTTCCCAATAAAAAAGTGGTATGGCTGGTAACGGATAGCAAGCTTACCTGGATAAAAGAAAATAAGCAGGCGTGGACCGGAACAAAAATGATCTTTGAAATAGTCGCTAACCGAGAAAAAACCACCTTGATCTTCACTCACAAGGGACTTGTTCCGCAACTGGAATGTTATGAACATTGTGTTCATTTTTGGGACAGGATTATTAAGGAGTGGCTTTTCAACCATATTACGTTGACGGAGAAGTGCGGGAAGGAGCGTAATTAGTCTTAAGTCGAAAGTTTTGAGTCTTAAGTTAAAAAAAAAATAAAACTCAATACTTTCGACTTAGTCCCCTTCCTCAATCATTCAACGCCTGGTAAACCAATGGCTTAAATGCTTTTGCGGTATTGGCTACATAAGGCCCCCACATTTGCTCGTAGGCCAAAACGATCATATCCTCTTTCGGGTCTACCCAATAGGAGGTTGAGAATACGCCACCCCAGGAGTAGGTGCCTGCCTGGCTGGGTGTAAAGCGGCTTCCCTCATCGGAGATAATGAAAAAACCGAAACCGAATTTATTGTAGGCGGCATTGTCGCCGAGAGTGGGGTGCAGGTCGCCGATCTGGTTCTCGGTTATCATACGTACGGTATTGCGGGCCAGCAGCCGCACGCCGTTATATTCGCCGTTGTTCAAAAACATTTGCAATAAGATGGCATAATCACGCAGGGTTGAACACAAGCCGCCGCCACCCGAAAAGTAACTGGTTTTTTGCAGCGGGTAATTCATATCCAGCGCACCGCCAAAAGTTGACGCCGTCTTTTTTATGGTTCCGGTTGAATCGCCCATAAAGAAATTTACCAGCCGTGGGCCTTTTGAGGCGGGCACATTAAAATAAGTGTCGTTCATGCCAAGCGGCTTAAGAATGCGTTTGGTAAAAAACTCCTCCAGCGACATTCCCGACCATTTTTCAACCAGATAGCCTAACACATCCATATTGAGTCCGTATTTCCACGATGTGCCGGGTTGAAAAAACAAGGGCAGAGTGCCCAGGCGGGTCATTGCATCGGCAAGCGTTTGGCCCTTTGTGCCCACTCCGCCGGTAAGATATGCTTTGGCATAAATAGCATTTTCGGCGGGTGTGCCTATGGCCGGGTAACCAAGTCCCGAGGTATGGGTGAGCAGATCACGGATGGTAATTGGGCGTTTAGCAGCAACGGTAGTGTAGGTAGTATCTTTAGGATTGAAATTGGCCAGCACCTTTTCATTGGCGAAGGTTGGTATGAATTTTGAAACCGGGTCGTCCAGCGAAAATTTTCCTTCTTCCCACAGCATCATCACGGCGGTAACTGTTATCGCTTTGGTTTGCGAGGCAATGCGGAAGATCCCATTTTTGTCGAGCGGCGCTTTTGTATCCATATCATTAAAACCATGCGCTTTATAGAAAACAATTTTGCCATGGCGGGCAATAAGTACCGCCGAACCGTTTACCCATTTCTGTTGTACCCATGCCTTCATGCCCGAATCTAAACGGGCAAGGCGCGCGGCGGAAAATCCACCCGCGGCAGGTGCGGCTTCGGTAAGGACCTTTGGTTGGGACTGCGCAGGTTTTGCATAAACAAGAAACACAAGCAGCGTAAACAGGGCGATCAGGTAACGATTCATGGGTTAATAGTTGGTTTATCAAAAATAGTAAATTAGTTGAATGCAACAAGGTAATTGAACAGGCAAGGAGCTTGCGGTACCCTTTTTTTGTCCTGAGCAAAGCAAAGGATGAACTTCTGCGAAATGCATGGCGAAAATTCATGCGCACTACTGCTGTAGTTTTGAGAAACTTCTTAGCTCTCTGTCGGGATGGCAAACCGTTATTGTAGTATGATGATTTGAAAAGCATCCCGGGATGCCGGTTTGTATTTTTTTATTTAACTTTCCTGCAATCAATTTGTAAACGATGAGATTAAAAGACAAAGTTGCCTTAATAACCGGGGGAGCCAACGGTATAGGCCTTGCTACCGCGGAACGATTTGCCAAAGAAGGTGCAAAAATTATTTTGTGGGATGTATCTGATAAAGGAAATGATGTGGTGGAGCGGTTAAAAAGGGAAGGGCACGATGCTATCTTTAAAAAAGTATCGGTAACGAACGAAGAGGAAGTAAAAAATGCTGTTGCCGAAGCCCTGGAACATTTTGGGCGCATTGATATCCTGATTAACAATGCCGGCATCACGAAAGACAGGACCTTGCTTAAAATGTCGAAACAAGAATGGGATGATGTTATAGGTGTAAATCTTACCGGCGTTTTTAATTGCACACAGGCGGTGGCCCCGATAATGAAGGAGCAAAATTATGGCCGTATCGTTTCGGCATCTTCCAATGTTGCCATCCGCGGAAACTATGGTCAAACCAACTACGTGGCTACTAAATCGGCTATTATTGGGATGACGAAGGTTTGGGCGATGGAGCTGGGCCGTTACGGCATTACCGCAAACTGTATTGCCCCGGGGTTTATTCATACCGCCATGACAGATTTGATGCCCGAAGAAGTGCGCAAGCAAAGCCTCCCGTTTATACCGCTTGGTAAATGGGGATACCCCGAAGACATTGCAAACGGCTACTTGTACCTGGCCTCGGATGAAGCATCGTTTGTAAGTGGAATTTGTTTAACGATTGATGGGGGAGCGGCGAGGTAGTTTTTTAAGCCTATAGTCTTAAGTCGCCAGTCAACAGTCTTTTTTATTTTCGGGTTTAAGGCTTGAGACCTAACGCTGAACAACGGTTGCAATTCACTCCCTCAATTCTAAATCAGCAACCAATTTTTTAGCGGTACTAAAAAAGAGTGTGGCCGAAACAAAACTTATAACGATCACGATCGACAAAGCCCATCGCAGGGACTCAGCGCCCAGAGTGGGCTTAAGGAGATCGCTGATTATGCCTACAAGCAGTGGTCCGAAGCCCAGGCCTACAAGATTGATCACCAGGAAAAAAACTGCTGAAGTAAGCGACCTCATTGAAGCGGGGACAAGGCTATGGGCTACCGCTAACGAGGGCCCCAGGTACATACTTTGCAGCAGGGCAACCAAACCTAAGCAGGCCAGCGAAAAATATGTGCCATGTAGAAATATAGCCCCTGCCTCACACGGAATAGCGATAATGATCGCATAAGCCGGCATCTTGAGATACCACTGCTTGTCGGTTTTCCCGAAACGATCTGTTAGTAATCCGCCGGCAAAAGAGCCTATGGCGCCACCAATCCCGTAGATGAGGCCAAGCAAAGCGCCAACCTGTGCGCTCTTCATGCCATGAAGCCGCTGCAGAAAGGATGGCGTCCAATTCAGCAGCCCGTAGATGCAAAAAACGTTGAGGGCGGATGCCATTGCCAAAAAAACAAAGGTTTTGGAGGAATATAATACTTTCAGTACCTCGCCTAATGAATGAGGCTCGTGCGAAGCTATCGGATTGATGTCAGTTGCTCCCCTTCGCGGCTCTTTCACCGTAAAGTAAAACAGCAGAGAGAATAGGATACCGGGTACGCCTACAACAAAAAATGCTGTTCGCCAGCCCAGGTGCTGGTTCAAATACCCGCCCATCAAAAACCCTATCAGTATCCCGAAATAAATGCCCGCTGAATAAATGGAAAATGCGGTGGACCGTTTTTCAGGCGGGAAGTAATCGGAGATCATGGCATGGGCGGGTGGGCTTCCGCCAGCTTCCCCAATGCCAACGCCAATACGTGCTAACAGCAACTGGACGAAATTTCGGGCTATGCCTGAGCAGGCTGTCATAATGCTCCATAGGCCCAGCGACACGGCTACGGTGTTCCTTCGGCTTCTTTTGTCGGCCATGCGGGCAATGGGAATGCCAAGGGTTACATAAAATATGGCGAACGTAAAGCCGGAAAGCAGACCGAGCTGAGTATCGGACAGGTGCAGTTCTTTTTTTATAGATTCTTGAAGGATAACAAGAAGCTGCCGGTCTATAAAGTTGAACACGTATACCAGCGTAAGCATCGCCAAAACATAATTACGGTACGTGTTTGTCACGTTCTCGTGGTTATTTATTTCAGCGGTTTGCATAAAGATATTTACTTTAATATGTTTTGATAATCAATGTATTAAATAAAGTTTAAAGCTGATTGAATGTTTCTTTATGCACAAGCTTTTGAGCAATTTCCGTTTATTTTTGGATAATACCAAATCTGTTTGTTATGTGTGAGGTAAATCAGAATATTGCACCCTCCATTATGATTAGCCAAAATAAAAAACCTCAACGCCAGCGGCGATAGCTGTCCGAATTCTGTGACTTCGGATACAATATGCCTGTAGTCGCAGTCTACAGGGTGTTAAGGACTATCGCTGATAATTTTCTGTTTAGGCCGGTAGAGGAATGTGAGCGGGCAAACATAAGCATGAGCCGGTAGTTACAGACTACCGGCATAGTGTGGGCTGACTAAAAAGTAATTTTGTCAGGTCAACTGCCAAATAAAATTCTGAATGTCAGTATTTTAATATGTTGATTTGATATTATTTGCACCAACAATCGTATCGTGAAATAAAATTCTGCAAATGTTTTTTCGGCTTTACGTTTTTGGTCAGCCCCAGCGGGTACCAAATACAATTATGTTTACTTTAAAAAGTCATCCAGGTAGCCTAATATTGTTTTCGTCTGCATCATCAGGCTTACATGCCCCTGCGAAGGAACAATGGCCAAATGCGATTTTGGCATCGGTCCCATATCAGCAGATATGGCGCCTCCCAGTAATTGATATGTTTTCATCAACTCAATTTTATCCAGGCCATCATTGTCGCCAGAGATAATCAATACTGGCGAAGTGATTTTTGCAATATTACCGTCACCCATGTCGAATGGCGTTGCGACAAAAGCAAGCATCTGTTCTAAAAATATTGGCCATTTTGTTTTGTCAGGCGCTACTGCATCATAGGCCGCGTTCAAAGGACTATTCGTAAAAAATTCAGGCTTGAAAGTTTTAAACGCATTGGTTACTTCGGGCCGCCAACCAGTACTTTTATAAGTAGAAGAAATGATCACTAATTTTCTCACCCGTTTAGGGCTTTGTATTGCCAACTGGTAAGCCACGGAGCCACCCATACTATATCCTGCAACATCAGCACTGTCAACTTTTAAGTAATTCATTACTCCTTCCACATCACTTGCCAAAGTAGCAAAGTCTAATTTTCTGTCTGAAAACGGTGTGTGCCCATGTCCCTGCAATTCAATGGCAATTACTTTTCTTGTTTTTGACAGCTCAGGTATTAATTGCCCCCAGTTCATCTCAATGGTGTAAAAAGCACCATGCAGTAAAACGATGGGCTTACCCTCACCATATACTTCGTAATAAACTTTAATGCCATTCACAGGCACGTAGCCACTGCCGGCAGGTTTACTCTGTTGCCCGTCAGACTGAAATATTGTAAAAAAAAGCATAGCAGTTATTAATACCAGTTTGGCGACATTGGATCCGTTAAATAATCTTTTCATAAAACGTTTTTTAATTATTTTGATTTTATTGACAATACAAAGATCGAAGGTGCCTCAGGATTTTACGACGTGTAAAAGTGACAAAATAAGGGGTGGATCGTGACAAATAACACGCTGTTCAAGCCTCAACCCAACTGTCCGAATTCTGTGACTTCGGATACACTATGCCTGTAGTCTGTATTATCGGCTATGTACTATCACTGATAATTTTCTATTTAGGCCGGTAGAGGAACCTTAGCGGGCAAACATAAGCATGGTCCGGTAGTCACAGACTACCGGCATAGTGTATCCGTAGACGGAGTCTACGGACAGCGGGGTCTACGGACAGCGGGGATTACATTGAAAATACCGGTTATACTGGGGGGGCAGTTTCTTGAATATGAATTTCCCAGCCGATTTGCAAACTCAAATAAAACGTTCGCCAATGTTTTTTAAATACTTTAAAGCTGGTTTTTCTATTGTATAATAAGTGATAGTACTAAAAATCAGTGTGCCTGTAGCTACGTAGCAAGCGCTAATAATCAGGTAGTTATTAACGTTAAGGCCTAATGATTTTGATATTTTATCATAGGTGTCAATAAATAAAAAGTGATTTACATATAACGAATAGGATATAAGGCCTAAAAAGTAAACAACTTTACTGGATAAAAAACGATTGATGACATTTCTTTCTGTTATATAAACAATAAAAAAGGGCATTGAAAGGATTATCAAAATATCAGTCTCTTTAAAAAAAAGCAAAACAAATAGAGGAATGGCTAAGTATTTTAAAAAAACTGCTCGTTTTTTTATGCCTTCAAAACTCAAATAGGCAAAAATTCCCAGTAGATAGGCTGCAATAGTTCGTAAAAAACTTGATGGACCCCGGGTAAATAAAATTACCGGATAAAACCCATGAATTTTTTGTAATGAATAATAATTACCCCAGTTTAAAAAATCGCTTCTAAAAATGCTTATCACTATAAAAATTATAATGGATGCCAAAATTAGTATCAAGGCTTTATGTCTGATTTTCCATATCAAATAAAACCCTAATGGAAAGAAAAAATAAATAACCCATTCATTGGTTAATGACCAACCAGGCGAGATTAGGGAGTTGTTAGAGAAAGAAAAGATTCCTTGTAATAAAGTTAAATTAACCAAAAGGCTTTCAAATTCACCATAATGAAAAAGAAAAAAATACAATAGTGTAGCAACGATATATAAAGGAAATATCCTGCAAAACCGTTTGTACATAAACGTTTTATAATCATTTTTCAATAGATGATTATTAAAGCTGGCCGACGATGTTAAACTTAATAAAAAGCCACTTAGTACAAAAAACAGATCAACAGACAGATAACCATGACCAATAAAAACCGACAAATAATGATCAATCAGGTGCGGTTTTTTATGAAATAGCACTACATACCAATGGAAAATAATTACATAAACAGCAGCCAGGCCGCGGATGCCTGTTAAACTCTTTATTTCATTAGGGCGCATAGGTTTTATCGGTGGTGTTGTAAAACCTTGTGCCAGGTTTGTTTAATTTTAATTGGTATAGCTAATAATTTATTAAAGAATAATTCTTTTTACCAAACATAATGTAATTTGAAATAATGTCCAACCCCTTTAGGCATTTAATTGACCCGGCGAGCTGCCAATATCCCCAAACGAGAAATTCTTCAGACTAACGCCTGAAGAATTTTGACTTCAAAAAGGTAGCGTGGGCAGGACCCGAACCTACTTCCGCCTTCGGGCGGATATGAGTCGACGGGCTACCAATTGTCGCAAAACAAAAAAGCCTCAAATCTTTCGACTTGAGGCTTCCGACTTAGAAAAAGGTAGCGGGAGCAGGACTCGAACCTACGACCTTCGGGTTATGAGCCCGACGAGCTACCAACTGCTCCATCCCGCACTGTTTTTGTTTTACGATTCACATCATTACCGTGAAAAGGGCATTTTACTTGATTTACGTCCGGTGTTGCCTCACCGCATTATTTTGTTCTTAAAAGTAAAAAGTCTTTAGACTTATGACTAAAGACTTTTTACTTTTTTCGAGGTAGCGGGAGCAGGACTCGAACCTACGTCCGCCTTTTGGCGGATATGAGCCCGATGAGCTACCTTTTATTTACTTGTAGCGGGAGCAGGACTCGAACCTACGACCTTCGGGTTATGAGCCCGACGAGCTACCAACTGCTCCATCCCGCACTATTTTTTTTGTTATCACCTTTTGTTCATAACCTCAAAAAGTGTTCCAATTTGTCAAAAATGCAATTTGCACTCCGTTTTAATTGGACTGCAAAGATATAATTCGTTTCTTTGCAGTCCAAATATTATTTTATTTATTTTTATAGTAGTTTTTTATGGCACACAGGGCAGGTTTTGTAAGTATAATTGGTAAACCTAACGCAGGTAAATCAACGCTGATGAATGCTTTGGTGGGCGAAAAAATGTCTATTATAACCCCAAAGGCACAAACCACACGTCACCGTATCCTTGGTATTGTGAACGAGGAAGATTACCAGATCGTATTTTCGGATACCCCCGGTATCATCAAACCACACTATGCGCTTCACGAAAGTATGATGCACCAGGTAGATGGTTCTATAGTTGATGCCGATTTGATTTTGCTGGTTACTGACATTTACGAGGAATATGACGAAGCTGATGTATTAAAAAAGCTGGCAGGTTCGCAGGCGCCTTTAGCTGTTCTTATCAATAAAGTTGATCAATCGGATGAGGCAACTGTAAAAGCCAAGGTTGAATACTGGCAGGAAAAATTAAATCCAAAAGCGATATTTGCCATCTCTGCACTAAAAGATTATAACGTACTCGCTGTAATGAATTTTGTGATAGAGCACCTGCCGGAACACCCTCCCTATTACGAAAAGGATGCGCTGACCGACCGTAACGATCGTTTTTTTGCATCGGAAATGATAAGGGCGCAGGTATTTAAACAATATAAAAAAGAGATCCCGTACAGTACTGAAGTAATTATTACTGCTTTTGTGGAAGGCGAAAAGCTACACCGCATCAGCGCAGAAATTATTGTGGAGCGCGACTCGCAAAAAAATATCATTATAGGCAAAGGCGGCGAAATGCTTAAAATAGTAGGCACCTATGCCCGCCGTGATATGGAAGAATTCTTCCAAAAGAAGATCTTCCTCGAAATGTTTGTAAAAGTTATTCCCGATTGGCGGAGTAAAAAGAATTACCTGAAACAGTTTGGGTACGAATAAGATTTGAGATATTAGATGTGAGATTTGAGATTAAAAAGATTTCTCAGGTTTCAATAATAATTTCTCAAAATAGTAAACTCAGATGTGTATTCAAGATATTGACAATTACTTTCTGTCTCATATCTCAAATCTCACATCTCATATCTAAAAAACGATGAGTAACATAGTAGCCATAGTGGGCAGGCCCAACGTAGGCAAATCAACTTTATATAACCGTTTAACCGAAAGCCGCAAGGCTATTGTTGACGATGTGAGCGGCGTAACCCGCGACAGGCACTACGGTGTATGTGAGTGGACCGGTCATACTTTTACGATAATTGATACCGGGGGCTATGTTGCCAATTCCGACGATCTGTTTGAAGCCGCTATCCGCGAGCAGGTGATCATTGCTATTGAAGAAGCTACTGTAATTTTGTTTATGGTGGATGTTACTACCGGCATTACCGACCTTGATGATGAAATTGCCAGTCTGTTGCGTAAAGGCAAAAAGCCGGTATTTGTGGTGGTAAATAAACTGGATAATACTTCATTATTGGCCGATTCGATGGTGTTTTATAGCCTGGGTCTGGGTGAGCTTTACAATATTTCATCAATGACAGGCTCGGGAACCGGAGAGTTGCTTGATGAAGTGGTAAAACATTTTGATGATGAACAGGTAGAAGAAAATGCTTTGCCAAAATATGCTATTGTTGGCCGACCTAATGTTGGTAAATCATCCATCATTAATTCGTTAATAGGCAAGGAACGTAATATTGTTACGCCGATAGCGGGCACCACCCGTGATTCCATCCACATCCATTATAACCAGTACGGGCATAATTTTATGCTGATTGATACGGCCGGGCTACGGAAAAAAACCAAGGTAAAAGAGAATATCGAGTTTTACTCGGTGATGCGCACCATTAAAGCGCTGGAAGAAGCCGACGTAGTGATCCTGATGATTGATGCCGTAGAAGGAATAGAATCGCAGGATATCAATATTTTCCACCTGGCCGAAAAAAATAAAAAAGGCGTTGTTATCGTCGTAAATAAATGGGACCTGATCGAAAAAAATAACAAAACCATCAAAGTTTTTGAAGAACAGATCAGGGATAAAATAGCTCCATTTACCGATGTTCCTATTGTTTTTACTTCTGTAACCGAAAAGCAAAGGGTTTTAAAGGTAATAGACACGGCCAATGCAGTTTATCAAAATAAGATCAGGAAAATACCTACCTCAAAACTAAACGAGGTAATGCTGCCCATTATTGAGGCCTTCCCGCCACCAGCTATAAAGGGTAAATATGTGAAGATAAAATACATCACACAAATTGCAGGCACATCGCCGATGTTTGCTTTCTTCTGTAATTTACCTCAGTATGTAAAAGAGCCTTATTACCGCTTTATTGAAAATAAGCTTCGGGAGCATTTTGAGTTTGAGGGCGCGCCAATTCAGGTTTGGTTCAGGCAAAAATAGTTTTGATTTGAAGATGAGGTAATTTGAAAATTTGAGAATGAGTTAATTTGAAAATGATTTGTATGTATCCTATTCATTTTCAAATTTTCAAATCACCAAATTTTCAAATTAATTAATTGAGGCAACCGCTTTTTTCACAGTAGCATCATCACTGTTCAGTACTTCAAAATAAGCGTTGTCTCCCCATTTAAAACGTGCGGCGAACGCTTTTAAAAATGTCTTGATGCCCGGCTTTGAGACCAATAGTTCCTGCGAATCCATTTCTTTAATCGTGTTAGACGCATAAAGAACGAATTTGTCAACATCACTATCATTTACAGTATACTCTTTTATAAAGTCATCAGCAGATGCGAAGTTATTTAAAGCTGGCTGAAGTTTGTCGATAACATAAGCCGTAAAAATTTGCTGTTCACCTAATTCCTCTATCAAGGGGGTATTGCGGGCCGTATCGGCAGGTACAAAAATATCCGGCATAATGCCGCCCCCGCTAAATACTTTTCTTCCATTTGAGGTATGATATTGCGTTGGCCTTTTGAAAATACTGTCGTTTAAATTGCTTTGAGCCGAAAATAATTCCCCTTTTCGCATCCTTTCCGAAATTTCATTGTGATAATTTTCAACACCGCCCTTATACGATTTTTGAATAGACCGGCCCGAAGGAGTATAATACCTGGCCACGGTTAAATTTATGGCTGAACCATCCCCGAAAGGGAATTGCTGCTGAACCAGCCCTTTGCCAAAGGAGCGGCGGCCAACAATGACGGCCCTGTCAAGGTCCTGCAGCGCCCCGGCTAATATCTCGCTCGCCGAAGCGGAATATTCATCAATTAATACAGCTAACTTTCCATCCTTGAATTCACCCGAGTCGGTTGCAAAATAATCTTTACGTTCATCATGCACGCCTTTGGTAAATACGATGAGCTGGTCCTTTTTTAAAAATTCATCGGCGAGGGCGGTTGCAGTATTCAGGTAACCTCCGCCGTTATCGCGGATATCAAGCACCAGCTTTTTTAGCCCCTGCTTTTTAAGTTTCGCAAGTGCTGTCCTGAAATCGGCATCGGTAGTTGAAGCAAATTTACTGATCTTGATATAGCCCGTGGCTGGTCCAAGCATATATGCTGCGTCGAGGCTGCTCAAATCCACATGTCCGCGTTTTATCCGGTATGTTTTTATATTGTTGCTGCCAGTGGGCGATACGTTCAGCGAGATTTCAGTGGATGCATCACCCCTGAAAACTTTGTCGACCCGTTGAGGATTTAGGTGGGTGCCCGAAAACTTTTTTTGGTTAACGCTGATTACCTTGTCACCGGGAATTAACCCTGCTGTAGCTGCAGGCCCGCCCGCGTATACCTGGGTAATAAAAAGCGTATCGCGAAGAAGCTGGTACTCCAAACCGATACCGTTAAAACCGCCATCAAGGTTTTCATTGATAGATTGTGCCCGCTGCGGTTGCAGGTAAACCGAATGGGGATCAAGATTTTGCAAAAGATTATTTACGGTAATACCTTCCAAACTATCAGCATTAACAGAATCAACATAGCTGTTTTTGATCAGGTTTAATGCCTTTGATACTTTATTGTTGTCTCCAAGCGAAAAACCAAGACTGTTGTTGTTTAAATTATTGTCACTGATATATAAGCCAATAATTATCCCAAGCAGCAGCAGCACCATCGTCCTGAAAATTATCCCCGCACTCTTTTTCATTGCATTTATCTATACAAAGTTAGTGAATTTAGACACGATTTATAGGATTTTAAAGATTTTCAGGATTTTTGCTGTTATATCGTCCTGATAAAATTTGATGTCTTTTTGATTGTCTGATCTTTGTTTGGTTTAATCCTGTAAATCTTTTAACCTTAAAAATCGTGTTCGTATTTTTCTCAACATTTTTACCGATTTTTGCCAAAAAATAATAGCCTTAAATGGATAGGACAACAGAAAAGGATTCTTATTACAGCGATTTGGAAAAAATGCCTGTTATAGCGATCCTTAAAAATATAAATAAGGAAGATCAAACCGTTCCGCTGGCAGTTGCCAAAGCTCTGCCACAAATAGAGGCCCTTGCTTTAATAACTGCCGCTAAAATGAAAGAAGGTGGCAGGCTTTTTTATATCGGCGCCGGTACCAGCGGCCGCTTGGGTGTGGTTGATGCTTCAGAATGTCCGCCAACATTTGGGGTTCCGTTTGATTGGGTGCTGGGTATTATCGCAGGTGGCGATGGCGCAATCCGCAAGGCTGTTGAGTTTGCCGAAGACGATACGGAACAGGCCTGGGCCGACCTGCAGGAATATAATATAAATGATAAAGATGTGCTTGTTGGCATAGCGGCATCGGGTACAACGCCTTATGTAATTGGCGGCTTAAAAAAGGCGAATCAGCACAATATTTGCACCGGTTGTATTGTTTGTAATGCCGGTAGTCCGGTGGCCGCTGAAGCAAAATATCCTGTTGAAGTAATTACAGGCCCCGAGTTTTTAACAGGCTCAACCCGGATGAAGGCCGGTACAGCACAGAAACTGGTTTTAAATATGCTAAGCACCTGCGTTATGATTCAATTAGGCAGGGTAAAAGGTAACAAAATGGTGGATATGCAATTATCCAACAATAAACTTGTTGACCGGGGCACACACATGGTAATGAAAGAAACAGGGGTTGATGAACAAACCGCTGCGGACTTGTTGAAACAATACGGAAGTGTTAGAAAAGCAGTAGAGAGTTATAAGATTTAGTTTATGTGCGAATGTGCAGATGTGCGGATGAAAGAAGTAAAAAATCAGCACATCGAAGCCAAACAATCTGCACATCCGCACATCTGCACATTTGGAATTAGAAGATGCACGAGATAGAACCATATTATAAGTGGCGTGACGATTATATTGCTGCGGAGGATGAATACTCACCTTTTTATGCAACCGAATATAATGAGTTTGAATTCGACAAACAGGTTTACAATTACCTGCTGCACCCGCAATGGGATTCGTTCGGCTCGGGTACTTTGTACCTGAAAGTACTGTTTGTTGATTACGAACGATCCTATACCATCATTGAGTTTATAGGCGAATGGAACGATGCCATCAGCAATGATATTATGCTGCTGAAACGGGAGCTGATTGAACTGATGATTGATAATGGCATCAACCATTTTATCCTGATAGGGGAGAACGTGCTGAATTTCCATTCTTCTGATGATTGTTACTATGAAGAATGGTTTCAGGAGGTCGAGGATGGCTGGATTGCTGGCGTCAATTTCAGGGACCATGTCATCGATGAATTTAAGCGCAATAATATAGACTACTATATCAACTTCGGCGGTGAACTTGACGACCTGGCCTGGCGCTCGTTAAAGCCCATCCAGGTATTTAAAAAAGTAGAGGAGCAGCTGATCAGGAGGCTGTCTTAGAGGAGAGTCCGAAAGTCCGAAAGTCGGCAAGTCCGAAAGATGAGTTGGCTTTTCGCATCAACAGGTGGTTATTTGAAAATTTTTTTGATCTTTCGGACTTCCGGACTTTTCCGACTTTCGGACTCCCACTAAACTTTTTCTCAAGCTTGTTGTCTAAAGTCTCAGTTCTAATAATTAAATTTGTATAAATAACTTTTAATAAAAAATGGAAAACAATAGTTTTGATAACACTTATAAAAACGTAGCACAGATAAATGATGCCGATGTATCGCGTAAATTTTTAGCTAATGTATTTACGTGGATGTTTGTTGCACTGGGTATATCAGCATTATTCGCATTTGAATTTGCTAATACACCATCCCTTAGCAATGCGTTAATTGATGAAACCACACACCAGATAAATGGATTGGCATACCTCGTGATGTTTGCACCGCTGGCATTTGTGCTGATAATGAGGTTCGGTCTTAACCGTCTTTCGTACCCGGTTTTAGCATTGATATTTATAGCTTATTCTGCCGTAACTGGTATTAGTTTAAGCTTCTGGCTTATGGCCTTTACCGCATCTTCTGTTTTAGGTGTTTTTATTACCAGTTCAACAGTATTCGGTATCATGGCAATTGCCGGCTACACAACCAAACAAGATCTGACCAAATTTGGTTCAATATTAATTATGTTCCTGATAGGAATTGTTGTGGCGAGCCTTGTTAATATGTTTTTACACAGCTCTGGTTTGGATATGATCATTAGTTATGTTGGTGTAGCTGTATTTGTAGGCTTAACTGCTTATGATGTTCAACGACTAAAAAATATAGGTGCTGGTTTAACCTACGGTGATGCTACTGCTTCAAAAATGGCATTAATGGGTGGCTTAACACTTTACCTTGATTTTATTAACCTTTTTCTGATGCTTCTCCGCATTTTCGGCAGAAGAAGGTAATAGGAAAATATTCCTCAATAAAGAAGCTGCCCGACAAACATTGGGCAGCTTTTTTTTGCCTCACCTAAATCCTCTCCAAAGGAGAGGACTTTAACTGCGCTCTTCATTTCCTGTTTTTAGAACCCTCTCCTTGCGCCACCGCTAAAGCTAAAGCGGCACGCGGTTGGAGAGGGCAGGGTGAGGCAAAAATGCCAGGCAGAGTGGAACGAAAACCACTTGCATATTAATTCAATATTACGCATCTTTGTAACGCTTATAGAGAAAGACGGAGGGATTAGACCCTGCGAAGTCTTGGCAACCTGTGCTTACAAGGTGCCACATTCTACTTGACAGCCATTTGGCCATCAGGAAAGATAAGCGAAAGTCATTCAAAGGCCGACTTTTCGATATAAGCATTTTTTTATCAGATATGAGATGTGAGATTTGAGACGTGAGACTGGGCGTTTTGCCGGTTTTATATCTCAAATCTCGTATCTCAAATCTCACATCTCAAAAATGGATATTAGAAAAGAATTAGAGAAACGCATACTGGTAATTGACGGGGCGATGGGTACCATGATACAGCGGTACGAATTATCCGAAGAGGATTTTCGTGGCGAAAGGTTTCGTGACCATGCTTCTGACCTGAAGGGGAATAACGATCTGCTGAATATCACACGTCCTGACGTGATCAAAGCTATACATGCCGAATACCTTGATGCCGGGGCAGATATTATTGAAACCAATACTTTCAGCACACAACGTATTTCCCTGGCTGATTACCACCTGGAAGAACTGGCTTATGAACTCAGCTATGAAGGCGCACGTATTGCCCGCGAAGTAGCTGATGAATACAATAAAAAAACGCCAAATAAACCACGTTTTGTAGCTGGTGCAATTGGTCCAACCAACAGGACGGCATCTCTTTCGCCGGACGTAAATGACCCTGGCTATCGGGCTGTTAGTTTTGATGACCTTGCCGGTGCTTATTACGACCAGGTTCGTGGCCTTGTTGATGGCGGTGCCGACCTGCTCATTATCGAAACAATTTTCGATACGCTTAATGCCAAGGCAGCATTATTTGCAATAAATCGTTATAAAAACGAATGCAACGCAGCCGGCAAAGACTACTCCCCCTTTAGGGGGTCGGGGGGCATAATGATCTCCGGTACCATTACTGATGCATCGGGCCGCACATTGTCGGGTCAAACTGTAGAGGCTTTCTGGAACTCGGTAAGTCATGCCCACTTATTATCTGTTGGGTTAAACTGTGCCTTGGGGGCAAAAGAAATGCGGCCTCATATCGAAGAATTGTCGGTAAAAGCCGATGTATTTATTTCAGCTTATCCGAACGCCGGCTTGCCAAATGAGTTTGGTCAGTATGATGAAACCGCGCACGAAACCGCCCACCAGGTGGATGAGTTTATGAAAGCTGGGCTGGTGAATATTGTAGGCGGCTGCTGCGGTACCACACCAGAACATATAAAATGTATCGCCGAAAAGGCGGCAAAATATCCGCCCCGTGTAAAACCTGTTATTGAACCTTTCCTGCGTTTGAGCGGTCTGGAGGCAGTAACACTAACGCCGGAAACAAATTTTGTGAATATTGGTGAGCGTACCAATATCACCGGGTCGCCAAAGTTTTCAAAACTGATACTTGCCGAAGACTACGAAGCAGCCTTAACGGTTGCGCGTCAGCAGGTAGAAGGTGGTGCGCAGGTGATTGATATTAATATGGATGAGGGGATGATCGATTCGGAAGCCGTTATGGTTAAATTCCTGAACCTGGTAGCTTCTGAACCGGATATTGCCAAGTTGCCCATCATGATCGATTCATCAAAATGGACGGTTATTGAGGCAGGTTTAAAGTGTTTGCAGGGGAAAGGGATCGTTAACTCCATCTCGTTAAAAGAAGGTGAAGAGAAATTTAAAGAATTTGCCCGTAAAATATTGAGCTATGGCGCGGCAACTGTGGTGATGGCTTTTGATGAAACCGGGCAGGCCGATTCTTTGGATCGCCGTAAGGAGATCTGCCAGCGTTCATACGATATATTGGTTAACGAAATCGGTTTCCCACCGCAGGATATTATTTTCGATCCGAACATTTTAACCGTTGCCACGGGCCTTGAAGAACATAATAATTACGCAGTTGATTTTATTGAAGCAACCCGTTGGATAAAAGGAAATTTACCGTATGCCAAAGTAAGCGGTGGGGTAAGTAATATATCATTCTCCTTTAGGGGGAATAATGTAGTGCGTGAAGCCATGCACTCGGCCTTTTTGTACCATGCAATAAAAGCTGGTCTTGATATGGGTATAGTAAACGCCGGCATGCTGGAGGTTTACGAAGAAATCCCAAAAAACCTGCTCGAACTGGTGGAAGATGTGTTGCTTAACCGCAGGGATGATGCCACCGAGCGCCTGGTTGAGTTTGCAGATACTATTAAGACAAAGGGTAAAGAAGTTGTACGGGATGAGGAATGGCGCAAAGCACCCGTTGCCGAACGTTTATCGCATGCGCTGGTTAAAGGTATTATTGAATACCTGGACGATGATGTGGAAGAAGCAAGGCTGGCTTATGATAAGCCGCTCGAAGTGATCGAAGGTCCGCTGATGGACGGGATGAATGTGGTAGGCGACCTTTTTGGAGCCGGTAAAATGTTTTTGCCGCAGGTGGTAAAATCGGCCCGTGTAATGAAAAAGGCGGTTGCTTATTTATTGCCATTTATCGAATTGGAAAAGCAAAGGGTTATTGATGCCGGGGAAGATTCCAGCGGCAGCAGGGCCAATGCCGGCAAGGTTTTAATGGCAACCGTTAAGGGTGATGTACACGATATCGGCAAAAATATTGTCGGGGTGGTATTGGCCTGTAATAATTTTGAGGTGATAGACCTCGGGGTGATGGTTCCGGCGCAAAGGATCATTGAAGAAGCGAAGAAACACAATGTAGATATCATAGGCCTAAGTGGCTTAATTACGCCATCGTTGGATGAGATGGTACATTTTGCCAAAGAAATGGAGCGCGAAGGTTTTACCATCCCGTTAATTATCGGCGGTGCAACAACGTCACGAATCCATGCCGCTGTAAAGGTTGATCCGCATTATTCGGGTCCGGTGATCCATGTATTGGATGCTTCAAGGAGCGTTACGGTTTGCAGCAGTTTGATGAATAAGGATCAGCGCGGCCCTTATGCTAAAGGGATAAGAGAAGAGTATGTAAAAGCGCGTGAGGCTCATTTAAACAAACGTTCCGACAAACGCTTTATCAGCATTGAAGAGGCAAGGAATTCGAAATTTCAGATCAGTCTTGATGGTGATGTTAGCCCAAAACCAACATTTACGGGGACAAAAGTATTTGAAGCTTTTCCATTAGAAGAATTGGTGCCGTATATTGACTGGACGCCATTTTTTCATACCTGGGAACTGCGCGGCAGCTATCCAAAAATATTTGATGACAAGTATGTAGGGGTCGAAGCCAAAAAATTGTATGACGATGCACAGGCATTGTTAAAGAAAATAGTAAAAGAGAAATTATTGCAGGCAAATGGGGTTATCGGCTTCTGGCCGGCTAACAGCGTTGGCGATGATATTCAACTATATACCGACGAAAGCCGCAATACGGTACTTACTACCATACATACGCTTCGCCAGCAAAGCGAAAAAGTTAAAGGAGAACCGTATTATGCACTGTCAGATTTTATCGCGCCAAAAGAAAGCGGAATCCCCGATTATTTTGGTGGATTCGCAGTAACATCCGGTATAGGCTGCGATGAATTGGTTGCCGAATTTGAGCGCGACCACGACGATTATAACAGCATTATGGCGAAAGCGCTTGCAGACCGTTTGGCGGAAGCTTTTGCCGAAAAAATGCATGAACTGGTACGCAAGGAACACTGGGGTTATGCCAAAGGCGAGCAATTAGGCGCTGATGACCTGATCAAGGAAGAATACCAGGGTATCCGTCCGGCGCCGGGTTATCCAGCCTGTCCGGATCATACTGAAAAAACAACTTTATTTGAGTTGTTAAAAGCGGAGGACACGACCAAAATGCATCTTACCGAAAGCCTGGCCATGACACCGGCTGCATCCGTAAGCGGGTTTTATTTCGCGCACCCGCAAGCGAGGTATTTTGGTCTTGGCAAAATCAGCAAAGATCAGGTGGAGGATTATGCGGTAAGGAAGAATATGCCTTTGGAAGATGTTGAAAGGTGGCTTGGTCCGAATTTGAATTATTAGCCCCCCGGCCCCCTGAAGGGGGAGAACGACAAAAAGGGTGTCATGGTGAGGCACTCGAACCATGCGGGGTGGCCTGTACGCCAGACATAGCGTTCATGCATTGGCGTTGGGCCTTTGCGCAAATGGTTCGAGTGCCTCACCATGACAGCCGACGCTAATTTTAGAACAGGTCATAAATAGGAATGAAGCAATGACACTGGAAAAAATTGAATTGATTTAAACAATGAAGATAACCGAACATATAAAAAACGCCAACGGCAAAACACTTTTTTCGTTTGAACTGATACCGCCGTTAAAGGGACGCAGCATTCAAGGACTTTACGATGCCATTGATCCGTTAATGGAGTTTAAACCGCCGTTTATTGATGTTACTTCGCTGCGCGAAGATTATATCTACAAGCAGCATGAAAGCGGCTTACTGGAGAAACTGAGCTACCGCAAACGCCCTGGTACCATTGCCATTTGTGCAGCGATTATGAATAAATACAAGGTAGATACCGTACCGCATTTACTTTGCGGTGGATTTACCAAGGATGAAACCGAAAACGGCCTGGTGGATCTCCAATTTTTGGGGATCGAAAATGTGTTGGTGCTCCGTGGAGATGCCCGTTCAGCTGACGCTTCTTTTGTACCTACGATTAACGGGCATAATTATGCTACTGATTTGCTGCAGCAGGTAGTGAATATGAACAATGGGATTTACCTGCACGAAAATAGTTCCGATAATTTAAAAACAGACTTCTGCATTGGTGTAGCGGGCTATCCCGAAAAACACTTTGAAGCTCCCAATTTAAAAAGCGATTTTAAATATCTTAAACAAAAAGTAGATATGGGTGCAGGGTTTATTGTAACCCAAATGTTTTTCGATAACCAGAAATATTTTGATTTTGTAAATAACTGCCGCGCTAATGGTATTAATGTGCCTATAATACCGGGGTTAAAACCTATCACAACCTCTAAGCAATTAGTTAACCTATCGAAAACATTTCATATCGATATGCCCGAGGATCTTTGTGACCTCATAACCGGTTGCAAATCAGAAAAAGATGTGAAAGACGCAGGTATTGAATGGATGATAAACCAATGTAAAGAGTTGATGGCTTTTGGCGTGCCTGTGCTGCACTTCTATACTATGAGTAATGCCGGGCCAACCAAAAGGATTGCTGAGGCGATATTTTAATTACCACCTAACAAACTTACGAAGTAGAAACTTCGTAAGTTTTCCCATGAGTTTCCCGGAGTTTAATTAAGCTATTCCACGAAAACAAGCACCCCCCAATTAAACTTCGTAAGTTCACAAAGTCGGTTTTCGTTTTCTAAACATTTTCCAAAAGGAAGTCGCCACTTATGCCGAGTTTACTATGTATGGCTTTAAGAAACATGACGTCTGGCTCGCGCTTACCATTTAATATTTGCGACAATTTGGAAGTCCCCAAACCCAGCATTTCAGCCAGCTTGGCCTGTGTAAGGTTAAGTTCCTTAATTTTACGCTGAACAACCGAATTGATGGTAACAGGTAAAGGCATTAGCTGCAAAATGTTATCTTCATATTGTTCGGCTAACAAACTAAGGTTGGCTAATTCCTCTTTCTCCGGTGCAGATAAAAAAGTAAAACCGCCGCTATCTGTCGCTTTTGTAATAAATTTCTCTATCAAAGCCATTACCTGGTTGTACTGCGCTTCATTTCTTATTTTATCAATCATTTGCTGATGCTAAATAGTTGAACAATTAATTTTATCATATTCGCTATGAGTACCGATGAAACGGATAAATAAAGTTCGCTTATCAAAAAATATCATTACAACAAGCCTGTAATCATTCCCCTTTATGTTAAACACATACCTGTCATTTCCAACGTAATCCACCGAATTAAATACTTTCTTTATATCGGCCAGCTTATCCCAATCGGCGGCTTTTGCAATATTGTACCAGTTGTTTAATGGTGCCGCCGCCAATGAGTGCTTTTCTGCAAATGCTGAAAGCGTTTTTTTGATAAGGATTACCATTAATTCAAAGATAGATAATTGTTTTATAAAATGAAATATATTTTAAAATATGAAATATCGTATAAGGTGTTGCATCTTCTAACAAACTTCCTTTTAAGGTCAAAGCCCGGCGTTAAACCAGGCTTTGACTTAAGACTTAAGACTTTCGACTTAGAAAACTACCAAACCTTAATCCTGTCCTCTGGTTTCTTATACATTTTATCGCCTGGCTTAATGTTAAATGCTGCATACCATGCGTCGATATTTGTTATAGGCGCGTTGGCACGGTATTGTTCCGGTGAATGCGGGTCAGTCAATATGCGTTGTGCGGCTGTTTCAGGAAGCTGTGAACTGCGCCATACCTGTGCCCAGGCAAGGAAGAAGCGCTGATCTGGCGTAAATCCGTTTATCTTTTTATGTGAATGCCCTTCTTTTGTCTTTTTGAAAGCTGCATAGGCTACGTTTAACCCGCCAAGGTCGGCAAGGTTTTCGCCTAAGGTTAATTTACCATTCACATGTATTGTGTCAAGTACGGTAAAGGCATTGTATTGAGCCACCACCTGATCGGCACGGGTTTTAAACTTATCGGCGTCATCCTTTGTCCACCAATCGCGTAAGGTACCATCACCATCAAACTGCCTGCCCTGATCATCAAAACCATGGGTCATTTCGTGGCCGATAACGGCGCCGATCCCACCATAATTTACAGCATCATCAGCTCCGAAATCAAAGAAAGGGAACTGTAAAATACCTGCAGGGAATGTGATATCGTTATTGGTAGGACTATACGAAGCATTTACGGTTGGAGGAGTCATTCCCCAGCGTTTTTTATCTACCGGTTTGTTGATCTGGCTTATCGAGTAGTTGTACCGCCATTCGGATACCCGTTTTAAATTCCCGTAATAATCATCCCGGTTTATTACAAGTCCGGCATAGGTCTGCCATTTATCCGGGTAACCGATCTTTATACCGAATGCCGCCAGCTTTTTAAGCGCACGGGCTTTTGTTTCGTCGCTCATCCAGGTAAGGTTTTTAATACGCTCGCCCAGGGTAACCTTTAAATTATTTACCAGGTTAACCATGTAAGCTTTAGCTGCAGGTGGAAAGTATTTGGCTACATATAGTTGCCCTAGTAATTCACCCAGACTGCCGTCAACCAGTCTTGACATGCGCTCATTGCGCGGGGCTTGTACCTTTTGGCCGCTTAAAGCGCTGCTGTAAGCGAAACTTGCATTCACAAAAGGAGAACTCAGCGCTGAAGCAGAACCTTTTAGAATGTTCCATTTAAGGTAAACTTTCCAATCGTCAACAGGGGTTGAAGATAGTAATGCATCTTCTGCCTTGAAAAAATCCGGCTGAGCCACAAGCAGTGTATCCTGGCCCGGTACCTTCATTTCGGGTATCAATTCAACCCAGTTTAAATTCGGGGTGGTTTTGCTAAAATCGCTAATCGAAAACTTATTATAAGTTACATGCGGGTCGCGCATGGCAACACGGCTTAACTGGGCTTTTGCCAGCTGGGTTTCGATACCAAGAATGGTTGCTGCATTTTTTGCTGCTGCATTATTATCGGTGCCTGTTAGTGTAAATAAAGTAATGATGTATTGTTTGTAGGCATCCTGGATCTTTTGGTTACGGGGATTTGCCTTTAAATAGTTATCGCGGTCGGGTAAAGTTGTTCCGCCCTGGCTTAGTTCAGCAATATGTTTAGTCGGATGCTTGGAGTCCTGGCTAACTCCAAAACGGAATAATGGATCTGCTTCGGCATGGGTGCGCTCATAAACCACCTCATTAACAACACTCTTCAGATCTGTTAGTTTGTCAATACGGTCAAGGGAGGGTTTGATTGGGTCAAAGCCTCGTTTTTCAATAGTAAGGCTGTCCATACCGCTGGCATATAAATCGCCTACACGTTGTTCAAGACTGCCGGACGGGTGGTTCTTTTTGCTCACTTCTTTTAGTAAAGCAAGCAGTCTGGTGGTGTTTTCCTGGTTCAGCATTCCAAAACTCCCCCATCTGGTTTCCTTGGAAGGGATGGGATTGTTTTTAACCCAATTGCCATCTGCATAATCAAAAAAATCATCGCCGGGCTTAACGGACAGGTCCATGTTTGCGGGGTCAATAAATTTTTTGTGGCTGCTGGTCTTTTTTGGTTTTCCTTTTTTACCGCCATCAACAGTAAAGGCGCTAACAGACAGGCACAGAAGGCCTATCAGAATAAAATTTGTAAATTTTAATTTCATCTGAATTAATTATTTAATAATGAGTGTCAGTCAAATTTTCCAAGCATTGAGTTTTAATCCCCGAAAAATTAAAGGTAGTAAATTAAGGATGATGCCTGCAAGAAATGGAGACGGATATTTAGCCGATTAGCCCGGATGTAATAAAGAATGATCTTACGTTTTGTGAAATAGTGCTCAAAATAGCTGTAAAGGCAATATTTCTATGGAAATGAGGACGTTTTTGATCGTGTTTTTTCAATTGTAAAAATATTGTGAGGGAGGAGGGAAGTCAATAGACCATAGTCGATAGTACATGGTTGATGGCTTTATTTGGTTCGGATTATGGCGCTATCCAATAGTTTAAAAAACTATGGACCATGGTCCATCGACCATGGACAAAAAACTATGAACCATTAAAGCAAATCCTTATTTTTGCATCCTATGAGTATTTCTAAAACATACCTGCCAAAAGAAGCTGAAGAAAAGTGGTACAGTTACTGGTTGAAACACGAGTTTTTTAAATCGGTACCTGATGAACGCGAGCCATATACTATAGTGATTCCGCCACCGAATGTTACCGGTGTGCTGCATATGGGGCATATGTTAAATAATACTATACAGGATGTACTGATCCGCCGCGCCCGCATGAAAGGTAAAAATGCCTGCTGGGTTCCCGGCACCGATCATGCCAGCATTGCTACTGAAGCAAAGGTGGTTGCCATGCTAAAAGAACGGGGCATCACCAAAAAGACAATTACGCGCCCAGAGTTTATGACCTACGCCTGGGAGTGGAAAGAAAAATATGGCGGTATCATCCTTGAACAGTTAAAAAAACTCGGTGCCTCATGCGATTGGGATCGTACCCGTTTCACCATGGAGGATGATCTTTCGGAAGCTGTTATTGATACTTTTATTCATCTGTATAAAAAGGGTTTAATATACCGTGGTGTCCGCATGGTGAATTGGGATCCGCAGGGTAAAACTGCAGTATCTGATGAAGAAGTTATCCGTAAAGAAGTTAACCAGAAGCTTTATTATATCCGCTATCGTGTTGTGAGTAGTGAGTTGTCAGATGTGAATGAAACCACTCATCACTCACCACTCACCACTCACTACCTCACCATTGCAACTACCCGTCCTGAAACTATAATGGCGGATGCTGCTATCTGCATCAATCCTAACGATGAGCGGTATATTCATTTGCATGGTAAAAAGGTTTTGATTCCGCTTATTAACAGGGAGATTCCGGTTATTTTGGATGAGTATGTGACCATGGACTTTGGTACAGGCTGTTTAAAAGTTACTCCGGCGCATGATCTTAACGATTATGAACTCGGGCAAAAACATAACCTGCCAGTTATTGATATATTAAATGACGACGGTACGCTTAATGAAAATGCAAAAATATTAATAGGGGAGGACCGTTTTGCTGCGCGTAAAAAGATCGCTGTTTTGCTTGAAGCCGACGGTTACCTTGAGAAGGTAGAAGAATATAAATCGCAGATAGGTTTTTCGGAGCGCACAGATGCAGTAATTGAGCCAAAACTTTCTATGCAATGGTTTTGCAAAATGGATGAGATGGCGAAACCTGCGCTTGATTATGTTATTAAAGGTGATATTAAACTAATTCCCGAGAAGTTTACCAATACCTACCGCCATTGGATGGAAAATGTAAAGGATTGGTGTATAAGCAGGCAACTGTGGTGGGGACAGCAGATCCCGGCATGGTATTTACCCAATGGTCAATTTGTAATAGCAAAAACCCGGGAAGAGGCATTTCATCAGGCAAAACAACTCACTGCTCACCACTCACCACTCACTCTTGATGATTTAAAACAGGATGAGGATGTACTTGATACCTGGTTCTCTTCATGGCTTTGGCCTATCTCGGTTTTCGATGGTTTTAAAGACCCGAACAATGCTGATATAAACTATTATTATCCAACAAACGACCTGGTAACTGCACCCGAAATTTTGTTTTTCTGGGTAGCCAGGATGATTATGGCCGGACATGAATTCAGGGGCGAAATTCCGTTTAAAAATGTTTACTTAACCGGTATTGTACGCGATAAGCTTGGCCGGAAAATGTCAAAATCTCTCGGTAATTCACCTGACCCGCTGGACCTGATTGAGAAGTTCGGGGCCGATGGCGTAAGGGTTGGAATGTTGCTTTGCTCACCGGCAGGGAACGACCTGATGTTTGATGAAAGTTACTGCGAACAAGGCCGTAATTTTGCCAATAAAGTATGGAATGCATTCAGGCTGGTTAAAGGTTGGGAAGTTGATAACAGTCTGCAAAACAACAACGCTGTTGCTATTGAATGGTTTGGCAGCAGGTTTAACGAAGCCTTAAACCAGATAGAAGAAAACTTTGCCCAATACCGGATCTCTGAGGCCTTAATGGCTACTTACAAACTGGTTTGGGACGACTTTTGCGCCTGGTATCTCGAAATGATTAAACCGGTTTACCAGCACCCAATTGATGTCGAAACATATAATTGTACGATTGGTTTTTTTGAAGATATTTTGAAAATCCTTCATCCTTTTATGCCCTTTATTACCGAAGAGCTATGGCATGACGATTTGTTTGGGGAACGTGAGGAAAGCGATTGTTGCATTATTGCCCAATTGCCAACTAATGGGAAAATAAATGCACAGCTTTTGACGGAGGTTGAGCTGGTAAAACAGATAGTGACGCAAGTAAGAAATATTCGTAACAGTAAACAGATTCCACCGAAAGAAAAACTTGCGCTTTCGGTTAAAGAAAATGCCTCCGTTGATTATAAAAGCTACGAACATATCATCACCCATTTAGGCAATATAACAGCCCTGGATATTGTTACTGATAAAGTAGTTGGAGCAGTGAACTTTATGGTGGCTACTGATGAGTTTTATGTGCCTTTGACCGAAAGTATAGACCCTGTTGCCGAATGTGCAAGACTTCAGAAAGATAGGGATTATTTAACCGGTTTTTTACGGTCAGTTAACTCCAAGTTAGCAAATGAGCGATTTATGAACAATGCCAAGCCCGAAATAATTGAGATCGAACTAAAGAAGAAGGCCGACGCAGAAGCAAAACTTAAAATTTTAGAGGAGAACTTATCAACTTTGGCTTGTTAATTGCATATACTATTAAGATAAATTATTTATAAGATGAAGCAGGGCGTTCAAATTCTTGACGTGAATGTTCTTGCTTATTATTTTATACCGGTTTAATAGTAATGCCTAAAAATTAATGAACAGGAACACCAGTTTTTTCAACTTATCAATTAACAAAATTCTTTCTTCTGAGCAGTCAATCCTTGATCAGGCGCGTATTCGCTTGCTTTATTATGGTTTTCTGATTGTTTTTGTTGCGGTTGGCGGCTTGCTTATCAGTGTTTATTTTCAGCACCAGGTGGTGCTCACCATTACGGCAGCCTTTGTATTGGTATTGGTGACAGCGCTGTTTAAATATCTTACTTACAGACCTAACTGGCAGCAAATATCACACGCGTTGCTTATTATGGCCACGTTTGTTAATTTGAACAATGTTTATGTCACCATGCAAAAGGTGGATATTATTACGGTACAGGTGATCCTGTTAGTAATCCTGTTTAGCTTTTATATGCTTGGTCAAACCTGGGGATTGCTGTATTCACTGGTAAATATTATACCTGTTCTGGGTTTTTTGGTATGGGAGTACATCGGGAATTATTCTATTCCGTTCAATCCCGAAAAGGTTGATCAGTCAACAATCATTATCAGTCTGTTTGCCAATTTTATGATCATTATTTTCATCCATAGCCAGTTATACAGCGCGTTTTTTAACAACATAAAACAGCTAAAGGAAACCAGCGAGGAGCAGGCATTGCTTAATAAACAATTGGGGCTGGCTATCGAAAAAGCCGAAAAATCATCACAAATAAAAACAGAGTTTCTTTCAACCATGTCGCATGAGATCCGGACCCCCCTCAATGCAGTTATCGGTATGAGTAACCTGATGCTGATGGGAAACCCCAGGGCCGATCAAAAGGAAGACCTTGAGGTTTTAAAATTTTCGGCAAATAACCTCCTTGCCATTGTAAATGATGTGCTCGATTTTAATAAAATTGAATCGGGCAAAGTAGTTTTCGACCATATCAAGTTTAATATGGTTGAATTAATGCAAAATATTTGTGGTGGACAAATGTTGAAGGCGGAAGAAAAAGGCTTGAAATTTATTCTCAAAATAGACCCTGCCCTTAAAGACAGAGTGCTGATCGGCGATCCGGTAAGGGTTACACAAATAATTTTCAACCTGGTGAGTAACGCGATAAAATTCACAAAAAAAGGTAGTATTTGGGTAAATGCTTATTGTCACGCGGACCGGGATAATAAGGTTAATATAAATTTTACAGTGAAGGACACGGGAATCGGGATAGAGAAAAATAACCTGGAAAGTATTTTTGAACCCTTTACCCAGGAATCTATAAGTGCCACCCGGCAATATGGAGGTACCGGAATGGGGCTGGCAATTGTAAAACGTTTATTGGAGCTGCAGGGATTGCAGATGCATGTGACCAGCAAGATTGGCGAGGGGTCTGAATTTTCCTTTGAAATGGAGTTCCCGGTTTCAACGCAAACAAATGAAGAATTTGGTGCAAAGAGCTCAATATCTCCCGATGATGACTGTTTAAGTAATTTGCGGATGCTGATTGCCGAGGACAACCCGGTTAATGTGTTGCTGATGAAAAAGCTGCTTTCAAAATGGCGAATTACACCAACCATTGCTGAAAACGGTGAACGAGCCATTGAGCTTTTGCAATATGGCAATTTTGATATTATTTTAATGGATCTGCAAATGCCGGTGTTAAATGGCTTTGATGCCGCCCGGGAAATAAGGAAATTACCTGATCCTAAAAAAGCAAGTGTCCCGATTATTGCTTTAACGGCTGCCGCTTTATTTGATCTTAAAGAACAGGTATTTGAATCGGGTATGAATGATTATGTATCAAAACCGTTTAAGCCGGAGGAGCTGCTGGAAAAGATCCAGCATTTAGTTACAAGCGTTCATTGATTTATTTGATTATAAACCGGTAATTCTTCAATAAACTTGTAGCCGTTGGTCTCAAAATCTATCCTACAGAAATAGTGTTGCAATCCATTGGTGACTGCCAGCAATCTCACTTTATGAACCATATTGTAGCGGGCCACCTGATCGAAAGTTTTTTGATCGATTGTTACAGATGGCGCTTTGCATTCAACCAATAATATTTTTTCGCCTGCCGGGTTATAAACCACGATATCCGACCGTTTAGGCATCCCATGCAGTTTATGCCCGCCTTCCAGTTTTATCAGTGTTTTCGGGTACTGTTTCTGGTTGATGAGGTATTGTACGAAATGCTGGCGCACCCATTCTTCCGGGGTTATCACAATAGTCCTTTTCCTGATCACATCAAATAAAGTCAGCTGACCGTTTTGATCAGTTATTTTAAACGGGTAGGGGGGTAATTGAAGCGGCAGCAGCAGATCCATGGGTGCTAAAATCATTATTTTATCGGGAGAATCCTAATTTTATGAATTGTGGGCACCCAATTGAATAGCGAATGCAAGAAATTTCTTAAATGATATATGCCGTCAACAATTAAGCAAAAATCTGTAATTTGCACGCTGTATGACTGCTTCAGATATAATAAAAGACCTCGCGAATAAAAAGTATAAACCCATTTACCTTTTACATGGCGAGGAGCCTTATTATATTGACCAGGTAAGCAATTTTGTTGAGCATAAGCTTTTATCGGATGCTGAAAAGGGCTTTAACCAAACGGTGCTTTACGGGAAGGATACGGATATAATGACCGTGCTTGGTGCATCCAAACGTTACCCCATGATGGCCGATTACCAGGTGGTTTTGGTAAAAGAGGCCCAGGATATGAAATGGGGCAGCGATGATGCGGATAAAAAGAGCATCAATCCCCTGTTGAGTTACCTCGAAAATCCGCTGAAAAGCACCATCCTTGTTTTTTGCTATAAATATGGCAAGTTCGACAAGCGAAAAAAGACATACAAGGCAATTGAAAAAAATGGGCTTATTTTTGATTCGGCTACCTTATACGATAATAAAGTACCGGCCTGGATAGATGGCTTTGTTAGCGAAAAGAAGTATAAAATAAACCAGCAGGCTTCCTTAATGCTGGCGGAATATCTTGGTAATGATCTTTCGAAAATTGCCAATGAGCTCGAAAAGCTAATGCTTAATGTTGCCCAGGGGCAGGAAATCACCCTTAAGCACATTCATGATAATATTGGTATCAGCAAGGAGTATAATGTTTTTGAACTGCAAACGGCATTAAGCAAAAAGGATGCTTTTAAAGCCAACCAAATCATTAATTATTTCGAGGCCAACCCCAAAGCCAACCCGATAGTGCTGGTACTTGGCAACCTGAATAACTTTTTTAGTAAAGTGCTTACTTATCACTATGTGAAAGACAAGTCGCCGCAAAACCTGGCCCGCGAGTTGGGCGTTAACCCATTTTTTATAAAAGATTATGAGCTGGCTGCCCGCAGCTTTAATTATGGCAAAACCATGCAAATTATCAGCTACCTGCGCGAGTACGACCTGAAAAGCAAAGGTGTGGATTCAAATACCGATCACGGCGGGCTGATGAGGGAGCTGGTGTTTAAAATTTTGCATTGAAGGGAGATAAATAAACACATCCACAAAGTCTAACTCCTTTCTTTATCATTTCGCTATTTTAGGTCAGCGATTGTTTTATTGGCTAAAATAGTTTTGGAAGATCACCTGTGATATTTGTATAAATTCAAGACTAACTAAGTTAGAAACCTACCTTAACCAGTATGCGGAACACACCAATTTACCATAGATTGCTTTTTTTAGATAATTTCAACTAACTTACATTATCAAATTTTTTGATGTTGAAAAGGGTAAATTGCATATTGATATTTGCAGTGATTTTTTTGACACTCATGGCCTGTAAGAAAAGCAGCAGCATCCCAGCTCCGCAAATTCCAACAACAAGTATTTCATTAAAGTTTAGCGGTGGCTTATATGTATCATCAACAGTATCGGCCATTTATAATAAAAATTTAAATGCCATTGCGATAGGAGCGGAATTCGGCAACAACGCCTTTGTGAATTTGAACATCCCAAATGTAAATGTTGGCACGTTTGACCTGTCGGGCGGTAATGCATCATTATCCTTTACTACCGGCACCAAAAATGTATTGGATACTTATGTAAGCGTTGCCGGAAGCATGAAAATAACCGAATTTTCCAGTACCGCAATCGTCGGCACGTTTCAATTTACAGGTGTTGATTCCCTTGATGTAAGTCGGGTGATTTCCGAAGGGCAATTCACAACCAGTTATAGCACGCAATAGCTATCAATAACTAATTTGGCCCCCATCGATTGAACCTGCTTATGAATATTCCGGCGGGATTTTTTCTGTTTTTCCAAAACTTAGTATAGTATTTCCTGAACCATTTGGTTAGGGGTTAAACACTTTATCAACGGTATTTAAACCTGTTGTACCAATTGCCCGAAACCTATCCCTTATTTGTTGTTAAGACACAGTTCATTCCACTGAACTGTGTGATTTTTTTCAATACAAATGTTTTAATAAATCAAACCCTTATATTTATATACTTATTTGAGGGCAACAAAACGCGCTTGAGTCTTATTTTATAAATTATTTATAAAATTCAAAATGTCATTTCAAACCCATACCGAAAATAGTTTACAAAAACTGGAAGTTGCGCACCAGGAATTAATGACTTTTTTCAATGCGATGGACGAGGTCTTTTTCTCGGTCGACAGGGTCAATATGAAAGTGATACAAATATCCGATGGCTGCGAAAAGCTCTATGGATTTAAACCGGCTGATTTCCTTGCTAACAGCATGCTTTGGTTTGAGCTGGTGCATCCCGATGACAAACACATAGCAATCGCAGAAGATCAAATATTACATCGCGGTGATCGGGTCAACAGCCAGTACAGGGTCATTCGCAGTGATAATACAATCCGTTGGATTGAGAAAAAGGTTATCCCGACTTTAGATGAAGCAGGGGTATTGATAAGGACAGACGGTATAGTATGGGATATTACTGCACGAAAAGAGGCAGATGAAGCGAACAGGCAAAATGAAGCCAAATTCCGACAGATCGTTGAAACTGCCCAGGAAGGTATCTGGACAATTGATGAAAACGAAAAAACAAACTTTGTAAATAAAAAAATGAGTGATATCCTTGGTTATGCACCAGCAGAAATGATGGGGAAGGAACTTTATGATTTTATGGACAAAGAAGGCAGGGAATATGCTATTGCATGTATGGAGCGGAGGCGAAATGGGTCAAAGGAAAACCTTGATATTAGGTACAAAACAAAAAGCGGGGAAGATTTGTGGGCGAATATTTCTGCTAACCCAATTGTCGACCCATCAGGTAATTATAAAGGGGCGCTGGCAATGGTGACGGATATTACCGGCCGAAAAATGGATGAAGAGGCGTTAAAGAAATCAGAAGCAAATCTCCGTACTATTTTTGACAATACCGACTCATCGTATATATTGATTGATCATGACTTGAAGATCATTTCTTTTAATGCTTTAGCACAAAAATATTCAGAAGAACAAAATGGAAAAAAGCTTGAAATCAATAAACATATAAAAGATTATTTTTCAGCAGAAAGGTGGCCGCTAATAATGGAAACGCTTGAAAAAGCCGCAACAGGCGAAACTGTTAGCTATGAGCTGAGTTTCTCAAAACCCGGCGGCGAAGTACAATGGTACCATGTGCGTTGGCTCCATGTTAAAAATGCGGAAAATAAAAGCTGGGGTTTTATCCTTGCCAATAAAGATATTACCGAGGCGAAAATTGCCGCACTTGAGCGTGAGAGAATTACCGCCGACCTGATACAGCACGTTAAAGACCTTGAACAATTTACTTATATAATATCACATAACCTGCGTGCGCCGGTCGCAAATATTATTGGTCTTTCGGATATGCTTCGGGAGCATGAACTTGACGAAGATGTTAAGCAAGAAGTAGTTGAAAGGGTTTCACTATCTGTAAAAAACATCGACACTGTTATACAGGACTTGAACCATATTTTACAAGCCAGGGAACTGGTGAATGAAAAAAAGGAAACGGTTTACTTTAAGGACCTGGTAAATGCCATCAAAACAAGTATTTATAATACCGTGGTAAGCGAAAAAGTACAATTTAACTGCTCGTTTGATGAGGTCGATTCTTTGTATACGATACGGAGCTACCTGTACAGCATTTTTTATAACCTGTCTTCAAATAGCATTAAATACCGGCGGGCTGATGTTCCGCCGGTTATCACTATAAAAAGTCACAAATTAAAAGGCAAGGTAGAGCTACGCTTTAAAGATAACGGTAAAGGAATAGACCTTGATAAAAATGCTGCTGAATTATTTGGGCTGTATAAGCGTTTCGACACCACAATGGAAGGCAAAGGCATGGGTCTTTTTATGGTAAAGACCCAGGTCGAAGCACTCGGCGGAACTATAAAAATAAAAAGTAAATTGGGCGAAGGCACCGAGTTTATTATCCAATTGAATGGTTGAATCGATTATTAACCTTCTTCCTGAAAAGTGTCTATTGCAACCCTTATCCTGTCATCAGGCATTCCTTCTATTTCAAACAAAAGCGTAATATTTCCGTCTTTGCCCTCAATGGTAATGGTAACATTTTTGTCTTCTCCCTGATCATTGCTTAGGGTGGCTTTGATAATTGTTTTTCCATTTTTAAATGGCACACTCCAGTTACACGAATCGGATTTTATGGTACCCGTCATCTTGTGTTCGTCGTTAACGGTAATCATCAGGTCCGATTTGCTGATCTCCACCACTGCTTTTTCAACATCAGTTCTGGTTACGGCGCCGGTGGCATCCAGATGATCTGTTTTTGAAGTGGTTAGTTTTACTTTTTTGCCGCATTGTGCGTAGCTAATCGTGGCGCCTGCTACCAGCAGGGCCAGGATAAGGGTAATTGTTTTCATGTTGTTTTATTTGGTTGATTAAGTTAGATTGGGTTGATTAAGTTAGATTGGGTTGGATTGAGTTGCTTACGTTGGATTTAGTTTGGCATTTTTACAAACCCACCACTCACCTAATCAACCCAATCAACCAATTTACCTACCGCCCGCCAATAGCCTTTTTATACCCTCGCACATGTTTTTTATGCGGTAGTAGGAAGCGGTTGAGTTTCTTCTTTTATCGAGTTTTATTTTCAGTTTACCAGGCGATTCTTTTATATAAAATGTTGTTTTGTCGGGCAGCGATGTAGTTACATCGAAATAGTCATTGGCGGAGTTGCCAAGCTGGTCCGGACTTATATTTTTATTGATGTAATCATAAACCTGTTGGTTGTTGGCTGCATTATAAGAAGCTGTAAATGTGTATGTATCGTCGTTTTCGCTTACCGATATGGCAATGTCGTGGTTGTTTATTCCAACCATGTTCCACACCAGGTATATACTTAAACCGAGGATGCAAAAGGCGGTTAAAAAAAAGCTTGTTTTCATTTGACTACTGTTTTAAGGTGAATATTTTGATTTTGTTTATTTTAGTGCTATGCTTAATCAAAGATATATGTTTTGTATGGTAATATGCAATACATAGTTCTATAATTATATAAAAATAAATGTAAACTATTGATAGTTAATAAAATAAAATTTAGTTAGGGATGGTTGACGGAAAAAGGAAGAATTAATGTACCCAATTGGAAAGCGATGCGCATTAAATCGGAATATATTGCGATTATTTAATTTAATTTCATATTACGGCGTATCGGGTAGAGACGCGATGCTTCGCGTCTCTCTTTAGAGGTTATTGTAATTGCCTTTATTCCCATTTCCAAATCCCCCAACTTTTTCACAATTTTACCCCCATCATAAAATATCATCATGAACTATTGGCTCGTAAAATCAGAACCTCACAAATACAGCTGGGAGAAATTTAACCAGGATGGCCGCACCTTTTGGGATGGCGTACGCAATTACCAGGCGCGTAACAATTTACGCGAAATGAAGGAAGGCGACCTGGTGCTATTTTACCATAGCAATGAAGGTAAGGAAGTGGTTGGCATAGCCAAAGTGGCCAAAGAGGCTTACCAGGACCCTACCACCACCGACCCAAACTGGGTGGTTGTTGATCTTGTACCCGTTGAAAGCCTTAAAACGCCGGTAACCCTGGAGCAAATTAAAGCCGATGAACAATTACAACAGATCCACCTGGTGCGCCAGGGCAGGCTATCGGTAATGGGCCTTAAGCGCGAGGAGTTTGACCATATTGTGGCTTTGGGAAGCTGATATATTCAATACACGATGTCAAGAACGACATTTTAGGTTAGCAACTATGTCATTTCGAACGAGGTACGAGGAGAAAACTTGTACTACAGGCATAGCGGCTGTGCTTGGCGTTTAAGTTTTCTCGCTATCACTCGAAATGACATAATCGTTAATTAGACTTACAAAGTCCACATCAAATAACAACCGCTTTATGCATAATTTTTCTTTAAAAATTACTAAAAAGTATTTCACGAGTATAGCTGGTATCGCACTTATTATATCCGCTCCTTTAACAACCCTCGCCCAATCCCCCTTTAAAAATTTCGGGAATTTATTTACCGTACCCAAAAACTTTGTGGCGAATTATACAAAAACTCCCCCGGTTATTGATGGTGACATCAGCGATGCCGTTTGGCAGGGTGCCGGCTGGTCGGACGATTTTGTAGATATTGAAGGGGACCTTAAACCAAAACCCGCACTACAAACCAATGTAAAAATGCTATGGGACGACAGCTGCCTGTACATAGCCGCACAGATCCACGACCCCAATGTATGGGCATATTTAACGCGCCATGATGATATCGTTTTTCGTGATAATGATTTTGAGGTGTTTATCAACCCCAACAATACCACGCACCGTTATTTTGAAATGGAATTTAATGCCCGCAATACTGTTTTCGACCTGTTTTTAAACAAACCCTACCGAAACGGCGGCGATGCCATGATCAACTGGAACGTGGAGGGCCTGCGTTCTGCGGTGAAGGTACAAGGTACAATAAATGATCCTTCGGATACCGATAAGGGATGGACCATTGAGTTGGCTATTCCATTTAAAGCCATCAGCCTCGGGAACAATGTGCAGGTACCAAAGAACGGGACTTTATGGCGCATCAATTTTTCGCGTGTGGAGTGGGATACTAAAGCGGTTAATGGTAAATACGTTAAGTTAAAAGATAGCAGTGGTCGTAATTTATCTGAACATAATTGGGTATGGTCGCCGCAGGGTGTGGTGGATATGCATTACCCGGAGCGCTGGGGCTACCTGCAGTTCAGTAAGAGTAACACAAATAATACAACGTTCAGCGTACCATACTTTGAGTTGCAAAAACGATATTTATGGCTGATTTATTACCAGGAGAACAATTGGCATAATAAACACAAGGCCTATACAGCCTTGCTGGCAAAGTTTGGACTTAAAAGCGTTGTCAATATTAATGGCAACCATAATACACTAAAGATTGAAGCCACCGGGCACCAGTTTATGGCATTTATTACTGATAAAAAAGATAATATCACCTGGACAATTAATCAGGAAGGACTGATAAGCCAAATAAACGCAAAATAGGATGAGTGAATATCGACTTAATCTAAAAAAAAGCGGGTAAAGGCCAGACAGAAAAGCGGGCCGGGCGTATGGCCTGCAGCGCAGAAGCTTTTTTCTGTCTTGATGTTATTCACTTTTTGTTTGTTTTTAATGGGTGTTCATGAGCTCGCTTTGCTCGGTCTTTGGTCCTTTTTGTGTCAAGACAAAAAGGACTAGGCCTCCGCGGCCATGAGCGGTGGGTATTTACATTATAGGAAAAACTCTGCGGGGGTATCCATCACGCTAAATAACCTGCCAGGATTGACAAGTTTTATAAGCAAAGTCTGAAAAGGGCTTATCAGGCAATTAAAATACAATACGAATGAATAAACGCGAGTTTTTAAAGGTCGGCCTTACAGCCGGCATTGCATCAGCTTTACCTTTAATAAGCAATGCATCAACCAATACCTTTAATAAAAAGAAAAAGAAAATAAAGAATTGGCTTTGGACAAATCCAAACCAAAAAGATACAGACGACGAGCTGAAAACCCGCTATACTTCCTTTAAAGCTGCCGGGATTACCGGGATCTTCTTCGAGGCCGATAGCGAAAGACATTTCCGGGCTGCAAAGGACCACGGACTTGAAGCCCATCGCTGGATCTGGACCTTTAACCGTGCCGAATTGATCAGCACCCATCCCGAATGGTACAGCAAAAACCGTAACGGAGAATCCTGCGCCGACAAACCCCCTTATGTAAATTACTACCGCTGGCTATGCCCTTCGCGGCCGGAGGTGCAACAATACCTGGAGCAACAGGTAAGTGATATTTTGGATAAAGATTATGTCGACGGCATCCACCTTGACTACGTGCGTTATTGTGATGTGGTATTGCCTGTAAACCTTTGGGCTAAGTACAGTATTGTGCAAACACAGGAATTGCCCCAGTATGATTATTGCTATTGCGATGTATGCCAGGCTGGTTTTAAAGAGAAGTACGGCACTGATCTTTCGGAGATCCAGTACCCCGAAGCAAGCCTTTCATGGCGCTTGTACAGGTATAATAATATCAGCAGGGTGGTTAATAGTTTATCGGCCATAGCCCATGGGCGTAAAAAGAAAATTACGGCTGCTGTTTTCCCCACGCCCGAAGTTGCGCGGCGAAACGTGCGGCAGGACTGGACCAACTGGAACCTTGATGGCGTTTGCCCGATGATTTACCATGGTTTTTATAAAGAAAAAGTGAGCTGGATAGGGGATGCAGTAGGTGAAGGCGTACACTTTTTAGCTGGGTCATTTCCGCTGTATGCAGGTCTTTATTTATCCGATTTTAAAAGTGATGATGAAGTGCGGCAGGGGATACAATACGCATTAAAAAATGGGGCGGCAGGAGTGTCTTTTTTTGGAAACCCATCGCAGCAGGTTTTGGATATTTTAAAACAGGAAACATCGGTTTGATAGTGTAAAAAGAAATCGAAGTTTCCCAAACTTCGATTTCTTTTACTCCAACTCTAAAACTTCCCGTAGAAATTAGAAATATCAAAATAAACATCTATTTCTTTACCGTCTGAAGTAGTGATATGGATAATATCGTAAGGCTTGTTTTTGTAATTATTAAGTGCCTGGCCCCTGTTTTTATAACCCGGATACTTGTCCCTGATCCAGGAATATTCAGCATGAATGCCCTGGTTTTCATGGTCCTCATGAATTATTATAGCCTTTTCATAAGATGACCCATCATTCTCAACTACGGACGTGGCCTCACTTTTTTGTACTGTTTTTTTAGCACTTGAGCAGGATGTACCTAAAGCGCAGATGATAACTAAGTAAACAATTGCTTTTCTCATAAAATTCAGGTTTGTTAAATATAGCGTTATTATTGAATAACAAACCCATATATCAACGCGAACCATGAAGTTTATTAGCAAAGCGGTTGTTATTCCGGGTTCTCCCCAAAAAACAAGGCCTTCAATTCCGTGGCATCATCAGGTTTCATCCTACCGCCCAGTATCAGGCGCAACTGGCGGCGACGCAGTGCGCCTTCATATAATACCATATCCTCTATGGTTTCGGGTATAAGTTCAGGAACCGGGATAGTGCGGCCATTTTGGTCGAGGGCCACAAAAGTATAATAGGCCTCGTTACTCTTAATCCTTGAGCCCGATGGAATATTTTCGGCCCAAACATCGAGCCTGACTTCAAGGGAGG
>Ga0364873_10073_pt1 | contig 63456 bp, 57 predicted proteins | sample ExccelAu500001D3_2_FD_206928 | JGI IMG/M metagenome (GOLD analysis project Ga0364873, IMG submission 206928) | Enriched cells from Trout Bog Lake Hypolimnion, Wisconsin, USA - BchlTB.Aug07.5000.01.D3 | ecosystem: Environmental > Aquatic > Freshwater > Lake > Hypolimnion/Profundal zone | place... | reverse complement strand
TGCTGATTGCAGAATTCGATGGCGCCGGACGAATCGGCGCGCCAGATCTGTTGCGGAATCGCCTCGGAGAGCGAACGAAGCATCTGTTCGCTCTTCTGTATTTCAAGATTGGACTGGAGCAGTTCCGCCGTTCTCTCCTGGACCTTGGTCTCAAGCTGATCGCGGGCGGCTCGCACGGCGGATTCACTGCGTTTTCGAGTGGAGCTGACCAGCGTGATGGCGATGGCACACAGAATGAATGCGGCGATGTAACTCTGCGAGGGTCCGGCCACCGTCATGGAAAAGAGCGGCGGCACAAGAAAGTAGATGATGAAAATGGAAGAGAGCGCTACCGAGGCGAATCCAGCGATGATTCCACCAAACCATGCGCTTCCCATGACCGCGCCGAAAAAGAGAAAGAGAAACGGGTATGCGATGACGTGCTGAAAGAGAAGCGTCCAAAGAAAGGCGACAAGCACAAAGAAGAACGCTATGGCGCAAGGCCTTACACCGTAGTTCACGGCCCATGCGAGCGTCCGCTCAGCGTTATTAGCCTTCATGATCGCATGATAAATCGACCGGGCTCGACGGGCGGAATGATCACCGGCCGGTCCGATCGAAATCGTCGTTGCGCGATTCGATTGCCAGACCGCGATAAGGTCCGCTGACATTATTTCGCCCGGCGCTGGAAATCTCGCACAGAGCTCCGCCTTCCAGACTGAAGCGAAAGCCGAGAATCTTTGCGCGCATCGCGAGCGAGTGGACGCTGCGCGATGAATGATCGTTGCGCTGCGTGTATCCGGCGACAATCAGTTCGTGGGAGAGCAAGGCTGACTCGCGAAAGACACGAAGGTGCGCCGATTCCACGCGGGGCAGAACGGCGAAGAGCATGGCGCGAACGTTGACGGCGTCTTTGAGTGTCTGCAATGCGGCGTGGTACTGGCGGACGGACTGGCTCAGGTCCTCGTCCCATGGATCGGGCGCACGGGCCAACCAGTCGCACTCCACAAAATCCTCGACAAGCTGAAACCGCAGCATGCGCAGCGGAGCGCGGGTGAGCTCGCCAAAGCGCATCTGCACACGAAGACCGCGCAGGAATTCGCCGATTCCATTGAGCTGTTTTGCGAGGCCCGGCTTCTCCTCAGGGCTCCATGCGTGGCTGTTGACGCCTAACGAGGGCTGTGAAGAAACAAGCGGCATGAAGAACTCCTGTGAATCGAGGATCCGCGTTTTTCAAGGAAGTCTGGCCGATCGCACGATGCACTGAGAATGGGCCGGATAAATGAACCCAGAACCCCACGGACCATGGCAAGTCACCGGGGGTTCTGAGGTGGAGGAATTTTCCTGAGCCCCGAATCGGGGGCTCGGTCAGAGAGCGACCGTGCCCCGTTCCCTGCTGCGAATGCGGACCGCGTTGTCAACCTTGTAGACGAAGATCTTGCCGTCTCCGATTGACCCGGTATAGGCAGACCCGAGAATACATTCGATCACTTTTTCGATGACCGCATCGTCGAGCACGAGTTCGAGTTTGATCTTCTGCAACAGATCTACCTCGTATTCCCGGCCCTTGTACGTGCCGGTGTGTCCCTTTTGCCGCCCATGTCCCCGGACCTCAGAAACCGTCATGCCCTCCACTCCAATTTCAATGAGAGCTGTCTTGACGGCTTCAAACTTGTTGGGCCGGATGATTGCTTCAATCTTTGTCATAGCATCCTCTCCATTCAGGCTTCGAAATCAGTTGTCGATGGCTGCATCCGGATCTCCGGGCGTTACTTCTCCACGAGGTGGCCAGTGTGCGACAGGTCTTTGGGCAGACCGGCCGGCGCAGCCAGCGATGAAATCACGTACTCGGGATAAGCCGAGATTCCGTGCTCGTGAAGGTCGAGACCGTAGAGTTCGCCTTCTTCGGAAACGCGCAGCGTACCGGTGAGGTTGACCAGGTACATCAGCAGGAGAGATACCGCGAAGGTGGAGATGGTAATGATTCCGTTGCCGATGATCTGCGCCTTGAGCAGGGTGAATCCACCGTGATAAAAGAGCCCGTTGAGCGCGGCGGAGTTGTCAGGACCGGTGGGCCCGGAGGCGCCGTACTTGCCGCAGGCGAACAGACCCAGCGACCACGTTCCCCAGATTCCGCAAAAGCCATGGACCGGAACCGCGCCGATGGGATCGTCGATGCGCAGCCACTCCAGAAGCTCGACACCGAGGACAACGATGACACCGGCAATGCCGCCGAGAATAATGGCGCCGGTGGGGCTGACCCAGTAGCAAGGACAAGTGATTGCCACCAGTCCAGCGAGAAAGCCGTTGACGGTGAAGCCGATGTCCCACTTCTTGCTGAGGACGTAGGCGTACATCATGGCGGTGAGACCGGCGGCGCATGCTGCAAGCGTAGTGTTGGCGGATACGCGGCCGATGCCTGTGAAGTCCATGGCCGAGAGAGTGGAGCCAGGATTGAACCCGTACCAGCCAAACCAGAGGATGAGTCCGCCAGAGGCCGCGATCGTGAGATCGTGCGGCAGCATGGGCCCACCGCCATCGCGCTTGAACTTGCGGCCGAGCCGGGGCCCGAGAACAATGGAGCCGGCCAGGGCGATAAACCCACCGATGGTGTGGACCACAGTGGATCCGGCAAAGTCGTGGAAACTCTGGCCGAGGTCGGGAAGAAAGAATCCGGGAGATCCCATGGTGGCCAGGAAGCCATCAGGCCCCCACGCCCAGTGGCCAATGATGGGATAGATAAATCCCGACACGCCGAGGGAGTAGAGAAGATCGCCGACGAAGCCGGTGCGGCCGATCATGGCGCCCGAGGTGATGGTGGAACATGTATCGGCAAAAGCGAATTGGAAGATCCACACAGCCAGGAAGGCGACGCCGGTGGTCTCGTAGGTTTCAGGCGCTCCCTGCAGGAAGAACCAGTGATATCCAATGAAGCCGTTGCCATGGCTGAACATGAAGGCAAAACCGATGGCATAGAAAAGGATGCCGCACAGGCAGGTGTCAACAATGCACTCCATGAGCACGTTGACTGTTTCGCGCGATCGACAGAATCCGGCCTCAAGCATCGTGAATCCGACCTGCATACCGAAGACGAGGAAGGCCGCAATCAATGTCCATGCGGTGTTGACGGGGTTGACGATGTCTGCTGCTTTGACGGTTACATCAGCAGCGAGCACCTTGGCAAAGAAGATGCCAGTGACCGCATACATCACAAGCAAGGCCGAAGCCACGCCCAGAACCTTGCCGGTGAGAAGCGTGGCGCCGTACCGCCTCCACTCCGCATCGTGCAAACGAGTGGCCAATCGGGAAAGTTTCTGTGCGAGGGTGTAGGATGGCCCTCGCCGCACAATGGCTTTCATCGTGTAGTTCCTCCATTCAGAATTGGTCTTCAAGAGAACGGTTGCGACTGAATTTGGCGTAGAAGTGCATCGCCGCATTCATATGCGGACTTGCGTCAAAAAAGGTTGGCGATGGTGCTGCTTATCGAATATGTGCCAACGGCCTGCGGGATCGAACGAGGGAAGGGCCCGCGGTGAGCCGGTTCATGCTCTTTGCTTTATGAGTGAACGTTAGACGACCGCGAACGGAAAAACAACTATACCTTTGTATAGTTCGATTGGGCGTGGACAGCGGAGGCAGCGTGGCTCGCGGTGCATTTCCGCGCGGACGCGAGATGCACAATGGCAATTGACGCCCAAGCAAAAAGCCCGCTCAAGGAGCGGGCTTTGGCGGATCCTGATTGGTAGCGCTACCGGGAATCGAACCCGGGTTTTAAGATTGAGAATCTCACGTCCTAACCCCTAGACGATAGCGCCACACTTGACGGAGCTGGTGGAACAGCCCCTTACTAATTTACCAAAGAAACGACTTGCCGCCAAAGATGCGGGGATTGCCAGGCTGGTGCTTGACAGGCGCTTGCGGCGATTTGCCAAGACGCCGCCGGCCTAAATGCCCAGCTTGCGGACTTCGTCGTTGTAGTACTTGCGGTAGAGGATCTCCCACTCCTGGGAGCCTTCCTGGATGATCTTGCGCTGGTTGGCGATTTTGAGCCGGGCCGCGGTGTCGATGCGGGCTTCGTCGGTGAGCAGAGCCTCAAGGGCCTTGCGGGCTTCCTGGCGGATGGTGTTGCGATCTTCGAGAAAGCCTACCTCGTTGATCTCGGCCAGAGTATCCGCCACGGTATGGGCCAGCTTGTTGAGCTTGTCGCGGTTGATCCTCATAGCACCGCCTTGTACTTCTTGGCCAGCTCCGTTTTGACCTTCTTGAACATCTCGGCGTATTGGGCGCCCGATTTGCGCATCTCCTCAGAGTAGGCCTCAAGAATGACGCGCACTTCCTCGTTGATGCGGTCCTCGAGAGCAAGCTCTTCGAGAAGGCCCTCGTTGACGCGCGCCTCAGTCGCCTTGAGGTCGGCGGTGGTGATCATCTTTGCGTCAATGAGGTGCTTGACCGTACGACGGGCCAGATACCCTATGTAATCACGTGAAAAAATCATGGGTTAAGGCTCAGGATACCGCATGGGGCGGCAAGCTGTACACCGAAAGACGTCTTAAGGCTTTCAGCTTTACGTTTCTGCCTTTTGGGCCCCGGCAAAGGACTCCTTCTTGCGGTTCCCGGCCGCAGTCTCTGGCTGTGATGGAGTGGGGCTTGCGCATTTTTCCGGTTGGCGGTGGGGCACCGGGACAAATTGCCATGAAAGCAGATGAAATAGAGGGACTTAGCGTATCGTGTTGCGGTATATTTGCGTATCCGGCGGGCCGGAGCAGCAAAACCCTTGAAAAGCGCCGGTCAAAAAGGAGATCAACGTGGCTAGTTTCTGTTCGAAATGCGGGGCTGAAGTTCCCGCTGGAGCCTATGCGTGCACAGCCTGCGGATCGCCGGTGGCAGCGGCGGCACAACCAGTCGCGACGCCGGCAGCACAACCAGTCGCAGTGCCAGTAGCACAGCCGGTCGCAGTTCCGGTAGCACAGCCGGTGGCCGCCGCGCCAGCGCCACAAGGCAACAATGCGGTGAAGATCATCCTGATTGTGGTGGCGATCTTTGTCGGGCTGGGCATTCTGGGAGCTGCGGGATTCAGCTTCATGGTGTGGCGCGTTGCACACGCCTTTCATGTTTCAGGCAACTCGAATGGCGGAAACGTGACGCTCAGTACGCCGGGCGGCTCAATCGACGTGAACGGTTCGCAGAGTTATAGCGCCGATGACCTGGGCACGGATGTTTATCCAGGCGCCACGCAGGGCAAGGGCGGCATGAAAATGGACATGCCGGGCGGCAAGGTGGTGACGGCTGTTTACGTGACCAGCGACTCGAAGGACCAGGTGACTGCCTTCTACAAGAGCAAATTCGGCAGTGAGAGCTCCACCTTCGACGCACCGACAGGCACTGTGATGACGATGAACAAGTCACCGCAGGATTCGGTGATGGTGACGATCACCAACAATGCGCAGGAGAACCAGGGCAAGACGCAGATCACAATCGTTCACACGATCTCGACCAAAGCGTCCTGACCTTTGAGTGCTGACCGGGCCGCGGCTTGCAGGATCATGGCCAGCAGGGCGCGATGGTCAGCTGCGATGAGGGCAGGTTTTTGCGTTAAGGCATTCGTCGGCGATGCGCAGGTGCTCAACCGGGCGCCCGCCGACGAGATGTTCCCGCACAATCGCCTCGGCGTCTTCGGGGCGCACGTGGCCGTACCAGACAGCCTCAGGGTAGACGACGACTGTGGGACCATGTTCGCACTGGTCCAGGCAGCCCGATTTGTTGATTCGCACCCGGCCGGCGAGTCCGGCCTCCTTTAACAATTGCTGCAGACGCGCGTGGAGATCGCTCTTTCCATCGGCGGTGCAGCTAGGACGTGGCGCGTCAGCAGGGCGCGTGTTATGGCAGACGAAGACGTGATGCTCAAATGCGGGCAATGGGAATGACCTCTTTTCCAGAGTAAAGCCTGGAAATGAGCTGCCGGAGCGTGGAGGAAAGTTTCCACACAAGGCTGCTGGCGCGGGGGCTCCATCTGAGAGAATAAGAGGTAGATCATGAGTTCTGACAACCTCCTCTCGCTGAAAGATGACATGGTGGCCTTTATTGAGGGCCACGGCATGCACCGCCTGCCCGGCTACGTGACGGAAGACATTCCTTCCATTGTGTGGGAAGGCCAGGGCAACCCTGAGTCGTGGAAAGACTTTGTGGAGATGGCCAAGCATGTGGGCGCGCCGTTTGTGACGTTCAGCGAGATGAAGCTGGAGCACGAGGAACTGGAAGCGCTGATCGAAGAAGCCAGCGAGATGAACTTCCCCGACGAAGAGGCCACCGAGCTGGTGGAGGCCAAGTGGCTGCGCAAGTACGCTGACATGCTGGGCTACATCCAACTGGGCTTTGTATACCAGGGGCTGGTGTTTCTGCACGAGACCACGACGGAGTGGTACGAGCGGTTCCAGACGCTGCTTGAAGATATCGAGAGCTTTCAGGATATCGTCATCGACGACACGCACCACGATGACGACGAAGACGAGTAGGCCCTGGTGGAAGTCACGGCCGCTGATCCCGGCACTCCTGAAAAACGCGAAAAAATGCGGCCGGGTCCCCCGCGGCAACGCTGGAAGGTGACAGAAACCGATCACGATCAAGCCGCGGCACTTGCAAAATCAGCGCGCGTGCCGCTGGTGCTGGCCGAGCTCCTTGTAGCACGAGGCATTACCCAGCCGGGCGAAGCCTTCATCTTTCTGAATCCCGAAGCAGATCAGTTGAGCGATCCATTCCTGATGCTGGGAATGACGTTAGCCGTGGAGCGCCTTGAGCGCGCCATTGAACTGCACGAACCTGTGCTGCTCTATGGCGACTACGACGTGGATGGAACCACCGCCGTGGTTCTGCTGAAGACTGCGATTGAGATGCTCGGGGGCGAGGCGCGGTTCCACGTGCCGCACAGGCTGCGTGAAGGCTACGGGCTGCAATCGAGTGTGCTGGAAGCTGCGTACGCCGAAGGTGTGCGGCTGGTGATTACGGTGGACACCGGGATGCGCGCCTTTGCAGAAGCCGAGACGGCGCAACGGTTGGGTCTCGATTTGATTGTGACCGACCACCACCTGGCGAAGGCTGGCGATCAAGTGCCCGTGGCGCTTGCCATTCTCAATCCAAACCAGGCGGGCTGCGGATACCCTGAGAAGTCGTTATGCGGAGCGGCCATTGCACTCAAGCTGGCGCAGGCATTGCTGGAACGGCGGGACGCGGCGCGCACCCGCGAAAAGACGCTGCCAAGCTTCTTGAAGATGGCGGCGATCGCCACGATTGCGGATGCGGTTCCGCTACACGGAGAGAATCGCGTGATTGCTGCGCTGGGTTTGCGGGAGTTGCGGCGGCCGGCGGGCACGGGGCTGCGCGCACTGTTTGCCGCGGCCGCGCTTGACCCTGCCAGCAAGCAGATTACCGGATACGACGTGGCCTACAGGCTCGCTCCGCGCATCAACGCTGCAGGGCGCATGGATGTGGCCTCAGAGGTGATTGAGCTGTTCACCACGCGCGATTCGCACCGGGCGATAGAGCTGGCTACAAAACTGGAACGGCTGAATCGCGAACGACGCGATGCGGAGGCTGCGGCGCTAACTGTGATTGAAAAGCGGCTAGCCGCCGATGAGGAATTTGCGGCAGACCGCCTGCTGGTGGTCGACGGCGACGGCTGGCATCGGGGCGTGATCGGCATTCTTGCTTCGCGCGTGGTGGAGCGCACAGCCAAGCCGGCAATTGTGGTGAGCGTGGAAGAGGGCGTGGCGCACGGATCAGGAAGGTCGGTGGATGGCTTTCAACTCTTGAACGCGCTTGAAAGCTGCGCCGAGTTGTTCACGCGCTTCGGCGGTCACGCATTTGCAGTCGGCTTCGCGATGCCGGCAGAGGCGCTTCCCGAGTTGAAGCGCAGACTGCGCGTGTACGCAGCGGAACACCTGGCGGCTCGCGAGCCGGAACGGGTACTCAATATTCATGCGGAGTTGCCGCTGGACCGCATCACGCCGGTGCTGGCCGGATGGCTGCGTAAACTGGAGCCGCTGGGGCATGGAAATCCCGAACCGAATTTTGTGGCGCGCCGGGTACGGCTGGCTTCTGCGCCGCGCGCGATGAAAGAGCGGCATCTGAGGCTGGAACTGGCGCAGGTACAGGATGGAAATGCGCCGCCGGGGCGGAGCAGCACGATTCGCGCCGTGGGATGGGGACTGGCTGGGCGGGCGCTTGAGTTGGGCCTTGCGGCGGGCAGCATCATCGATCTCGCGTATCGCATTCGGGAGAACGATCATCCCGATTTCGGCGGGCTTGAGGTGGAGATTATGGGCATGGAGATTGCCGCGCAGGATTGATGAAAACGAAAGCTTGATCGGCATAGGGGGAGCGGTCACCCGCTCTCCCCTGCCACACCACCGGACAAGCGGGTCCGCATCCGGCGGTTCAAGAAGTTGAGGTCAACAGAGACGGGGTATCCCCAGCCTGTCTGCCCAGGCAAGGTTCAGCACAGAGTTCAGAAGCATCCCGCTGTTGCGCCACCAGCGGCGGGCGTTAACCGCCACCTGTGCGGCCACATGAGAGGATGCTTTCCGGGCCAGCAGTTCCGAGTAGATGGTTTCGGCGCGTTTCCAGTGCTTGAGTTGAATCGCCCGTATCCGATGTCGCACCCACTTGTCCAGTTCCTGCCAGACTCGCGGAGTTTGCGCCAACCGGAAGTAAGCCTTCCATCCCAACACATAGACTCGCAGCTTTGTTACCACTTCTTCGACACTGCGTCCGCCCGAGCGACGAGTCAGTCGCCGGACACGCTGTTTGAACACTGCGATAGGCTTGTCGGCCACCCGGCGTTTGATTGCCCCGCCGGGAGCCACCCAGAGGCTGTAACCCAGGAACTTGCGCTGGAACACACTGGCCACCGTGCTCTTGGCTTCATTCACCTTGAGACGCAGACGGCCATAGAGCCTCAGCAGCAGAGCCATCACTCGCTTGCCCGCACGGCGACTGCGAACATAGACATTCGCATCGTCGGCGTAGCGCACCAAGCAGTGGCCTCTCCGCTCCAGTTCCTTGTCCACTTCGTCGAGAACCACATTGGCCAGCAGCGGCGATAGCGGACCGCCTTGCGGAGTCCCCATCACACGCTCCTGAACCAAACCGTCCATCATGATGCCGCTATTCAGATAGGCGCGGATCAGCCGGATCACTCCGGCGTCTCCGATTCGTTTCTGAACGCGGTCCATGAGGATGTCGTGATTGACCCGATCGAAGAACTTTTCCAGGTCCACATCCACGACCACCCGCCGACCCGATTGCACATAGGCTTGCGCCGCATGAACGGCTCCATGTGCACTTCGTCCCGGTCGAAAGCCGTAGCTATGGGGGCTGAACGTTGGATCGAGGATAGGCTGCAACACCTGAAGCAGCGCCTGCTGGATCAGTCGGTCCGTTACCGTGGGGATGCCAAGCTCGCGCTCGCCTCCATCCGGTTTCGGGATCGTTACCCGACGTACCGGCTGAGGCCGGTACGTGCCAGACAACAGCTGTTCCCGGATTGCGGGCCATTCGCTGCGCAGCCGTTCGCCGGTCTGGTCGATATCCAGCCCGTCGATTCCAGCCGCGCCCTTGTTGGACCGCACCCGTTTCCATGCCTGTTGCATGTTCTCTCTTGCCAGTGCCGCACCGAGCAGCCCTAGCCCTGTGCTCTCCGCGTCGGGATGCGGGCGACGGGCTTCGTCACTGCCTGGCTTCGACAGGGCTTCACCCTGCCTTCTTCCAGACCGCTCCGTCGAAACGGACATCTGACGCCTTGCCCTTCGCATCATCCTGCCTTCGAACACTTCTTCTCGTTTGGCCCTTCGTCTACTCTTGCGAGCAAACTGTCGGGTCGGAGGTGGCGCATCAGATTTCGATGCTGACCACCGTCCGCCGCTCAAACTGCACGTGCGGCTTTCCCGCATGCAGCTTTCACGAAGACTCAACGAGTCGAGGAAGCAAGAGAAGGTATTAACCCGATCAGGTTTACTAGCCCGAACTCGCCGTAAAGCACCGACTCCGGCAGTTGTTTCCACCCGGTGTTACGCCAGCGCTTGAATCGGTGCGACCAGATGCGCCGCACGATCCATCGGTCGAGTTGGTTGAAGAGCTTTCGGACGTGGGCACGTTTGTAGTACTCGCCCCAACCTCTCAAGAGCGGGTTCAGCGCTTCGACCAGCTGCTCAGTTGCAAGGGGCACGCGCCGCTTTGTGCGTTGCCGTACCTCATCTTTGAAACGCCGGATCGATTTGTCGCGCGGGTAAGCATACAACCCGCCCGAGCGTGCCCGGCTGCGGATCTTAGTCGCAGGAAGATATAGTTTCTTCCCGCGCTTGATCATGTAGCCGAGAAACTCGAAGCCGTACTGGACGTGAACGATTCGCGTCTTTTGCGGGTGCAGTTCTACGCCCAGTTGTTTCAGGATGCGGCCAGCAGCATCGATGGCTGCTCGCGCCTCTGCCGCGGACTTGCAGGTGACTACCCAATCGTCCGCGTACCTCGTCAGCCGATATCCCTTGCGCCGCATCTCCCGATCAAATGGTGTCAGAAGGATGTTGCTGAGCAAGGGTGAAGCTACCCCACCTTGAGGAGTCCCACGCTCTGTTGGAAAGAGCCGCCCCTTCTCATAGCTGCCTGCCTTGAGCATGGCCTCGATGAGGCGCAGCACACGGCCGTCGGCTATCCGTTGGGCCACAAGGGTCAGAAGTTTCTCGTGGTTCACCGACCCAAAGAAGTCCTTTAGGTCCGCATCCACGATCCACTCGCTGCCGCTGTCGATCTCCTTCCATACTTTGCGCAAGGCGTCCTTCGTCGATCGCCCTTGACGGTATCCGTAGTTGGCTTCATCGAATACCGGCTCGAAGATAGGCTGCAGCCGATTGAGCAGCGCTTGCTGGCACACGCGATCATAGATCGTCGGAATGCCCAGCCCGCGAAACTCTCCCGGTTTGCCCATCTTTGGGATTTGGACCCGCCGCACAGGTTGCGGACGATAGACCCCCTCCTTCAGTTCGCTTTGTAACCGGTCCAAGTTCTTGTCCAGTTGCTCGGCGAAAACTTCCAGAGTTTGTCCGTCGACTCCTCCGCTGCCCCGGTTGGCTTTCACCCTCTCCCAAGCCATCTCCAGGTTCTTCCGCTGGTATACCTTGTCGATTAATGAATGGACCTTCTTTGCCCACGCCGGGTTGATCCAGTCCACCAGTCTCCTCGGGCGCGGATGTACGGGTTTTTCACTCATGGAACTGATCCTCCTCCCCGCCCTTACTCACTGGTCTTCTCTCTCTTCCCAGCCGTCTTCGCCGGCTGCCTTCCCCGACCCATTTCTGTCGCCGGTTGCCCGGTCACATGGCTTTCGCCATGCTTCTGGTACTTTTCAGCCGTCCGACTACTGACAGCGCATCGCTCGCCATTTCGCTCTCGCTTATAGGTCCGCTTACTCCGGTGCCGCCCGGAGACCCTGTCAGTCCTCCTGAGGTCACGCACTGTTCTTCCGTACCGTGCCGTCCGCAAACACCTTGGTGCGGTGGGTGAATGAGAACGCCTTCGCCTCCATAGTGCAGGCTCGACCTTGCCCCACCTTTGGCCGACCGGTTCATCGGCGGGGCAGCCCCCATCGATTACGGCCCGGTACTTCTCCTCATGCCCTTCGGATTCCACCTCGCGATGGACACCCTGCCCTCCGCAGTACCAACCTCGTTCTGCGGCCAGCGAGTCGTTACTCCCGCTTTTGGATATGACGCCCCTCATCCGGGCGCCAGAGGGACTTCAACCCTCCCGAACAATGCGCTGCTCAGCGCACACTACGGCCTCGGCTGACTTCTCGCTCCGGCTCAACACCGTCGCCCCTTCAGGCGCAAGGCGAGATCTCCCCAGGTAAGAACGCACTCCTTCACTGCACGACCGCCGGATCTACACCGCCTCGCCTTGGTCACGGGAGCTTCGCGGTCACGTGCCCGCTCGCCCTGCTCGGAAGCGCCTTCTATCCGGTTCTTGTTCATCGGCCCGCAGTTTCGCTCCACGCTTCCTCCCCACACTCGGTCACCCTCATGCAGTTGCGCTTCGCTTCGTTCGCTGTGACCTGCTTACGGCCGGACTTACACCCGCAAGAGTGCGCCCATGCTGGGCGCACACGCAGAAAGGCCCACAGCGAACCGTGGGCCTTTCGTTTTTTGATCTCGATGAGATCTAGTTGTGATTGTGATCGTCCTTACCTTTGCCCTTGCCCTGATTGGAATTTTGTGGGGGCGGCGTGCTGTGCTGGGGTTGCGGTTGCGGCTGCGTGTGCGGCTGGGGCTGCACCGGAGCGTTGCCGGTATTGGAGTGCGAGGAGTTGTAGGTGCGCCCTTCCTGGTTGCCGTTGTTTGGTTGCGGGGTTGGAGGAGCGGGAGCGTTGCCGGTGTTGGAGTGCGACGCGTTGTAGGTTTTCGTTTCCTGATTGCCGTTGTTCTGTGGCTGTGAATTGTAGTTACCGCCGGGGTTTCCGCGGCCCTGATTTCCTTGGCCCTGATAAACGCCTTGATAACCACCCAGCGCGCCGGGATGCGCACCCGGTTCGCTTTGGTAGCCGCCACGCGGATTCGGCGCTCCACCCTGGTTCATAGGACGAGGTACGGCCGTGTACTGAGGATGACCGCCATTCTGGGTGGCGTAGGCATTTCTGTCGCCCATGGCAGAGGACTCATGCGAAGCCTGGAACGTGGTTGCGCCGAGGTGGTCTTCATGCTCGCCCAGACGCTCTTCGGGCATGGCCTCGTGACGAATGCCGCCGGGACCGCCACTGAAGGCGACATGCCCTTCGTTGACAATCGTGTTCCTCTCCACAATGGTGCGGTCCTCATAGGTGTTACGCACATAACGATCGTCCACGCGCATGACCGCGCGGTTATACACAAAGTCGTGTCCGCGCCACATGCCACCGACAAAACCCACGCCCATGTATCCGTAGCCGTAGTTGACACCGCCGTAGTAACCGACGTGTTGGCCCCAATAGCCGGGATGGAAGACGTAGATGCCCTCTGACCAACCCCAATAGGGCGGGGTCCACAGCGCGCCTTCATAGGGAGCAGGCACCCAGGTGCCGGGTACCCAGAAATAGCCTTCGTCTCCATAGGCCCAGTAGCCGGGCATCCACATCAGGCCTTCTTCAGGACAGGGTGGCTGGTCATATACGGGCAGCATGGGTGGGGCAAAGCCGACACTAATGAAGACGCCTGCGAACGAAGATGCAGGAACAATTGAAACCAACAGCGCCAAAAGTAACATGCGCACGGTACGGAAAAACTTCATGGGTCTTACCTCCAGAACTTTCGTGCCGTTTCTGCCAGGGAGATGAAACTATCTCAAACTGGAGGAACTGGGCGAGGTTAACACGGATTGATGAACGCTCGCGTCCCAATCCGGTTCGATTCAAGTGAAAAGCCGCGCGGGAAGAGCATGAAGGACCCGCCAGTATTTGATGGACTAATGCTTGGGCGCAAACGGCGCCGGAAGGGGCCCAGGGCATACCTCAGAGATGCTACTCCTGCTCAGGTCCGATTGTCTTGGCAAGGGGCAGAAAGCATGACGGCCGGCATTTCTGCCGGCCGCCGCCTTTTGTGATCGCTGATCTCAGTGGAGGCTCAGCGCTCTCTGGGGGGTTTCACTGTATTGCCGTTGTGCTTCTCGTTGTAGATTTGACGGCTGTTCTTATTTTCCTGATGGTTTGCCTGCTGCTTCTCCTGTGGAGTAAGTTTGCCGCCGTTGGCTACGCGCTCGTTGTGGACCTGTTGATCGAGCGCAGCCTGGTTTGCGTTGGTGCGGGCCGCTTCGCCGGAGGTCATCTGGCCGCTGCGCAGGCCGTTGGCGGTGCGCTGTTGCTGGTTGGCTTCGCGGTTGTTTACCTCGTTGGGTGTGACCGTATTTGCGTTGTGCTTTTCGTTGTAGATCTGACGGCTGGCTGCGTTCTGTTCGCCGTTGATCTGTTGACGCTCAGCGCCGGTGAGCTTTCCACCGTTGGCGACGCGATCGTTGTGCACCTGCTGGTCGATGGCAGACTGGGTGCGATCGGCGCGAGCCGCTTCGCCTGAGGTCATCTGCCCGGAGCGCAGGCCGTTGGCGATGCGCTGGTCTTGATTAGCCTCGCGGGTATTCGGGTTGTAGTTGCGCCCGGCAGTGCGGTCGGCAGAGGAAATGGGCTGCGACTGTGAGTGCTGCTGCGCCACCTGGTGATAGGCGCCAACGTTCGAGGACGCCATGGTTCCAGGATGTCCGCCGTTCACTGAGGCAAGCTGTGAGCGATCCTGCCCGGCAAATTGCTCGTGCTGCGCCTGTTCGCCGGTGGGTTGGAAGTGATTTTCGTTGGCCGCCTGCATTTCGCCGGGCGAAGCATGCGCCTGAATGCCTGCACCACCGTTGTAGCTGACGTGGTTGTTGTTGACGATGGTGTTCTGCTGAATTACGGTGCGATTTTCATAGACGTTGGTCACATGCACGCCACCGAAATTGGCCACGGCGCTGTTATACGCGAAGACTCCACCACGCCACTCGCCGCCGAAGAAACCGACGCCGCCGTAGCCGAAACCATAGTTCACGCCGCCGTAGAAGCCAACGTGGGGACCCCAGTAGCCGCCATGCCATCCGTAAAGGCCGCCCGCAAAACCCCAGTAGCCCGGAGTCCAGAGCAGGCCGACCCTCGGTGGATTAACCCACACGCCGGGCACCCAGTAATAGCCGGCGTCGCCGTAGGCCCAGTAGCCGGGAGTCCAGATGTAGCCAGGAGCGGGTAGCGGTGGCTGCACATATACGGGCAATGCCGGTGGTGCGATGCCAATTGAAACGAAGACGCCGGCGTTTGCCTGCTTGGCAGGCAGCGTGAGCATGGGAGCGACGAACGCGACGGCGAAGAGCAGAGTGCGAAATTTCGAGCTGAGCGTCATTGGGGATTCCTTCCTTTTTTGTTTCCGGAGTGCGGCAGGTCTCATGACGGCCTTGCTGCCCGGAATGTTGGGGTCTGTTCGATGAAACACAGGTCGCAGACGAATGTTGCTCAAGAAAAGTTTGGGCCGACCGGGGAAAAATTAAAAGGCAGGGAAAATGATGCGGAATTTAAGTGACTCAAACGATCGCTAAAAGATTATCAGGAGCTTTGCGTCCGTGGCAGAAAGAAAAACAGGCCCGTCCATGAAGACGGGCCTGCCTGGTTAACGGGAAGGAGATTTCAGTTATCGCCCATGGCCATGGTCATGCCCGCCTTCGGCATGAGGCTGCGGTGCCGGGCGAGGCTGAGGCGCCATGTGCTGTTGTGGTGCCTGCGCCATGCGGGGCTGCGGCGCTGCTCGATATTCGGGAGCCGCGTGCGATTGCGGAGTTTCACGAGGCGCAACGGGCTGGCGGGGCTCATTCATCGACTGCCGGGCCTCAGTCATCTGGTGCTGCTGAAAAGCCGGTGCCGTGTTGCCATGGGCTGAAGCGCCGCCGTTGTTGGTGCGGACTCCGGTATTGCCCGGCGCCGCATTGGTTGACCCGTGGGCGTTGAAGCCTGCGGGCGGATTGTGGTTCTCAGCAGCGAGTGGGCGTGAGACGGCAAGATTCTGCGGATGTCCGCCATTGTTGCGTGCGTAGGAGCTTTTATTCGACATTGCCGAGCTCTCATGCGAACGCTGGAAAGAGGTTGCGGCCAGATGCTGATCGTGGCCGGCTGCCTGCTCAGCGGCTGTGGGCGCGTGGTTGATGCCTCCAGGTCCGCCGTTGAACGACACATGATTGTTGTTGACGATGGTGTTCCGCTCCACGACGGCGCGGTCAATGTAGGTGTTGTGGATGACGGTCGTATTCACGTGCATGACGGCGGTGTTATAGGCGAATGTGTTGCTACGCCACATGCCGCCGACAAAACCGACACCCATGTAGCCGAAGCCGTAATTTACGCCTCCGTAGTAGCCCACATGCGGACCCCAATAGCCGGTATGGAAGACATAAAGGCCACCGGACCAGCCCCACCAGGGAGGTGTCCAAAGCGCGCCGATATAGGGCGCGGGAACCCAGACGCCCGGGACCCAGTAATAGCCGTCGGGACCGTAGGCCCAGTAACCGGGCGTCCACATCAGGCCGGGATCGGGACAGACGGGTTGCACATAGACAGGGAGTACCGGTGGAGCGAAGCCTACGCTGATAAAGACGCCAGCGAACGAAGAAGCGGGAATGAGAACGATGAGGAGCGCCAGCAAAAGCCAGCGCGGGGAGTGGAAGCGCTGCATGGGGAATACCTCCTGGCAAAATTTTGGCCGGCCGCGCGATCGGGGTGGGCCGGCTTCTTGACGGTTTGAACCCCTGGGGGCAGGAGAAGTTGCCCGCGAAAGGTTGCTCGCTGACGGTCATTTTCTGCTTTTCAGGGCTTGATGCCGATGCCGAATCCAACCACAGCACCGGCCAGAAGGTTCACATTCAAAGGAGCATAGGGCTCGGCGGGGAGCTGGCGAGGATCAGGGTGATGCAGATGATGGCCGCGACGCATTTACTTAGCGCGTTGCGAGCCAATTCTGTTGCGGACAAGGCCGCCTGAGCGACGGAATCGCTCTCTGCAGCCTCGATCAGTAGCGGTAGCTGATGCCCATACCCACCACCTTGCGCGCCTGCAAGTCGACAGGAACGTAGACAACCGCAGGATAGGGGGTAGGCAGGTAGGTCAGCGACGGGATGGTCCCAATGTTCCCCGCCACTTGGCCGATGCCGATGTCGAAGGCAAAATGCGGATGCTCTCTCTGCGTGATGCGCACTGCGTAGTCCAGTGTGGTGGGCAGGTCAGCTTTTCCACCCACGAAAGGAATACCCGCAGGGGCGTTGGGGCCCAAGCCCTTGGATGTGCGCGGCTCCTGCGTGAATCCCGCCGATGGCACGGCCACGATACCGTGGCCGACGGGCAGCGGAATTCCCAGGCCGCCGAAGAACCTTCCCCCGAAGCGCGTGCTCTGGCCGCCGATGCCGAAGATGGTGGCGTTGGTGGCCTTCCAGCCGATGTTGGCCAGGAACGGCACCGGCGGCTTGGCCCAGGTCTTGGTGACGGCTATGTAGACGTCGCCATTGGTGTAGGACTGGACGGCCGGCACGGCCACAGGGGTGCACAATTTGGTGTTGATGCAGTACTGATCGTAGAGCATCACTGCCTGTTGGCCTGCAGCGCCGGTGACAAACTTGTCGTTGGTGCGCACCACGCCGCCGATGGCGACGCCGGGCACCCACTGACTGAATTGCCCATCGTTCAATACCACCACCTTGCCGTGAAAGACGTTCATGCCGTTGAAGTGCCAAAGCTGGCTAAAGTCCGGCGTGACTGCCACCGCGGTGGCTGACGATGTGGATCCCAGAACTGCATTGGCCATCACCGTTGTGCTCGGGCCACTGTCGCCGAACTGGTGGATGCTGCGCGTGTATCCCGCCTCAGCCCGGCTTGCGAAGCTTTCGGTAATGCTGAGGGTCTCGATGTTGCCAATCACCTTGGAGGCGTCAATGAAGTGGAAGCCGACGGCAGGGTGAGAAAAGAAATGGCCCTTCTCTGCGTAGACAACATAGGCGGTGGGAGTGAGGAAGCCACCGGTTTGGCCTTCAAGGGTGAGGTTTTGGGCGGCGATCGGCCTTGAGAAGAGGGCGGCGACCGTGACAAGGGCGCATGACAAATAGAAGATGACGCCACGTGGTTTCACGTTGAACTCCGGTTGAGCGCGGTTGCCCGCGCACGAGGGTATTTGAAAGTTAAGCTCTTGTAACACAGCGCGTGCAGACTCGTCTCCCCCATCCGTCACACGGCTCGCCGCCATCTGCCCGAGTGATAGACTTGAGCCCATGCCGCGCGGTCTTTTCATTACGCTTGAAGGGCTCGATGGGTCGGGCAAAACCACCCAAATCAAGCGCTTGGCCGCCTGGCTTGAGAAGCGGGGCCTGGAACCGGTGCTCACCCGCCAGCCGGGCGGAACTACGACCGGAGACCGGATTCGAGAGATCCTGCTCGACTCGCGCTCCACGGGCGTAGCGCCGATGACGGAGATGGCGCTGATGTTCGCAGACCGGGCGCAGGCGATTGCTGAAGTGATTGAGCCGGCACTCGAGGCCGGCCGCATCGTGGTTTGCGACCGGTTTACCGATTCAACTGAGGCATACCAGGGCGGTGGCCGTGAGCTCGGCTCCGAGGTGGTGCTGGAGTTGCACCGGCTGGTCTGCCGTAATCTGCAGCCCGACCTTACGCTGCTGCTGCTGCCCTCTTTTGACGCGTCGCTGGCGCGCGCACGCCGGCGCAACCATCGCGACGCTCAGGACGGAAAAGACGAAAACCGCTTTGAGCAGGAGTTGGACGCCTTCCACCGACGCGTGTGGGAAAAGTACAACGAGATTGCGGCGCGTGAGCCCGGACGTGTGGTTCTGATCGCGGGCGACCAGAGCATCGACGAGATCCACGAGCAAGTTGTGGCGGCGGTGGCGGAGCGGCTACTACTGGCCGGACAGAAATCCTGAAAAGAAATCTTGGTCAGGGATTTTGACCTGGGCCTGGACGCTGTCTATTTGAACTCCCCAAAGTGCGCATCTTCCGGCGCCGAGGGCTCATCGAGAAACTGAAACGTCGTTGCCGGCCCCAGATTCGCGGGGTCAGTCCAGGATGCAAGCGCCCAGACCACCTGCTTTGCTGGCGTCACCTCGATGGCCTGCAGGGTCCCTGCCCTGTCTTCCGGCTTTGTGCTCCACTCATTGACCCAGTTGTTGATCACGGTGTTCCCGTTGGCCAGCCGCCAGGCCTGTTGCAGGCTTGAGAATTTGTAGCCGGGCGCATCTGCCGGGCTCCAGCTCCATACGGAGTCGCCGCGCCGCGTCACTTCCCGCACGCCCTCCCGGTCTGTGATCAGGACATTTCCATTCTGGAGTGGCGCGACTGACCAAATGCCGTTCCCCGGAAACGACCAGAGCTCGTTGCCGTTCGAATCGTATTCGACCACCTTGTTCAGGTCCATGTGCGCCACCAACAATGTTCCGCGACTGGTGAGGCGCGCATGACGGAATTGGCCGTGTGTGCTCGGAGGCTGTTTGGTCTTGAGGGTGATTTCCTTTTCCGTCGCGCCAGTGATGATATTCACCACGCGGAGCAAGGCCGGATCGCCGTTCTGGATATAGAGAACGCGGTCGTTGCCGATGGGCACGGCGGTATGCACTTCGTGGCCGGCGGGCGGCTCATAGGTCCAAACCACTTTCTTGTCCTGGTTAATTTCGGTCACTCCAAACTGATGCGCGAAGAGAATATTTCCGTTCGACAGCATCACCGCGTCGCTGATCTCCCCCTTGCCCGCGGGGTCGCTGTAACTCCATGCGATTTTGCCTCCGCGCACAACGAAGATGTTGCGGTCGTGCGATTCGCCTGCATAGAGAAAGTCGTGCTGTGCGAGGCCATTTCCCGGCAGGGCCTGAGGTGCGGCTTGACCGAGGGAATGAACGGCGCTGGCTGCGGCAAGAACGGTGAGAGCGAGTAGTTGGGTCGAGATCATCACCACGGCAGCATATACGAAGAGCCCCTGATCGTCCTCTCCTTTACACTCAATCCATGGGCTTCAAGCAATTCCTGGGGAATGAGCCGACGGTGCGGCACCTGCGCGAGGCGGTACGGGCGGAGCGGTTTCCTCATTCGCTCATCCTGGCGGGCCCCAAAGGCGCGGGCAAATACACGCTGTCGCTCATGCTGGCCAAGGCGGTGAACTGCCTTGATCCGACAGAGAGCGACGGGCTGCCGGATTTCTGCGGCGTTTGCCGCAACTGCGCCCGCATTGGCGACGCCGCCAACCTTGAAGAACGCGTGGCCGAGGCCGTGGCAGCGCGCGACGACCTGCGCGAAACCGACAAGAAAGAAACGCGCATCCTGATCCAGACGCATCCCGACGTGCTGATCGTTCCGTCTGACCCTCCGCAAAACCTGATCAAGATGGGGCAGGTGCGGCAGGTGATTCACATTGCGTATTACCGGCCTCCGGTGGAGTCGAAGCGCTCGTTTTCAATCTTCACCACCTCGGCATTCATGAAGGAAGCGGCCAATAGCCTGCTGAAAGTCCTTGAAGAACCGCCGGAGCACACGTCGCTGATCCTGCTCACCGAGAATCCGCAGGAACTGCTGCCCACGATTCGCTCGCGCGCCGTTGTCCATCGGCTGGGAGCGTTGCCGGCCACCGAGTTGGAAACACTGCTTACCGAGCGCAGGCCTGCTTTATCCGCGAAAGACCGGGCGCTGACAGCCCGGCTGGCCGAGGGCGCCGTGGGCCGCGCGCTTTCCTTCGATCTGGACACCTACGTGGCCAGCCGTCAGGATGCACTCGTGATTCTGCGGAACGCTCTGCGCGATCCCGACTACAGCCAGCTCTTCCATGCGACGGAGACCTACCGCGCCGGAGCCGACGGCCAGGAAAAAACGGTGAACCTGCTGCGCGCGCTGGGTAGCCTGGTGGAGGATCTGCTGCTGGTGGTGGCAGGCACGCCGGGATTGGTGCGCAACCTCGACCTTGGCGCTGAACTGGAACGGATGGGCCAGGGGCTGAGCGTGGATTGGATCGACAACGCAGCCCGGGCGCTGGTCCAGGTGGAGCAGGGCATGCGGCGCAACCTTTTGCGTTCGCTTTCGCTGGACTCGATGGCCGTTACCCTTGAGCGGGGCTGACGCGGGAACGGGGCTCACGCGGAGCCGTACAAATCCTTCAAAAAGATAAGAGCAACCTCCGCCTGGGGGGCAGCATCTCTTGAAATAACAGCATTCCCACTCATGCAGCAAGCGGCCGGACTCGACAGGCGCGCCTTGTCAGTGCATTCTTATAGTCAAGACATCCAGTGGAGCGCGAAAGAGTTCTTTTCGTTTGACGGGCCACGCGGCACACGTCTCAGGTGATTTTTCTACCGGGATTCCTGCCACGGCCTTGGCACCCTTTTCCCCGATCGCGGCGCAGGTCATTTTTTCTTTTTAGGAAGGATTGTCCCGATGAGCTTGTCACCGATTGTGCCAGCAACCCGCGTGGAGAACGGCGCCGAGCGTGAACGGCGCAACCCGCTTAAGCGGCGCGGTACCTCAGTGCCCTTCCCGGTTCACTATCCGGCGCGCGTGGTTGAGGTTGAGGCGTCACAGCGTCATGCAGAACTTTTTTATCTGCAAAAGCAGATCCAGTCGCAGACACCGATGGTCATTGTTCTGGAAGACGGCGAGCAGGTGGAAGGCTGCATCGAGTGGTACGACCGCAATACGCTGAAGGTGCGCGGCCGGAACAAAACGCTGATCTACAAGTCGGCGATCAAGTACATGTACAAGCTGGGGGATGTGGGGCAGTAGAAAGACAGGGAACAGGGATTAGGGAACAGGGATTAGAAAGGCCTCTCGCCTGAGAGGTGGGCTGTCCGGCCCTTGACTTCGACTGCGAAAAACAGAGCTTTCGATTCGTTCCCTTGTTCCATGTTCCATGTTCCCGATTCCCTATTCCCTATTCCCTGCCTTTACCAGCCGGTCGCGGATGGCTGTGCCGATTCCCCCTTCCGGCGGCAAGGGGCAGAGGATCGCGGTGCACCCTTCGGCGTCAAGAGTGTGCAGGCCTGCGTACAGTGTCTGCGCCAACTCCTCAGGCGCGGACCAGCGACCCCAGGAAAATTTTGAAGCCAATTCGAGCTCCGCGGGCAGGCTGACGTCGGCAGGAAGCATGACGCCAACCCGTTCGCCATGCATAGTAGCGGCCGCCCGAGCCAGACCCGCCGTCAATTCAGCCATCGGCGCGTCAACCAGGATGAGGCGCGCCCTGGGCGCATAGTGGCGCAGACCCACACCGGGTGAAGGCAAGGCTTCGCGCGGCGTAGCGAGCAGTTCGCCGGAGCCCTGGAAGACTTCCACGGGCCCGGCAGTGTCTCGAATCTGGACAGTTGTGATGGCGCCGGGGCGGTAGATGATCATGGGCGACTGGCAAGGATCGAGCACCGTGGATTCCAGGCCGTGGGTCGTCGGGCCTCCGTCGAGAACGGCGTCGATGCGGCCGTCCAGGTCGTGAAGTACGTGCTCGGCGGTGGTTGGGCTGAGGTGGCCGAATAGATTGGCGCTGGGAGCGGCTACTGGAACGCCGGCGCAGCGAAGCAGCGCGAGCGCGACAGGGTGGGCCGGCATGCGAATTCCAACCAAGGGCCGTCCGGCCGTGATCGCGTCAGGAACCAGAGGACCGCGCGGCAACAAGAGTGTGAGTGGCCCGGGCCAGAAGGCCTGCATCAAGCGGCGTGCGGGTTCCGGGACATCGAGCACCAGCGCGTCGAGCATGGATTCGTCGGCAATGTGAACAATAATCGGGTCCCAGGCCGGGCGCATCTTGGCTTTGAAGATAGCCTCTACGGCTCCGCGCTCCATCGCGTTCGCGCCCAGGCCGTAGACGGTTTCTGTCGGCAGAGCCACCAGCCCGCCACCGCGGAGAATGGTGGCGGCGCGCCCGATCGCCGCTTCAGCTCCAGGGGAGTTGAGACGAGCTGGGTCGACGGTGAGCCGAAGCGTATCCACGCTTTCATTTTCGTCTCTTTTGGGCGCATCGGCTACCCGGAGCTGCAAGACCCCCGGATTCAATCCCTTGCGGTTGATCGCATGCGCCGCTGTCGCGGCCCGGCGGGCAGCGGATTGCAAGCCCTGCCGTTTGCCGTATACTCACTCCTTACCATGGCGGTTGAAACTGAAATCAAGTTCAGGGTGGCGGATCTTGCAGACCTGACGGAACGGCTGAGGCAGGCGGGCTTTCATCTTGAAACCCCACGCGCCTTTGAGAGCAACGTCCTCTACGACACTCCCGGTCGCACCATGCGGGCGCGAACAGAAATCCTGCGCATCCGCAACTATGCAGGCCGCTGGACCCTGACCCATAAGCGCCTGCCGGACGCCGGCCCCGGCGAAGACCGGCATAAACACCGGATTGAAACGGAGACCGAAGTTGCCGATGGCAACGCGCTGGTGGACGTTTTTGTGTCGCTCGGGCTGGTGCCGGCCTTCCGCTACGAGAAATGGCGCTCCGAGTGGCAGGATGGCGAGGGACACTGCGTGGTGGATGAGACGCCGATCGGCAACTTTGCCGAACTGGAAGGCGCGGGGGAGTGGATCGATCGCGTCGCCGCCCGCCTGGGAATCGGACCGGCAGACTACATCACGCTGAGTTATGGCAGGCTGTTCGACCAGTGGCGCGAGCAGCACGGGTCTGACGCCCGAGACCTCACTTTCGCTGCTGTCGCGGGTGCGGCGTAAAGAAGAAATCGTACGGTCGTACCCTTCTTATCCCAACCTTTGGTAACGAAAAAGATCAAAATCTACTTATGAACGCCGGCAGACCGTCGATAACCTCCTTGTGTTTTTCCAAACTTCAGGAGGATCAAGACCCATGAATCAGGTTTGCTCAACGACGCACCCGTACGGCCTGCGCAAGGCGGGAATGCTGCTGTTTCAGGCTGCGGCGCTCGGTCTGCTTTTGGCCATAGCACTGCCGGCCCGGGCCGGGGACGACCGCGCCATCAAGACGCGCGTGGCGCCCGTTTATCCGGAGATTGCCAAACGCATGAAAATTGCCGGCCTGGTGAGAATTGAGGCCACCGTGGATCCGCAGGGGAAGGTGAAGGAAGTCAAGACCGTAAGCGGAAACCACATGCTTTCAGTAGCGGCTGAGGATGCGGTCCGCCAGTGGAAGTTTGCACCGGCTCCGGAGGACTCGACGGTGAACGTAGACGTGAACTTTGCCGCCGCCCAATAGGGCCATTCTTCGGGCCGTGCAGGGGCGGCGCAGGTGGGTCTGACGCCCCTTCCGCCAGGCACGGCCCACATCCAGCTGAGCGACTTCGATTCGTTGTTTTATCAGCCATTTGCAGGTCTTCCAAGGCGGTGCTCCAAGCGAGGATTGGGCTGGAATCGCCATGGCTTGAAACCCCGTCCGATACCCCACTAAAGAGGGAGTAACCTCCTGTCCTCAATGGGATAGGATTGGTAGTGATGACGGAACATGGGAATAGCAAGAGCGGCGAGAAGGACCCTCGCTCGGCTCCCGAAAAGGATGGGAAAAGTGTCCTGTCCATCGCTCTGATTGGTCCCGATGACGATCGCCGGAAGGCATTTCTCAGCGTAATTTCAGGGCGCGGGGCCGAGGTAAGGGAATTCTCATCGTTTCCACCCGATCTGGACGAGGTTCCCCGAGCCGTTGGCGAAATCTACGATGTCGTCATTCTCGACGTAGACAGTGATCCGGACTACGTGTACGACCTGGTCACCCGCATCTGCTCCTGCTCGAATGCGTGCGTCATGCTCTACTCCGCAGAGCCGGACGTCAAGCAGGCGGTCCGCTTTATGCGGGCCGGCGCCGCCGAGTACTTCACCCTCCCGCTGATTCCGGACGAAGTGGCCGGCGCCCTGGCCCGCGCCGCGGTGCGCGAACCGGCGCCCCCTCCCGCCGCTCTCATTACCAAGCTCGGCCAGATGTTTGTCTTTCAGGGATCGAAGGGCGGTGTCGGGGTCACGTCGATCGCTGCCAACTTTGCCTTGTCCGTTGCTCAGGAGTCAAAGGAGCCAACTGTTCTCATCGACCTCGGACTTCCGCTGGGCGATGTGGCCATCAACCTCGGCATGACCGCGACTTACTCCACGGCGAATGCGTTGCGCGATCCCGGCCGCATGGATTGGAGTTTCCTCTCCTCGCTGCTCACCAAGCATGCTGCCGGCTTGTCAATCCTTTCGGCTCCCAGCGATTTCACCAATGAGGCTCCCACGAACGAAGCGATCGACAAGCTGATCTCGGTGGCACGCCAGAACTTTGTCTACCTGATCATCGATGTTGGTTCGCGGGTTGACTTGATGACCTCTACGATCTTTGACGAGTCTTCGATCGTTTACCTGATTTCGCAGGTGGGCATTTCGGAGCTGCGCAATGCCAATCGTTTGATCAGCCAGTACTTTTCCCTGCGCAATCGCACCCTGCAGATCGTCATGAACCGGTACACGCCCAAGACGCTGCTTTTTGACGACGCTCAAATTGCCAAGGCACTCACGCGGCCCACCAACTGGAAGATCCCCGACGATTACGCCACGGCGCGCAGGACGCAAAACACGGCCACGCCGATTGCGCTCGATACATCTCCAATTTCAAACGCGATCCGGCAAATGGCGCGCGCCGCCTGCGGCATTACCGAGGACAAGAACAAGAAAAAAGGGTTCAGCCTGTTCGCAAAGAAGAATTAGGTGAAGGGCGTTAAGCGAAATTGAAATGGTAGGCACTGAAAATGGAATGCCGGGCTCTCTGGTTGAGAGAGCCCGGCATTTTGCTTTTGCGACGGAATTGGCCGCTGCTACTTTTCTGCTCCGTGACATTTCTTGAATTTCTTCCCGCTGCCGCAGGGGCAGGGGTCGTTGCGGCCGACTTTTTCGCCGGTCCGGCGCTGCGCGGGTACTGAGCTGTCGCCACCGGAACGGCTTGCCGCTTCAAGCTCGCGCTGCTTCTTGCGGTGGAACTCCTTTTCAAGAGCATCGATGGTGGTGGAAGCAGCGCGCGTATGAATGCCGATTTCGCGCGGTTCGGCTTCGAGAGTTGGCGGACGCGCGGCGCTGGCCACCGGCGGTGCGGGTGGAACAGCGCGGTTGAGCCGCGGAGCCGCGTCCACTGGCTGCCCGTCGGGTCCAAGAATCTGCATCCGGAAGAGGAAGCGGACGGTGTCTTCCTGGAACTTGAGCATCATGGCCTCGAACATGTCGTAGGACTCTCTCTTGTAGGCCACCAGCGGATCCTGTTGCGCATAGCCGCGCAGACCGATTCCCTCTTTCAAGTGGTCCATCGAGAGCAGATGTTCTTTCCACAGTCCGTCAATCACGCTGAGCATGACCATCCGCTCGTGATAGCGCATTTGTTCCGCGCCAAGAATCTTCTCCTTGGCCTCGTAGTGGTTCTTGAGCATCTCAAAGATTTCTTCGCCCAGTTCGTGACGACTGAGCTCATTCGGCTTGAAGTTGGATCCGGCAAGATTCAGGCCGAAGTGATCGACGAGTTTGTCCTCAAGTCCCTTGATGTTCCATTGGTCGGGGCGCACTTTCTCGCCGGCAAACTCATCGAGAAGGGTGCTGAGAATCCCGCCCACGTAGTCTTCAAGGATGAGTTCGCGCTGTTCCACTCCCTCGAGCAGTTGGCGGCGCAGTCCGTAGACAGCCTCGCGCTGCTTGTTCATTACGTCGTCGTACTCAAGCAGGTGTTTTCTTGATTCAAAGTTCTGGGCTTCGACGGCCTTCTGCGCGCCTTCGATACGCTTGGAGATCATCTTGGACTCGATGGGCACGCCCTCTTCCATGCCCAGCCGCTCCAGCAGCGTGCTTACCCACTGCTTGGCGAAGATGCGCATGAGGTCGTCTTCAAGCGAGAGGTAGAAGCGCGACTCGCCGGGATCGCCCTGACGTCCAGCGCGCCCACGGAGCTGGTTGTCAATGCGCCGCGACTCATGCCGCTCCGTACCAAGAATGAACAAGCCGCCCGCCGCGATCACCTGCTCGTGATCCGCCTGCGCTGCCTCCGCGTGGCCCTTGTTGCTTTCGGCCCAGTCGGCGTCACTTACTTCGAACTCCTGACCCTGGTAGTAGAAGCGCAGAAATCCGGCGGCCGCCATGGGATTGATGGCTCCCTCGGCAAGGCTTATGGCCCGCGCCTTGCCCTTCTTTACCAGCTCCTGGCGGGTCATGAACTCCGGATTGCCGCCGAGCAGAATGTCGGTTCCGCGGCCGGCCATGTTGGTGGAGATGGTGACCATGCCAAGGCGGCCGGCCTGGGCAACAATCTCTGCCTCGCGTTCGTGGAACTTTGCATTGAGCACCACGTGTTTGATGCCCTTGCGCTGCAGGATTCCGGAGAGCCGCTCCGACTTTTCAATCGACGTGGTGCCCACCAGCACCGGCTGCTTCTTCTCATGCAGAGTGGCAATGTCGTCAGCCGCTGCCTTGTATTTTTCCTTCTCGGTGCGGAACACTACATCGGGATTCTCTAGCCGCAGCATCTGCTTGTTGGTGGGGATGACCACGATCTCAAGCTTGTAGATCTTTTCAAATTCGGCGGCTTCCGTCTCCGCCGTGCCGGTCATGCCGCTCAGCTTCTTGTACAGGCGGAAGTAGTTCTGGAAGGTGATGGTGGCCAGCGTCTGGTCTTCCTTGCGGATGTTGACGCCTTCCTTGGCTTCAATGGACTGGTGCAGGCCGTCGGACCAGCGGCGTCCCGGCATGAGGCGGCCGGTGAAGGTGTCCACGATGATTACTTCGCCGTCCTTGACCACGTACTCCACGTCGCGCTTGTAGAGTGCGTGAGCCTTGATGCCGGTTTCGACGTAGTGCTTCAGATCCCAGTTTTCAGCGTCGGCAATGTTGTCGATGCCGAGCAGTTTTTCAATCGTTACCCAGCCCTCGTCGGTGACACCGATGGTGCGCTGCTTCTCATCCACAATGTAGTCGCCCGAGAAAAACTTCTGCCCTTCGGCGAGCTGGATACCGAGCTCGTTCTGGCGCCGGTGGTCCATGTGGTCCACTTCCTCGCCCAATACCAGCTGAGGAATGATTTTGCGCACGCGCGCATACTTGTCGGTGGTCTGGTCTGTGGGGCCGGAGATGATGAGCGGGGTCCGCGCTTCGTCGATGAGGATGGAATCGACTTCGTCAACGATGGCGTAGTAGTGGCCGCGCTGCACGCAATCCTTGATTTCGAACTTCATGTTGTCGCGCAGGTAGTCGAAGCCGAACTCGTTATTCGTTCCGTAGGTGATGTCGGAAGCGTAGGCGGCGCGGCGCTCGTTGTCGTCGAGGTCGTGGACGATGACGCCGACCGTGAGGCCGAGGAACTCGTAGATTTTTCCCATCCACTCCGCGTCGCGCTTGGCCAGGTAGTCATTGACCGTGACCACGTGCACGCCGTGGCCGGCGAGCGCATTGAGATAGCAACTGAGTGTGGCGACGAGGGTTTTGCCTTCGCCGGTTCTCATTTCGGCGATCTTGCCTTGGTGCAGCACCATGGCGCCGATCAACTGCACGTCAAAGTGGCGCATTTGCACGGCGCGCCAGCCGGCCTCGCGGACTACGGCAAATGCCTCAGGCAGGATCTCGTCGAGGGCTGCGTTTTCTGCGGCCCTGATCTCATCGGCATCGGTGATTCCATTCAGCTTCGCCGCGATCCGTGCCCTGAATTCAGCGGTCTTGTCTCGCAACTGCTCATCTGAAAGCTTCTTGATCTCCGGCTCGAAGGCATTGATCTGGGCGACCATCGGCGTGAGCTTCTTGATGGCCCGCTCGTTCGAGGTGCCGAAGATTTTGGTAAGGATCTTATCGAAAAACACAGGCTTCTCCGTTTACTTGTGAAAACTTCGTCTGTTGAAGCGGCGTCAGCGCGGGGATATTGCGCAGGCTGACTGCAAAACGGACCCACCTAGGTACTGGTGGCGAGCGCTTTAGGCGAAGAAGACGGGAGGCGGACGCTGGAAGAGATCTGCAAGAAACGGCGGAGCAGGCACGCGTTGCCTACGGAAATAGGCCCGGAAAGACTCAAGCACCAGCGGCGCAAGCAGACCGACGAAACAAACCGCCAGCAGATTAAAGCCAATGCCAGAAGTGCCGTCCTGCGACCTGGCTGTTGCCCGGTTCGCATGAGCCAACGCATCCGCGTCTGCCTGGTGGCCTGCGGCGAAGAACTTGATGACTGGATCGGCGTAGGCCCGTGCGTTTTCAACGCCGGACTGGACCCGGGCGAGCGAAGCTAGACTGATGGCGGCGATTGCCACCCAGATCCACGCGTCTTTTGATCGATTTCCGGTCATCTAAGCCTTATTTCCATTGTGCCACATCGCGGCTCTACAGGGGTGAATGGCGTTGATTTGGACCGCGCCCCCTTTCCGCTTACGTCTGCAGAAAGGGGGGAAAACAAAGGAACCGAACGTCGAGTTTCTTCGTCGTCTTGACTCACATTCGACACATGAGCGTTTCCACCTTTTCGCCTCGTCTAATCCGCCTGAGTTGGCGGCTGAGCAGTCCTTCCGGGGTCTCCGGATCGCCCTGGTCGTCCTCCTCAATCTCCTCATGCAGGCTCGCTTCAATTGCGAAGTCCAAACTGGGCCGGTAAAAGACCGATAGAAACAAGAACGTGGCCCCCAGAGCTGCCGAGGACGGGCAAAAGCCCAAGATTCGCTTTCCCGTCCGTTTCTTGCGTTTCCAGGCGCTCCTACGCAATTGGTAGTGCGCAAGAATCGCCACAATCGACAGAAACGGACTGGCAAACAATAGGGAACAGAAAAAATAGACACCGGCACTCATACGCACCCTCATCCATCGCAGGCAAGATTTCTCGAAGAACATAGCCGCGCGCAGGGCCGCCGAAGGCAAGCGCGAAGCACCGAAATTTCTCGAAAGTTCAGGCGAATGTGAAGGGAGGTGGGCGCTGGAAGGATGTTGGAAGTAGAGGAGCGTCCGGCGTACGGCCAAGGTATTGAAATGCCGAGGGCGACAGCAGGCTGAGCGGCGAGATGACTCCTACAAACAAAACCGGCAGAATTGCCAGCCAGGTAGCTGCACCTGTTGAATGGCCGTGCGGGACTAGCAACAGCACGAGGGCCGCAACGATTGCAATTACCGCAATTAGTGCCCATCTCCGTGAGTGCCGATTTCTGTTCATCCTGCACCCAGTCTCCGTAGCAGCAAGGCTGAATGTCAAGCCAGGAACGAACAAAGCCCCCGGCGGGTCAGCCGGGGGCTTTGAGGTTGGTTGCCTAAGCAAGTGCTAAGCGCTGAACAGCAGAATGCCTGCTGCCTTTTCTTCGCTGCCGCTCTCGTCCGCGCTTACCGGGCGGTAGTAGAGCTGGTTGTTCTCGAGATAGACCTCGAGGAAGGCCGGTCGCGCGGTGATTTGACCGGCGATGAGAGCCTCCGACAAGGGATCCTCGACATAGCGCTGCAGGGCACGGCGCAGTGGACGCGCGCCGTAGCTCCGGTCGCCGAGGGTCTTCTCGAGAATCCACTTCTTGGCATCCTCGGTGACCGAGATGGTGATGGCCTTTTGCGCCAGGTTGGCGTTGAGCGACTGCACCAGCAGTTCCACGATCTGGAGCAGGTCGCTGTCGGAGAGCGACTGGAACAGGATGACTTCGTCCAGGCGGTTGAGGAACTCAGGATTGAAGGTCTTTTTGACCTCCTGTTTCACGAGTTCTTCCACCTTGTCCGAGACGATGTCTTCGCGCTCGCTCTGGAAGCCGAGTCCCTGCTTCTTCTGCAGGTGCCGCGCGCCGATGTTCGAGGTCATGATGAGGATGGTGTTCTTGAAGTCGACCGTGTTGCCAAGGCCGTCCGTCAATTGTCCATCTTCAAAGACCTGGAGCAGGATGTTGAACACATCCGGGTGCGCCTTCTCGATTTCGTCGAGCAGGACCACCGAGTACGGCGAACGCTTGACGCGCTCCGTCAACTGGCCGCCCTCCTCGTAGCCCACGTATCCCGGAGGCGAACCGATGAGCTTGGAGACCGAGTGCTTCTCCATGAACTCCGACATATCGAATCGGATGAGCGCCTTGTCTGAGCCGAAAAGGAAGTTGGCCAGCGTACGAGCCATCTCCGTCTTTCCAACGCCCGTCGGACCGAGGAACAGGAAGCTGCCGATGGGGCGATGCGGGCTCTTGAGACCGGCACGCGAACGGCGGATGGCCCGAGCCAGCGCCGAGATGGCTTTCTCTTGAGAAATGACGCGCTTGTGCAGCTCTTCTTCCACGCGCAACAGCTTCTGCGTTTCTTCTTCCTTGATGCTGGTGACGGGTACGCCGGTCCAGCGGCTGACCACATCTTCAATATCTTCGCGGCCCACGATACCGGCTGCCGAATCGTCGAGGTGGTACTTGTCGCGCAGGGCGCGCAGGTTTTCGCGCTCCTTGCGTTCCTCGTCCGAGTAGAACCGCGCCTTCTCGAATTCGTGGTTGGCGATCGCAGAGTCCATGCGGTGCACGATGAACTTGATGCGCTTCTGGACTTCAGTGATCTCCTCGGGCAGCGAAGTCTGGCGCAGCTTGACGCGCGCCCCGGCTTCGTCAATCAAGTCGATGGCCTTGTCTGGCAGGAAGCGGTCGGGAATGTAACGGTTCGAGTGCGAGACCGCGAACTCGATTGCCGCGTCGGTGTAGCTGACCGCGTGGAACTTCTCGTAGCGGTCCTTGATGCCGTGAATGATCTTGATGGCATCCGCTTCATTGGGCGGCGGAACCTTGACTGCCTGGAAACGGCGCTCAAGCGAGCGGTCCTTCTCGATCGACTTGCGATATTCGCCCGGCGTGGTTGCGCCGATGCACTGAATTTCTCCACGCGAGAGAGCCGGCTTGAGGATGTTGGCCGCATCGAGCGAGCCCTCAGCCGAGCCCGCGCCCACCAGCGTATGCAACTCGTCGATAAAGACGATGGAGTTCTGATTCTCCATCAGCTCTTTCATGATGGTCTTGAGCCGCTCTTCAAACTGGCCGCGATACTTGGTGCCGGCCACAATGAGCGAGAGGTCGAGACCGAGAACGCGCTTGTCGGCCAGAAAGCTGGGCACTTCGCCATCGGCGATGCGCTGGGCAAGGCCTTCAACGATTGCCGTTTTGCCGACACCGGGTTCGCCGATGAGCACCGGATTATTTTTGGTGCGGCGGCAGAGAATCTGAACCACGCGCTCCAGTTCGCCGTCGCGGCCCACCAGGGGATCGAGTTGTCCGTCCATCGCCGCCTGGGTCAGGTCGCGGCTGAACTCGGCCAGCAGGCTGCTCTCGCGCTGACGCTGCTGCGGCGGCGCCTTTTCCTGCGTCACCCGCGCCAGCTCTTCGCGAATCTGCGCGAGCTTCAGGCCGCGTTCCTGCAAAATTTCTGACGCGAAGCATTTCTCCTCGCGCAGCAGGCCCAGCAAAAGATGTTCTGTCCCGATGTGCTTGTGGCCCAGCCGCTCGGCTTCTTCCGCCGCATAGGCCAGCACCCGCTTGCACTCGTTTGAAAGTGGCAGGTCGACACTGGTTGAAACCTTCTCGCGAATGGTGGTGTGTGCTTCGATCTGCTTGCGGATCGATTCCACCGAAGCATGCGAGCGCAAAAAGCGGTTGGTCAGGGCCTTGTCCTCGCGCAGCAGCCCAAGCAAAAGGTGCTCGGTCTCGATATAAGGCGAGCCGAACTGGCTGGCCTCATACCGCGCGAAGAAGATCACGCGCCGTGCCTTCTCCGTATAGCGTTCGAACATAATTGACTCCCCCCCTAACGGGGTTTACACCAGGCTATCGGCTAGAGTGACCGTCCGGTTCAACTTGCACCCAAACGACGAAGACCTGTCGTTTGGGGCCCGCCTTCCGGCCTCGGCCCAACCCGCGCGCGCCCTTCCTCTAGGTTCGCCGCCGAAGGCTCCCATGGAAAATACCAACCATGCCTTCGAACAGCTAATGTGGATGGTGTCGGGTATCCTTCCGCCCGTCGTCCCCGGCAAACTTGCCGCCAGGAGACTCCCATCCTTCCCTCTTCAACCTGGAAGAGTCCTGCTCACCACCAATTTCCAGGCTGCTTACAGTTAAGACTCAAAAACCACCCTTCAGGGTGTTTTTTCTTCAAACAGTTGCGGGAGTTTGCCCCGTCTTCGATGCCAGGGGAACCAATTTTCCGCTTTCAAGCCGCAGAGCCCGGGTGCAGCGCGCTGCCAGCTCCAGGTTGTGGGTCACCAGGATTGAGGTGAGCCCGTGGTTGCGGTGAAGATTCTGAAGCAAGTTAAAGACCATTCCTGCCGTAGTCTCGTCCAGGTCGCCGGTCGGTTCGTCGGCCAGCAGCAGCCGGGGGTTGTTCACAAGCGCCCGGGCCAACGCTACCCGCTGTTGCTCGCCGCCCGACAATTCCCCAGGGCGATGGGCGCCGCGATCTTCCAAACCCACCTCCATCAACCAGTTAACGGCAACTTGCAAGGCTTCCCGATTGCTTGTTCCCTTGGCCATCAGAGGCATGGCCACATTTTCAAGCGCCGTGAACTCCGGCAAAAGGTAGTGGAACTGCCAGACGTAACCGATTTCGCGATTACGAAAGGCGGCCGCTTGCCGGGGAGAAAGGCTAGCCACGTTGGTTGAGGCGCAGTATACAGTTCCCGCGGAAGGCACATCAAGCGCACCCAGAATGTGCAAAAGAGTGCTCTTTCCAGCGCCCGATTGCCCAACAATTGCCACCATTTCGCCAGGCGTTACATCGAAGTTCAGGTCGTTGAAAAGGTCGAGTGTGCCGCGAGCGGTCTGGTAGGTCTTGCGGAGGCCCGTCACCTGGATGATGGAGTCCTGGGGTGCCTGGGCTGGGATGTTTGCCTGGTCCGGACTCTGGACCCGCGACTCTGGGCCCCGTGTTGAGCGGGAGGCCTGGTCGGCAGCCGCTGGAGAGAATTGCATCATCCGGTTAATAAGTATTTTACATGGGCTGCAGGCCTGTTCCGGCAAGTGACCTCGGATGAGCGAATTCGTCAGTACCCCAAAGCGCGTTACGGAGTGGGGATGCCCCTACCCTCGAAAGCCCTATTCATCCAGAATTGGAAGTTTGCTATTCTCCGTTCACTCGCGGGCTTTACCTATTACTGGCCCAAACGTAATGACCTTCCCTCGGTCATGGAGGTCACCTTGTTCAAAACGAAACTGCGGCCCCAGCCCAACCGGGCGGTGCATGTTGTGAGTGCGCTCATCAGGCCCGCGGCACACGGCCGGTCATTTCCGCTTCTCCTTCTCCTGGTTTCGGCTCTTGCCGGTCGTTCTCTCCTTGCCCCGCCTGCGGCGCGCGCTCAGGCCGGGGCACCTGTCACCAGCGATCTTTACTATCACGGGTATGCCTCGGTCGGGTGCTTCAAGTTTGCCGGCGGGGCCACAGACTCGCTCGACTACTACGGCGGCGTCGAGTACGACAGGCACAACCTGGGTTCGCATCTCAGCAAGTTCGGCCACATCATGAACTACCCTGGACGCCTTACGCACTCGCGCTTCGACCTGGCCATGGAGATCAATCCTCTCGTCATACTGCATGAACCGGCGCTCGCGGATATGTGGGGCAATCCACTGACCACCCAAAAGAAGACGTTGGTCGGTGTAGGCCTTTCACCGCTGGGACTGCGTATGATGTGGCGCGACGGCAAACGGATCATGCCTTACTGGAGCGGCAAGACGGGCGGCGTCGTGTTCAACGAGAAAGCCCTGGCGCCCAACGCAACCTATGCCAACTTCACCTTCCAGATCGGGGTCGGCACGCAGATCAAAATGACTGAGAAGACCAACCTGCGCGTGGGTTTCCAGCTCTATCACTTTTCAAATCTCTATGTGAACGGGAGCAATCCCGGCCTCGACACCCTCGGCTTCACATTCGGATTTGTTCGCCACCTTCCGCCCGGCGGCAAGTGGTAACGCGGGACAGCCTGTTGGGGCACTTTTCCGCGTGTAGACTCCGCTCCTCGAATCAGGACGATGAATCGGGCCGTGTGCCGGGTCACACTTGCTCTTAAAGAGCGTGAAGTATAGTTGTGTGGATTGGATTGTCCGAGCGCAATGCCCTAGCGCGCCAGGCAAGAACCAACTTATTTATAGAGCCTGTGCAGAAACTCAAGATTATCTCCGTGTGTGTACTCGCAGTCTTCTCGGCACTGTTCGCCCGTACCGGGCAGGCGCAGCAGCCAGATCAGAATCGTAGCTTCAGCGAGCGCTTCTTCGGTCACAATGCAGCCATGACGGCTCTGCAGCCCACGTGGCCCACGCCCCTGGTGGAAACGGATCCTCGACTGACGCAGTACTACCGGTTCGCCTTTTCAAACCAGTACGCAGCCGCTGGAACCCAGACCGTGAACTACGGCAACGCGCGCGGCGGAGGAATCGTCGCGTGGAACCGATTTGAATTTGACTTCCTTTCGCCGCCCTACATCCAGCACAATTCCGCGGCCGTCGACGGCTTTGGCGACTGTTCGGTCTTTATCAAGGCGCGCATCGTCTCGGCCAATGCGGAGCACGGCAACTACATTTTGACGGCGAGCGGAATGCATACCTTCGCCACCGGGAGCTCGAAAAACGGTGCGCTCACCGACAGCTGGACTCCGCAACTGGCCGGCGGCATCGGCCTCACGAAACGCATTGATGTGGAGTCATCGCTCAGCGGCAACATGCCCACTGGAAAAATCGCCACCCAGGGGCGCACCATTGTCTGGAACGCGCTGGTGCATGACCATGTTTCGGAGCATGTGTGGCTCGAGCTTGAAAACAACGCCACTTTCTACTTTTCCGGAAGCCACGACGGCAAGATGCAGAACTTCATCACCCCGGCTGCCTTCTACGTCGCGAAGAACAAGGAATGGAGACCAACGCACCCATATCTGGTCTTCTGTGGCGGCATGCAGATTGCGACCTCGGGCTTTCACACCTACAACCACAACACCATCGCTGAAATGCGGGTTTTGTTTTAGGCCGCTGTACGAATACCCAACTAGCCACCTTTCGGCTGCATGCTCCATTGCCCCGCATCATCCTGGTTCGCAGAGAATTACTGGCGATAAGCGCAGAATCACTGTATGACCAACCTAAACCCGGCTGAGCCCGCCTTGGCCCGGTGAACGGCCGGGGGGGTACCCCCCTTGCTCAGGCAGGACTGATAAGTAACGGTTTTGCGAATAACACAAATGGAATGAACAGAATAAAATCCAATGATCGTTACTCATTCGTACACCAAACCACCCGATTTTGACCCTTTTCCTCCTTTTTTCTAGCCAAAGAGAGTGCGATTCCCTCCTTTCTTGGGGGCCGTCGGTGATGTGAGTCAAGTCACTTACCGGATCCAGCGCCATGCCAAAGAATGGAATTAACCCGTGAATCGTACTCAATTCATCTTGTTGTCAGCGCTCCTAGCAGCGTCGGTCACCGGAGCCTGCACCGCAGCCGCGCAAGACTCGTTCTACCCGCGCCTGCGCGCCAACAACGCGTCGATGTCCGATGTGCAGCCCACCTGGATGGGCCCCTTGATCCAGTCCGATGGCCGGCTCGGTCAAGCCGTGCGCTTCTCCGTTTCGAATTCCAACTTTTCGGGCACGCGCACTCTGAACTATGGCAACGGCCACGGCATAAGCATGATCGTCGATCGGCGATTCCAGATCGATCTGGATCCGCCATCCTACTTTCGCAACCATTCAAGCACGCATGCCGACGGCTTTGGGAACGCCGGCACCCAGATCAAGTACCGCATTGCATCGGGTAATGCGGCCCACGGCAACTATGCAATCTCCGCTGTGCTCTATCACGCCTTTGGCCCGCGCGTGGAGCAGAACCTGATGCTGTCGTCGTTCTACTGTCCTTCAATTGCCGCGGGGAAGAGCTTTGGGCGCTTCGCCGTACTTGAAAACATTGGCGGATTGCTGCCTACAGATAAAATTTCGCAGCAGGGCCGCGCGATTGAGTGGAATTCGACGGTTCAGATGCACGTGACCAAATACGCATGGATGGACGTGGAAAACAACGCCGTCTTTTTCCATGCGGGTCCGCTCGACGGCAAGACGCAGAACATGATGACTCCGGCAGCCTTCTACATGATTCGCCGCGCGGAATGGAAACCCGAGCACGCATCAGTGATCTTCGCGGGAGGAATGCAGATTGCCACTTCGGGCTATCACGACTTCAACCACAACCTGATTACAGAGATGCGGTTCGTCTTCTAGAGTCGGGTTGCGAGCTGCCCGTCAGTATTCGATCTTCTTCGGAGAGTCGATCCAGGCCTGAAAACTGGCCCATGCTTCGCCGCCCAGCAGTTGCCTGGAGGGAAGACTCCGCGCCGCGTGGTCTTTGCGTAACTCTTCGTAGAGAAAGGCATCGTCAAATCCGGCGCGGGCCGCATCGGCTGCGCTGGCGCCGTAGTAGATGGCGTCAATGCGTGCCCAATACGTGGCGGCCAGGCACATGGGGCAGGGCTCGCAGCTTGTGTAGAGCTCGCATCCTGCCAGCGCAAAAGTACCCAGTGCCCGCGCTGCCGCGCGGATGGCATTGACTTCGCCGTGAGCCGTGGGGTCGAGCGACGAAGTGACCGTGTTGACGCCTTCGCCCAAAATACTGCCGTTTCGCACAACAACGGCGGCAAACGGCCCACCCCTGCCCGTGACCACATTCTCAGTGGCGAGCGCGATGGCCCGGCGCAGGAATTCAGGATTGGGCGACTGCGGCATGGGAATAGGATTGGTCTCCCGCGGGAATCGAAAAGCCAAATTCAGTATGGCACAGAGCCAATGGTCCGAGCAGACCGTAGAATTTAGCTATGGCACAAGGTGTAACCTCCCTCAGAGTGCTGAACGCGCAGATCGTTGCGTGCGATCGTTGCTCTGGCTTGCGCGATTACTGCGCCGAAGTGGCCCGAGTAAAGCGGCGCGCCTATGCCGATTGGGAATACTGGGGAAAGCCCGTGCCCTCGTTCGGCGACGAGAATGCATCTGTTTTTGCGCTGGGCCTGGCTCCCGGAGCCCATGGATCAAATCGCACAGGGCGGCCCTTTACCGGAGATGGGTCGGGCGACTTTCTGTTTCCAGTTCTGCATGAAGCCGGTTTTGCCTCGCAGGCGAAGGCCACTTCCCGCGAAGACGGAATGAGGCTGACTGGATTGTGGATCAGCGCGGTGGTGCGTTGCGCTCCGCCGGGCAACAAGCCCACACCGGAGGAACAGCGCAATTGCTCTGCATGGCTCGACGAGGAGATGCGTCTGCTGAAAAATCTGCGCGTCGTCGTTTGCCTGGGCCGTATTGCATTCGACGGACTGCTGGCATGGGCACAGAGAAGCGGATTGATTCAGTCGCGGTCCGGGCTTGTCTTTGCACATGGCGCCGAGTACACGCTGCCGGGCGGCTTGATCGTCATCACCAGCTATCACCCCTCGCTGCAAAACACCAACACCGGCAAACTGACGCGGCCCATGTTTCTTGCGGTCTTCAAGCGGGCTCGTGCGCTGGCAAAGCTGAAATAAGCGGGCTCAACCCGAAGACTACAAGCGCCCGGAGCGAGAGAAGATGGATGACTTCGCCAGAGAAATCTTGAAGGACATGGCCCTCGAAGAAATTGCGCCCAAGGCTCAGAAACGTTCACCGGTAGACCATTGGACGCCCGCGGTCCTGCTGGAGCGTGCAGCGTATTTGAAGAAAATGGCGCGGTACGGAGATGGCTCGGCCGGCGAGACGCTGCGCGATTATCCTCAACACGCCGCCATGCTTTTGTTCAAGGACCGCGATGGCGATGCCGAAATGCATGAAGGTTGCGCGTTCCTGTTCATAGTCCTTGCGGGCACGGCCACGCTGCTGACGGGCGGAACCCTGACGCGCCCAAGGAAGGTGGGCACCGGCGAAATGCATGGCGACACAATCGAGAGCGGCATGCGCCAGGAGTTGAAGCAGGGAGAGATTGCGCATGTACCGGCGGGTGTTCCGCACCAGTTTCTGGTGGCGGGAGAAAAATCGGTCGCCTGTTTTGTGGTGAAGATTCAAGAGGCCGGATAGCGGCGAGGAAATCTGGAATTGGAGCGGGAGACCGGGATCGAACCGGCGACATTCAGCTTGGGAAGCTGACGTTCTACCACTGAACTACTCCCGCAACCTATTTACAATCATGCACTTCCTAGATAGTCGAGGAATTGCAAACACCATATAACACCATACTTGATAGAATGGCTACATCTTCAACACCGGGGAGGGTGGCAAGATGAAAGTCAGTCGTGAGCGTTATCAGCATGGCAGTGTCCGCAAGGTTCCCCGTTCCCAAGGGTTTGCCTGGGAATTCAGATTTTATATTACGGCCCCGGAAGGCAAACGTAAACTCAAGGTCCAAACGTTTGACTCCATGAAGTACCCTACGGAGCGTGATGTCCGCATGGCCGTGGAGGGACAGCTCTCCGCGCTCAACTCCGGGACGCTCGGGGGAAAGGTTGCCGCTACACTCGGGACCATCATTGACCGCTACATGACGGATGAATTCCCCGCCCTTCGCCACTCCACACAGACCACCAACAAGAGCCTCATTGACCTCCACATCAAACCGAAGTGGCAGGACGTGAAACTGTCCGAGGTCACCGCTATTGCCGTCAAGCAGTGGATGGACAAGTTGCCGTTCGGTGCCGCGTCAAAGGTGAGGGCGCGGAACATGGTGTCCAAGCTGCTCGACCTCGCAATGCTGTGGGAGTACATCCCCGTCAATCGCAACCCGATGGAACTCATCCGGGTCAAAGGCAGCACGAAGCGTCAAAAGCAAATCACCATCATCACCCCGGCACAGTTCAAGGCGTTGGTTGACGCCCTGCCGGAGCCCTACAACCTCATGGTGCTTGTGACTGGGTGCCTTGGCCTTCGTGTGAGCGAGACACTCGGGCTGAAGTGGGCTGACTTCAACTTCGATGAATGCACCCTGTCAATAGGGCAGGTCTTCACGCATGGGAAAGTACAGAATGTGCCCAAGACTGACGCATCGGGCAACGAGATTCCCGTACACCCCAAGCTGTGCGAGATTCTCAAGGAATGGAATGGCAAACAACAGCATGAGCACTCATGGGTGTTTGCGAGTGTCAAGACGGGCAGCCCATACAGTGACGCAACCATCCTCAACAACTACCTCAAGCCCGCCGCTGTGAATCTTGGCGTCCAGGGGCTAGGCTGGCACACGCTCCGGCACTCGTACAAGTCTTGGATGGCCGCAGCGAAGATCAACCCGGCACAGATGAAGGACCTGATGCGGCACTCGGATATTGAGACCACGATGAACGTGTACGGGAAGACCCTGACACCAGAAATGCGAGCGGCAAACAGCCTTGTAGCGGGGCAGCTTCTTTAAGCGGCCTCCCGCTGCTGTACCCAAGCGGTCAGCACTTTGCGAGAGAACCTCCACTCTGACCCGAGCCGCCGATGTGGTACACCCCACGCGACGGCTCTTTTGCGGAGAGTCACAGGGTGAACCCGCAAGAGCGCGGCAGCTTCCGCTAATGTGAGGACATCGGTGTCTTCCATAAACCTAACCCGTTGCTTCCAACAGAATTCCAAAATGGGATTTATTTTTGTTCGTGTATACGATTCGATTGCGGCGCTCTTAACGGGACATTTCTTAACAATTGACCGCTCTCCATCCAGTTCATATCGGAGTGCGCCTGCCCCTCGCGGCGCTTCAAGTGCTCACGGCGACCGCGTGTACCCGTACAAGTTGCGGTTCTCTCGTTTCGGCAATGCAGGAAGCCGGAGGTGCGTGGACGGTTATGTCGTGTCTTGAACCGGGAACGAAGTTCCTCCATATTGGTGCCGCAATCACCTTGACAGATCTTGTTGAAGATGTCTTGAGCACATTCCCGGGACCACGATTCGATTTCCGCAGGGCACCCCGGTGTTGCAGATTCCCAACCCCACCAGCATTGCCCGTCACAAAAGTCACTCGCACCGTACATCGCCTCTTTCTTGCAGTGTGACGTCCGCTTTCATCTGCAATTGTTCGCGCCTTCCCCCAGCGGTTAACGACGCCACCGAACTTCCCTTACGAGCCGTTCTTGGTTGCGCTTCTTCTCTTGTCGGTGCCAGTTTCTTCATGTAGGTCGATAGGGCGTTGGCAGTGATTACAACTCCCTTTTCTTCCAAAACGCGCACCAACACCTTCAGCGAATAGCCATTTTCCCGCAACCTCTTCAGTTCCGGGTATACGGCTCGTACGATCTCCCCCATCATGAACTTTTCAGGTTGCGGAGGAGGTTCATTCCCTTTCTGAGCCAGACGTGTGCGCAAAACCTCAAGCTGTTCCGCGGTAAGTATTTGTACTTTATGCCGCTCCTTTTCCATCCCTTTCCCCATCTCCGTCCTCACTTACGACATCTATAGAGAATAGCATAGATATTACACCACAAGTATATTATAGTAGAAACCGAAATGCTTAAGAGGCACGGCGAGGTGCGCGCTGTATATACCGAAACTCCCTGCGGTTGTTTCGGCATATCCACCGGCCCAAACACAATCCGCTTCGCTACTCGTGTTTGGGCCTGCGCATCTCGCTCAGGGCTTCGCCCCGAGACCCCAGAGGAATCCTGCAATGGCTAGACCGAAACTGAAAGAACATCGCCGAGGGCAGCTCATCAAACTTCTTTCGGAAGAAAAACAGATCATTCGACGTAACGCGTACATGGCCGGCTTAACGGTCAGCGAATACATGCGAAGATGTTCCCTCAACAAGCGGCTGCATTCGCGAATAGACGACAAAGCGATCAACCGCTTAAGCAGCCTATGCGGTCTCATGAAGCATCTCCTGATGCAAATTGTGGGCCATCCACACGAGGACGAACTCAGGCGTGAACTAAATGCAATTCTCGCCTCAATTCAAACAACACTCAGAACCGTAATCGGAAGTAAGGACGAATCAGAATGATCCTCAAACGGATACATCGTGGCAAGAATTCGACGAGTAACCTCCGGCGGTTCTTCTACTACTTGCCCACAGAACTTGCTCCGCTGGACGACTTAACAAGCATGGCGGTCGATGTACCACGAAGTAGACCGGCTTCGTACAAACGCAACGACTCACCTCATACAAGAGCACCGACTTCGTCCATAGTGCCGACAGAATGGCCCGCAATCCTTGACATACGCGTACAACGCTCCTTTCCTACATCCGGAGCGACACCACTCAATACGTCACAGAACTGAAACATGGATTAGGGACTGAATCGCGATGTACTAAGGGTCCAACATGATTGCCAAAGTGCAACCGAGCAAGCGCAAGTCCAGAAGTAGTTTCAAGCGGCTGCTCAACTACCTCACAACCGAACGCGACGCAACTACCGGCAATACCCTGCTACGAGGAGATGTCGTATTGTCCGGCAACCTCGTCGATATCGACACAGCAGCAGCCGAGATGAAAGCGCTAGAATTCTTCAACCCACGTTGCCACGATGCAGTGTTCCATTACGAACTGGCATGGCCCCCAGGTGAACCTCCGTCTCGCGCAGAGTGGACCGATGCTGCCTTACACACACTGAAGCAACTTGGGTTCAACGCACACTTGTACGTTATCGTCGCTCACGACGACAAGAAGCACTTCCATATCCACCTCATGGTGAACAAGATTCACCCCGTGACGTACAGAGCCCATACGCCATCTTTCAGTTGGCTGACTCTCGATGCCGCAGTACGCTTTCTTGAAGCAAAGCATGGTTGGACACATACTCTCGGTCCGACACGTTGGGATGAGGAATCGCAGCAGGCTGTGCGCATTTCACGATCCGAACGCAATGCGCTTCGGTCCGGCCGACAAAAGCCAACCGGCGCCGCCGCACAATTTGAACATTACCAGGATCAGGAATCGTTCCAATCCTATGTGCGACGGGAAGTGGCCCCAAGTGTCCAGAAACTTCTGGCGCGACAGAATGTGGCGTGGGACGACCTCCACCGTCTTCTGTCAAAGGCCCACCTCAAACTTGAGAAGGGGGAGATGGGCGGATATACCGTCCTCGCAATCGACTACAACATCCGGGTAAAGGCGTCCGACGTGTTCCGGAACAACTTCGCAGGGAAGATCAACCGCCAAGCCACAGAGACAGCTCTTGGGGCCTGGACTCCCGCCTCAACATCGGGTTATGAGGACGCTCGACTTGTCGTTCGTACTCCCGTTCGTAATAGCGCACTGAGGGAAGAACGGAAAGCGCAACGACGCGCTGACCGGGATTCCCTGATGGAGGATTATAACCAGTATCGTAACCGGCAACGGGAAGTGTGCAAGGGCCTAACAGCACAAGGAAGAGAAGCACGTCAGCGTCTCGTTCTCAATCTCCGGCGGCATAAGAAGGGAATTCGCGCGATGACTGTGCCATGGTCGGCCAAGAAAATACTGTTGTCTCAGGCAACAGCTCAATCGGTCATCGAGATGAGGACTCTGAAGGCAACCGTGCAGCAAAGACGACATGAACAATTCCCGCAAGATCTCCGAACCTGGGTTGCTCAGCGGGCCGGCGAAGGGGATGCACGGGCTGCCGCCCAAATTCGAGGTTGGCGTTATGCCGACCAACGCAATCAACGCCGACTCGACGCGACCCTGGAACCAAATGCATTCCATATCGCACCGCCGCCCGAGGAAAATCAGAAATCCGACTGGGCAGACTTTGTGCAGCAAAGGTTCTCGGCTCAACAGAGGGAACAGAATCTTGCCAATCAGATTGCCGCTACGCGAATCTGGACGATCGACCGCAGGAGCGGCGACGTGTCCTACATGCTCAACGGGAAGGTCTCGGTGATCGACCGCGGGCGCATTGTGACCGTACTCAAACAGGAAGAAGCGGCAATCGTTTTCGGGTTGGAGATGGCCGTCCAAAAGTATGGATCGCGAATTGCCTGTACCGGCACCGACGAGTGGAAGCGGATGGTCACAATGACTGCGGTCCGACACGGCATCTTCGTCCAATTCACGGACCCGGACATGCAAACGCCTCTCGATCGGCAAGAACGCATAGCGAATCCTCTCCAACTCCAGGCCGCGCGGCTGCATTCCATCGAATCCAGGCTCAGGACTGAGGAATCCGGCGACTTGATCTTCACCGACGAAGCAGATGTGCGCCAGCTTCTGCTCATACTCCAGCCGGTTGCTCAGGCACGACAATTGATCGAGCTCCTGAAGGTGTCCCGACTCCCCGAACCGAAGTCAAACGTAGACGGCACTCTGACCATAGCCCTTCTCAGGTCTCCCACCGGCGAGCAGTCTTTCAAGGTATCGATTCACGAAGGGAAGCGACAAGAGATCATCGATCTGGTTGTCGAAGCCCGCCAGATGGCACATCGGCTGATGCGCAGTAATCTCAGAACGCACAGCAATGAAAGAGAGGGCAGGTAGGTGATGATCGAACAACACCGTTATCATCCACCACGGAAGAGCAAACCACGCGCTGCTGCAGGTCTGCAGCAGACTCTTCAGAATCATCCCATGTGCGCTCGCCTGCTGCCTGGCTCTGTTCCAAAAGGCTATGCCACTGTGGCCTGTGTCGGACTTTTGAGCTTATGGACGAAGGCAAAATAGGCCACCATCACGCGAAATGCCTTGGACCGATTGACTCCGCAGAGAATCTCTCCTCCGATCCTCTCCAGTTCATCGGCTATCTCGTACGTCAAGGGAAACACGAATGCTGTATCAATAGCCTGAAATGGAATGTTCAGCCACTGGTTGTTGTAGAAAGCAAGAAGCTGCGCCTGCGCGGCCTTGGTTTTGAAACTCATAATGATGTGCTCGGCGAGCGCGTTCTTCTTCCTGATTTTGAGCACGGCGAAGAGTTGATTGAAATGGCTCTTGGTGAATCTGGAATCGACGGTAAGCCGGAGTTGAGTGCGCTTCTCTGCAGGAGAAACGACTCTGCGTTTCGGTCGGATTGTGGACTTCGTCGCAGCGGGCATATGGTTTCCTTGTCATAGTATATATTACAGCATTTGTATTCTATGCTCAAAGACTATGCACCAAGTGATTATGACTAAAGGGGTTCCCGTGGAGGGAACCCCGGGGCAGTAGTGGGTTTATTGCATGAGGAGGCGAGGTATTCAAGCCGAATGAATCTCAACAAATCGAACCGTGAGGGGCATTGAGAAAAGAGAACCGGTCAGAGACCACGGGCGTGTCAAGGTTGACATCGCGTGGTAGCAGTTTGCACTCCGAGTCAAGATACTGATTGGAACGGCGTAAATGTGTTTGGAACACCATGGCGCAAGAACTTCGGTCCGCCAGCTTGCGGCTAGGCGGAAGACGTACGGCTGCTGCGGCAGACCGCGCAAGGAAGAATCTGGCTTAAGGTGACTATTCGGCAGCGGACGGCCTGATTGGTCTCCGTTTTTTGCGGAGTTTCTTTCTTGCCGCCTCCAGCGAGACACCTAACCTTCTTTCGAGATCCTCCCAAGGAACCGTCACGCTGACTCTGAGTCCGTTCGCCCGGAACTGCACTGAGGCTCCCACCTCGTTCAAATGCTTCACCCGGCGCTGCTTCTTTGTTGCCATGGACGCAAACCTCTTTTCGAAAAGATGCGAGGGATCGCTAGCAGTATACTGCGGAAAACGAAACGCCCGGCGCGAGGCCGGAGCATTTCGTTTTTGAATTCCCAATTCTATCGGAGTTGCGACAGCCATGCCTCAAGACAGGGAAAGCGGAGCGAAAGCGAGCCAATACGGACGTGATTGTGGCAAAAAGATCATGGAAGCGATTGGAGCCAAGAGCGTTAAAGCAGGCAGTAACGAATGCTCGCTGGGAAGCGATTTGCTCTCGGTCCATTGTGCGCGAAAGCATACGGACCGAGTTGGAGTGACCTACAAGGCTCTGGGGAGAATAGCCGCCGTACTCGGCGCGTTTGAGCAGGAAGATGGCTCATACATTATTTGGCGTTTATCTAAGCATCAATTTGAAGAACGGATGATTGGCACTAAGAGTCTTGGGCCATCAAGGGGTCGGGTCGGTATGGTCAAGAGGATTGAGTTCGAGCGCTATGGCGTTCGAGTCGCCACAGTTTCGGTATCGCTCTGATTCCTGGCAAAACCTGTCACCCACCTGTGCCTTCCGCGCGGTGCGCCAAGTATATTTATGCTATTGGAACTTACTGAGAGCACGCAGTTTCTCCACGAGCGACGCGATGCGGGCCTGATTAGCCTCGTCTGGCAAGAGATAACCCGGCAAGGCGTCGAGGAAGCGCGGTTCGGCAAGCAGTGCGCCTACCGCCTCTCCAACAAATCTGCGCAATTCGGCCGAGGCAGCTTCGACCTCATCCAGAAGTGACGTGCGTCCGTCCACGACGGTGATGAAGTCTTCGAGATCGTGGCTGGCGAAGTAGTCTCCCCGTCCGCGTCCCCGGAAGGCTTCGATCTTGGTTCCCAGGAAGTAAGGCGCGGTGATAGCACGAAGCGTGAGGCCACGGCGAAGGCGGACTTCGGCTGCGGTGCGCAGGGCATCGGCATACCAGCGATTGGAAAAGCCGAGAATCTTTGCGTCGAGCGGCATTACATCGAGGAGGATGCCTTGATATTGCCAGCGGCAGACCGGAGCACCCTCGCTCGCGTCTTCCTGAAACCCAAGCTCACGCAGTCGTTCAGAGAAGATTGTGTACTCAGCATAGGAAGCAATCTCGGCGATAACATCCACATCATAGGTTCTTCGGACCGGTGCGGCTCCGGGGTCGGTGACCAGCAGACCCGTCGCGCAACCGCCGACGAAGACAATCTCGGACAAGAGTGGACGGAGCCTCTCCGCTGCGATCTCCAGGAGCTCAAGATTCGGGTAGGTCATCGGAGGATACCTCCAGTCTTTTCTTGAGTTCGTGGCCTGCCAACTCGCGCTCCCGCGCCCTGCCGTCGCGCAAGGCATCAACTAACGTCAGCAGTTCATAGAACTTGGCGTCTTCGAGCGCCGCCTGGGGGACGTTCTTGTGCAGGGGAGCAAAGCTGTATCCGCGCACCGGGCCGTCCGCATAGGGCCAGACCGGAGGCGGGTCGCCGCCGACAGCGATGGATTGCTTGAGCGGAGGAGCGGCATAACCCGTTGGCACCCCCCGCGTCAGTGTGCCCTTCTCAGCGGGAAAGGCATAGCGGATACCGTGCAGCAGGAATTCGAGCAGCGCTGAGCGATTCAGCCGGTCCTCAAGCTCCGGCCTCTGTATGAAATGGGAAGCGCGGGAACGTTTGATGGAGTTGTACACCTCGGAAGGGTAGAGGTGAAGCTCATTTGCAAGCTGGAGATAGGGAGGCCTCCCGTCTTTCAATGCGAGCTTGAGCAGCACGACGATGTCCAGCGGCCTCAACATGTCATCAGTGTAGTCCAATGTCATTCTATATTCAAATAAAATGAATATAGAATATCAACCAACTCTCGACCTGAAGCAATTCAGGCGCATACAGAAAATCCGGAGCTTGATCACACAACACGTTGATTCTATGTGTTTTTCTAACATAGGGTTATAGTAAAGACTTGGCCTGAAAGAGGTGGCCACCGCGTGGCGGAGCACCCGGATTACCGATATCCGACCGGCTTAGAATTCGACCGATCAAGCCTCTGTCACCTCCGTTAGAAAAAAACTTAGAGAGAGCCTCAGATTATTATTGACATGCATATCAATGTTTGCCAGCATGAATCATGCTCGAACTCAGAAACATTGCGAGCGTTCTCTCTGGCGTCTCGGTTCGCGAGGTCAAGAGCGGCACTGCCCGCTTCATGCGGCTATCAGATCTCTCGGAGCTCAAGGCTGGCCGGACACCCGCCCTCACCACAGGGGAAGCTCCTGCTGTCGCTAGGGCTCTGAAGATTGAAGACGGCGATCTGATTGTTGGCGCGCGTGGTTCTACGACCGATATTTGTATCGCAAGCGATGCGGTAATCGGTGCATTTGTGTCGCTGGACATATACCTTGTGCGCCCAGATAGGTCGAGGGTGAACCCCCAATACCTCGTTGCATTTCTGTCTCTTCCCGCCACTCAGGCCCTGTTTGCAGGTGGCAAGCAGGGGAGCAGCCTTGCACGGCTCCCGAAGGACGAATTGGAGAAGACGGAAGTTCCTCTCCCGCCGATGGCCGTGCAGCAGATGATTGCAGGACTGGCGCTCTCGTTTGATGAAGAGGACAAGCTCCTCAAAAAGCTCACTGATCTCAATTCAATTTTTGGCCGCGAAACGGTTGCACGCGCAATCCGCGCGGCTGACACTCGGCAGTTCTTAAGAAGGAGCATTCAATGACGGTCCTGCGGCAAGACGAGATTCTTTCGGCTGTTTGGCGAGCCTGTGACACTTTTCGCGGTGCGGTCGATGCGACGCAGTACAAAGACTACGTGCTGACGGCGCTCTTCCTGAAGTACATCAGCGACGTGCGGCGCAAGCACGTCGAAGAGTTTCGGCATGAATATGGCGGCGATGAGCTTCGCATTCAGCGGCGCCTGGATCGCGAGCGCTTTAAGGTACCGATGGTCGAGCTGAAGAATACCAAGACAAATGAGGTTGAAGAGAGCTTCCTCGGCGACTTCTACAGCCTGCATGAGCGGCGCACGCGAGATAATATCGGCGAACTTATCAATATTGTCCTTGATGCGATTGAAAAGGCCAATGAGGGCAAGCTCGGCGGCCTGTTCCGCGCCATCGACTTCAACTCGGAAACTAATCTCGGGCAGACAAAGGACCGTAACCGCAGGCTCAAGACGCTTTTGGAGGATTTTGCTAAACCAGGTCTAGATCTTGGCGAAACCTCAGAGGACATTCTTGGCGATGCATACATCTTCCTGATCGAGCGTTTTGCCTCCGACGCAGGAAAGAAGGCCGGCGAATTCTTTACTCCGCGCAAGGTTTCCGAGGTGGTTGCCAAACTCGCCTATCCGAAATCGGGAGACCGCATTTGCGATCCTGCTTGCGGATCGGGTTCCCTGCTCCTGCGCGCCGGCGACGAAGTCGGCGACGGCAACTTCCAACTCTTTGGCCAGGAATCGAACGGACAGACGCGCTCACTAGCGCGGCTCAACATGCTTTTGCATAAGCAAGATGGTGCGCGGATCGACTGGTGCGACACGCTCAATTCCCCGACGCTGATCGAGAGCGACCACCTAATGCGTTTCGATGTCGTGGTTGCCAATCCACCTTTCAGCCTCGATAAGTGGTGGAACGAAGACACAAAAACCGATCCCTACAAGCGCTTCACGCCACACATGCCGCCCAAGAGCCGGGGCGACTATGCATTCATTCTCCATATGCTCGCGATTACGCGGCCGACCATCGGGCGCATGGCTGTCGTAGCTCCTCATGGCGTTTTGTTCCGATCCGGAGCGGAAGGAAAAATCCGCGAGATGCTGATCCGTGACAATGTGCTTGATGCCGTCGTGGGCCTTCCGCCGCAACTCTTCCCAACGACTGGCATTCCTGTCTGCATCATGGTTTTTGACAAGGCGCGTGAGGCCGGAGGTCTACGTTCTCATGAGCGCGACATTCTCTTGATCGATGCGAGCCGTGACTTCGAGCCAGGCAAAAAGCAGAGTCGACTGCGTGATGGGGATGTGAACAAGATCATCGAAACCTATCGGACCCGTGCTGAGATTAAGCGGTATTCCCACAAGGCGACTTTTGAGGAGCTGGAGGTCAACGGATTCAACCTTAATATTCCGCGTTATGTGGACACGTTTATGCCGGAGCCTGAGGTCGATCTTCAAGCAGTGCAGAATGAAATCCATGATATCGAGAACCAGCTCGCAGAAACGCGGAAGAAGATGAATTCCTATTTGAAGGAGCTTGGAATCAATGTCTGAGACCTCCCCTCAATTCTCTTCACGACGTGGGCGTACGCTGAAGCTATATCTTGTTGATGGTACTCCGTCCGGCGTTATCACGGCGGAGCTTGGTGTGTCGTCGGTTCGGGCTGCGGTCGCTTCGCGTACGGCTCTGCCGGAACTCATCCGACGGGAAGAAGCCATACGCACGGGCATCTATCTGCTTGTCGGGCCCGATCCGGATTTACCTGGTCGCCAGCTGGTCTATGTCGGCGAAGGCGATCAAGTGAGATCGCGCCTCGCGTATCACGATTCGGATGAGGAGAAGGATTTTTTCACCCGCGCGGTTCTGGTTGTCTCCAAGGACGAAAACCTCACCAAGGCGCATGGACGCTACTTAGAAAGCAGAATCATTGCATCCATTCGCGGCGCGGGACGAGCGAAGCTCGTCAACAGCACTGAGCCGCCATTTAAGGGCCTTCCTGAACCCGAGATCGCCGACATGGAGCGGGTTCTTGATGAAATCGAAATTCTGCTTCCTGTTCTGGGTTTCGACATATTGCGCCCGGCGGGTCACGAGGCGGGTGCTCCAAATCGGCATGAAGGAGGAGATAAGGCAGATACTCCCACAGTGTCGAATCAAGAAGCGCTATTCATCTTCACGGAATCTGGCACCGATGCGAAGGCGCGTGAGGCAACCGATGAGTTCGTAGTGCTGGCTGGCTCGCTCGCGAGGGCACAGGAAGTGCCAAGTTGCGGTGAAGGGTTGAAGCGCCGTCGAGCCCAGCTCCTCGCTGATGGCGTGTTGGTGCCGGCAGGAGATAACAAGCTCCTCCGTTTCTCAGCAGATGCGGCCTTTGATTCTCCTTCTGGCGCAGCTGGCGTCGTCCGCGGCGGCAATGTCAGCGGCAATCGTTATTGGCGACACGCCACCACCGGCGAGACCTATGGCGACTGGCGCAAACACCGGATTGGTGACGGAGGTGCAGCGTGAGCGGCGGTTCTCATCTCGGTGATTTCTTCAGCAACAGGCAGGAGCCAGGTCAGGCGGGGCTCCCGGTCATGTCCGTCACGATGAACGATAGTCTCGTCCTACGGGATGATATGGAACGACGAACTGAGTCCGCGCTGAAGCCGGATCAGCATTTGCTCGTTAGAAAGGGCGACATAGCTTACAACATGATGCGGATGTGGCAGGGCGCATTCGGTCTGGCCACATCCGAATGCATTGTTAGCCCCGCATATGTTGTTCTGGCGCCGAAACCTGGTATCGATAGTCGTTTCGCCTATCACTGGTTCAAGTCTGCCCGGATGATTCATTTGTTCTGGGCCTATTCGCATGGACTCACCGAAGACCGTCTGCGGCTCTACTTCGATGCATTCGCAGAAATCCCCGCCGTACCGCCTGACCTTGAACAACAACGGCGAATAGTCGTCGCGCTTGATGTGTGGGATCAAGCTATTGATCAGACCGAACGAATGATTGCCGCCAAGCGCCTTCGAAAAAGGGCAATATCTCAAGAGCTATTCAGCAAACTGCCGAAGCGCCCCCTGCTGGAAGCGGCGGATGTTTGGTTCAGCGGAATAGACAAGAAATCGAGTGCAAATGAGACGTCAGTCTTGCTTTGCAACTACATGGATGTATTCCACAATGCGCGGATCACTTCGAAGCTAAACTTCATGCGGGCTACCGCTTCCGATACCGAAATCAAAAGTAATACCCTGCGTAAGCATGATGTCGTATTCACGAAGGACTCCGAGACTTCGGAGGAAATCGCCGAGCCCGCGCTTATTGCAGAAGATATCGAGAGCCTTGTTTGCGGCTATCATCTTGCCATCGCCAGACCGTATCGCGGCGTAGGATACGGACCTTTCCTTGCCCAAGCCATGCGCCATCAGGAGATCCGCTGGCAGTTCTGCCGACTGGCGAACGGTGTTGTCCGCTTTGGACTGACGCTGGACGCATTAGAGCAAGTCGAGATATTTCTCCCGAGCATGAAACTTCAACAGCAGATCGCAGCCGTCTTGGACGCCGAGGACCTGGCCGTCGAAGGCCTTACGATGCGCATTGACTGTCTCCGTTCTCAAAAGTGCGGCCTAATGCAAAGACTGCTAGCTGGCAGCTGTCCATTTGACAAGAGCTTCGATCTGCTAGACCTCGCACCAAAGCCAACACTCACAGGGGGCACGGCATGATCTTCAAGCTCCTAACCTTTGACCAGGCGTTGAAGAAGTCAGCGGCCTACGGCAAGAAGCATTTGCTTCTTGGCAACGGTTTCAGCATCGCCTGTAAACCTGACATTTTTACTTATGGCTCTCTCTTTGAAGAAGCCAAAAAGACGATGTCCACGGAGCTTGCCGCGATCTTCGCGGCAATGGGGACGCAGGATTTCGAGGATGTCATTCGAGCGCTGCAAAATGCCGCAACAATTGTGAGTGTTTATAGGCCCAAGCTCAAAGTAACGAAAAGACTTCTGCTTGCCGACGCTGACAAGCTCAAAGCAGGTCTGATTCAAGCCGTAGTAGGGCGCCATCCAGCTCGACCCAATGACATTGCGGATGGCCGTTACCACGCTTGCCGTGCATTCCTCTCCAATTTCATCGGTGAGGGTGCAGGCGGCAAAGTCTACACGATGAACTATGACCTCCTCCTCTATTGGGCGCTGATGCATGAGGAGGAGGATCCATCGGAGCGTATCAGCCTGGGCCATGATGACGGTTTTCGTAAGGATGAAGAAGATTACGATGCGCCTTATGTGGAATGGCAAGGCGAGGGGGCAGCGCATGGCCAGTGCGTTCATTATCTGCATGGAGCGTTACATCTGTTCGATGCGGGTTATCAACTTCAGAAATACACTTGGGTGAACACAGGGAAGGCCCTGGTGGATCAAGCTAATGAAGCACTGAAGAAAAACCTGTTTCCACTATTCGTGGCCGAGGGCGACAGTAAAAGCAAACTGACAAAGATTCAGCACAGCGCTTACCTGCACCACAGCTTCAAGAGCTTTGCTGGTGTCTGCCAGATAGGATCTCGGGAAGGTACTGCTCTGTTCGTCTTCGGTCATTCTTTTGCGATGAACGACGCGCATGTGCTGAACATGATTGGCTATGGCAAGGTATCGCATTTGTTTGTCAGTTTGTTTGGCGACCCCTCAAGCAAGACAAACCGTGTAATCACAGCCAACGTGGAGAAGATCGTCGCGTTGCGCCGACGAGGCTATCCTGCGTTGAAGGTCGACTTCTTTGACGCAGCTTCTGCGAAGGTATGGGATTAGATCATGAGCCAGTCCCCTGAATTTACAACATTGGAGGCCGGCGGCGCACAGCTTCAGGCGCTCCACACGCTGATCAATTGCGGCTGGCGCTATGTAACACGGGCAGAAGCCGATCAATGGCGCGATGGGCGACGGACCCTGCCCTTTCTCGAAACGCAGCTCCGGACCGATCTTGCCCGGATAAATCGCATTCAGCTCGACGGGCGGGCCTATTCCTTCTCCGAGGCTAACATCGATGCCGCCGTGCGGCGCCTCGCGGAACGTATCCCCGAAGGCGTCGTGCGAGCCAACGAACGCATGACCGATGATCTGATGCTCGGCATTGCCCTTCCGCAGACAATCGGAGCCACGGTGCGCGAATGGCAGTTCCAGTTTATTGACTGGTCGGACTGGCGTGCAAACACCTTTCAAGTGACGAGTGAATACACAGTCAGCGAACCGGGCGGCCCGACCATCCGCGTCGATCTCGTGTTATTCGTCAATGGCGTTCCACTCGGCGTTATCGAAGTGAAGTCATCAAGTGTGTCGTCGGATCAGGGAGTCAGCCAGCAAATTCGGAACCAGAAGGTTGGAGAAGGTGTCCCCTCGCTGTTCTACTCCGCTCAACTGCTTCTTGCGGCTAACAATTTCGACCCGCGCTTCGGCACGGTCGGCACACCTCGCAAACTGTGGAGTGTCTGGAAGGAACGCGAAGACCCCGCCGATTTCGCTGCAACTGTTGTAAATCGACCTCTCGACGCTATCGAAGGTAGGCGTGTGGCCGTCGATTTTGCGCCTTATATGCAACGACACAATGCCTTGATGGAGGATCAGCGGCTTACTACGCAGCTTGACGAAACAATTGTGGGCCTTTGCCGTCCAGAACGTTTCATCCGGCTGGTACGCCGCTACATGCTTTTTGATGGGCCACACAAGAAAGTTGCTCGCTATCCGCAGGTAGCAACCGTCGAATCCCTACTGAAACGCACAGAAGAACGCGACGCGAGCGGAAGGCGCAAGGGCGGCGTTGTCTGGCATACCCAGGGCTCCGGCAAGAGCTTGACGATGGTGATGCTTGCCAAAGCTATCGTAATGTCAAACACTTTGGCGCGAATTGTGATTGTGACAGACAGAACCGATCTCGACGATCAAATCTCTAAGACATTCCGCGCCACAGGCCAGGAACCAAAACGAGCTGCAACCGGTGAGAATCTTTTGTCTTTGATTGAGGACAAGACACCGGTCGTCACGACTCTAATTCATAAATTCCGAGCGGGGCTCAACAAACGGCGCGTTGTCGACACATCGCCTAATATCTTCGTTCTGGTGGATGAGAGCCACCGCAGCCAATACGGCAATCTCGATAGCCTCCATGCGCGAATGCGCGAAGTTCTGCCCAATGCTTGCTTCATCGCCTTCACCGGCACGCCGATTGCCAAGAAGGAAAAGAGCACCTTCGCTAAGTTCGGCGATCTGGTGCGCCCGTCCTATTCCATGCGTGACGCTGTCAACGACAAGGCCGTGGTGCCGTTGCTCTATGAAGGACGCGAAGTCGTCACCGATGTGGACGAGGTACAGATAGATCGTTGGTTCGAAGTCCACACGCGCGATCTCTCAGACGACCAACGCGCAGATCTTAAGCGCAAAATGAGTCGTGCCCGTGAAATTGAAGGAATTGAATCCCGTCTCCAATCCATCGCTTTCGATGTAGGCCAGCACTTTTCCGCCAACTTCAAGGGAACTGGGCTGAAAGGCCAGCTTGCGGCCCCGTCCAAGAGGGCTGCGATCCAACTGAAAAAACTGTTCGATACCTTCGAGGTTGTATCGACAGAAGTTATCATTTCTGCTCCTGAGATGCGGGAGAGCGAAGACGAAGTCGATGAATCCGACGATGATCTCGTGCGCACTTTCTGGCGCAAGATGATGGAACGCTATGGCGGTGAAGAAGCGTATAACAAGATCATTGTTGAGCAATTCAAAGGTCCTGGTGAACCAGACATCATCATAGTAGTCGACAAGCTACTTACAGGCTTCGATGCGCCTCGAAACACGGTTCTATATATTGCGCGTCGTCTCAAGGAGCATGGACTGCTCCAAGCTATTGCCCGAGTGAATCGGATCTTCGATGAAGAGGGCGCGCCGGAGAAGCCTTTTGGCTTCATTATTGACTACACCGGGGTGCTGATGAACCTTGGGGCGGCGCTTGCGAGTTACGATGCACTTCAGGGCTTCAGCGAAGAGGACATTGCCCAAAGCATCGTGGCCATCCGTGACCAGGCGAACAGGGTGCCGGGAGCTCATGCGGCACTCTTGGATGTTTTCAAATCCATCTCAAATACTTTTGATGCCGAGGCATATGCACGACTTCTGGCCGATGAGGAGGTCCGGGAGGATTTCAAGCGCCGACTGTCCGAGTTCTCCCGCGACTTTACTGTGGCTCTGGCGTCTCCGAGTTTTGTGGAGTCAACGAAACCCGAGTTGATAAAGCGTTGGAAAGATGATCTTGGGCGCTTTACTTCCTTGCGAGCCGCAGTGAGTCTTCGGTACGCCGAGCGCGTCGATTGGCGTGACTATGAAAAGCGCGTCCGACAATTGCTCGACCGGCATGTCGTGGCTCGCGACGTCGTCAATCTAGTCGAGCCGCTGAATATATTCGACGATATCGCCATTGAAGGCCGGAGGACCGACAAGGCAGAGAGTGACGCATCGCTTGCAGATACGATCGCGCACCAGTTGACCCGCTCGATCGAGGAGAAATGGGATGAAGATCCGATCTTTTTCGAGAAATTCTCCCAGCTCATCCGCGACACAATTGCGGACTTCCACAAGGGGCGCATCAGTGACCTAACCTACCTATCTAAAGTCAGGGAACTACGTGAGAAAGTGCAGAATCGCCAAGATGAGTCTGATCCAACACCTGCCCGCCTTCGCAACGATAGCCATGCGCGAGCATTCTGGGGACTCGCAAGGCGCAATTTGGAGAAGGCCGGAGTCGATGATTCCGCGCTCGCTGCGGATATAGCACATGAAGTAAGTAAGATCGTTCAGAAACGGCGCAAGGTCGGTTGGCAGAATGACCGCGATGTTGAAAACTTGATCCGAAACGATATTGACGACTTCTTCTTTGAGGAGTTGCGCGGACGACGTGAGCTCTTGATTGATCCAGCCATTCTTGACGCTGTGGTTGACGATGTTCTTGCATCAGCGCGAGTGAGGTTGGCGCAATGAATGGCCCTTTGTGCATTGGCGATGGTCGTGAGCAGATCGAAATAGCCTGGGGAGAAAGACGAAGCATTGCGGAATTACGCAGGACAAGGCGGCGTGTCCTTCGGATAGAAGTTCGGCCGTCGGGAGACGTAGTTGTCTTTGCACCACCCGATGAGGATCTCGGCAAAGTTCAAGATCGCGTGAATTGCAGGGGGTCATGGATATTTCGAGAGATGGACCGTATTTCAAATCGGCCTTCTATCACCCCTGAGCGGCACTTCGTGTCTGGAGAAACTCACCTGCTTCTAGGCAGACAGTATAGATTGTCAATTGAGCAAAATGACAACCCTCATGTTCGCATCGAAGGGACACGGATAAATGTCCTGGTGCAGAATTTAGATGATCAAATCCATTGTGGACGTCTCCTTGCCGCCTTCAATACCAGCATAGCCAAAACTGTATTCCGTGAACGGTTCGATGCTGTGGTCCCACCGTTCATCCGGAAGGGCCTAAGAAGACCCCCACTAATTGTTCGGCAAATGTCAAAACGTTGGGGGAGCTACACACCACAGGGTCGGATCGTCCTCAATGTGGATTTGGTCCGGGCCAGCCCGGTGCTAATCGACTATGTGATCTGCCACGAGCTTGCGCACGGGTTCCACTCAGATCATGGGAAAGCGTGGCGCAGGTTGCTCAACACGGTTATGCCGGATTGGGAATGCAGAAAAGCTCGCTTGGAAGCGATCCTTCGATAGATGGTCGCATGAGATCGGCTTTTGCTTACAGAAGAATCTGCGTTTCAAATCTGGATGCCCCGAGGAGTACGAATGAACCTATACACCATCAATCCTCCCACTTCGGAAGACGCGTTTGAGGAATTGGGTTTGTCCCTACTCAAAAGGCATTGGTCGCGCGCTGGCTTGGAGCGTTTTGGCAAGAGGGGGGAACGGCAGTTTGGTGTAGACATTCTCGACACCCTGGGACAAAGTCCCTTGTACGCCGCTCAGTGCAAGTTGAAGGAGCAGTGGAAAACACTTGAGCCGGCTGAAATTCAAGACGAGGTAAACAAGGCAAAAAGCTTTCCATCAAAATTGGATCACTACGCCATTCTGACTTCAGCAAAAGTCTCGACCGCAGCTCAGTTGGCCGTACAGGCCATCAATCAGCAACACCGCGCTGCAGGACTGTTTACCGTGGAGGTCTTCCACTGGAACCGGCTGACCGACCTCATCAGGCAATATCCAGAAATTGAACAGCAGTTCTTCGGAGGAATGCGAGCCGAGGAAGTGGCCGAGGTTAAGTCAAAGCTAGACTACCTCGCTACACTCACTGAAACGGTGGCCGCCAAGTCGGGTTCGAGTGAAATCGACACAATGATCGACGAAGCTCGCGCCCGCATCAATCCCAAGGAATCGCAGATCGCCATCTTGCTTCTCAACCGCGTCCTGCAAACCAAAGGAGGCGAACTTTCGGATTGGCACCGCTATCGAATTCGCACCAACCTCGGAGCCGCCCATTTGATGCTAGGTAAGGCAACCGAAGCCGCACGATTCTTTCTTGATGCCAAACCACTTCGGCCCGACGATGAACTGGCAGTTACAAACGAAGTGCTTGCCTACCATCTCCTGCTCCAAGACGAAGAGGCCCGAGAGAAGGCTGCTCTTGCGGTCGAACGCTTCCCAAACTTTACCCGCCTGCGTGCTCTATGGATTCAGGCTGCTCCACTGGACAAATCCTATGAAGAGCTTTTACACGCGACACCAGAACACATGCGCAAAGATGCGGAAATCGCGTCAGCATTGAGCAGAAGGGCAATGTCCCAGGGGCTGATTGATCTCGGTATTGACCACGCGAAGGATGCCATCGTGGACAAGCCCAAGTGGTCTCAAGCCCGCGTTTTCTTGGCGCAGGCATATTTTGCGAGAGTCGTAATGGCAGACCGAACCGTTTCACCTTTGAAAGCGCAGGACAGGGAGACGACGCTCGCCAATTCGATAGCTGCAGCTAACGACGCAATCTCCGCTGCTGAAGAGGAGGGGGTTCCCTACGTCAAAGCAACGGCACTGGCTCTCCAAGCTGATATTGCTCTGCTACAAGGACGCAAGGAAGATGCAGCACGGCTCTCCCGCGAGGCATTTGCAGCCGACCCAACCGAATTGAATGGACGTCTTGCGATGGCGCAAGCGGCCTTCAGTAATGGAAATACAGACGAAGGTATTGGGATTCTGGAAGAAGCGTACATGCAAAGCAACTCAGCGCCAAACGCCAGTTTCATGCTGGGCCAAGCGCTCATGGGGCGCGGAACAGGACAGGACGTGTGTCGTGCGGTAGACGTGTTTAGTTCCGCGAAAACCACCGGCCTGACCCGCGAACTCATCGATCCACTCATTATCGGAGCCATCAGAGCCTTGGTTCGCGCTAAACGCTTCGCAGAGATCCCAGCCTACCTTTCACGTTCTGAGGTTTCTGCCTCTCCGGTAATGGTTGCAGCCATAAATGCCTATGTCGCTCTGAAGCAGGACCACAATTCCGAAGCCGGCCGGTTCTTGAACGATGCAATGGCATTGCGACAGCCAGCGGACACACGCGCTGTAACAGATTTTCTGGCTCGTACGTCAATGGAAGCGGGCCGCCTTTCTGATGCGTTGCCCTTGTTGCAGGAACTTTTCAATGCCCAAACTCCTAATTTTGACATCGGCCTCCTATTGAACTGCGCATCACGCCTGAAACAGGTCAAAGTCATCTTGGATACCTGTCAGTCTCTTTATGAACGAGGCCAGAGAGATTGGGATGCAACGGAGTTTGAATCACAATATCTGGAGGAGTACGACTTCCCAAAGGCCATCGCCCGCCTGCAAGAATTCATCACTGCGAATCCTGACCATCGCATAGCAAAACTACGTCTCGCCGTTGTCGCCCTGCGCTATGGGCGGAATGACATGCCATCTATTTCCGAAGAGACACTTCCTGCGCCGGAAGAATTGCCGATGAATTACGCTGTCGCGGCGATTCACGCCCTGCAATGGCAGAACCAGGAAAAGCTCGCGGTTGATTATGCTTACCGGGTCCTCCGTGCACACAATTCAGATCTCGAAGCTCACAAAGCCTATTTGGCAAGCGTTATGCCAGGCAGTCGCCCAGTAGATATGCCTGCGACTATGGATACCGTCGACATCGGAAGTGCTGTTCAATATTCCGAAGGAGACGCCGCTTTCTCCGCTTGGTTCGTCATCGAGGATACAGACAAGCCGAACGGCGAGTTTGACGAATTAGCGGCATCATCCCCAATCGCAAAGGAACTTCTTGGCAAGAAAGTCGGAGATACTTTCGTCCTCGCAAAGAGTTCTATCAAAGACCGCGTTGGCACGATTCTCCAGGTACTCAGCAAGTACGCCCGCCGATTCCAAGCCATCGGCGAACAAATGCAAGTGAAATTCGGTGAACAGAGCGTCATTCAGACCATGCGTATTCCTCCACCGGACCAGATAACGGCCGCTGATCTTCAGCCGATGCTCGACTCGGTCAAGGCCCACGCGGAAGCCGTCTCGCAGTTACGCGAAATATACAAATCGAATACTGTACCCGTGCATATGTATGCGGAGAAACTGGGTCGTGGCGCATACGAGGGACTGCTGGATCTCGCGATATCTGAAAATGACTTTGTAAAATGCGTGCCGCCCCAGCAGGAGCTTTTGGCTGCGGCCATCGCAAGTCTCGGAGCCAAGAGCACAATCGTCGTGGACCTAATCGCACTTGCGACTTTGCGCCTGTTAGGGATCACCCGCCAGATATTAACATCTGGCAGCTTTCGGTTTGTCATCTCTCCTGCCACTTACACGGAACTTCAACATCTTCGCGCTAATGCCCGTTTCAGCACAGCTCACGGCACGTTGAATTATGAAGACGGGCAACACTACTTGACCCAAACGACTGCTGACCAGGCAGAAAAAGAAAAGGCAGCGTTTGAAGAATGGATGCAGTGCATCGAAGCAAACACGACGGTTGTGCCCGTTCCAGAGGTAGCAGCATTGACGCCGGAACGGCGTGAAGTGCTTGAGAATGTCTTCGGCAGATATGGTCTGGAATCTGTACTGCTCGCACTAACGCCTGGGCATATTCTGTGGACCGACGATGGCATTTTCGCTGAAGCAGCCAAGACCGAACTCGGCGTCGAACGAGTTTGGACGCAAGCCGTAATTGAGCACATCGCCAACCTTGGTTTGATCGATCGCGCCGCGTCGAACGAAGCTTACGCGAAGCTCGTTGGTTTCAATTATCAATCCACGCACTTCAATGGGCAGACCATGCTCGCGGCAATTCGGATATCGAACGGTTCTGTAGAGCGATTCCCCGCACGTCAAATGATCCGCGTTTTGGGAGAACTCTTTCCAGTCGACAAAAACGCAGCATTTCGATTGCTCGCAGAATTCATTTTCAGATTGTTTAATGAGCCGTTCCTTCCCGAAACAAGATGTGTCGTATTGAAAGCGTTCCTCAATACATTTCCTAATGATCCACAGACACGGGTGCTCTTAGCGTCATTTCGGCGGCAATGTGCTCAATTGTTCGTCCTCAACCCTCTTGCTGCAGCAGATTTCAGCAACTGCTTTGAGGAGTGGACTCGGGAAAGACTGAATATCAATCCATTTGAAAATCCATGAGCACGGCCTCTAAAAGGGGCCAGGACAGATCCACTCGTCTACCCTCGATTCGCCGCAACACGAATCGCCCAATGCTCATGCTTCACTTCCACAAATGACTCATCGCTGCGCAACACACGGCGAAGATACTGCCGGAAAGTCTTGGATTTGGTCACATATCCTCCGTGACGGATGAGCCGTTCCAACTCCCCCAAACTCAAGACCGAACCCGCTGCCGTGCAGACCGACCGTGCGTGCAAGAAAAGCGGTCGTTTTTGCCGGGTAGGAACTACAGCTTGCAGACACGCGTAACTCTCGCGGGCTTTTTGAGCCGATTCGGCAGCCTGCGCTCCGAAATCCACAATGGCATCACAAAGAGCCAGCACGGCGTCGGAATTCTTGAATGCATTCCGGCCCTCTCGCAGCTTCGCTCTGCTCTTCGGATGCGCTACAGAAATTACGCAGCCGGCTGCCAGGGCAATCTGTAGAGCAGGTGGAAGCTGCCGGACGGTCCGGATACAGCGGACCAGAAGTCGGTAGACCATCTGTAGAAATTCCCCGCCAACGATAAGTGAGAACGAAGACCCGAGCCCGACCGCAATTTGAACTGTGCTCGCACGTGCGTAATCGCGCAAATGCGTGTCGATGAGCACCGAGACAACCGGAGCCCCCATCGCAGCAAGGTGCGGGTCCAAAGTGTAAATCGCTTGGGTATCTAGCTCCATCCACGTTGCGAGATAGGGGAAATCGCCGATGTCGGCATAGTTCTCCGTTGGCGAAGGCTGAATTTTGGGAGCATGAAAGCACAGATGTTTTTGGAACAGTGCCCATTCCTGTTTCACTTGGGGAACGGTTGTTCCTGTATCTACCGCGATGTCTCCGTAATGCTTCTCGATCTCCCACTTCACATAAAGCGGCACGAACAGCACCACTACGCCGGCATCGATCGCTTCATGCAGCGAACTTCGATTCGTTGAATTACGACGTTTCCGCAAGCGCCAACGGAGTTCACCCTGGACACGATTGGCATCTACAACGAGTCGCAGTTGCAGCAGCTTGGGGAAGAGTGGCTGGAGAGCCGGTAATTCATTCATTAAGGCGACCAACTGCGGCAAGAAGTTGGAACGGATAATTTTTTCGAGATTGGGACACGTACCGAGTTTTGCTTCAGCGTCCGTCATGGCGTGACCATCTTAAAGTTATACTTGTATCCCCCGCAGATCAAGGTTCCATAAACCCGCCCGGCGTGTCGGTTGCAACGAAGGAGTCAGCCCCCACGTCTTTCAACATCCACATGATCCATGTCCCTTGGCGGTGTGGTTCGTGCATTCGGGTCTCTTCCGTGAGCGTCTGTGCTGCCGCGGCTTGGCGTCCCAGTGCGATCACTGCTACTGTACGGGAAACATGCGAATCCTCATTTACAAGCGCACGCACAAGGGCGACCCCGATTCCAAGGGACGATTTGGGACGCGTGACTGCATGGGCCGCGTTAGAGAATATGCGTTCGATGCCGTGATTGGAGTCGGCGGCATTGGCCGTGAACCAGCCATGCAGGGGATAAGCCGCAAAATCAACTGGATTGGTGTTGGAGCAAAAAAGCACTCTCCCATAGGCGTTCCGGGAGTGATAGTCACATTTGAACACTTCATCTTGTTTGAGGAGACCGGACTAGATTTTTTGGCTATTGCACCAACTCTTGCAGCGCGCATGTATGCGAAGCACGCTCCCCGCTTCATACTCAGGGACAAATTCAGCGAAGCGGAGAGCGCGGAGATAAACCGCGTGCTAAAGCTGGCGAAGAATGGACCGCCATCAACGCGGGTGCGCCTAACAAGTACGCGCTCGGGGTGTCCCTCAATTGCTCCCACAGGCCCGCACAAATGTTGAATGGCTCCGCCAGTGGCACAGCCGAGCGTAGAATTCTGTCATGCTTGAGACGCTGTACAAAACCAGCACACCAGAAGTGGGGAAGTCTGAGTGCTATGAGCTATTCCTCAAGGCCCTTCCGGGGACGAGCCCGCGCTGTTACGCCTTCAGGGAAGACCACGGATGGTGGGACGAAAGCACAAAGACTTTCATTCACCACGTCACCACCATCAGCACCGCTGAAGAGGGCATCACGTTTGAAGAGGCCGAAGCCATGTACAGGAAGGCGCGGAGCAACCGGGCACAGAGCGGCTTTGTTCACAGTTTTGCCCCGGACTACTACGGTGACAAGCCCTATGATTACCAGCTCATAGAGGCTGAGGCCACGCGCTGAGACCACTTACTCATGCCTCTTCAAATGAGATCAGCAACCAAGTAGCCGGTCCAGTGCTCTCGAATCTAAAGCCCGCCTTGTGGGTGTGTTCATTTCGTAAGGGAGTACCCGTGCTCAAACTGACATCGGCAACGTCGAAAAACTCCGTCCCTTCGTGAGTCTCACGATAGATCGCTATGTTGGTTTTTGAGTCGATGCCCTCAAGCCGCTTTCTCAATTCTCCTACTGTCATAGCCGCTCCCGTCCTAGCGTAGATGCCCATCTGAGATGCTCACCCAAGCCTCATTCATTTTCCATTGTCCGGCAGACACCGCACGTTTCGGGTAGCTCTCTCCAACCTCCGCCGCGCAACGCTCTGCATATTCCTTTGAGCTGAAGACACCATGTACCACGGTGTCCTCACCGTTCAAATCGCTAATCGTGAGCCAAACCAATCCATCCACCAAGTCAACGATCATGTTTGCTTGACCTCAAAACGCCTCAGCCTGAATGCCACAATTCTAAGGGGCTGAGCCTCCGCATTCCACGCGCTGTGTAATGAGCGGGTGGTCAACCGGCTGACTGTTAAGTGATTCCCGGCATCAGCGCCGCTTAAGTATGCCCTTGATTGCGGCGCTTAGCTCTTTCTCGATTGCGCCTGAGTCCACAGTGTCATCGTGGCCTATACGGAGAATCACGTCTTCCCGGTATTCATTCTTCTCATCTACACGGCGCACAATGAGCACAAGCGGGTCTCTCGGATGGTCACCCTTCTTGATGCCAGTGGCGCGGGCCTTGAATATCTCTGTAATCAGCTCAATCACGCTCTTTGCGAGAGACAGCGCACCCGCTGTCACGGCCAAATAGAGCAATAGCTCCGGGCCACTTTCGTGCTCAA
>Ga0364873_10072_pt1 | contig 63936 bp, 63 predicted proteins | sample ExccelAu500001D3_2_FD_206928 | JGI IMG/M metagenome (GOLD analysis project Ga0364873, IMG submission 206928) | Enriched cells from Trout Bog Lake Hypolimnion, Wisconsin, USA - BchlTB.Aug07.5000.01.D3 | ecosystem: Environmental > Aquatic > Freshwater > Lake > Hypolimnion/Profundal zone | place... | reverse complement strand
TCTAAAACATAAGACGGAAAGCTTTATGCCAAACGAAATCATTGGAATCTCGACTTTTCTTGAGGGTAATAATGGATTTTTTATAGGAATCTCAGTTTTAGCTGGACTATTGATCGGCAGTTTTTTGAATGTGTTGATTTACCGTCTCCCTAAAATAATGCAGCAAGAATGGGAAAATAATTGCCTAGAACTTCAGGGCATTGCAATCCCTAAACTCAAAGAATACAGTATTGTTAGGCCTCGCTCAGCTTGCCCGCATTGCGGGCAAATGATTCATGCATTAGAAAACATACCTATAATTAGCTATTTAATCTTAAATGGCCGTTGTAGCGCCTGCAAAACACGTATTGCCCTCCGATACCCTTTGATTGAAGCACTTACTGGCGTGTTATTTGGCCTAATTAGCTGGAAATTTGGCTATAGCATTAGCGCTCTATTTGCATCTATATTAACTTGTGCCTTAATTACACTCACTTTCATTGACTTTGACACACAACTTCTCCCCGACGACATTACTCTGCCATTAATTTGGGCGGGCTTACTGTTTAACTTAGACAACGGTTTCACCAATATCAATTCAGCTGTTATTGGGGCTGTAGTGGGCTACCTTTCCTTGTGGTTAATTTACTGGCTATTTAAATTTATAACTGGCAAAGAGAGCATGGGGTATGGTGATTTCAAACTATTCGCTGCTTTAGGTGCTTGGTTTGGCTGGCAGTTACTTCCTGCTATCATTTTAGTTTCTTCACTATTAGGTGCAATTACAGGCATGGGCATAATTATGTGGACTAAACGTAGCAGTCAAATCCCTATACCATTTGGTCCATTTCTAGCTATAGGTGGTATTGCAGCTTTATTCTTAGGGAATCAGTTTGTATAATTTAATTTTTATTAATCAAAACTCTAGAGCTAGCGCATGTCCTTAATTAACACCCTTTTAGTCGCTCTTACTGGCGGGATAGGTTCAGGCAAAAGTGAAGCTGCCAAACAGTTTGTCCATTTAGGGGTTCCGGTGATTGATACCGATGAAATCTCGCGCGCATTAACCTCACATGAGGGCCCGATGATTGAAAGTATTCGCAAGAGTTTTGGCGATGATTTTTTTAAAATAGACGGCAGTTTGGATCGTGCAAAGTTGCGCCAGCAAATCTTTAGGGATCCAGCTAAACGACAAAAACTAGAAGCCATTATGCATCCTGCCATTTATGAGTTGGCTGTAAAACAGCTGACTGATAATGAAACTCGGCTAAACCCTCAATATCAAGTATTAGTGGTCCCCCTTTTGTTTGAGAATAATCGATATCAATCCCTTGTCGATAAAGTCTTACTTATTGATTGTCATGAGAAATTGCAAATTGAACGCGCCATGGCGCGCAGTCAATTGAGCGCCATAGAAGTTAATGAAATGATGTCTGCTCAGGTTCCCAGATCCACTCGATTAGCACAGGCTGATGAAATTATTGAAAATAATGGATCGCTCGCAGAATTACAAGAAAAAATCATAGTAATAAATAAAAAGTTCATTAGTTCTTGCATAGTTAGCAAATAAATTTAATAATTCATCTCAAGTTCAAATCTACTATTAAAGTAGCACTCATTTGGTTAATTACTGATTGAATAATGCCTAGCTATGACTACCCTTTTAACGAACGTATACGCACATTACTGCGTGTAGAGGATTTATTTGCCAAAGTTTTGTATAACATAGAAGCAGGCAACGAATTCCAGCATCACAGCGCACTCCTTTCCCTACTGCAAATTTTAGACGTAGTAGACCGTGCCGAACTTAAGCAAGACCTATTGCAAGAACTCGACCGGCAAAGGGTCACAATGATTTCGTTACGAGGTAATCCCGATATTTCAGCAAAAACTCTAGAAACCATACTGACCGATATTGATATAGCCACTAACGCATTACGTGCCGAAGCTACCAAACTGGGCCAAACTTTGCGAACCAACGAGTGGTTGATGAGCATTAAACAGCGTGCAGGAATTCCTGGGGGCGTGTGCGAATTTGACTTACCCTCTTATCATTACTGGCTAGGTTTGGGTGAGGCTAGACGCAGAGAGGATTTTAATACTTGGCTGAGCCCGTTATTACCTATGCATAAAGCGATAGGCATTATTTTGCACATCTTGCGGGGAAGTGGCGCTTCCACAAATTTAATTGCCATAAATGGTGCTTATCAACAGATGCTGGCTGGCGCCAAGCCCGCTCAAATGCTGCGCATAGCAGTTGCGGATGATGTCACCTGCTTTCCTGAAGTAAGTGCTAATAAATATGCAATTAACGTACGCTTTAATACCCTAGAATGTTTGCAGAGACCGCAAAAATATGAAGCTGATGTTAAATTTACCTTAACATTATGTAATTTATAATTTATTCCTATCCATAGGCCTTGTAACTCTCTCGCAACCACAGTAAATTAAGTTTAAGACTTACGAATATGACCACCATAAAAAAACGCTTAGTTGCGTGCCCTAACTGCAGTAATTTTTCAGAATTTGCACCAACCAATCCCTTTAGACCTTTTTGTAGCGAACGTTGCAAACTTATTGACTTGGGGTTGTGGGCAAGCGAGCAATATGCGATTCCTGAAGCCATTAAGATGGATGAAATACCTGATGAATTTTGAGAAAATCACTTCAAACCATAAATGTATTAAACCCTATTAACCTTAGCTTTCACTTTCAGCCCATATTCTAATTAAACTCTACTATGACCCACTTACCAAAATACACACGTGTCGGCTTCATGCTATTCATGACTCTCTTTGTCACTTATTTCTCTAACGCGTATGCACTAGAATCAACAGTCGCCTCCAACCAGAGCCTCGTCAATATCAAAGATGCGTGGGTTCGCCCCAGCCACCCTGGGCAATATACGGGTGCTGCCTACATGACCTTAACTAGCATGGAAAATGTTACCCTAACACATATCGAAAGTGACGCAAGCGACACCATCAAAATTCACAGCATGAGCATGCATAATGGTGTGATGAAAATGCGTATGCTAGATAACTTACCGCTGTTAGCAGGGGAACCCTATAAACTTGAACCTGGCGGCTTTCATTTGATGTTACTTAATTTGAAGAGAACACTTAATGCGGGTGATTCAGTCAACTTTGTGCTTTATTTTAAAACTAAAAATCAGACTGAATTTAAGCAAAACCTTAAAATTCAAGTACTACCTGAAACAGACCCACAGCATTAATTTAGAATAATTTAAATTAAATCCAAAAACCACGCTGCATAGCAATGCCATGCGCTCCATGCACCCTGGCTTCATTTAAGTCAGAAACTTGCATGCCTCCTAGCGCATACACAGGCAAAGCATAATCTTTAATTAATTCAGTAAAACCATCCCAACCAAGCGGGATAGCATTAGCATGGCTACGTGTCGGCATGACTGGTGATAGCACTACAAAGTCTAATCCAAGTTTTTCCGCATATCCCAACTGCTCTGCACTGTGACATGAGGCGCCACATAGAAGATTACCAGGCCTGAATTCAAGATGCATCAAATCTTCTCCAGTAAGATGCAACCCACTCGCATTGAGCTTTGATACCAAATTAAAGTCCCCATGAACACAGCTGGAATTAAGAAAAACTTTGGCATTGTAGGTGCTTGCTAACTCAATGACGCGCTTAGCAAATAATTGATAAGCCGCGGATGACAGTTGCTTTTCTCGCACCTGAATGATCTGCAAACCATTATCTAATGCAATTTTTAGGTGTTTGAAGAAAAGCTCCTCACTCATTTCATTTAGATTAGTGATTGCATAAATGGGCGCTAAGCTTAATGCATCTAAAATAGGTGCATTAGCTGGCAACATAGGAGAAACGCTTAATTGTTGAGGGTTTTGCCAACTTAAAGTCTGCTTCTCTAAGCCAGAAGGTTCGCCCTGCCATGCCACTACTATAAAAAAATATAATTTAACGGTTTTAGCAGGCGATTCTAAGTGGCCGCTGGAATCATATTTAGCTGGATAATCAAAACTGCGCGTGAGCCATGGGTAGAACGCATTTACAGTAATCCCCAACTCTTCATGCAACTCTCTTTTCAGTGCTTGCTCAGGAGTTTCATTCGTTTCAACTTTACCACCAGGAAACTCCCAGTAACCAGACCAAGGCTTACCAACTGGGCGTTCTGCCAATAAGACCAATCCGTTCTTATGCTGAATGATGCCAACGGCAGCCTCAATTATATTGGAAGTGACCACTCGGTCAGAGGTTGCAATAGCAATCATGATGAGGGATAAATCAGGCTAAAATTAAGATCTATAGTCAGCGTTGATTCTGACGTAATCATATGAGAAATCACAGGTCCAAACTGTGCAATTTGCGCTACCACGTCCCAGATCTACACGCACTAAAATTTCTGGTTGCTGCATCACAGCTACACCTTGCGCCTCTTCATAAGCTAGAGCACGTCCACCATGCTCAGCTACCAACACGTCACCCAAATACAACTTCAATACATTCACATCTAGTTGCTCTACACCTGCATATCCTATGGCGGCTAGAATGCGTCCTAAGTTAGGATCTGAAGCAAAAAATGCGGTTTTAATTAATGGTGAATGAGCTATGGCGTAAGCAACTTTTCGACACTCACCCTCATCGTGGCCACCCTCAATTCTGACCGTAATAAATTTGGTAGCTCCTTCCCCATCACGAACTATTGCCTGTGCGAGCTCGATAGCTACTTCGGTCAACGCATCACGCAACACTATGTATTCGGCACTAGTTTCACTAATTTCATCGTTTCCAGCCAGATTACTCGCAATCAGAATTAAACTGTCATTAGTTGAAGTATCTCCATCTACGGTAATGCAATTAAAAGACTTGTTCACCGCATAATGAATAATGCTCTCTAAGGCCTTTGCGCTGACCACAGCATCAGTGGCAATATAGCCCAGCATGGTCGCCATGTTGGGATGGATCATACCCGAGCCTTTGCTAATCCCCGTAATCGCAATCTGCTTACCGCCTAACATGATATGGCGAGAACTGCCTTTGGCAACGATATCGGTAGTCATAATCGCCTCCGCTGCATTGAGCCAATTATCTTGTTTTAAATCAGCAATCGCAGCGGGCAAGCCTCCAATCACTTTGTCTGCTGGTAATGGTTCCAAAATGACACCGGTCGAAAAAGGGAGTATTTGTTGCGGCTTGAGGTTTAGACTTTTGGCTAAAGCCTCTGTCGTTAATTTTGCACGCGATAAACCATCTTCTCCAGTCCCTGCATTCGCACAACCGGTATTAACCAAAAGTGCGCGTATCGGCTCTCCGCTCGCTAGATGAGTTTTACAGAGCAAAACAGGTGCCGCACAAAATTGATTTTGCGTAAATACACCTACCACATGACTACCAGCAGCTAACTGCATCACTAATAAGTCTTTCCGATTAGACTTTCGGATATGCGCTTCTGCACAACCCAACCAGACACCATCTACAGGCAATAGGCTGGAGGCTTCGGGAGCAATTAAATTAACGGGCATGCAATTTCCTTTTAATGGCTAGATATTTTTAAACGAAAGCGAAGACAGGCCAGAAAAAACAAGAAGCGCCTATAGTTTTCGCCAAGAGGTTCCTTCAGGAGAATCTTCCAAGATAATCCCAACATCAGCTAATTTCTTTCGAATGATGTCAGCTTCAGCAAAGTTTTTTGTTCTTTTAGCCTCATTACGCTGAACAATCAACGCATCAACATCTAACCCTAGATTAGATGACTCACTTTGACCTTGCAGGAAGACATCTGGATCACGTTGTAGCAAGCCTACTATTCCGGCTAAATTCTTAAGTAAGCTAGCAGTAGCAGCAGATTTTATTTTATTGACCTCGCTTGCTAAATCAAACAATACCGCGAAGGCTTCGGGCGTATTAAAATCATCATCCATGGCAGCTTTAAAGCTTGCCGCAGGTGCCTGCGCCCAATCAATCGAAGTAACACTGAGATCTAAGCCACGTAACGCTGTATAAAGACGCGTAAGCGCAACTTTGGCATCATCTAGATGCTGATTAGAGTAATTAAGCGGGCTACGATAATGGGCGCGAAGTATAAAGAAGCGCACCACCTCAGGATCATATTGTTCTAGTACCCTACGTATCGTAAAAAAATTACCTAATGACTTAGACATTTTTTCATCATCTACACGAACAAAACCATTATGCATCCAATAATTGACCATTTGGCAAGGCTGGCCATCATGACTGTGTGCTGCTTCCGATTGGGCAATTTCATTTTCATGATGCGGAAACTGCAAATCTTGGCCACCACCATGAATATCAAAGTGCTCGCCTAGCAGGTGTGAGCTCATGGCGGAGCATTCGATATGCCAGCCTGGACGGCCACTTCCCCAAGGCGAATCCCAGCAAGGCTCATCTGGTTTAGCCGCTTTCCACAACACAAAATCCATGGCATCTTTTTTATGCAAATCAACTTCAACACGCTCACCTGCGCGTAAATCTAACAAGGATTTTCCAGATAATTTTCCATAATCTGCAAAATTATTCACCGCATAAAAAACATCACCATTACTTGCAGCATAAGCAAAACCTTTTTGAATTAAGGCGCCGATCATCTCTATCATGCCCTCAACAAAATCAGTCGCTCTTGGTTCTATAGTTGGGCGCATCACGCCCAGTTTGGCGGAGTCTTCATCCATGGCATCGATAAAACGCTGCGTAAGCTGTGCAATAGTTTCTTTATTTTCATGCGCACGTTTAATGATTTTGTCATCAATATCAGTAATATTGCGCACATAGGTAACTTCATAACCAGAAGCACGTAACCAGCGACTGACCATATCAAATGCAACCATTACCCTTGCATGCCCTAAATGGCAGTAGTCGTAAACGGTCATACCACAAACATACATGCTCACTTTACCAGCAGTAATTGGAGTGAATATTTGTTTTTCGCGTGCTAGGGTATTGTAAATTTTTAGCATAACTCTGATTAATAACTAATGATGAAGTGGTGGTTAGCGCTAAGCTTAAGCAAAAAACTGCACAATTGAGCAGTTTAGCGAAATATATAGCCTGAAATCCAAATGAGCTATTGGATGCTACCTAGGCAATTGATAGAATTACGCCTTAACGCATTAACTCAAAAAGTATATCACATGAATAATTTTATTGCGGGGCTCAGTCTAGCAAAGGCTAGGTTAACCTGTATTCTAAGTACAAGCATTTTAGCCGCAAGTTTATTTTGTGTTAATGCAAATGCCGATGAGCTAACAGAAATTTCTCAAATGGCAGATAACGGCCAAGTGGGCACCGCTATCGACAGGATTAATATCTTTATTGCAGCTAACCCAAAAAATGCGCAAGGACTATTCTTAAAGGGCGTATTGCTCACAGAACAAGGCAGTCGCGACGAGGCTATTAAAGTTTTCACTGAAACTACTGAAAAATTTCCTAATCTCTCAGAGCCTTACAACAATCTTGCGGTACTCTATTCTGATCAAGGCCAATTTGATAAAGCAAAAATAGCGCTAGAAACGGCAATTAAAAATCATCCTAACTATGCAGCTGCCCATGAAAATCTAGGCGACGTTTACATACACTTAGCGGCTGAATCTTACGCCAAAGCATTACAACTTGATGCTTGGAATAATCGCACGCAAGCTAAACTTTCTTTAATTAAGAGCCTATTTAACAATGAGAAAAGCGTCAATGCTGAAAATAAAAAATAGTTTAAAACACCACACTAAACTAGTATTCGTTTAACGATGGATTAAAACTCATATAAAATTAAGACTGAAATTAATTAAGGAATTTTATGCGCCAACTTTATGCTTTTTTTACATTTTTACTTTTAACTACCGCTGTTATTGGAAGTGAGACTGCAACAGCGGCAAACCCACAGCTTGTATTTGAAACCAATCGCGGCGATTTCGTGGTTGAACTTTATCCGGATAAAGCACCTAAAACTGTCGCTAATTTTATGGCTTATGTTAATGCTGGTTTTTATAAAGACACCATTTTTCATCGTGTCATTAATCGCTTTATGATTCAAGGAGGGGGCTTTACTGCAGACATGATCGAAAAAGAAACGCGCGCCCCTATTGTGAACGAAGCTGGCAATGGCCTGCTCAATGAGATAGGCACATTGGCAATGGCGAGAACAGCTAATCCAAACTCAGCAACTGCACAGTTTTTTATCAACCTAGAGAATAATCAGTTTCTTAATTACCAAAGTCCAGACCCAGAACTTATTGGCTATTGCGTATTTGGTCGCGTACTCAAAGGCATGGATGTAGTACGTGAAATTGCATCCTCACCTACAGGAAATTCTGGCCCTTATAGTGATGTGCCTAAATCTAAAATTGTCATTCAACAAGTTAGAGTCGTCACTAAACCTTAGTCGACAAATAACTTTCACTTTTTTTTAAAATTATTTATAAGGATTTTTATGGTTAAACTACTTACCAATTTCGGCGAAATTACGATTGAGCTTAATGCAGAAAAAGCGCCAATTACAGCGGCTAACTTTTTGCAATATGTCGACAACGGATCTTTTAACGGCACTATTTTTCACCGTGTAATTGATGGCTTTATGATTCAAGGCGGCGGCTTTGACATCAACATGAACCAAAAAGAATCACTTGCTGAAATCCAAAATGAAGCCGACAACGGATTAACGAACGACATCTATACCATAGCAATGGCACGCACCTCAGCACCCCACTCAGCAAGCAGTCAGTTTTTTATCAATGTAGGCAATAATGATTTCCTTAACCATAGCAGCCCAACATCAAGCGGTTGGGGCTACTGTGTTTTTGGTAAAGTCACTGCAGGTATGGATGTCGTTGATAAAATTAGAAAAGTGGCTACAGGCAGTCGCAAGGGCCATCAAGATGTGCCAGTTGAAAACGTGGTAATCGAAACTGCTACCCGCAGTTAATTGCACGAATCTTTTCAAAGATAGCTTCTACATAGCTGTATGCAAACAAACGATAATAAGTCAGGGGGCCTCTTAGTTCATCCTGATTTATTTATCTCAGATCTGCACCTGTGTGCAAGTCGTCCTGAGATCAATGCGGCCTTCTTAACTTTCTTAAAAACTATCGCCGCTCAAGCTAACTCACTCTATATTTTAGGTGACTTATTTGAATACTGGGCTGGCGATGATGGAATAGAGTCCGTCGAACATCAAGCACTAATAACAGCCTTTCAAGACTTAGCAAGCAAAGGCGTAAAAGTGTACTTAATGCATGGGAATCGTGATTTCCTAATTGGGGAGCACTTCTGCACCTCTACCAACATAAAACTACTTGCAGACCCAACTTTGATTACATTGCATGGACAACGCGTCCTGTTAAGCCACGGCGATGCTTTATGTACAGATGATATTGACTATCAAAAATTCCGGCATCAGGTCAGAAACCCGCAATGGCAACAAAATTTTCTACAACAATCCTTAGTAAGTCGGAAACTAAAGATTGAGGAGATAAGACTGCGCAGTGAGGAAGAAAAATCTCTGAAATTAGCGCAAATTATGGACGTTAATCAAGAGGCTGTTGACGCTTTGCTCCGCAGCTACGATTACCCAGAATTCCTTATTCACGGGCATACCCATCGACCTAAGAAGCACTTATTAAAATTAGACAAGCATCCAGTAACGCGATGGGTATTAGGTGATTGGTATGAGCAAGGCAGTTATCTAGCCTGCGACCAGCATGGCTGGAAAGCCATTAGGTTATAAATGACTAAGCTCTAGCGCTTTTAACCTCTGCGACACGTGTATCAGCCGCTAGTTTATCAAGTACCCCATTGATGTATTTGTGACCATCAACACCGCCATAAAGCTTAGCCAATTCAACACCTTCATTAATCACAACGCGATACGGTATGCTTAAATCAAACATTAACTCACATCCAGAAATACGCAGGATAGCATGCTCTACTGGGCTTAACTCTGCTACAGGTCGATCAATAAAATTAGCAAGCTTATTGTCTAATTCATCAGCGTGAGCGACCACGGCTTCTAACAATTGCTTGAAGTAAGCCTCGTCAGCTTTGTTGTAGTCAGGGTCTTCAGCCATATCACGAAAAATAGGGGCTAATGCAGACTGATTTAACATGCCACGATAAACAGCCTTCAATACCAATTCGCGTGATTTTCTGCGATTTTGACCAGCACCTTTTTTAGCAAAACTTTTTTTGGCTGGCTTAGCATCAGAACTTGCACCACGAACTTCTGTTTTATGCGCGATCAACGTGGTGAGCGCCAAGTGCTCTGCTTCTGACTTTTCTACTTCAATCATAACGCTCTGACCAAATTAAACATTTCAACTGCAACCTGCGCCGCCTCTGCTCCTTTAATGTGCATACGTGCAATCGCTTGATCATCATCTTCTGTCGTCAGAACTGCATTGGCTACAGGTACACCAGTATTCAACTGTACTTCAGAAATGCCACGAGCAGACTCATTTGCCACAATTTCAAAATGATAAGTCTCACCGCGAACAATTGCCCCCAATGCAATAAGAGCATCAAATTTTTCACTTAATGCCATATGCTGCAAAATCAAAGGGACTTCCAACGCACCTGGCACAGTTGCTACGGTAATTGCATTGTCGCTAACACCAAGCTTCAACAATTCAGCCTTACATGCGCTGAGTAAACCGTCACCGATGTCACTATTAAATCGTGACATTACGATACCCACTTGCATGTCGGCACCATTCAAGCTTTTTTCAATTTCTCTCACGTTTTACTATCCTTATTCATTGCTTAATTTCATAGGGTAGCATTTTACAGCATATCTCCAGCTTGTTTAGCCTATATCTCAATGAAATAAAATTGCTGCTTTCTGCACTGTGCTCCAAATGCCATAACTGATAGGAATCAATACCATAGCCCATGCCGCTACTACGATCAAAGTATTGCTGGCAGATGTTGCAACATTTGCACTGGCCACTTTACCTTTACTGGTCGCTAACGATTTCTCATGGGCAAGTTTATGCTCGTCTGCCAACTCTTTATCCGTCATATAATACTTCTCAGCCACTGGCTTCACTAGGGAGTTAGCAATAAAACCTACTACTAACATACCAGCTAGCACTAAAAAGATTGGCGCATAAATTTGATCATAAGCAACACCTGCTCCTAACCTGGTGTCATGCATGTAATTTACAATCACTGGCCCCAAAATACCCGCTGTTGACCATGCTGTAAGCAGACGTCCATGAATCGCACCTACGAATTGGGTACCAAACATATCGGCTAAATAGGCAGGGATAGTTGCAAAACCACCACCATACATAGAAGCAATTACACAGAAGCTGGCGACGAATAATGCAAGTGACTTAAGTCCAGCCATATAGGTCATTGTGCAATACATGGCTATGCCCAAAATGAAGAAAATATAGTAGGTACGTTTACGGCCTAATTTATCTGATGAAGTTGCCCAAGCAAAACGTCCTAAAATATTAAAAATGGAGATTAGACCAACAAATCCAGCCGCCACTGAAGCTGCTGACGCGGTTAATAATAAATCCTTTTTGATATCAGCAAAACCAAGTCCAACCTGCCCGATCAAAGCACCTCCAAATGTCTCTTGTAGCATTGGTGCGGCTGCCCCGATAATTCCGATACCGGCAGACACATTCATGCATAACACCAGCCATAACAACCAGAATTGTGGAGTTTTATGGGCGTTATTTAAATGCACATGCCGCGACGCAATCATGGTGCTCTTCTTAGCTGCTGGCGGACTCCAATTAGCCGGCATCCAACCTACTGGAGGCACTCGGTAGCCAAGTGAACCACCCAGCATAAAGATAAAATAAATTGCGGCTAATGCTATAAAGGTTTGCCATACACCAACGCTAGTGGCAGTTGCAAAATGACTCATTAACTTGGTAGCAAGTGGCGAACCTATCATTGCACCACCACCAAACCCCATAATCGCCATTCCGGTAGCCATACCGCGACGATCAGGAAACCACTTAATCAATGTCGATACTGGTGATATATACCCTAAACCCAGACCAATCCCACCGATTACGCCGGAGCCTAGCCACATGATCCATAACTGATGGAGGTAAACACCGTAAGCTGAAATCAGCAAGCCACCGCACCAACATAACATGGAAACCAAGCCAGCCTTCCGCGGACCAGCGCGTTCTAGCCAACCACCCCAAAGCGCGGCAGAACAACCGAGTAAAACAAAAAATAAGGTGAACATCCAACCCAAATCAAACTGCGTCCAGTTACAGTCATTGGCAAATAAAGCTTTAGCTGTTCCTGAAAGTTTTTCTGCAAAAGTAGCGGCTCCAGCTGCGCAAGCTAACAAGGGTTTCCCATCATCGCCCATAAGAGCAGCACCAAGGGGCTTCCAAAAAACACTGAAGCCATAAGCCATGCCTATAGATAAATGAACTGCCAATGCTGCTGGGGGTACTAGCCAGCGATTAAAATTTGCGTTGGCGGTGATATGTTCTTTTGAAAAAAAATCAGACATTTATTCCCTTTTAAACCGCTGTTGAAGTTATATTTAGCTCATTGTTAAATCAATATTTGAGTAATCTTGTTACAAAATTTCATAAATTGCAAATGACTTTTTAATGAAAATTAAGTCTAGTAAGTTTTTTGTCATTAATCCGTAACAATAGAGTCATAAACTAGTCCAAAATAGTCAACTAATGCTTGATTTGATAAGGGGAAAATATGCCTGCCAATATACTAGTCGTTGAAGATGAGCCTGCAATCCAAGAACTGCTCGCTCTCAATATTACTCAAGCTGGGCACAACGCTATGCGCGCATTGAGCGCTGAACATGCCCAGGAATTGCTTCGTGAAACCATGCCAGATTTGATTTTATTAGATTGGATGTTGCCGGGGATGAATGGATTGGAATTTGCGCGTAAATTAAAGTCAGACCCTCTCACTAAATCTATCCCTATCATTATGCTCACAGCACGTGGTGACGAATATGACAAAGTACGCGGACTAGAAGTTGGCGCGGATGACTATGTGACCAAGCCATTTAGCCCGCGTGAACTTAATGCTCGCCTCAAGGCGGTATTGCGTCGTCACGCACCTCAAATGACTGATGACCCTATAGAAGTCAGCGGTCTTCGCTTGGATCCGACCACACATCGCGTCACTGGTAAAGATAAAATAATTGACTTAGGCCCCACTGAATTTAGACTACTACATTTTTTTATGTCTAATGCAGAGCGTGTTCATACCCGAAGTCAATTGCTAGATAAGGTTTGGGGTGATCGCGTTTTTGTTGAAGACCGCACAGTAGATGTTCATATACGTCGCTTACGTAATGCGCTTTCCGTTTCTGGTCATCAAAATTTAATTCAAACTGTTCGCGGTGCCGGCTATCGTTTATCTGTGCAATAAGATTTACTTTACGGCCTTGTAATGGAGTTTTTTTAGGCAACGTTAACCCTGCAGAAACTTGTCGATTATCATCAATTAATGCCTGCTTCAATATTACGCACATCCAAAACCTCGTATAATTAAGTTAGGTTTTTTGAGAAAGGTTTTAACGTGCAAGATATCCGCTGGAATGCCTTTTGGCTGGGCTTAATACTGACAGTTATTTGCCTAGTTACCTGGGCCAGCACTAATGCAGTCATTGCCCTTCTGGTATTCTCGGCAACATTAATCTATTACCTTTTTGGTCACCTATTTTGGTTGCACAAACTTAACCTATGGCTTAAGAAACCAGCTCTCAATCATATTCCGAATGGCTCAGGGGCATGGGAAGATGTCTTTGTCGCCTTACATCAAGAATATCGGCGCCACTCACGCAACCAGACGCAGCTAAGCTCAGTTCTTGGACGCTTTCGACATGCCGCCAGCGCCCTACCTGACGGCGTAGTCCTGCTTAATGCTATTAACGAAATTGAATGGTGCAACCCACCCGCTGAAGTCCAGTTAGGCCTGGATTTAAAAAAGGATGAAAATCAATCTATTACCTACTTAGTGCGTCATACTGATTTTGTCAAATATTTGCAAAAACAGGACTATTCTGAACCAATAAAACTTAAGTCATGGCGAAACTTTGATGTCACATTAGAAATTCAACTGATTCCATACAGCAGTAAACAGAAGTTGCTTATTTGTCGTGATGTGACGCAAATAGAAAGAATTGAAATGATGCGCCGCGACTTTATTGCAAACGTCTCGCATGAACTTCGCACCCCAATTACTGTAGTCGGCGGATTTCTGGAAACACTATTAGATGCCGATGGCGCTTTGGATGAGCGTACCCGAGGCTATTTCAATATGATGCAAGACCAAACAACACGAATGCGACTACTAATCGATGACTTGCTGACACTTTCTCACATAGAGAGTAATGTGCTGTCCCCTGAAAACATTGAAATTGAAATGCCGCAATTATTGAATATGATCATTAACGACGCTATTTCACTGAGTCGCGGCAAGCACAAAATTATTGCCCATATTGATAAGCACATTAATTTACTAGGCGCCTCTATGGAATTGCAGAGTGCCATGAGTAACTTAATCACCAATGCCATACGCTACACACCCGATGGTGGCGAAATTATAGTCAGTTGGGCAAAACAGAATGATCAAGCTGTATTTAGCGTTAGGGATAATGGTATCGGCATTGAACAGAAACACATAGACCGCTTAACCGAAAGATTTTACCGCGTCGACAGCGGTCGTAGTCGCGATACTGGTGGCACTGGACTAGGACTATCCATCGTAAAACATATACTGACTCGCCATCAAGCTAGACTCGAAATCACCAGCGAATTGGGAATAGGCAGTACATTTAGTGAAATATTCCCCAAAGAACGCATCATTCAAAAGCAAGTGGCCTGATTCTCAAATTGGCTATAATTTAGCGATGAGAGCTTTATACAACATTGTCATTATATTGCTGCTACTAATATTAGTGTCATGTACTAACACCCCGCTAATGGATAAATCTTCTGGAAAACCAATACCAGAAAAAGGCGACCGAAGTACTATTAATCAGTTAGCTAAAAGTGATTTTGACCGTATGGCTGATGTGGAGATAAACGAGAACACTGAAAGTCTGCGTCTGTTAATGTTAAAACTTTATAAGCGCAATCCTCATGAACTAAAGAAAAGCACCTCAGACGTTGCTGAAAAAATGGTGGACTGGGTTTTTAATGGTGAATCGCAGCATCATTACATGTTTGAGTCGATGCAAAATATGCAGGATACTGACGCCATATTTTTAGCTTTTAAGCCGGACTATAAGGGCGATCGTGTGCTGGCTTTTATTGTAGGTTTACAGACCATGTTATTAAAAGCACATAATGGAAAAACTGATTTCTATCTTACTGATACTTTAGATCCACAACATATCTACAATGCAGCTAGAAATGTTGAAATTGCAGCATGGAAAATCTCTAATGCCAAAGATGAACAAGGCAATCTCTACCTACTAAGCAACGACATTATTGCAAACGATAGAAATTTATCGTTTGAAAGGGAGTTTGGAAAAATAATAGGACGCACAGATTTGTACGCGATCGCTTTGGCTGAAAAATCTCAGCGACTTATTTCGCGCATCATACAAAATCTTGGCACAGCGATGTTTCTACCTTTTAAGTAGGATATTTCCTACTTGAGCCAAGAGAACTCTTTTGGGCAAATGTTTAATGTGTGTGATGATGGTCGTGATGGTGATGATGATTCGTGCTAGTCATTATTTTATGATCATGCCCACCACAATCTTCGACCTCAATTTGAATGGTTGTATGACTTATTCTAAAATCATGTTCTAGAACATGTTCCACTTCTTCTTGAATACTTTGAGCCGAACTAACCTGCTGCTCTTGTACGACGATATGGCAACTACATACAACGAGTCCGGAAGAAACCGTCCATACATGCAAGTCATGTGCACTAACAACACCTTTTACATTCAAAATTGACTGCTCTACTTTTGCAAGCTCCAATCCGGCAGGTATGGCTTCTAAAAGCATCTGAATGGATTCAGTGAAAATACTCCAAGAACTCCATAAAACTAGCAATGCAAATATGATTGATACAATAGGATCTGCAATAAACCAACTGGTCAAGGTGATGATAATGCCGGCAATTACAACTCCTAAGGAAGCTGCTGCATCTCCAAGCATATGTAAATAAGCACTTCGTATATTTAAATTATCTTTTGCCGCCGAGGTGAGCCACCAAGCGATCCCAGAGTTTAAAATGATTGCTAACAACGCCATCCATATCATAGGTGTACTTTGCACATATTCTGGCATTTGCAGACGTTGAATTGCCTCCCAAAATATAACTAGCGCCATTGTCACCAAGCCAACAGCATTGACGAGTGCAACCAAAATTCCAACACGGTGGTACCCAAATGTACGTTTATTATCTGCTGGTTTAGTGGCAATCCATAAGGCAAATGCAGAAAGAGCCAACGCTAAAGAATCGGCAAAATTATGACCGGCATCAGCCATCAGCGCCAAACTATTAGACTTGTATCCTACCAACGCTTCACCTAAACAAAAAGTAAAAGTGATCGCTGTAACGAACCACATTGTCCTACTAGAGATTACTTCACTGTGCGCGTGTGAGCCGGACATATTTTATTTCTTTCTTAATAGCGATGAGTATTAAATAATGACTTTAATTTTACCTTATTGCCTAAAGTCTTCGGAGTGCTATTTAAGGATAATGCTGGAAAATCTGACGCCTAGTGCCTCTATTGCCGGAAAATAGCGTCTTCCTAAAAGCCACTTGGCAAATTATAAACAAGCAATAAAAAAGGGCGGTTTATCCGCCCTTAGTATTTTCCATCGCAGCCTAACAGCTGCTTCAGAAGCTATTTAGCTTTAGCTGGTTTTGCGGCCATTTTCTTCGCTTTTGCTACATGTTTCTTAGCTTTTTTATGTGCGGCTTTAACCTTAGCTGCTGGTTTAGCCGCTGCAGGAGCTGGTGCAGCAGCAGCAGCCGCTTTAGTCATATCTGCTGGTTTAGCAGCATCAGCTGCAAATGCTGCTGAGCCTAATGACAATGCGAAAGCACCAGCTAATAATGTTGCTAATAATTTATTCATTTTAATCTCCAAAAATAAGTCAGTATTTGTTAATAAAGTTGGTTAAGAAGTTTATTTTGTCTATCACCATGAATGCCATCCTAAGCCTTGAAACTGTCACAAACCTTACAAATTTATTTATTTTTTAGATAATTATGATCCTAACGTCTAAATTAGGAGTAATAATACCTCTTATATTTTACCATTCTCAATCATGATGATATTTTTTGTAATTTGCTGCACTTCGTCCATTGAATGGCTAATATAAATCATAGGGATGCTAATTTCTTCAGCCACTCTTTTTAAGAATGGCAATATCTGACTCTTGAGCCGATCATCCAAAGAGGCCAACGGCTCATCTAACATCAACAACCTAGGTGAACTTAGCAAAGCGCGACCCAATGCCACACGCTGTTTCTCACCGCCTGAAAGTTGGTGTGGTGGTTTCTTTAATAAGTGGCCAATTTCCAATAATTCCAAGACTTGATTAATACTAACGTGTTCATTTTGGTTAGCAGTTAAATTGACACCATACAGTAAATTTTTTTCAACTGTTAGATGTGGGAATAGTCGACCTTCTTGAAAAACCAAACCGACTCTGCGCTTATGTATGGGTATATTGACACCCGATACGCTATCAAAAAGGCACTCACCATCAATTACAATGCGTCCGTAAGTTGGATTAATAATGCCAGCAATAACGCTTAATAATGTGCTTTTCCCAGAACCAGAAGGTCCAAATAATGCGTTAACACGTTTATTTGCGATCAAGTTCACATCAAGCATGAAATCTTTACGCTTGAAATTGACCTGTACTTCAATCATGAATATTGCCTACTTTCTTATTTGCAATACGCTCTAAATGATCACTTAGCATTAAAGCGCCTAAAGCCAACAACATACTTAGTACGACCAAACGTATAGCTGGCGCATCGCCACCCGGAACCTGTGTGAAACTGTAAATAGCTAGAGGCAAGGTGCGCGTGACGTTTTCTATGTTCCCAACAAAAGTGATGGTTGCGCCAAACTCACCCAAACTTCGACTGAATGCCAACACTAATCCTGTCAACACTCCTGGAAATGATAAGGGCAACGTGATTGTAAAGAATACTTTTATTGGGTTAGCACCTAAAGACGCAGCTGCTAGCTCCAATCTGTGGTCTACTTGTGAAATTCCCAATCTAGCCGAGCGAACTAGGAGAGGGAAAGCCATCACTGCTGAGGCTAAGACGGCTCCTATCCAAGTAAATGCAATACTCACACCAAAATGTGTATATAAAAAATTCCCAATAAACCCTTGCTTACCTAATGCGAGTAGGAGTAAAAACCCAGGTACTACAGGTGGCAAAACAAGTGGTAAGTGCACCAAGCTGTCGATTAACGATTTCCCAAAAAATGACTTCTTGGCCAGCACCCATGCTATTAAAATCGCAGGAATACAAATAATAATTGTGCAGCATAAGGCCACTTTCAATGAAAGGAGCAGTGCAGAAATTTCTGAGGGTGTGAAACATAAAAAATCTAACATCATTTATCGCGTTACTGGCTTAAAGCCAAATTTTAGAAAAATCCTACTTGCATTATCAGACCTTAGGTAATTATAGAAACCTAGCGCTTGCGGACTTGCGGTCTTTAACAGGGCTAATGGATATAAAATTGGGTCATGACTGGCATCTGGTAAAAGTGCAACGATTTCCACCTTCTCAGAGAGTTTAGCATCAGTTTCATAAACGATACCAGCCTCACACTCTCCACGCTCAACAAATACTAATGCCGCCCGCACATCTTGCGTCCCTACTAGGCGACTTTTAATACTCTCCCACCAATTCAGCGTTATTAATGACTGTTTAGCATAGATGCCTACGGGAACAGATTCAGTTTCTCCAGTACACAACCTGCCCTTAAATGCTTGGGCAAGATTAAAACTCTTTTTCTGCATTTCAACTTGAAATGACTTTCCCTTAGGCGCAATGAGAACCAATCGATTGCCCAGTAAGTTGCGTCTAGATTCTAAATTAATGAGGTTTTTGTCTTGTAAATAATTCATCCAGTTGTTATCTGCTGAAATATAAATATCCACGGGCGCGCCATTTTCAATTTGCTTAGCCAAAGTAGACGACGATGCATAGGAAGTTTGTATTTGCACTGATTTATCTTGCTCGTATGCACCCACTATCTCTGACATTGCATTCGTCAAACTAGCTGCAGAAAATACTGTGATATTAGTATCGGCTGTGGCTAATGATGAAGCCGTGACTAACATTATTACCACTGTATAAACTACTTCCATTCTCATCATGCATTGCCCCATTGAGCTAAATTTACCATGGCTAAAGCAAGCAGATTTACTGAAGACTGGCTGATAAAAAAGGCTTGACATCCTCCCCGGCATGAATGCCGAGGATTCCTACCGAGCTACGCGTGTTCATGCGAAGTCTCCTCAGTGAGTTCTTGCTTCACAGAGTTGTCTTGTTGCACAATCTCTCCACAAGCTAATACGGCATGTCCTGCCGCTAATATGTTCATCGCTGCGTTAACGTCAGCATTCGCTTGATAACCGCAGGCTATACAAGCAAACTTCGCTTGTGACTGGCGGTTTTCTTTAGATACTGTACCGCAACAACTGCAACGCTGGCTAGTGTATTGCGGTGGAACCGCAAGCACATTACCTCCACGCCAGACTTGCTTGTATTCAATCTGACGCCTGAATTCAAACCAGCCTTGATCCAGAATCGATCTGTTTAAGCCTGATTTGGCTTTCACATGACGTCCTGGCTTATTTAGATTGCCTCTCGCACTCTTGCTCATATTCTTTACTTGCAAATCTTCAATCACAATCATCGCGTGGTTTTGGCTGATGATTGTGGTGGTCTTATGCAAGTAATCTTTCCGAATATTCGCAATCGTTTGATGTAACCTTCCGATCTTGCTTTTCTGTTTCTTCCAATTTTGACTGAATTTCACTTTGCGACTGAAAGCACGCTGGTAGCGTGCTAATTGTTTTTGCTTTTGTTTAAAGCTATTTACAGCAGCAAAAACATGACCATCACTTAATGTCGCAAACTGTGCAATTCCCATATCAACACCAATCGCACTTGTGGATGGATGTTTAGCATCAGATACTTCACGCTCAGTCTGAACAGAGATATACCAATGACCGCAAGAATGTGACACCGTCACATTCTTGACTTCACCTAAGACTTCACGACTATTGCGATAGTGTATCCAACCAAGTTTTGGCAGGAAGATGCGATTGTTCGCTTGATCTAACTTACAGCCTTGCGGGAATCTGAAACTGCTAGACAAACCTTTTTTCTTAAAGCGCGGAAAGTCCGCGCGCTTGGCAAAGAAATTCGTGTAAGAACGCTCCAAATCCTTTAGTGATTGTTGTAGCGTTTGAGAGGGAGATTCGCCAAGCCATGGATTACTCAATTTTAATGTTAATAGCTCAGCACACAAGTCTGCATAACTTAGCTTCTTATTGCCTGCTTCATAATTTGCCTTTTGCAAGGCCAGTGCCTGATTAAAGACAAAGCGACAAGCACCGGCAAAGCGTCGCATTTGGCGAGTTTGTGATAAATTGGCCTTCAATTGAAATTTATAGGCTTGACGACGTATCATAGCGTACATTATAATTGGTCTATGGATAAAAATCAAGCAATTAGAACAGGCAGGCATTGTGTTTTTGCATTGCATGCGCATTTAGTCTTTGTGACTAAGTATCGACGCCATGTATTGGACGCAGGTGCGATTCAGTTATTGCGTGAGCATTTCGCCAGAGTGTGTGAAAAAGCCGATGTGAAATTAGTTGAAATGAATGGGGAAGACGACCACGTGCATCTTCTAGTTGAATACTCACCAACGGTACAGTTGTCAACGTTAGTGAATAGCTTAAAAGGGGTGTCGAGTCGCATGCTTAAAAAAGAGCGTCCTGACATTACTCATCGTTATTGGAAGAACGTATTGTGGTCACCTTCTTACTTCGCGGCATCCTGCGGAGGCGCTCCGCTGTCAGTGATTAAACAATACGTTGAAAATCAGAGAACACCAACATCATGAGCACCTCCGGTGCTCGCGCTATCCATCTCCGGGCTGAACCCCGAAGCTTTCCGCGCAAATCTTGGTAAATCAATGCGAGATGACTCAATATTTTAAGTCATAAAAATCAAATTCAATCTCAATTTGCTCAGCTAACGCCTCTAATGTAGTGATGCTTTTATTTAATATTTGGCTCAACAATTCCTGACTCATTCTAGAAAAAAGCCAGTCAACATCAGCTTTGGATAAAGCCATTGCTTGTTCATCGTAATCAAGTGTAATCATTTTATTAGGAGCAAAATACAACCATTAATAAAACAAAAGCTAATAAAAGAATTTATCTATTTCAGACGCCGCCTTGTTCCAGTCTTCAATGTCATGACCAGCAATAAAACCTCTTTTTTCATATAATGAATAAGCACGACTGCTAATTAATTTGAAGCGCTCATGTTCTGGAATTTTGCCAAGACAATGATCAGCCTTATTGATCACTTCATCACTTATAAACTCTCCATCATGATGCATTGGTAAGGGGTCTGCTTCAATACCATCTAGTTTATTCGACTGCCTCATCTTATTGCTCCTTAAAATAATTAATGCTGCCTAACAATAAGCCGCAAGTAGTTGATTCCAAGATACTGACATTGGTTAAAAAAACAAGTTGCATTCAAAGTCAACACCGCGCTTATCAAATGCTTTCAATAGAAAACCAATAAGGAATAGAATCGGAATAACCTAAATGGGAATCTAACTAAAAATTAACCACTTAATATCAAGCTTATCCTAGACTTTCAAACCTTTTTTACATTGATATATGTCAAATAAATGCTAATGATATTATTGAATTTGTTCATAATCACTTAAGATTAGATAATGGTGGGATTCTTTCAATTGCACTTAATCTACACCCAAAAATTCATAGGAATAAAAGGGTCACTTGAAATGTTGCCATGGGGCCCTCACTGCTAATAATCATTGGCAAAGGGCAAGAAAATGATCGCTGCTAGCTTTCGTATTTTTCAAGATGATCAAGGTCGCCAACATGTGCAGCTTTTTGGGCAATGGTCATTAAGAGAGCCATTAAATGATTTCGCCATACTAAGAAAATCATTACAGCCATTTTTTGCGAATGCTTCGACAAAATGGGATTTGCATGAAGTCGAACAATTAGATGCTGCTGGAGCCTCTACTTTGCTCTCTGGATGGGGGAATAAAGTTAATGACAATATTTCTCTCAATCCTGAACATGCAAAACTTTTTAATATCCTGATTGGCTTAACAAGACCCCTAGATAAAAAAACTGAGCGTAACTTGCTCACACCTCTAAACACTATAGGTGAAGGGGTGCTTCATCTCGTCGAGCATTTAGTTGAATTTTTTCGGTTACTCATTTCACTTTTAATCGAAATGGCTTATTTATTTCGCCGCCCACAAGACTTTCCTTGGAGAGAATTTAGCGCTAATGTCTATAAAAGTGGTGTGAATGCACTGCCAGTGGCAGCATTGCTCGGCTTTATGATAGGTGTTGTCATGGGTTATTTAATGTCGAAGCAATTGCATCAATTTGGTGCCGATATTTACATTGTCAACATTTTGGGACTTAGCATTATTCGCGAACTAGGCCCTGTGCTCATGGCGATTTTAATTGCCGGTCGATCAGGGTCTGCGATGACCGCACAAATCGGGGTGATGCGTGTAACGGATGAAATTGATGCGCTGACCACAATGGGCATTTCTCGTACTTTACGTGTTGTATTACCCAAGGTGCTGGGGTTGACTTTTATCGCGCCGCTACTGGTGTTATGGACAACTGCATGGACACTGGCAGGAGGGGCTTTTGCAGCTCACACAGAATTAGGCATTAGCTACCGCCTCTTCTTTGAATATTTGCCGCAAGTTGTTCAGCCTATTAACCTTACTATTAGCTTGATTAAAGGCCTAATGTTTGGTTTTGTAGTAGCACTGGTTGCTTGTCACTTTGGCTTGCGAATTAAGCCAAACACAGAGAGCTTAAGTAGTAGCACCACAAGTTCGGTAGTAACCGCTATATCCGGTGTAATTCTAGTCAATGCTTGGTTCGCAATTTTGATGCGTGGTATCGGTGTATGAATCAGAGCGTCAATAAAAAAATGATCAAAAGGAATATTTTACAACAAGAAATCATCTGTGATGTACAAAATGTATGTACGGAATTTGGCGACAATATTGTTCATCACAATCTTAATCTGCAAGTAAAGTATGGCGACATACTTGCTCTTGTGGGTAGATCGGGGTGTGGTAAAACAACATTATTACGACATGTAATCGGGTTAACCAAACCTCAAAGTGGGCGCGTGGTCTTATTTGGACAAGATATGCGCGCAATGGAGCGATTAGCGCAACGGCGTTTAATGAATCGTTTTGGGGTTTTATTCCAACAGGGTGCTTTATTTTCTGCACTTTCTGTCTTCGACAATATTGCTTTCCCCTTACGTGAATTAAAACAATTTGACGAATCTATCATCTACCAATTAGTGATGCACAAACTCGCCCTGGTTGAATTGGAACCACGCAATGCAAACCTCCTGCCCGCTGAACTTTCAGGCGGCATGGTTAAACGCGTTGGACTAGCGCGAGCGCTTGCATTGGAGCCAGAATTGTTAGTGCTAGATGAGCCTACCTCTGGACTTGATCCCGACCGTAGCCATAATTTCATTAATCTTATTAAGCAGCTCAAAAAATCGTTAGGATTAACTGTACTTTTTGTCACCCATGATATGGACACCTTGGCATCGCTAGCCGAGCGAGTCGCGGTTCTAGAGGATAAACATATTATTGCAGATTGTACATTGCAGGAGTTAGCGGAAATCGATCATCCCTTTATTGTCAACTTCTTCCAAAGTATCCGCAGTCGACTTCAAGGATTATAATAAACTATGGAAAATCGAGCTTATGCAATTGCAGTGGGCATCTTTACTTTAGTCCTTGGATTAGGGATGGTCTTTGCCTATTGGTGGATTACTGACTCACAGCAGATTCGCAAGCAGTACACGATAAGCTCTCAAATACCCGTTACCGGTTTAAACCCAGAGGCTAACGTTAAATTTAGAGGCGTAGATGTTGGTAAAGTCACCAAAATATCTTTAGCCCCTTTATCACAAACCACGGTGCTCATTAACATTGCAGTTGCATCGCAGTTGAAGATCAGTAATGAGGCTTATGCCGAGCTTCGACAACAAGGGCTCACGGGGCTTGCCTATATTGATTTAAATGACGAAAGTAACAATTCTGCTGAGATTCCCGCTAATGGCACTATTCCACTTAGACCCACTCTTGTTGATAAGTTGATGGCGAAAGGCCCAGAGCTCACAGAGCAATTGGAAACAATACTCCGAAACACTGGTCAACTAACCGCATCTGCAAACAAAATAGTGGCAATGATTGATATTCAGAAATTAAATAATACCATTGATAATTTTGAAAAATCATCCAAGCAATCAATCCCAGCCATCAATTCTGCAACTAATATGTTTAACAACGCCAATAAAATTGTATCCGATAAAAATCAGGCTCAGCTCGAACAAACCTTAGAAGATATGCGGTTGACCTTTTCAGCTACAAAACCACTGATGGATGAACTGAGTTTAACCACTAAAAAAGTACACGACACTGCGAGTCAAATTGAAATTAGCACCCATCAGCTCTCTAGCACATTGGATACAGAAACCTTACCCCAGTTGCATACTTTGACTCAAAACATGAATCAAAGCGTCGTTCATTTCAACCGACTGGTTAATGATTTAGAAAATAATCCTCAAAGCATCCTTTTTGGAAAACCATTGCCACTGCCTGGACCTGGGGAAGAAGGCTTTACCACTTCACAATGAGAGTCACTATGCGACCTGTTATTTTATTGTTAATAAGTAGTCTTTTTTTAAGCACTCTGGTCGCTTGCGTAGGCCTCAATAAATCTAAACAAAATATTGCTGTTTACGATTTTGGCTTATCAGTCCCAGATGAAACTAAGCCGAAAATTACTTTAAAGCTATCATTAGAAGAACTCTCAGCAGCAGATACTCTTAATCAGCAAAACATTCGCTACCGACTCAATTATCAAAATCCTACACGCGTTTTTGTCTACAACGATAGTCGTTGGGCTACCACTCCCACAGAGCTGCTTTTGAACAAACTAAGTAAAATGGTTTCCCTTAGACAACCCTCAATGAACTGTGGGCTTCAATTAAAAATAGAGGCTTTTGATCATGTCTTTCAAACAAAAACTATCAGTGATGGTTTCATTCAGATGAGCGCAACAGTTGTTGAGAAGAAATCTAAAAAAATTATCTCAAGTCAGCTAATGACAGAAAGCGTTAGATCTTTATCTGCTAACGCTCAAGGAGGTACGGCCGCAATGCAACAAGCGAGTGAAAACGCACTAAAGAAAGCCATACAATGGGCGAATGAAATTGCTGACAATAACGAAACTTGTAAATAAGAAAATTTAGTGCAATCTGTTTTTCGTCTTCGCCCCAACCAGCTGACTTAACATTCAAATATAATCTATTGATGCTAGGTAGATTGTGCGTTAGATTTTTGGTGCTAAGAGACTAGTCAAGCCTATAGCAATACCTCTAAAACCTAATAAGATGCTTTCATCAATCGCTATGCTATGCAAGCATTCTTGTGCAGCTATTTTGCTAGCTTTGAAAAGCCCCATAAAACCAAAACTATAAAAATAACCAATCCAATAAACGTATAAATTCCTTGCCATCCAAGAAAGTACATATACTCTCCAATTTTATTTAGGGTGTAATTAATAAAAATAACGAACTTATAATTACACTTTTATAAAATGGTGGGGTTGATTTAAATCAAGAAATACCAATTTGTAACTATTTGATAAATGATGAGCAGACAAAAAAAGAGGGGCCTCAGCCCCTCTTGTTTTCACTTTGTCGTCATAAGAAACTAAAGAAGTACTTTTTCAATACCACCTTTGTTCACACGCTCTACATATTCTTGCATCCAATTGTCACCTAGAATATGCTTAGCCATCTCAACTACAATGTAATCAGCTTCTATTCCAGTATCTTCGCCGTACCTAGACAATCCTTGCAAACAGCTTGGGCATGAGGTGAGAATTTTAACTTTCTCCTCAGGTGCTCCGACGGTTAAGCCCATTCTATCCAACCCTTTTTCCAGCTCTTCCTGCTTACGCATTTTGACCTGAGTTGCAATATCTGGTCGATCTACCGCAAAGGTACCACTTTCACCGCAGCAACGATCATTCAACTGGACGTCAGTTCCCATCAGTTTATTGGTGACTTCCAAAGGCTTATAGGTTTTCATCGGACTATGGCATGGATCGTGGTACATATAGCGCGTTCCAGATACGCCTTGCAGGCGCATATCTTTTTCCATCAAATATTCATGGATATCAAGCAAACGACAACCAGGGAATATTTTTTCAAATTGATATTTCTGTAATTGATCCATACAAGTGCCGCAAGACACAATCACCGTTTTAATATCTAGATAATTCAGCGTATTGGCAACGCGATGGAAAAGAACGCGATTATCGGCCGTAATTTGCTGACCTTTATCATGATTGCCACTGGCCGTCTGTGGATAGCCACAACACAGGTACCCAGGCGGGAGTACGGTAATTGCGCCTACTTCATAAAGCATGGCTTGTGTCGCTAAGCCCACATTCGAGAATAAACGCTCAGATCCACAACCAGGAAAGTAAAATACAGCCTCTGAATCCTCGGTCACTTTTAGAGGATTACGAATCACTGGGATCATACTGTCATCTTCTACGCCTAACAGTGCGCGGGAAGTCTTAGTCGGCATTGCTTTTGGCATAGGTCGATTAATAAAGTGCACGACTTGCGCTTTAATTTCCGGTTTACCTACGGTAGCTGGAGGTCTAATTTTATCTTTTAGTAAGCCAAACCTCTTGGCCAAACCATGGGCAAAACTTTGTGCTCGGTAACCTATAGTCACCATCATTAACTGTAGAAATTTGATCGTCGCAGGATCCTTAGCATTCAAGAATGCCATGCCTGCCGCTGTTACTGGGTTAAACCTCTTTTTACCTTGCTCACGTAAGAAATTACGCATCGAGATAGAGACATCTCCAAAGTCGATATCCACTGGACAAGGATTTAAACATTTATGACAGACCGTACAATGGTCAGCGACATCATTAAACTCATCAAAATGCTTAAGTGATATCCCTCGTCGCGTTTGCTCTTCATACAAAAATGCTTCAATTAGTAGTGAGGTCGCTAGGATTTTATTGCGCGGGGAGTACAAGAGATTGGCACGTGGCACATGGGTAGTGCATACAGGCTTACATTTACCACAACGCAAACAGTCACTGATAGAGTCGGCAATCTCGCCTATTGCAGACTGCTCCATAATGATTGACTCCTGTTCCAACAAGCCAAAGCTTGGTGTGTAGGCATTTTCAAGTCCGGAACCGGCCAACAACTTACCTTTATTAAAGTGCCCATTTGGGTCTACTTTATTTTTGTAAGAAGTAAAATTATCAATCACAGATTGATCTAAAAACTCCATTTTTGTAATACCGATACCATGCTCGCCTGAAATGACACCATCGAGCCCAGTAGCTAAGGCCATCACGCGGGCAACAGCAGTGTGAGCCGCTTGCATCATTTCGTAATCATCAGAATTCACAGGGATATTGGTATGTACATTGCCATCACCCGCATGCATATGCAGTGCAATAAATACACGACTTTTCAGTACTTTTTTATGGATTTCGTCACATCCATCAAGTATTTTTTGATACTCGCGTCCAGCGAAAATGTCCGCCATAGGTCTTTTGAGTTCTCGCTTCCAAGAGATGCGCAAATCATAAGATTGAACTGCTCGGAATAAATTTTCATATTGCTCAAGTGAGTTGCCGGGATCACCAAGTACAGAAACAGGCGCATCCAAACTATTCAGAATTAAACTCCACCGCTGACGCAGCTCACTGATCAACTGCACGGCCATGATCTGCTTACCATGCAGCATTTCAGCATCAGAATTACCGTCTTCATCTGCCTGCAAAGGCATCTCGCCGTGCATAAAGGCTTCAAGCGCATCTAGTAACTTGAGTTTATTATGTATAGATAGCTCAATATTAATACGTTCGATACCGTCTGAATAATCACCTAAACGTGGTAAAGGTATGACCACATCTTCATTGATTTTAAAGGCATTGGTGTGCTTGGCAATTGCAGCAGTGCGCGCGCGATCTAACCAAAACTTTTTACGGGCTTCCGCAGAAACTGCTACAAAGCCTTCACCATCTCTAGCATTACATAAACGCACAATGTGGGACGCGGCCTCACCTACTGCATTTTCATCATCAGAGGCAATATCCGCGAGCAATACCATCTTAGGGCGCTGCTGACGCGCTGCCTTAGTGGCGTAACCTACCGCTTTAATATACCGCTCATCCATATGCTCTAGACCTGCCATTAGGACGATGGGGTCTTTTTTAGCGGTAGCGTCTAAGTAATCTTTAATTTCAACAATCGCTGGGACTGCATGAGAGACATTGCCAAAGAACTCCAAAGCAATGGTGCGTACATGCTTAGGCATTCGATGCAAAATGAAGGTGGCTGAGGTAATTAAACCATCGCAACCTTCTTTTTGTATGCCAGGTAAGCCTGATAAAAACTTATCAGTCACGTCTTTACCCAACCCCACTTTACGGAAGCTAGGTCCAGGAATTTCTAAAATGGTAGAGTCAGCCAGCAGGGTTTTCATGTCTTCTGCATAACGACTGATTTTGAATCGCGCTAACGGGATGTCATGAATTTTACCTAGGTTATGGTCTAAGCGTTCAACCTCCAACCACTCCGCATCTGGCGTTACCATTCGCCATGAGGCAAGATTATCTAAAGCAGTACCCCAAAGTACGGCTTTTTTACCACCAGCATTCATAGCAACATTACCGCCAATACAAGAAGCGTCTGCTGATGTTGGATCACAGGCAAACTCCAAACCAGCATCCGTCGCCGCTTCCATCGCGCGCCTAGTCACAACGCCAGCACCACATTCTATGGTCGCTACTTGACGAGAAACGCCCGCCAAAGTGCGCATTTGTACGCCTGTATGTTGATCTAGCTTTTCAGTATTGATTACAACAGACATTGCGGTTAGCGGAATCGCTCCCCCTGTATATCCAGTCCCACCCCCTCGAGGGATGATTGTGAGTCCCAGCTCGATACATGCACGCACCAAGGCTGCGATTTCTTTTTCCGAATCGGGATTCAAGACTACAAATGGGTATTCAACACGCCAGTCAGTAGCATCGGTCACGTGAGATACACGCGCCAACCCATCAAACTGCACATTGTCTTTACGTGTGATTTTAGTGAGTTTAGCTAGCGCTTTTTTACGCAAGCTCGCCGTTTGCTTAAAACCTAATTCAAACTTTGTCACGGCTTGACGTGCTGCAACCACAAGCTTCAACACTTTATCATTGCCCGAACTACGCTCGTCAATTGCATCAATCCGATGATGCAGAGCATCCACTAGTGCTTTACGGCGTTTGGGATTTTCAAGCAAATCATCCTGCAAGTATGGGTTACGTGTTACCACCCACAAATCACCCAACACTTCAAACAACATGCGCGCCGAGCGACCAGTTTTACGTTCGCCCCGCAACTCGTTTAAAATGGACCATATCTCTTCACCTAAAAACCGAATTACAATTTCACGGTCTGAGAAGGAAGTGTAGTTGTAGGGGATTTCGCGCAACCGTTGTGACGGCTTAGCTTCTGAGTGCAGAAAATTACTTGATAAGGGTGCGTTCATTTAGATTTTGATAAATAGCTTTGCTATTAAAGGTACGATTGTAACATGGTGCCGATAAGCAAAAAAGCGTAACCGCGATATGGTTATTGCCAAGGACACAGCCCTATTGAAAAGAAAAATAAAGTCAAAAACAACAAGCAATGTCAAAAAATTGATCCTGATCATGAGAAGACGATACACTAACCATATGACTCATTTATTAAAGAAATCGTTCCTGCCTCTAATCGCTCTAGTTCTACTGGTATTTCTAGGTCTGCAAATCAACCATCAATCAAGCGCGCCTAATGTAGTCTTTACAACCATTGATGGCGTCAAAATTCCCATGGCGAGCCTTAAGGGAAAAGTAGTTCTAGTCAACTTCTGGGCCACTGATTGCGCAAGTTGCATTAAAGAAATGCCTCAACTGACGAGTACTTACAATCAATTTAATCAAAAAGGCTTTGCAGTGATTGCAGTGGCGATGCCCTATGACCCACCAGAGCAGGTGCTTAATTACGTCAAACAAAAAAAACCTCCATTCCCAGTCATGCATGATGGGCTATCTGAAATGAGCCAAAAATTTGGTGACGTGAACGTAACACCAACGACATTGATCTATAATAAACAAGGGTTCCTGGTGCAACGGACATTAGGTATACTCGACTTTAACGCCTTGGAACAGCTTCTGGAAAAAGAGCTTAATACTAAAAAAGGGACGGCTAATGCTTTGGGTTAAAGCTTTTCACATCATTTTTGTCACCAGCTGGTTTGCAGGTCTATTTTATCTACCTCGCCTGTTTGTTAACCATGCCATGGTCACCGATAGCGCAACCTTAGAACGTCTGCAAATGATGGAGGCCAAACTGTATCGCTTCATGTTGCCATTGGCTATTTTGGCGATTGGCTTTGGATTGTTGCTATGGCTGGGTTACGGGATTACTGGCCACTGGTTACATGCAAAATTAACATTAGTACTTGTGCTGTTGGCTTATCATCTTTATTGCGGCAAGCTAATGCGTGACTTTAGTGCTGGCAACAATCAACATGGTCATGTTTGGTATCGATGGTTTAATGAACTCCCTGTTATTGTATTGTGTTGCATCGTCATATTAGTAGAAGTTAAGCCGTTCTAAAGCTCACTTTTATCGAAACCTCTGGAGTCAATTTTAAATATTAATGAACATTCTAAATTCACCCTGGCTCATTAACATGCTCATCAAAGCAAGCTCAACACCGCAAGGGCGAATGTTGAGCTTGTTTGACATTTTGGATGACTGGCTCAATGCCCCTCAGATTAATGCCAAAATCGCCCAGCAAGACCTTCTTACAAAGACCGAAGGTGGACCCCTGCTAGTCGCCTATCTCACTGAGCAAGGAAGAGCCTGCGGCGCTTCTCATCCAATCATGCTTGCCGAGCATCTAGTCCTTATCGCTCGAAGTGCTGCGCAACAGACCATCAACCAGCCTAATAGTGGTAGCTTGGGCCATGCAAAAAAAGCAGCACATGCACTCATTTTAGCGCAGACTCCAGCCACTAAATCGATAGTTAACATGCTGAATACTCCAAAAGTATATGGGATTGCCGCTAGTCTCGCTATTGTGATCAGCGTGGTTAGTATAGTTCTGCCAGCGATGCACCATAGTCAGACTACTCATATCAATATCGTACAAATTAGCCCACCTAGGTTGACGACAAATATCCTTAGATCATCGACAGGCATCACCTCGGATGATGCGGCTAAGATCTATGCTAAATATGAACAAATGCGCAATGGCACTTGCCAGTTTCCAGAAGCATTGCAAATTCCAGAAAAAGACAAAGCCATTTATCTAGAAGATGTGGTGGGTGGTAAGTTACCTAGTGATGTTGGAGACCTTGCGATTGCCAAATTCTACTTAGAAAAAGTACACTGCAATTACACCCCCATGCTCATGGATCATTCAAAGTAGTTATCTTTTAGCAAATAAAACTAAAAAATATTACACAAGGCTATACAGATTAGTATAATCAATCTATGTCACCGCTACGCGAAAAAATATTGAGTACAGCAAGCCACCTATTTCAGACGCAAGGGATTAACTCCACCGGCGTTGATACCATCGTTGCTGCTGCAGGTACAACAAAAATGACTCTTTATAAGTACTTTCGTAGCAAAGAGAATTTGATTCTTGAAGTGCTTGAGCAAGGTCACCAAGACTTTCAGACATGGTTAAGTGACAAGCTCATTAGTAAACATCCTAGTGAAAAATTACAGCAACTATTCGACTTTATAGAAGAGTGGGTTACCTCCCCTAACTTTCAGGGAATGGGGTTTATCAAAGCCTCAGCCGAGTTCCCAAGCGAGACCAGCGCCGTGCATCAATTATCATCTGAGCAATCTCGCCAATTTAAGCAATATATCAGTAGCCTAGCCAGTAAGGCTGATATTGAAGATGCGGATGGATTAGCGTTGCAACTTTCTTTACTATTTGAAGGTGCGGTGCAGGCGGAGCAGATGATTCGAGGTTCCGGTGCGATGACTTACGCAAAGAAAGCTGCCAAGATTCTCATTAATGGTGCTTCTAGGCATTAGTTAAAATACCTAAATTTTAGGCTTGCCTGCATCAGGCCTTAGCTAGGATAATAGGTATTTAGACATCAATCCTCATCCCATGCAAACTCTTATCTGCGGTTCTCTAGCCTTCGACACCATCATGGTGTTTCAAGACCAATTCAAAAACCATATTTTGCCTGATAAAATTCATGCACTGAGCGTTGCTTTCTATGTGCCAGAAATGCGCCGTGAATTTGGTGGCACCGCAGGCAATATCGCTTACAACTTGCAGTTACTGGAAGGCGAACCTCTAATTATGGCCACCGTAGGCGAAGATTTTGCCACCTACAAACAATGGCTAGAGCAGAATAAACTTAACGTCAGTCACATTAAAACCATTCCGAATAGCTTTACTGCGCAGGCTTTTATTACTACTGATATCGACGACAATCAAATCACAGCATTCCACCCTGGAGCCATGATAGAGTCGCATGAAAACAGCGTAACCGATGCTAGCAATGTTTCACTTGCCATCATTGCGCCTGATGGACGTGATGGCATGTTTTTGCATGCCCGTGAGTGCTTTGAAGCAAAAATTCCTTTCCTATTTGACCCAGGGCAAGGGTTGCCAATGTTTAATGGAGAAGAACTTCTGCAGTTTATTGATATGGCAGACTTCCTAGCGGTCAATGACTATGAGTCGCAAATTATTCAAGATAAAACCGGATTGTCACTGGCTCAATTAGCGCTGAGAGTAAGAGCATTAATTGTGACGCTCGGTGGTTCAGGTTCAAATATTTATGCTGATGGTCAGCGTTTTGATATCCCATGTATCAAGGCAGAAAAAATTGTCGATCCAACGGGCTGTGGTGATGCTTATCGTGCAGGCCTGGTCTATGGCATTGCTCAAGGATGGGATTGGCTAACCTGTGGAAGATTGGCCTCAACAATGGGGGCCATTAAAATTGCTAGTCGTGGCGGCCAAAATCACAAACCAAGTCGTGCGGATATCGAAATGATCTACACCCAAGCGCTAGTCAATGAAACTGCGCTTACCGAAGCCTCATTAAGCAGCCTTGAGTAAAATACAACGGCTAGATAATTCTCTCTCCCTAGCCGCCTCTTGTCTGTAGGATTCACTCTGCCACAAAAAATGTACTATTGAATTTCATTATTGCGATCTACCAAGATGATTCTTTGTCAATAAATCGTCACATTTAGGTCACATTATTTTAATACCAACTCATTAGACTCTCCCTATCTAAAAGGAGAGAGATCATGGCTAGAAATAATATTTTGCTAGATTATTCATCGGAAGCTATCCAAACTAATACAGAGTTACAAGAAGTTAAGAATAGAAGGCTCCATATTAGCCTTGCGCGTACCCAAGCCGAAATTGAAGAAGCTCAACGCTTACGCTACAAAGTGTTCGCTGAAGAAATGGGTGCTCAACTGTCTGGTACTGGTGGTTTGGATATTGATGGTTTTGATCAGTTTTGCGATCATCTCATTGTGCGCGATAGCGGCACACACCAAGTGATTGGAACCTATAGAATATTAAGTCCAGCTAAAGCAAATGCTGCAGGTGGTTATTACTCAGCCGGAGAGTTCGACTTAAGCAGACTCGCTAATTTATTTAACAGAACAGTCGAAGTCGGCCGCGCATGCGTCCACCAAAATTATCGTAATGGCGGCACCATCACCATGTTGTGGGCTGGCCTTGCAAAGTACATGCAAATTAATAATTATGAATATATGATCGGTTGTGGCAGTGTTAGCATGACCGACGGCGGCCATGCTGCTGCAAGTTTATTTCACAAATTAAAAGATGATTACTTATCGCCTTTAGAATACCGAGTATTCGCACGCAACCCACTCCCTATTGAGTCATTACGCACCGACATGCAAGTATCTTGCCCGCCGTTAATTAAGGGTTATTTACGCCTTGGTGCCTATATTTGTGGTGAACCAGCGTGGGATCCCTATTTCAACACAGCCGATATGCTGGTAATGTTACCCTTATCTAGAATCAACCCAAGATATGCTGCACACTTTCTAAAATAGTCATTTTAGATACGGTAGCAACAATCGAAAAGACATTGCAACCACACATCAAGCATACGCCACACAGCGGCATTGAAGAAACACATCGAGTGACGCGCTACTTTAGGGCAAGTCGCGTCGCTACTCACATTCTGGTGGGGGTACTAGTCGCGTTTGTACTAATGCCAGTAGTCAGTAAATCAGCGAAGTTGCGTATTACCAAGTGGTGGTCTGGGCGACTGCTTGTCGCATTTAATCTACGTGTCATTTGTCACGGCCACACACCACTCAACTATGAACAGCTTTCCAAAACTATTTTCGTAGCAAATCATATTTCTTGGACAGATATTCAAGCACTTAATAGCATCATCAGCTTAAGATTTATTGCAAAATCGGATATTGAAAACTGGCCGGTCCTCAAGTTTTTAATTAAAGGGGCCAACACGATTTTTATTGATCGTAGCAAACGACAAGATGCTGCTCGAACCCTTAATGTGGCGGTATTAAGTCTAAAGTCAGGCGACAACCTCTGCTTTTTCCCCGAGGGCACCACCACAGACGGTACTGAAATAAAGCCTTTTAAGAGTAGCCTAATGCAAGCCGCGATTGATGCGAATGCCACCATTCGGCCTGTTGCCATTAGATATCCAAACCTAGATGGAAGTATTAATACGGGTGTTGCCTACGCGGGTGAAACCACCATGCTTGAATCTATACAGTCCATACTACTGCAAAAATCCCCAGTGGTAGAGCTACACTTTTTAGAGCCTATTAAGGTAATGGACGTGACGAAAAAAGACAGACGCGAATTAACGTTATTCATTCAACAGCAGATTCAACAAACATTAGATTTATCAGCTTCCTAGCTTTGGCTTTGAGCGCTGATTTAAAGGCTAGGGTTTAAAGATTTATCGAGTGGATTTGAAGGCACTTGAATAATCTTCTTGCTTTGAATTTCCATCGCTGTCAGTTGACCACCCCACAAACATCCAGTATCAAGCGAATAAACATTGCCGCTATGCCGCAACCCTAACGCCGACCAATGCCCAAAGATGACGTCGACCTCCTTAGTGGCACGTGTAGGCACTTCAAACCAAGGCATAAAACCATTAGGCACATCTTGCAACTCACCCTTGAATGTAAATTCCATCTCACCATCCGCCCTACACACCCTTAAGCGCGTCATGGCATTAGTGAGGACGCGCAATCTGTCTGCTCCGGTTAATGACTCACTCCAACGACTAGGCTCATTGCCATACATGCTAGTTAGGAAGTCTAAATAATGGCTTCCTTGTAGGGCCTTTTCAACCTCACTTGCGTAGGTCATTGCTTGCGGCACCGTCCATTGAGGCAATAAGCCAGCATGAACCATCAGGTAATTATCCTGATAATAGATTAGATGCTGATGACGCAACCAGTCAAGCAAAATATCACAATCATCAGCGGCAAACAGAGCATCAAAGGTATCACCTCTATGAGCGCGCACTATGCCATTCGCAACGACTAGTGCATGTAAATCGTGATTACCTAAGACAACTTTCAGGTTGTCTTGATGCTGATAACACCAACGCAATACCTCAAGCGATCCGCTACCTCGATTGATTAAATCTCCCACTAACCAGAGCTGATCTTGCTTGGGATCAAAGTTAATACGAGTCAGTAATGCCTGAAAAGCATGGTAGCAACCCTGAATATCACCAATCGCATATGTGGTCATCAACAACCTTTAATAACAAAAAAGCCACTCAACAACGTAAGTGGCTTTCTTAATTTAATTTTCTAATTGACCGAAAACTGACTATTTGAAAGAAGCTCCACCGGCATTGGCCATGTAAGCAACTGCGTTCGAAATTTCAGCATCAGATAAAGCTGGATTGCCACCCCTCGCTGGCATACTGCGAATGCCGTTCATCGCATGACTGACCAAAGTAGCTTGTCCTTGGGCAATACGTGGTTTCCAAGCATCTTTATCACCAATTTTAGGGGCATTCATCAGACCTGCAGCATGACACATAGAGCACACAGCCTTCACAACTTCTTCACCCGTTTTATCGACATGCGGTCCTGCATCTGCAGCAGCAAGTACAACAGTAGCCACCGGCTTAATATTATCAACCACTGCTGATGAAGTGTCTGCTGCGGCTAAGGCTGCTACTGGTGCAGCGGCTGGACTAGCAGTTTTAGCTATTAAAGCAATGACTAGAGTAAGCGCTAATATGGCACCAGGAATAACTAACAATAACTGTCCAATTGGATTAGCTTTATATTCAGTATTTTTATCGCTCATTACAGTGTTTCCCTATCATTAATTTTAGTTTTCAATATTATACCTGTTAGCAGCCGAAGGTAAAAGGGCATGACTTGCCTAGCTTTGCTATAATGGCGGCAGTCACATGCGCCCGTAGCTCAGCTGGATAGAGTGTTGGTTTCCGAAGCCAAAGGTCGCGCGTTCGAATCGCGCCGGGCGCACCATAAGCTACTCGCTTTCAGCGATAGCACTTACTAACATTTATTTCCCGTGCCTTGTTTGTGCCCATTTCGTGCCCAAACCGTGCCACATAAATTCTAGAATAAGCTCAATTGACTCTAAACTGACTGTTAGTGTCTGCGCCTAAAGTAATTATCTAATAAGCTTTTTCTAAACTCCAGATTTTTCGTCAGGAATAAATTCTAGAATATCCTCAACTCTACAACCAAAATAGACACATAGCTTATTAAGTGTTTCTAAATCAACTCTTGTTGCAGTTTCATCATATAGCAGAGTAATAGTATTACGATGCAAACCTAAATCCCTCGCAATATCAGCAACCTTCAGTTTTTTCTCTCCCATCAAACGGGATAAATGGCACTTAATCAAGATAACCTCTCAATAAATTCATTTTAAATGAAATAAATGTTTACAAGATGACATTAATGCATCTATAATGTCATTTAGGATGTAATTTAAACATTTGTTATGTATAAATTTCATTTTACATTAATTTTTACAAAAGGATCTTAATTATGTTGCAACCCCAAACTTTACTCACCACGGAAGAACTTTCTGGTCGTATTAAATATGACTCTAGAACTATTCGAAATGAATTGATAGACAGCGTTCTATTAGAAGGCATTCATTACTTTCGTCCCTTTGGCCGAAGAAAGATTTTATATATATGGGAGAGAATTGAACAAGACATGACAAAGATTTCCACACATAACAACGCAATACCAATGGCAAATGGAGGGCTATGTCATGGGTAGTATTCGATTGAGAACAGACAATGGGAACCTCTTCTTTGATTTTCATTATTTAGGAAAAAGATGTCGGGAGCAGACTGCATTAAAGGATACAAAAGCCAATAGAAAGCTTACAGAAGCAGCATTGGCCAAAATTGAAATTGACATTGCATCAGGCCAATTTGATTACAGTAAATATTTTCCTAATAGCAAAAATCTACATCTAGCTATTCAGAATCTATTCCATGCAGTTCCAGCAATGAACACCAACTCTGAATTTAGGGGAATTGTTAATGAAACAACACAAACCCCATTATTGGAAGTGTTTGCAAACACCTGGTTCGATGAGATGAAAATCTCATGGCGCCGGACTTATATCAAAACGATTCGAATCACTTTAGATAAGTATCTGATAGTGCAATTTGGAGACAGAATGGTCCACAGCATTCTACGTGAAGATTTACTTGCATATCGCTCATCGCTCGGGAAAGCCTTAGGACGAAATGGACAAACACTCTCTTCAAGACGCATCAACGCCATCATGTTAGCAATCAGGCAAATATTGAATGAAGCCGCGGACCGTTTTCACTTTAACACACCGACCCAAAGGATTAAACCATTGAAGGTGCGCAAAGTTGATATAGCGCCATTCACACTTGATGAAGTTCAACTCATTATTAATCGCGTTAGAGTAGATTATCGTCAATATTTAATTGTGCGCTTTTTTACTGGCATGCGAACTGGTGAAGTCGATGGGCTTAAATGGAAATATATTGATTTTGAGCGCCGCCAGATATTAGTCCGTGAAACTTTCACGGCCGGAGAGATGGAAGACGATACAAAAACAGAGCAATCAAAACGTGAAATTCATATCGCCGAAGTTGTTTACCAAGCGCTAAAGATTCAGTTTGAGGCTACAGCAAGTTTATCTGAATTTGTATTTTGCAACAGTGAGGGAAATCCACTTAACCTCAACAACTTCACAAATCGAGTGTGGGCGCCTTTGCTACGTCATTTAAAGATCGCCTACCGTAAACCTTACATGATGCGACATACAGCAGCGACATTATGGCTTGCCGCTGGTGAAAATCCAGAATGGATAGCAAGACAACTCGGTCACTCTAGTACTGAAATGCTATTCAGGGTCTATTCCCGCTATGTGCCCAATATGACGCGGCAGGACGGTTCTGCTTTTGAAAGAATGCTAGCAAGCAAACTGCAATCTCCCCAGGCAACGATAGCACCAAGCACTTTGCCGCAAGAGCATACAAACACAACTTTATAAGGATTAATGCAATGAATTTAATTAATGTTACAAGTAACAAACTTTCATCAATCACATCTCAAATGACACGCGCATTACCATCGTGCTTCAGAGTGACGGCAATAAAAGCGTCTATAAGCCCAAAGGGCAATCAAGTCATGGTTGCTCAACTGAGTCACTTCCAAGCCGACATTAAAGTTATGTGGCAAACAAAACCACAAGAAAATAGAGTGTCAGAGGGCGATATTGTTGAAATCATATTTGAAACAGATATTAGATCCTATGATGGGATGCTGATTGTTGATGGCTTATCTTTACTATCAAGCCCGAGCCATACAATAAATTTATTCCATACAGTGCCTCGTTCATGGGTTAAACAACATCAACTGATTATCAATGCTGCACAATTATTCGAGCGCCTTCCAGAGTACTTCAAAGCCCTGTTGTTTGGGGCCTTGTGGAATTCAGATCGATTTAAGCGTTTTCTGACTGGGCCATCCAGCATGAAAGGTCATCATCACTATTTGAATGGGAACTTAATTCACACACTTGATGTGATTGAACGTGCAATTGCAATTTCGGCACAATCACCAAAAGCCAATTTGGGAATTGTGATGATGGGGGCATGGATGCACGACATAGGCAAAGCTGATGAGTATGTCTTTGATCAAGAAAAGAGTTGTTTTGGAATGTCAGAACGAGGTGTACTGGTCGGCCATAAGATTAGTGCAATTGAGTGGTTATGTTCGGCTAAAGCTAAATATGATATCCAAGTACCAGATCAAATTTGGATGTCATTGCTGCACACACTAACAGCAGTAAAAGGTGCACCAGACTGGATGGGATTGAGGGAACCGATGACACCAGAGTCATTAATTATTTCAACTGCTGATCGCTTAAGTGGTCAACATGACCTTCTCGAGCAAACTGCCACTGAACTTGATGGATTTGGCAAATACCATCGCCATCTAAAAGGACGTCCTTATGTGCTGGCATCGTTGTAGCCATCTTCACCATGCGGAATAAATCTGCAATGCATCCATGTAATCAGCAAATGTCCGATTTGTTGATTTACATACTTACGCATAAATAAAGATTAAATGTATTAAAGCAGACGTTGTATTTCGGCGCTTCCGACCCACAGCGGACGTTCGCAGCCCATAACAATTTAAGTTAATTTTCTCAAATACACATCTATCTAATATCAACCTTAAATTTAACGCACTTAAATATCGCATAGATTTTATTGCGTTATTAATTAATGCACCTCATTTGAGCATTAATTAGTTAAATCCAACTTGCAAATTTCAACCAACTGATTTTTATGAATAATATCTTAGGCATGAGTTTTGCTTAATGTTTTATATATAAAAAAAGATTACGCCCATGAAAAACTCACCGTTATCATTCTTTGATGAAATGCAACTCAATTTGGCAGATACAGATGCAGCCAGTGTTCGTGCAATTTACTCAGATTACAATCTTTGGCTAAAAAGTGTTCCTCATCATCAGTTAAATAGCAAGCGCCAGGAGGCGGAGTTGCTGTTTCGCCGCGTGGGGATTACGTTTAACGTTTATGGTGATGATGATGGTGCAGAGCGTTTGATTCCATTTGATGTTGTGCCACGTATATTGGCCGCGGAAGAATGGTCTCGTTTGTCAGCAGGTGCAATTCAACGAGTGCGGGCATTAAACATGTTTTTGCATGATATTTATCACACACAAGAAATCATTAATGCAGGCATAGTTCCAGCCAGTATTTTAGCCAATTCGCAATATCGGCCTGAGATGTTTGGTGTGGGTGTGCCCAATCAAATTTATGCGCATATTGCAGGTATTGATTTAGTCCGTACCAGCGAATCACAATTTTATGTGTTAGAAGATAATTTACGTACACCTTCTGGTGTGTCTTATATGTTAGAAGACAGGAAAATGATGATGCGTCTTTTTCCTGAACTATTCAGGCGTTACTCCATAGCGCCAGTCGATCATTATCCACAGGTATTATTGAAGAATTTACGTGCCGTAGCACAAGATGGTGTACATGAGCCTATAGTGGTTGTGTTAACACCAGGGGCATATAACAGTGCATATTTTGAACATGCATTTTTAGCACAACAAATGGGTGTGGAGCTAGGAGGGTGTAAGAAATTTTGTGTAAATAGTCATTTTGCAGGAAACTGCTATTTTCAGAAATGGATTAAAAATGACCTTACCAAAAGCTTTACCCAATGATTTAATTGATAGCCTGCTATCGAACTACAAGAAGCCAGAAGACCTGATCGGTGAGCACGGTCTTCTCAAGCAACTCACCAAAGCCCTCGTTGAAAGAGCGTTACAAGCTGAAATGGCTGAGCATCTTGGCCATGATAAGCATGAAAGCGTGACCAATAGTAGCGGCAACGCCCGTAACGGTAAAAGTCTCAAGACGCTCAAGGGCGAGTTTGGGGAACTACCGATCGAAATCCCACGTGACCGTGAAGGTAGCTTTGAGCCACAACTGATTCCCAAGCATCAAACCCGCTGGGCGGGCTTTGATGACAAGATCATCTCGCTATATTCACGCGGCATGACCGTACGAGAGATTCAATCGCACTTAACTGAGATGTATGGTGCTGAGGTATCCCCAACACTTATTTCATCGGTCACCGATGCGGTGGTTGAGGACGTGAAGCAATGGCAGTCAAGGCCTCTGGATCCAGTTTACCCTGTGGTGTATCTAGACTGCATCCACGTCAAAGTGCGTGATGCTGGGGCTGTTAGAGCCAAAGCCATTTACCTTGCGATTGGTATCAATATGCAAGGTGAGAAAGAAGTGCTTGGCTTGTGGATTGCACAAACTGAAGGCGCTAAGTTCTGGCTCAGCGTGGTCACTGAACTTAAGAACCGTGGCGTTCAAGATATCTTCATCGCCTGTGTCGATGGTTTAAAAGGATTTCCAGAAGCCATTGAAGCCGTTTACCCAAAAGCGGCTGTGCAGCTTTGTATCGTACACATGGTTCGAAACAGCTTAAATTACGTGGGTTGGAACAAGCGCAAGCTTGTGGCCGCTGATTTAAAACGCGTTTACACAGCATCCACGGTTGATGAAGCCGAACAATATCTGACTGAGTTTGAAGCCGAGTGGGATAAATCTTACCCGCCGATTGCACAATCCTGGCGTAACAACTGGGCACGGATCACACCGTTCTTTGACTATCCGCCAGAAATACGCAAAATCATCTACACCACCAATGCGATTGAGTCGGTGAATATGAGTTTACGTAAAGTAACGAAGAGTCGCGGCTCATTTCCAAACGATGAGTCTGTCATGAAATTGTTCTATTTGGCGCTGAATAACATTAGCAAAAAATGGACGATGCCACTGCGTGATTGGAAACCTGCGTTAAATAGGTTTACTATTCAGTTTGAGGAGAGGATGCCTCAGCAGTGATTAACCGCTATTTACACAAAATTCGGGACACCCTCCACGCTCACATTTATTTAGAGGTGTTTGTTTTGGCACCATGTTGCGTGATGATGCCTTTAGCTTCGTGCGCTTAGGGACGTTTATTGAACGAGCTGACAATACGGCGCGACTATTAGATGTGAAATACCACTTACTATTGCCAGAACAAGAAGAAATAGGTGGCGCAGTAGATTATTACGAATGGAGCGCAGTGCTTCGCTCAGTCTCAGCTTTTCAGGCTTATCAGAAAATTTATAGTGATTCCATTGAGCCTTGGCGGGTAGCAGAATTACTCGTATTAAGAAGGGATATGCCGCGCTCACTACATGCATGCTTTGACGAAATAACGTTAATTTTAGAGCACCTGTCAGGGGCTCGCCAGACTGAATGCAAGCGTTTAGCTGGGGAATTACACGCGAAATTACGCTTCGGAAAAATGCGAAGTATTTTTCAGCAGGGTCTGCATGAGTTCTTGGAAGAGTTTGTGAAGGCTAATAACAAGCTTGGTGCAGAAGTGCATAAAACATTTTTCAGTATTGCGACTAGTTAATATGTTACTAAGTATCGAGCATCACACACGCTATGTTTATAGTGAGTCGGTCAATTATACAATTCAGCAACTGCGCTTAACGCCTAAAAATGGGTTTGGTCAGCATGTTAAGCGATGGGAAATTAAAGTTGTTGGTGCACTGCACCCGACAGAAGATGCGTACGGAAACAGCACCCACACTCTGGTTATTGACACTCCGCATAAAGAAATTTCAATCGTGGCAATAGGTGAAATCGAAACAGGTTTAGAGGCAATACCGCAACATCAAAATTTACCATTGCCCATCTACCTGCGTGATACTCCACTTACTAACAGTAATGAAGAAATGCGCACATTTGCAGCGCAGTTTAAAACAGATGTATACGGTCAAATTGATGCATTAGAATCAATGATGCATAAGCTACTTCAGCGCGTCAATTACCTTACGGGCGCTACGCAAGTCACAACTTCAGCCGCTGAGGCTTTTAATCTTGGTCAAGGCGTATGCCAAGATCATGCACACATCTTTATTTCATGCTGCCGTAGCATCGGTTTGCCAGCCCGTTATGTAAGCGGCTATTTATTTACAAGCGACGGCAGTTTAATACAAACCCATGCATGGGCTGACGTTTACTTAACCGATGTTGGATGGCAAGGTTTTGATGTTTCTAATGGCTGTCGCTCCGGCGAGTCTCATGTAAGACTGGCTACAGGATTAGATTACAGAAGTGCTAGTCCTGTTAGTGGCATACGATCTGGCGGTGGCGTTGAAGGTATGGCAAGCAGCGTTATTGTCAATCAAGCAGGTGAGCCATTGGTGCAGCAACGCCATATTGATAAAACAGCTTTAATTAGAGACGCTGAGTTAATGAGGCAGTCACAGCAAATGCAACAATAGAAATTTAAATACTGTTACTTTAAAAATATCAGACAAATCTAGACCAACAATCTAAATAAAAATAATTATGATAATTATTCCTCCTACAGACATACTTAATGTTTCTCTTGCAATTCATGATGCTGTAGCACCAGTGTTCCTATTGACTGGTATTGGATCGATTCTTGGAGTACTCGTAGGGCGATTAGGAAGGGCTATTGATCGCGCTAGATATTTAAATGCATTAAGTGTAGATCAACGAAAATATTTTTATGAAGAATTAGATATTATTGTAGTTAGAACCTCTTGGATGAGATGGTCTGTAGGGCTGTTTATATTCGCTGGTTTATGTGTATCTTTAGCGATTGCTTCAATTTTCATTGGGGTCGCAATCAACATTCATTTATCCGTTTTTGTTTTAATGACGTTTATCACTGCTATGTTTTCATTAATTTTTGGTCTGCTATGCTTTTTAAGAGAAATTATATTAGCTTCTCAAGAGGTGATTACACGTCATCGTCAAGATTTAAATGGTCGACAAACAAGCGTCGCTCCAACTGACATACTTTAACGTTCTATTTCATATTAATAGAACATATGCTTCTCATAGCATGCGAATGCTATGATTTTAAGATAAATTATTTAAGAGTTAATTATGACTTATTGTGTAGGAATGTTACTTCAAGAAGGTTTGGTATTTGCATCTGATACGCGAACTAATGCAGGGGTAGATCAAGTTGCTATTTCTCCAAAAATGCACGTGTTTGAAGTTAAAAATGATCGAGTCATTGTTCTAATGAGCGCTGGAAATTTGGCGATTACACAGGCAGTGGTGGGTCATTTAAGAGAAGCAATAAAAAATAATGAAGAGAGTGCTAAGCACTTGCATAATGTAAATAGCTTATTTGAAGCTGCAGGTTTAGTCGGGTTAGAATTACGCGCTGCATTTGAGAGAGATGCAGAGTCTCTCAAAAATCACAATATCGATTTTAATGCGAGCTTTATACTTGGCGGTCAAATTAAAGATGAAAAGCCACGTTTATTTAACATCTATGCAGCAGGTAATTTTATAGAAACTTGCATTGAAACACCTTATTTCCAAATAGGTGAAACTAAGTATGGGAAACCTATTATCGACCGCGTTGTTAAATATAATACTGAAATGCTGGAAGCAGTAAAGTGCTTGCTGATTTCATTTGATTCTACAATTCGAAGTAATGTTTCAGTAGCTGCACCGATAGATTTGCTGCTCTACAGAACAGATACCTTGCATGCTGATTGCAATCAAAGAATTACAGAAAATGATCCCTATTATTTACAGGTTAGACAAGGCTGGTCAGATGGACTCAGGTCTGTCTTTAGCCGGCTGCCAAACCCAGATTGGTGCTAAATTGGCTGAATTAGGATTTTCATAAAAGATGGCTTCGATTAAACATTTTGTTATCACTTGAACCGCCTCAAAGCCGACACAAAGAATTTTCACTACCGACCCGAAGCGTACAGTCATATGGTAGTGAATATTGCCTATCCATATTGAAGACCATTGACACCAGCGTCATTCAGTCGCTTTCTTTACAATAACAGAGCAAGTCATACCTGCAACAAGCATAATTTCTTTTGGTATAGAGTCTAGTTTTATACGAACAGGAACACGTTGCGCAAGCCTAACCCAGTTAAAACTGGGATTGACGTTGGCTAGCAATCTAACATCAGTAGGATTATCACGGTCAGTAATTCCTCTCGCAATACTTTCTACATGGCCATGCAACATTAGATCTGAACCTAGTAGCTTTATTTCTGCAGAATCTCCAATATGTATAAGTCTTAATTTATTTTCTTCAAAATATCCATAAACCCAGAAAGAGTTTTGATCAATAATTGCAAGTTTAGCTGCCCCTACCTGTGCATAATCTCCAGGACGCACCAATAGATTAGAAACCCAACCATCTACGGGAGCACGTACAAAGGTGCGTTCTACGTTAAGTTTTGCATGATCTCGCTCCGCAATAGCTTGATCATACTCTGCACTAGCACTAGCAGTATATAGGTCAGAATCTTCACGACTTTCTTGTGAGATTACCTCATTATCTAGGGCATCTCGACGCTTCGATTGGCCTCTCTTCATCACAACCATTACACGGCGTTGATCAACCAGAGCTTGCATTTGCGCTAATGTATGACGATATCGTTCGCTATCTATTTTGAACAGCATGTCGCCTTTATGCACAAACTGGTTATCTTTGACCAAAACTTCTGTGACTAAACCTGAAATATCACTTGAGATATTCACTATATCAGCACGAACACGACCATCTCGTGTCCAGGGAGAGTCCATATAGCGGACCCAAAGCATGCGGCCTAGAAATAGTGCAATGACAACGATAGTGAGTGTGATTAATAACCGCAACAGTTGCTTCTTTAAATCTTTCATACCACACACCTTTTAATAAATTAATAGCCCTAATAATGAAAACATGCAAATAAATGTAGCAAAACGAAACAGCGATCGATACCAGACATATTGATACAGTTCAATACTTGAGAACAACCAGTCCATCGCCCAAGATAGAATTACGCTCACCATAAAAGCAAGGAGCAACGTTGGCACTAGTGCATCTAAGATTGCTATCTCACGAGGCATAGGCCGACTCCTTTTTTAATTCCTTACTTTGATTATGAAGTGACAATACTGAATCTTTGTCGAGTAAAGCACAGCGGATAAAATGAAGCATCGTAAGTAATCGATGATGAATGAACTGCGGTAATCTTGAGAAAACCATAACATTATCCAGAGCAGTAGCCGCGAGATTAATGCTTTCAATTGCAGCCATTTGATTCTGGATTGATGGTGAAGTATATAGCTTAGCAATTTGATCTAAACATTCCGCTATCCGAATTTTAGTCTCATTATCACCGACTTCAGTTACTTGATCTCTAAGCTCAATGACTGCTCGACCGATTTCTAATGTTGAAAGTAACCAATCAACCATTTCTTTATCTTGAGAGCTAGCTACACGATGGCCTCCGTTTAAGCGTTGCACTAAATCACGTGCTCTAGTTTCAAGAATAGATGGATGTTGTGGAAGATCTTGAATACAAGCTAATACAACTAGTTCGCGTAATTTTTTTGATATACGCACCCGCGACCATTGACTGGTGGTGAGGTCAATCAGTGCATATAAAATACCAGAGGTTGCAATCGCCAAAAAGTCTGCAATAACATCATTCATAAAAGTAATTGGATTTGCGTTATAGGCACTATTAAAACCGATATGCATCAAAAAAATAATAAATACTCCTGAGCCAATCGTCGCATAAGCGGGTCGTGTTGTTAACCAAGCCGCAATTACAATTGCGGGAGTAACGGCTAACGATAGCATCAAGAATCCATGTGCTTGTGGGAGCATCTGAAAATTACAAATATAAAGTAATAAGGAGCCTAAAAGAGCGCCGATAATGAACTGATTAACGGTTTTTCTAGGATTAGGTGATGAGGCAAAAAGGGTGCTTGTGATTATGCCAATAGTTATAGCTTCAATGCCAGAGCGCCAGTCGGCAAAAATCCATATACAAGCCATAGCAATAAGAGATAGTGCGCCTCGAATGCCTGCCAAAGTCACGGCTAGCGAATCAAAATGTATACCTAATTGCGGAGGATGTTCAGCAATAGAATCTTTACTTGCAATAGCTGCCTTGCTTCCTAATGATGCATAAGTTGAGGTGTAAACATAGAACTCATCAACGAACCGCTTGAATAACTCTACACCGACTTCAAAATCGAGTTGTTCATTTCCAACTAAGTTATTAGGTAAATCTTTACGTATCAGATCTATTTTTTCTTGCAATGATGCCCGGAAATATTTAAGTTCATCTGCGAGCTGCCTTGCCTCAATTTCATCCCTAACGCTACGATTATCAAAGTCAATGACATTTTTTAGTAGTTGGTATAAGTTAAATAACGCCTTAACTATTTCTGGATGCCCGGTGACGTTCTGACGACGGAGCAATTGTTCTAAAGTATGGAAGCTAGTTGATACTGCCATAAACTCTGCATTAAGCATGCTTAGACGAAGTCGGTAAGTCCGTGATGCGTCATTTTCCAATCCAGATGAAGCTCGAAATGTTTCCAGTTCAAAGACGTCACTCACAATTCTTAATGCGGCAGATTGTGATGATGTGTTGCCTATATTATCTATAGACATCACGTGAAGCATATCTAAGAAATCACTAAAACGCCGTCTAATTTTAGCAGTCATTACCTCACCAATGCGTTGAGGAAAAATAAGATCACTAATGAGGCTAGCCGATATGAGTCCTATAATGATTTCAGATATTCGCGTTACGCCGATACTAAAAGTTAATTCTGGATAAATAGTAGCAGGTAGTCCAACAATACAGATTGTGTATCCAGCTAAAACAAAAGCATAAGATTGATGATTGCGGAACATCATCGAACCAGCTGTGCATAACCCTATCCAGATTGCCATAGAAGCCAAAAATAGGACTCGCTCCTGCGCAAACATTGCCACCAGCACGAAGGAGACTATAATGCCTATAATGCTCCCTACTAAGCGATAGTAGCTTTTAGCAAACACCATGCCAGTTCGAGACTGCATTACGATAGCAACTGTCATCATTGCAGTTCTGGGCTGGTCTAATTCAAAGCGAAGCGATACCCACATTGCAATTAGACAAGCTATAAGGACCTTTATGATATAAATCATAGTCGGTGCATCTTCTCTTAGCCAGTCTCGTTGGGCTAATTTTAAGATAGATAAAGTCCTGCTTACACGGAACTGGCCTAGGTTCACGAGTGGGTACCTAAATCTACATTTATTACCGATTTAGCTCGCTCATGTAATCTACGATTACTTTCCTCATCAAATATACCACCACCTAGAGATTGCATTAACTCTGCATATACGCCTAACCTTTCCCCCTGCAGATAAGCTTCCAACTCCCGCTGAGCTAATAAATTTACTTTAGCATCAATTACTTTTTGATAATTTTCAAGACCAGCTTGATAACTTTTCTCAGCTAAAGCACAGGACTTCTTTAATAATGCTAGCCCAATTTCCACTTCACTAATCTGTTTGGCGTTTGATTGAAAAATTACCAACTGGCTGCTTACCTCCTGTAAGGCGTTAATGAGTGTGGCATTGTATTTTTCTACAGCGATATCATACTCAGCTGTTTTGACTGATAGGTTTCCACGGCGCCTACCACCATCGAAAATTGGAAGTGAAATCGCAGGGCCAACTCCTGCAATTAACGATGAATTTCCGATAACTTGACTAAATCCTAATGCTTGAAATCCAACGAATGCAAGCAAATTAATGTTGGGATAGAAATCTGCTTTAGCGCTCTCAATATCATTTGCTGCTGCTTTTATACGCCAGCGATTTGCTAGCAGATCTGGTCGACGTCCAATAAGGTTTGCTGGAAGCAGACTAGGCAAGCCGATAGAAGCATTGAATATCATTTTTGGTCTTGTAATTTCGAGACCTGCATCTGGCCCTTGTCCTGATATCGCGGAAATTTGATTTCCAATTAATACGATACGCTTATTAATTATTTCAACTTGGCCACGAATTGTAGATAAAGGTATCTCAGCTTCTATCATGTTAATTTCTGTGCCGATACCTCCTGTTAGTGCGCGGTGTGCAATATCGAAATTTTTTTCTCTTAATGAAAGTCTTTCGTTAGCAATGTCACGGAGTTCATAAGCAATAGACAATTCAATATAATTACGGACTACAGATGTGATGAGTGAAAGTTTAACTTGCTGGACTTCAGCTTGACTTGCTTTAGCTTCATCAATGTATCCCTTCCAAACACTTTGCTTACTACCCCAAAGATCGAGATCATAAGCCAGGTTTGTTGTAATCTGGTTGTTCCAGTCAGCGTGGCCCGCCCATGGAGCTGGAACAAATTGCCTTGCTGTAAATCGCTCTAGTCCAGTGGATGCATCTACACCGACACTAGGAAGTAATGCAGCATGAGCACCGACAATGTAAGCTTGTGCTAGCGTGGCTCTATTCTCAGCGATGCGTAAACTTGGATTGCCAGATATGGTTTGTCTGATTAATTGATCTAACTGCGGATCATTGTAGCTTTCCCACCAAGATTCTTCAGGCCACGTAACATTCTTTTCCGCGCTAGAAAAAGCTTTTTCTGCCTTAAGCGCATTTGCATTTTTTGTCTGTGAGACAGGGAAAATACCAGACATATTAATGCAGCTTGTTAAAAGCAACATTGATAAAGTAAGAGTGAATATCACTCTAATGTTCATGTAATTCTTCATTTTTTTATTTACTTTTACCCTCCTAAATTCTGCTTAAAACTAGACGTGCATACTGAAAGTTGTTTGGCCCCTAACTGTTATGGTAAAAAAAACTACACTTTCATTACGCTAATATTTGAACCCAGAATTTTCATTGCCTCAATAATAGATTCTCTTTGAGAATCACTAAGTGCACTCATAAGAGCTCCAACTTTTCGATAGTAGTCTGGAACAACTTGATCTAACTTCTCTTGTCCAAGTGGTGTCAGTTGAATCTTTAACATTCGTCCATCCTCACCGTGTATGAGCCTGCTTACTAATCCTTCTCGCTCCAAGCCATTAATAAAACCAGTCATAGTTGCCTTTGTAACACCAACTTTTTCAGCAAGCGCTGAGGGGGATGATGTTAAATTTTCCTCCCTAAGTAGTAGAACTAAAACCCACCAACGCCCCTGCATCAAACCATGACCATTTAAAAGTTTATCGAGTGCCGCTGACAAGTCAGAAGAAACTCTTAGTATCGTTGCAAATTCTTGTATCGCTTTGACATCGGCACCAGGGTACCTTGCTGCAAGCTTAAGTAACGAAGTTTTAGAAGGCAAGTCTTTAAGTAGTAGCATATTGTCTACAATTTTAGTATGGGACCATACTAATAGTCAACTTTAATTTATTAATAGGTGTCTGCTTATGGCCCGTTGCTGCCTAACTACAGCTTAATTACATCTCTTTAAAGCAGTCATTCACTGCAACTAAATTTAATCTTTATGAATGTCAGCTTTGTAGAAGCTTGATTTGATGGTTATCAGGCGGCTTGGGGCCAATTTGAGACATTCGCTAATTAAGGGTGAACTTCTGCTTAGGGGGGACTAAGCAGTCGCATGGGTTTACAACATCAATGAGCTCTTCCAGCACTAATCCGCTATTCATCAATTAGGATAAAATGGTAGCTAAGCGTGACTTGGATTGCCACAACAACAGCTCACCACATCTTTCTGCCCCGATGGAGTTTGTGACCGTCACATCCCGGAGACACTTCCCGCACCAAACGTTTGGAATAAGCAGTCTCCTCACATAAGGCGGAATTTCAGTCCAGAGCTTTGCCGCTGGCTTAGTAAATTTTGGTAGCGATTCTACATTCATCGATTTCAATGGTGCATGTGAATGAGTCAGGTAGTGGCTTTGCGTACCTCATAGGCTCCTTATTAGTCTCTGGGGGCGATTACCTTCTCAGCTTTAGGGTAAGTGTTGATTTGATTGCCGTTCAGCACTCGCTTCATTGCCTTTTATGCTTCACGATCCAAATGTCGGATAAACACTTTGTAACTAGTCAAATCTGCGGTTGGATCAAGCTCTAGCAGCCTTGAACGCAAATCTCGATGGTCTGTATATGCCCGACCTCGTTCCCAAGTCTGCCCGTTACCCTGTATCCCTTCAATGAGTTCGTGGCAATCAGCAGTATCGTAGTATTTCAATAATGGTCTAACCACCTCACTAAATCGCCAATCTGCATAATCGTAATTTGGACTAGAAACATAGTATGTATTCGCTAAATGAACTACCATCTTGGTCCATTCAATCGAGTCGGAAATGGCGAAGATAGCGTCCCATGTAGCATGGTCTAGCTTAGTTAATCGTTCCGTTAGAATCCATGCCTCAAGCATCGAAGCATGTGCATTCAGATCACCCAAAATGAACCATGCGAGGCACTTAGCGATTGGGGAATTTTCTGCCACATGCTGAATAGAAGTCTTTGCATGCTCGGCAAGAAAATCGTAGAGTTTAGATTCACTTGATAAAAATTGAACTAAGCATACGACTGGATCACCAATGGATGCAATAGTACTGAAATAGTCTTTTTCTGCCCCCACCAGCCCCCTAAATTGATCGGGATTCCTTAAGAACAAAATACGCAATGTCCTGTAATTGATAGGGCGATTTTTCTCGCTACGCTCATCTATGTTTTTAAATACGAACTTCCAAAGTGCCTTAAATACGGCCTTCTCAACTTCGGCATTGAAGCGGCTAAAGTACTTGCTTTCTAGGTAAGCCTTCAGTTTTTTGTCATCAATCAGGATTTCAGATTCTATTTCTATATCCTCAACTAATTCGCTGACAATTTTCTTGGAAAGTATTGGAGCTTTTGTCAGCAAGCCATCAAGAGTGTTGCGGATAAGTGCTCTTGCAGTTTCACGGTTCGGTCTATGTAATTGAAAGCTTGAGGTGATCACAGGGTGCGCTGCAAGATGCCGCTGCTTTTGCAGATGCAGCAGATTTTCCCTCTCGGCAATGTCGAGCAACTGAGTCTGTTCTGCGACTAACTCAACCAGTTTCGTTTCCCATATTGGTGATCGCTCGTTGTCTTCTTGCTGCTTGCCGATGACGGACAGGATGTCCTTGGCCTTCTCATCACCGTATAGTTCGACAAGATTCTGCAATTTGAACAGAAGGTCACAAACTGCAACTGACCAGAGCATCACAACCGCAGAGCGATAACTTCCTGCTACGTAGCAGCTCAACACTTCAGAAAAATACTCCTTTGTTCGAGTATCAAAGATTTGAGTCGCACGTTGTTCGATTGAATATTCGTCCCGCATCATGTCCCCAAAATTTCCACATACCCAATCAACTCCGCAGAGTAGCTCCCATCACCATTTGCAGCCCCCTTATGCTTTAGCTCCCGTTGCAAAGTAGGCTCTACTACGCGCGCGAAAATCTCTAGGCGTTGTTCAGACGAAAATGCCGGCTTGGTTGTCGGGGCGTGTAGATAACGATCACTTTGTCGCTCAACTGCGGGTACTCGCGTGCCGTCTTGTTTAACTGCAATGGGCTGCACCACGACACGCCTCTCACCATTACTACCCGATGCCTCAACCAACCAGAAGGACAACAGCACGGGCTCTTCTACATCACCTGTTACCGCGACACCAAGCTCTTCCGGTGGCACACTCCGCCAGCGACCTAGTTCTTCCTGTACGAGAGGGTGATCCAAACCCATCAATGCGAGCTTGTCATCACTGGTGGCGTTGTCCCGGTTCAAGGTAAAACGTGTTCGGTTCACCCCTTCGGCAGTGGTGAGATCGTAGGTCGCCTCATCCACCTTCACCATGCGTTGCTGGCGGTCTGTTACGGCATCAGTCATGAAACGCACCAACCTATCCATGCTTGAAGTCACGTCTGAGAAGGGCTTGTAGTCATCTAGGCTAAAGCCTTCGAGATCTTGGAACAGGTCGAATACCACTTGCCTAGCTTCGCGTGAATTAGATAGTGCAGCCTCCAACTCAACCTTAGTGCGCTTTAATTCTGGATCAGACAATGCCTCTTGATATAGACGGTCGTAGTTCAGCCTCTCAGATAATTGCCCCAGAATCTGTGCGCGCAAATCTTCAGCCACATTACCTTGCTCATCAACCTTGCCGACTGTCCGCGCAATCTCTGTCAATTTCTCATCTAGTAGTAGAAAAATGCGCCCCTCAATGGTGTCTGATAGCACGAGGTTATAAACCTGCGCCGTGTGGCTCTGCCCGTAGCGATGTATGCGCCCGATGCGTTGTTCCATATCCATCGGATTCCACGGCAGATCAAAATTAAACAAGATTCGAGCGAATTGCAGGTTAATCCCTTCACGCCCAGCCGCTGTACATACCAACACACGCGGTCCATCTTTTTGACGGAAGCGGCGTTCAGCAGCTAACTTCGCGCCGTGATCACCCCCACGTAAAACCGCCACCCCTTGTCCCGGGAAAACTTGCTCAATTTCGCGGGCGATTAAATCTACCGTGCCAAGGTAAGTAGCAAAGATGACGATTTTTTCGTTCGGGTTTTGTCGCCACAAAATACCTAGGCCATCCAGCAACTTCTGCGCTTTCGTTTCACGTTGTTGTGGAAATACCGCAAGCAGCTCACCAATACGCATACGCTCTTCGGGTAGATGAAGTTCCACCACTGCCGACGCAGCCTCTTCCGCATGGCTCGCCGAATATTCGCTGCCATAGGGGTCAGAAGCCATCTCCAAGGCTTCATCGTCCAGCTTCTTCACCAACCTATATTTTAGGTCGGCAAGCACTCTATCTACCTCACTACGCCCGATACTATCGCGGGATAATTTGAACTCTTCGTGTATGAGCTCTCGCGCCTCTTCTGTCAGTCGCTCACGTCCTTCGATGTCGAGGTCTTTATCGCGTAGAAAAGCCTCATGCAGGGTTAGCATCAGCAGGCGGCGTTTAAGTGTCCGACGCACAGCCGCAAAACTCGATGCTGCAATTTTCTGAAAAATTGCCATTAAGAAGCCTAGTGCACGGCCTTGACCACCTTGGCGGCGTGCCAGATCAAAACCATCTTCTAAATACTCGCGCAGCTTTTCATAAAACTTACGTTCTACATCACCCATCAAGAAGGATTCGGTATGCACCCAACGGCGAGCGAATAAAGCAGAACCATCTGGCTGGCAAGCGTCAGCCTTGGTGCGGCGGAACATCACCGTATTTAGGCGGTGGCGGTGTTCCAGCATTTCTTCTGGGCTGCCAAACAGCGTGGGGTTTAATAGCTGAATCAACATCCAAAACTGGAAGTGATTACCTTGGTGCGGTGTGGCGGACAAAAGCAGTAGATCACGCGCATGGTCTTTCATTGCTTCGACCAGCTTGTAGTTCTCGGTTTTTCTAACCTTACCGCCGGTGCGGTAGGCGGTTAAATGTTGCGCCTCATCAAACACCACCAAATCCCAACGAGGGGCATCTAGTAGCCGCTTGATGCGCGCTGGACGTTTTAAGGTATCAATGCTAGCAATCAGTCTGTCGTGCTTGGCGAAGGCATTGGTCTTGCGGTCGGTAATGTCCCCCTCAGAACCAAACACCTCAAAATTGAGGTTGAACACCTCGTTCAATTCACGATGCCAATTGTTCACCAAGCCTGCTGGTACGACCATCAGTGCACGGTTTAATTCACCACGACTGGCAAGCTCACGCAAGATTAGCGCGGTCTCGATAGTTTTGCCCAGCCCGACCTCATCGGCAATCAAATAGCGGCGAGGTGAGGCGGTTGCGATTCGGTGTGTCAGCACCACTTGGTGCGGAAGTAAATCAATCTTGGCTGAGGTCAGTGCCGAAGCACTTTCCATCACGGGCAGTGCATGTGCTTCGTATGAAAGCCATGCTTTGCGTGCTCGGTCGGCACTACCTTCAACAGTACGCAAAATGCGTTCAGTGCGAGATTGCTGGCGGCGAATTGAGGTGACAGGGACGCGGAGTTCACCTACGCCAAAAAATACTCGCAGATACCCTTCAAGCTGTGCATCAAGAACAACACCTTGACCAAACTCGCTATGGGTAATCCGCTCCCCGGGCTGAAATCGAAACTCAGTATTCACGCATCAGCCTCAAGTAATCCTTAAGTGATACAGCCCAGCGGCTTTAGCACCTTCGCGTAGCAAAATCTCTTGTGGATACTCTCGTGCTTCGCCCCATAGCAAGCGACCGAAATCGAGCTGTTGCCCGGTGTGCGGGGCGGCACATCGCCAAACCACCGCATCGGTAGCTGGCTTGGTGGATATGCGGCCTGCGCCATTGGGCAACCAAAAGATTAACGAAGCATCGCTCCCCCAGAACTCCTGATAGGACAAAACAGCGAGTTTCAATTCTTCCCTAAGCCATGTTTCTGCATCTTCCGGTGTAAGCAAATCCAGAACGCCATCTAATCCGGCCACCACTAACGTCCTGCCATTGTTGCTGGGCAAGTTTTCCGACCAATTACCCTTGGCTTGCAAAAACTGACGCAAGCTCCACACCTCCGAGGGGGCGCAAACCTGTGACAGTGCATCAGCGTCCCATATCCAACTCGTACCTTGCCGCTGCCAAACCGAATCGCGTAATTGCTTCATACGTCATAGTCCTCAAACAGTGAGGTTTGCAGTGGTTTCGCTTTTTGCGTAGCAGCCCAATTATTGTAGATAGAGACAGCACGCGAAGCAGCATTGCGCGTGATCTGGTCTGCACCTTGTTTATGCAACCATTCCAGCAGCGATTTCAAAGCAACGTGCGGCTTAAAGTTATCATTCTTTAGCGTATCTGCGGCATTGATACCACTGCCATCAAAACATGCACCGACAAGTACTAACGCCTGATCTAAATCGGCAGTGAGTTTATTCTTGTGTTTACCTTGCCAATCACGCGCAAAGTCGAGCGGATTAACCAGTGTGAATATCTTGTTCCTTTCAGCGCACCAGCCCCGTTGCACGAAATCATCAGGTGTGGTGATTGACCCTTTAAGGAACTTTTGCAATTGGTCACGCGCAATTTCATTTTTACCGCTGAATGTACGCAGGAAAATGCGAGACATCGGCTCAGCATTAACTGGGGGAGGCTCTTTACCTTTGTCGGCGTCCTCGTCGATCAGTTGATTAATACCAACCAGCGCATCTCTTACTGAAATTGTGCGCCCCTCATCCACATAAACCTTACCGTAGTGACGCGAGAAATACTCCAATGCCTTGCCACGCCGTATCACTTGAATATCCGCTGCGGGCAACCCTTCCTTGGCATGGTTCTCCAGCATCGTTTGCAGTTGGCGCACATCAGCCATCACTTCACGGCGCATACGCCCCCAGCTCACCGCCTTGGGTTCTTCGGTACGTTTACGGCATACGTGAATGATATCGTACTCAATAGTCTTAGAGCCAAACTCGCCTTCACCCTTGGTTTCATCAGAGCGGATGGGGTAGGTTGCTTCGAGGTAGTAGCCCGCATCAAACAATGATTCCAACACAGCCACCCAAGGCTCATCTTCACTGTGGTGGAAGGTAAAGGCGAGAATGCCACTCGGTTTTAGAATGCGGTGAGCTTCTCGCCAGCACTGTGTGAGTAAGCGTTGGTAAAAACCATCTGCATCTTCAGGTTCACGTGCTCTGTTTGCAACGACCTCCATCGCCTTTGGGGTGAATTCTGCACCAAATATTTCGGGATATTTTGATTTCAGGACAAGACGAAGCCAAACATAGAAGTAGTCTGAAAGCTCTGAGTAATGAAGCAATCCACCAAAAGGTGGGTCTGTTATCACTAGGTCTATACTGCCATCCTTTATCTGAGTTAGCTCGGTTGAAGAGCCTTGATAAACTGTTGCAGGAAGTAGTGGGTCATTAGGCATTACCTTTTCACTTTTGCCCGAGCATTCGGCACCAAGATCAGGATTCGTGCGCTTAAGTGTCTCAACACTTACAGCCTCCCAAGGAGCTGTTGCCCATTCTCTACCTTTACTCAGTACGGCGATGGTCGATGACCAAGGGCCATAGCCCATTGGAGAAAAAACGCCTACTTCAACAACGTTTGATTTCGGGTGAAAATTGCTATTCGACATTGCTGGCGCGAGCTTATCTAGCTTCGTATGCCAGAAAGAAAACATTGATTGATTGCGTAAAAAATTCTGAAATGCACCCAGTACATACTCGCGTGTCTCCCATGAATATTGCCCAACAGTTGCTATAGACTTAAGCAGCTGTGTGTGTACAAGCAATTGACGCGGATTAAACATCGTCCACCAATGCGTAAAGCCATGATTCGGCACTCCACCTTGGAGGTGATGAGTCATAAAGGCATAAGGTAATTCGCTCTTGGGCCAGTACGGTGATAAATCGGTATCTTTCCTCGCAATCCATTCCACTTGGGCGGCATCATACTGTGTGGCGAATTTCTCATCGAACGCAGCAAAGAAGCGACCGTTGTAAGCGTCGCCACGCTCAGCTGCTTTCGGAGCATAGCCTTGAATTGCATTGCCAGCCATTGGGGCTGTCTTACCTGTAGCTTTAACCGTAGTAAGTACATCTTGGACAGTTCCGCAGGCACTGCATATATAGTGGGAATTTTTCGGGACCGTACCTCCATCCTTGCCTGTATTGAACGTGATCTTCGTTTCAGGGCAAGTTACTGACTCGGGCAATACACCTCGCACTTCCAGCAGACGTATTTTTTCGGCACGCTCCTGATTCCAACGTGAAGTTGAAGTTGCGTCATCTTGAGCTGATCCCCCATAAGCCTGCCCAGCAGAATCTATCTTTGAGCTGCCATTTAGCCACTGAGGGTGTACTAGTAGAGACATCTCTACCTTCTTATTTTTCCCTTTGCCCAATTTGACCATCGCGGTGTGCTGACAATGCGGGCAAACAACGCCACGTTTTGGATCAAGCACTGAGTATGGATACTCATCAGGCGCAACATATAGCGCCACATCAGGTGCCATACGTGCGGGTACATCTTCTACGTGAAAATCCTCACCACACTTGCCACAAGTATGTTCCCAATATTTCACGCTGAGCGTTTTGATCGCCATCACTGGACTAGTCATGATCGGCGTGCGATGCCCACAGCCCGTAACCTGACACGGACCATGTTTAGCCCAGAATGTATAAATAATCTCAGGGCCTTCGTAGCTATATTCTTTGCGCTGCTCCTGAGTTAATTGAAGCGGATCGAAATCCTCCTTCATTATTTTCTTAGTCGAGAGGTGTGTCCACTTTCCCTTTTCGCCATTTGGGCCATCACAGTAGTAATACGGCATGATCTGCGGCTTAACCTCTGCCTCAATATCAGCCAGCAACCGTTTAACTTCATCGAGATCAACATTAGCCAATTCCTGTTTCACCACAAACCATGCAACAGGGTTCAGGTCGTTGCCGACCATCTGCATTCCAAGCCGAGAACCTTCCACAAGCGTGGTGCCGCCACCCATGAAAATGTCAGCCACCTTGAGGTGCTTGAATGCCCCTTTCTTCTGATGATTGGCGTAGTAGTTGTCCCACACAAGTTTGGCTGCATGGGATTTATCATCGGGAGCTTTTGTGGCGGCAGCAATCAGCATCGAGCGAAACACACTGGAGCGGCGTCGTGCCCACCACTTTGACATTTGATAGATTGGCTTACCGGCATTGCCTTCGATGATTGCCACCTGATTGACGGGTAATATCGGGAAATCCACTTCCAGACAGGTTTTAGGGCGGTTGGGGTCGTTAAAATCCACGGTTTCCATCGCAACCGCTTTACCAGCTCCCACTGCCTTGGCGACTTCTATCGCTAATAGTTCTTTTTTAGTTGCCATGATGCAAATTCCTTATTTCGTTATTTCCACGAAGGGCGTCAACACTTCAAGTAGCGAGAGACCTCCGTGCGTCAGAGTTGGGTATCCTCCTTGGCTTGCCCATTTTCTGCGCCCCATCGCAAGGAGGTATTTGCCGTGCGGACTGTTGACCTGCAGAGCTACGGGGGGCACGAATGGACCGGCATCCAAATCTCCTGATTTACTTCGCCCGCTGGCAAAGGTTTGTTTGAGGTAACGCCCAACATCGCCATCTGCATCATGGAAAAAACCTGTGGCGGCGTAACCGTGGTCAGAGGTAATGACAAGCCTTCTACCTGTTGCGAGTTTTTCAACAAACGACCAGAAGTCATCGCTACCTAGTTGTCCCGCTACATCGCGTGTTAGCGTATCCAACCCCTGACCAGCACCTGAACCTTGGTGCAACTTGGTGTCAGGCCAGTGATGCCAAAACACGCAGTTGGGTGCAGCGGTGACTAAGCCTTCACAATCCTTCCAAGGCATGTCTACGCATTCGGTGTAGGTAGGTTGCAGCTTGTGAACTAAGCCGCCACCGTTATTTTGTAGTTGGCTGCGACTGTTAAAACCTAGGGCTCGGGCGAATTCATTCGTTTCTGGGGGTAGTTCGGAGGCGTTGGCGGTTACACCAAGCAACTTGAAGCCGCGTTGATCCGCACCCTGAATGAGCCAAGGCAGTTCACGCAGTGATAATCCATCCAATATCAATACGGCTTTGGAACTGTAGGGTTCATTCCACCAGCGCACGAGACGATCCGAGTTGCGCTCAACAGTGCTGCCGAATGACTGCCACAAATCCCAACCGCTGGAGGATAGGAATAAATCCATTTCTCCGATTTCTCGGTCGCGTTTGGTAACTTCGCTTGGAGCATTTCCTGCTGCTAGTGGCCTTGAGGCGATCTCCAAGGCTTTCTTGATGATGACGCGCCATGCGTCTTCGTGTGTGCCCGTGGTTAGGCTTTGAAGAACCTCGGCGTCAAGACTCATCAGTTATCTTCCTTTTCAAGACTGAGCTCGAAGGTCATCCCGTCTGGCAGCTTTTTTATCAACTCTTTAAGTTGCGCCCCTGTTGCAGCTGATACCTTGATCGAGACTTCTGTAACAGGTGTGGCTGGACCGATTCCCCAGCCTTCCAGCTTGCCGATAAGGTTGAGCGGCGATGTCGGTGGATTGTTCAACGCCTTGCGCGGCTTTGCGTTTGTCGTGCTGCCAGTGTCAAATATGCTGCCGGGTGTGGCTGTGCCAAAGTCAGCTGACTGCTCGCCAATTGGAGGCGTAGGCTGATGCGGTGGGCTGGTTGGAGGGAATAATGGCCCACCTGAATCTAATGGGCTTGTTGTACTGCCACCCGTGGCGGGCACGGCAGATGGTTGCAACAAAAACACTTCATCTAGTCTGCGCCCAGTATCTGAAAGTTTGGGGCGAAGGCGACGCCAAGCGGATTCCTCATCCTCACCCGCTTGTGCTTGCAGGTATTCCAACCCACGTGAGTTGATGGCAATTTTTCCGCGGGCACACAGACGCAGAATACGCTCCTTCATCGAGGTTTCACCCAACCAAGGAATGCAGTCTTGACCTACTGGACGAGGTTCTTGCAACTCTTTTAATAACTTCCCTACTGACGTGCTTTCCGTAGCGGCTGCGAGCACCAGTTCCTCAAAGTCTTCTGGCACGAACAGGTCGTTTAACAATGCCTCTTCGATATCCTCTGGGATTTGTGCGCCTTGTTTTTTTAGACTCTCTACATTGAATTGGCACTGTTTAGGATCGGTAAAGTTCCAGCGATAGAGCACGGTAAAACGATCAAACCGTTTTTTCAATATGTCGCGCAGCTCACCTTGATATTTAGTGTGCAGCTTCTTGTATTCAGGGCTTTGACTGCTCCACTCATTAGCCTTCATTGCGGCACGGGCAAGAATAAGTAGGTCGCGGTCTTGGAAAGCATTTGATGAATCTGCACGCGGCAACAGGAAGCGCACTGTGTTGCGACGTTTCTGCAAATTATCTTTTAGCCATACCCCAAGCCGCTCATTGAGTCTGTCCGGTTCTTCAGGCAACACCAGAATAGGCAAGCGGTCATCCCAGTTGTCTGGATGTTCGGCTTCATCTAGCGAGGTCCAAGGATCGGTTAGCCAGTTTTTTGGAAGTGCAATGATGCGGGTTGTCTTAGCTACTTCTTCTGTACCTCCGATAACGTAGCGAGTTTCTTTAGCAAGCTGAACCAAGTCGGATCCATCAGAAAAAAGTCTGTCGTTACGCGCACACGCCATGAGTTTTGCTTGTGGGTTTTCCTCTTCGCGGAACACTAGCCTGTTTCCGTCTTGATGGATATTGAAGCTGTTCTCGATGATTGTGGCAAGTTCAACCTGAAAGCCGTTGTCATCAATCGCTTTGTCGCGAGTAATGTCGGCTTGCAGGGTGGCAGGTTCTGCACCTGCTTGGTTGCCAACAGCGATAGAGCGTAACCATAGTGCGCCGATGATCTCTTGAAGGTGTGGAACTATTTCGTTGGCATGAGGAACCGCATCAACGACTGAAATAATGTTGTGTTGCGCTTTTTCGCGCAGGGTACGGTGGTGCTCGTTAGATACCGAGTCGAGCAATGCGCCAATGCCAGAGGTATCGTCATCTAACCGGAAATCAGCGGCGGTTAAAATTGGAGCAATATCACCACGACTCTTGAACAAGTTTGCCAAGATACGAATCATGTCCCGGGTATCTTGTGCATCGGTTGCAATCAATACTTGCTCTTCCAGTAGACGCAACAAATGTGGAGCAAAAGGCCAAGACTCACTAAATTCTTTGCGCTTACGTTCCTGCTCCGATGCGGGCACTTCCAATAAACGGAAGAATTCAGCAACGTGTTGGTTCACTAGCGAATCAATGCTGGAAGAATGTATCTGTAAGCGGTTATCGAACAAACGATGCAGCAGCATACGTCGACGATCGAGCTGGATACGTTCTGCATTGCCACCCGCCTTGAAGTCAATGGCGATAGGATTAACACGATGCACCTGTTGATAGGCATCACTGCTGCCATTACGAACCGAAATTACGAGTACTAATAGATCTGGGTGATCCTTGGCGATTTCAGAAAGAATCTGAATAAAGTTGAACGCCCATTGCTTCCACGGGTACTGCTTCGTGTTGGTCAGCCCGTCGAACCAAGTTTGAAATTCGTCCAGCAACAACATCGTGGGGCTATTGCGAAGCAGTTCAATTATGAGTTGGTCTGAAGGTACATCTGTCTTTGATTCCCCCATGCCCTCCCATTTACCCTTGATGTAGGTGCCGTGGGGGTGACGTTCAAATAGCAAATCCCAAAGGAATTTATAACGCTGCTTGTGCAGACTATCACCAATAACCTGCATCCCATTGCGGAGAGCTATTTCACCTACTTTAGGGTCACCAAGCGTGGATGCCCATGACTTAAGCCAATCTCCAGTTGAGACTGGGTCACTGACTGCATGGTAAAGCGCAGCCATCAAGTGCGACTTACCAAGACCGCGTTCGCCGATTACGACTACCGGACGCCCTTGATTAGGACCGACAGCCTCGATACCCTTTAGCAGGTCGTGGGTTGGGTAGGTAATCTCCAGAAACTCTCGCGCAGCAATTTGTGTTGCGCCAGTATTGGATTCGTTAGACAGCTCGATTGCTGTCCCTTTGAGGCGTTTTCCTCGAAACTCTTCACGTAATGTTAATCCCAACATCTTCTATTGCCCTTATTTTTGTTTTAAATCCACTTTGGACGCACACTATCTTTGCAGTATTCCTAGATCACAATAGATTGCGACTAAGATGCACCTCAATTATCGCCTACAGCACTATGCCGATTTTTTTAATAATACCAGCAAATAATAGAAATCTAACAGTAGCACAGGTCACCAAGAAGTGTCCGATTTAATGATATTGGTAATGCAGGTTGTTTTGAAAATGTAAGTCGGGGCGATGGCTATCGGTGGCATGTTGATGCTGACAGGCAGTTAAGGGGATTTTTCTGCCACCTGTTAAAAATTGGTGAACTTCCGGATTGGGTCGGTAGCACCAAAACTCAACGACAGCTTTGAGACAGATTAAATTGACTTATCCCTTTACCTGCAAAATAGTTTGCTATAAAGCAGACAGATTTAAATTGGGCTTGTAGCAAATTGCGGACGCTGATGGCCTGCAGGCTAATATGTAGTATTGAAACCTATCTGCCTAGTAGGAAAGAGTTGCGTATATATAGGTCAAGTTATTATCTTTAGCTTCACGTAATACACCTGAACTGTTGTCGTAGAAAGTGCTGCCGCCAAGGAAATTGTTGTAGAAGGTTTGTTGTAAGGCAATATGGACAAAGGGGATTGGTTCATAGTAAAGCTCAAATCCATAACCACTTGTCTTTGGGCTGCCATTTGCTGAACAAAAAGCAAGGTCCGAACTGCTTTGATTACACGCTCCGGCTGTAACATTTTGACTATAAGTCCAGTAATTATTGTCGGTACTGCCATTAGTATAAAAACTAAAAATTTGACTACCTAACAGTCGCTTGTAGTTGTAACCTATTTGAGCTTTTAATGTACTTAGTCTACCGTGACTTGCGTCGTGGTTCATATTGCTAACTGCCTGAGCATCCCAATCTACTTGCTCATTAATATAAGTCATGCGAGTCGACCATGAATGTAGTTCGGTGATGTGCTGATATTCAAAATCTAAACCGATGTCTGTGTATTTGCCTCCAGAAGATCCTGCAATGTTTGCATCGCCCTTCAAATCAGTAATCATACCAAAGGTACCGAAC
>Ga0364873_10067_pt1 | contig 64755 bp, 67 predicted proteins | sample ExccelAu500001D3_2_FD_206928 | JGI IMG/M metagenome (GOLD analysis project Ga0364873, IMG submission 206928) | Enriched cells from Trout Bog Lake Hypolimnion, Wisconsin, USA - BchlTB.Aug07.5000.01.D3 | ecosystem: Environmental > Aquatic > Freshwater > Lake > Hypolimnion/Profundal zone | place... | reverse complement strand
AGGGCTCGTTGGCATCCATGGCCCGAAGGGTACCCTTGCTCTCTTTGCCACTTCCCTTAGGCATAGGCTAGATTTACCTCTTCAACGCCAAGCTCACGCTTGATTTTGAGAATGCGGACGTAGCGCAGTTGGTAGCGCGGAACCTTGCCAAGGTTCAGGTCGCCGGTTCGAACCCGGTCGTCCGCTCTAGTAAGACTTTTACTGCTATTCCGAGCGTCAGTAGCCGGAAAATATGGTCGGATGGCCGAGAGGCGAGGCACAGGACTGCAAATCCTGCTACACGGGTTCAAATCCCGTTCCGACCTCCAGTATTTATCTCCTTGAGTTAATCCCACTTTGAGTCCCCTAATTCCTAACAGCGATTGTCCACATTGAGACCGCTTCAGCGTTCCACTGCTGCCACATCATCTGCAGCGTCTTGCCCCATGAGATAGCCAATGGGCCAGTGGGCGTATATCCATCGATGACGACCCAGTGATAACTAGGTCCACTCATCTGATTTCCAGCGAAGCTCTGGCCATATGAGAAACCCAATTGTGCGATGACTGCCTTGAAATTTGAATCTCCGACAATTGTCTGCAGAGTGACTGGATCTAGGGCTTGAGATGAAGCACCTTTCAAATGAACGCCATCAATGCCATTGGAACTCCAGAATGCAAAGACTTGATCATTGGTAAGTCCATTCTTGGCTCCTCCAGATTTAGCGAAATCACTATTTATCTGTACTGGGTTTGGCTTGACCCCCAAAGCGACTTGCTCCCAATTGGCCACGGCGGCGAAGGTGCAATCTTTGATCGCCGTAGCCCCATCGTTTCCATATGTTGGAAAAGTAGTGCTTGCATTTGCCACATCGCATTGCGAAGAACCAGGTAGGCATGTATTTACAACGCCACTGTTCATGACAGCTAAACCATTAATTGGATACGACCCGGTTTGATCTGTAGCCATGATCGTAAGTGCACTCGAATTAATTACTCCAGACATCACACAGTTGGTCTCTACCGACTCGCAAGTATTGGCACCAACTAATGAAGTAACTGTGTAAGAGATCAATCCCTTTCCGCTTGGAGCAGTTGCCGGACACCAATAAACGCCCTCTTCGCCATTAGGAAGATTCACCATCGTTGCGCTGATTGCTTTAAGAGAACTCCACCCAGGGTGACTTCCCGAAAGCTCACCACTTCCAGCGCATTGAAGTCCAGGATCTGATACTCGAAGCAAATTCTTTAACGACATTTGAACATTGATACTGACATTCTTCGAAGCTGCTTGCGAACTTGATGCTAATAGTGAAGAAATGAATGAAGCGGTAATAATCACTATTAAAGTCCGTGTAAATAATTTCTTGGCGTTCATTGCAGCTCCTCCAAATACTTTTGAAATCAATTCCTTATGGGATTAATTTCCTCGGAAGAGTTATTGCAAACATCCGTCTGCTCCGCAGAATTCAAATCGGATTCCCGACTTAATTTCTGCATGATTGCGAAATATTTTTTCGTGAATAGCACCTTGATTTTTATTAAAACGCGTAACAGTTCAATCGGTTTTTGTAATTATTTTTAAGTGATTCAATTTATAAATTCCGAAACTGATGATGCGGTTTCTTCAGTCATCAGTAGGTGATTTGATTCTTAGGTGCTCGTACTTGGCGGTGTGGTTTACCGTAATCAGTTCTCGGTGATTCAATCATGCGAGTTGGCGTTTCTACTTAGACGATTACTCACTCAGGGTTTACCCATCTAATATGAATTAAACGTCTTTCAAAGGGCCCAAATGAACTATTAGTACGCTCAAATAGGACATTTCATGCGTAATTTCTGGATGGTCACTCGAACGCGAGGTTAAAGTAAGACATCAGCGGTTGATATCCATCCCAGATATCCCCTGAAAAAGGCGGCGATGAAGATGCACACGAACAAGAACCACGTTGTAGATACCGAGGTTTTAGTCGTTGATGACCATCCCATATACCTAGACGGTCTCAAGATGCATTTGCATGAAGAAGGCGGCGGAATCAAGGTAGTTGGCGAGGCTAACCAAGGCTCGACGGCGTACCATCTCGCCTCCGAATTGCAGCCCAATATCGTTCTTATGGATCTCTTTTTAAAGACTTCTCCGCTCTCTGGAATCGAAGCGACGAAGTTGATCAAGGAGCATTTCCCACACATCCAAGTGGTAATACTTTCGGCGGATGACTCAATAGATTCAATTATGGGCGCCCTGAAGGCCGGTGCAAATGGCTACCTACTCAAGACAGTCACTCCCCGCGAATTAAAGGAAGCTATCGCTTCAGTGCTCAGCCACGGCTCTGTTCTGAATCCTGCGGTCGCACAGAAGCTTCTGACGGTCATGAACCACCCGGTCATCAAAACGTTCACTCCGACCGAGCGAGAGCTTCAAATTCTCGCCTTGATCGTTGATGGAGCTACCAACAAGTTAATCGCCCAAGAACTCTTTTTGAGCGTTAGAACCGTTGAGGCCCATATTCACAACCTCTTCGAAAAATTGGGAGTCTCCTCTCGAACCGAAGCAGTTGTGCAGGCGATCCGCATCGGACTCGTAGAAAGCCCAAATATTCAAGCGGTTTAACCTTCGTTAACAGTTCACAAGGTTGAAATTAGGTATTGAACTTCCACATCTTGATTGATTCAGCGTTCCATTGCTGCCACGACATCTGCTTCGTCATCCCCCAAGTAACCACCAACGGTCCACTCGGCGTGTAACCCACGACAAGAACCCAGTGATATTCATGTGAAGGGATATTGGTTATTCCGGCGAAATTCTGACCTTTAATAAATTCTAATTGCGCGATCACCGCTTTAATCGTGGGGCTGTTGATCGAATTCTTCAAGGTGACTGGATCGGTCGAGAGTTCAGTTTCGCTCTTGATGCGAATCCCACCAATCCCTTTGTTTGTCCAGAAATCGAAAACCTGTTGATTTGATAAACCGGTTCCCACTCCCCCAGTACTCGCGAATTCCGCGGTGATAACGCTGGGATCTGGCTTTGCACCCAAGACAACTCGTTCCCAATTTGCTACCGCTGCAAAGGTGCAATTCAACGAGCCCTGCGAGCCAACATTTCCATACGTTGATAGCGCGTCCAGGGTTGGTCCGGGATTGCAATCTGGTGTCAGCCCGCTGCAATTATCGATCAATCCTGAATTTGGTGAGGCAACATCTGGCAAGGGATAAGAACCGGTGGAATCAGTCGCCATGATCGACAACCCTGAACGTTTGAAAACGCCGGGCAATATGCAATATGTATCCGTCGTTTCACAGGTGACGGCTCCATGGCGCACCGTGATTGTGTAAGAGATTGTCCCTTTGCCGCTGGGAGCACTCGCTGGACACCAATAGACACCTGACTGAGAATCGCCGAGGTCCACTACCGTCAATTTATTTGCCCCATGGGAGCTCCAGCCAGGATGGCTGCCCAATTGTTCGCCGCTTCCAAAACATTGCAACGATGGATCGCCGATCTGCGACAAGGTTCTCACCGATTTTGAATAGTGAACTGAACTTGCCTGGGTCGCTGCCTCTGAGCCATTTGCGATCGCTCCACTTATGAGTGCGACACTGATGAAAAGCAAGTACTTTTTCTTCAACTTTCCAAATCTCCGTTCAAGGCGTCACCGAGCATGCGAATAAATGACTTATTTCCAAGATCTCGGATTTCTAGAAATCGCGTTCACCGCAGATATAAACCGCTTAGGAATCAAGCAGGGCCGACGCTAACCTAAAGACTTGCTTACGAGAAATTAAAAACTAAATAGTTTGTCTAAAGTGTTCTGGCTCTCATAAATCGAGCTTTAGCTAGCTGGCAAAGCCATCTCGAACCGAGTGGTCAATCCCCACATGGCGACGATCTCTAGATTCCATTGCTGCCACGTCATCTGCAGGGTCTTACCCCAAGTCGCGATCAAAGGGCCTTGCGGGGTGTATCCTTCGACTACAACCCAGTGATACGAAGAATCGGGCAAGGTGACGCCAGCGATATTTTGACCCTTTGGAAGATTGAGCGAGGCAATAACTGCTCGAACATTAGGGTCATCGATCGCGTTCATTAAATGCGGTGGATCTATATAAAAAGGTAAGGCCGCGTTCAGTAACGTCCCACCGATGCCTTCATCCTCCCAATAGTGGAATACTTGCACATTCGTTAATCCGAGATTGAAAGTCCCACCGGCCGCAACGAATTCGGATTGAATCAGATTCGTATCTGGAATCGTGCCAAGGACGATCTCCTCCCAATTGGCGACAGCAGCAAAGGTGCAATCACCAATACCCGTTGGTGCGACGTTGCCATACGTTGGAAAGTTGAGATCTCCTGGACCTGGATTGCAAAAATTAATAGCGGTGGCACACAAGTAGGGAGAACCACTATTTTGAATAGCGAAATTCATCGAAGGATAATTGCCGGTTTCATCGGTGGCCATTATTTGAAAGCCAGATTGAATCGCAGCTCCTGCCATCTCGCACGATGTCAATATCGTCTCGCACGTTGTACCACCCAGTGATGAGGTAACGGTGTAAGAAATAATCCCTTGTCCACTCGGCGCCGCTGCAGGACACCAATAAAGACCAACGTCTGTATTAGCTAGATCCACCAAGGTGAGATTGATAGCAGATGTGCTGCTCCAACCTGGATGAGCACCAGCCACTTCCCCACTCCCGGCGCACTGCAAGCCTGGATCGGAGCCCACCGGAAGAATTAACGGACCGGCTGGAATGTTCGTACCCGGTTGACTGGTGGGGGCAACTGCAGAACTTTTATTGAGCGGGGCAACACTCCATCGCCACACTCCTCTGTTGGCAACACAACGAAAGATGAACTGGCCCTGCACTTGAAAATGCGAACCCTTCTCGCATATTTGGCCGCTCTTTGCTCTTACCGATGCTTGAACCGTCTGAGAATTCCCGATACTTACTATCGATGCGAAGAAGACAATCAGAAGTACGGATTAAAAACCCTCTGCTTCCTCATACCTCTTGGAGTCCCGTCCCGTGTCATGCTCTTTGCGATAAGTGGTGCTTCTGGGGCAAAGATCTGATTGACTAAAGGCTTGCGGTTATCCCCTCCATGCATGGAGCCATAATTAGATGGTTTCTCCACTTTCACATCATCTTTGATTCGTTCAATCATCCATTTGTGGGTGCAGACTTAACAGAAATCTTCCAAGCAGTTCCAACCTCTTGATTCCATTGCTGCCAAGTCATCTGAATCGTCTGGCCCCATGTGACGACGAGCGGACCCTGAGGCGTGTATCCATCTACAACAACCCAGTGGAAAGAGGGCGCTTCAAGGCGAGCTCCTCCTAAGTATTGCCCGTTCTGGATGTGGAGTGAGGCGATTAAAGCCTTCACCTTGGGGTCATCGATCGTGCTTCGAATATTCTCCGGAAGCGGAGAAATCGCCAAGTCAGAGGTAAGGACGGTGCCCGTGATCCCAAATTTCTTCCAATACGCAAAGACGGTGAAGTCACTCAACCCAATGCTTGCCGTTCCACCTGCCTGGCTAAATTGGAGCCCCAAGAGAGTGGCATCCGGTGAACTCCCCAAAACAATGTGTTCCCAATCGGCCACCGCCGCAAAGGTGCAATCACCCAAGGAGAGCGGCGGCACATTCCCATATGTCGGAAAGAATTTCAGCAATTGGGAGGTATTGCAGATCAATGGAGTTGGGATGCACGGATAGGAAGTTTCGCTCGATTGGATCGTTGGAAGGCCATATGCATAGCTTCCGCTCTGATCGGAGGCAGTCAGTTGATAACTCTGCTTCCCGTTAAATCCGAGAATCAAGCAGGTCGTCAGCGTCGTTTCACACGTTAACCCGCCGAGTGTCGTGGTGACGATGTAAGAAATGATTCCGGAACCATTAGGAGCGGCTGCCGGACACCAGAAGAGTGCGTGACTTCCACTCCCAAAATCCACAGCCGTTAATTGAATTGCCGACGAACTACTCCACCCTGGATGAAATCCAGAAACCTCACCGGAGCCCTGACAAGCCATCACAGGTGGTTTCAAGTTGCGGTCTTGAGGTGAAGTCGAAGTTAAGAGCGAGACATTCAAGGGTGCAACCGAAATCGGAATAGAGCTTTGACTCAACTTTCCCGGGATGTACACGACGATGATAAAAATGTGTGGAACGTTTGGAAGAAAGAGGGTGATCGGCTGCTCAGGAGTCACCAGATAGTTGCTATTGCGACCATCGACCTTCACAGAAGTTGTCGTCCCACTTGGGAAAGGAACCCCATGAACATCCTCGCCATTCCACAAGATCACATACTCAATCGTGTCTTTGGGGGCGAAAAGCGAGGTCGATTGCAAAACATCCTGCCGAACAAAATAGGGCGGAGTGAGCACCGCCGTAGATGCCCAAATCTGCACCTTCAACCTTTGGACACATTTGAATTCATAGCCGCCTTGGGCTTTTTCACTATTTAAAACCGGACAAGGCGCACCATTTATAAGCATTGCTGACGGCTTGCTCGGTTCCACGGCGCGGGCAACGGGTTGGGTGAGAAGAGAAAATAGGCAGATAATTAGAAGCCAGAGCGTCTCTTTCCGTCTCATCTGATGTCCGATCAAGTGATCATCCAAAGCGATTACTTAGAGGACGTAGTCCGTATAATCGACGAGTGAAGACGCTTGCTCTCGATATTGGTGCCACCAAGATAGCTATTGCGCTGCTCGATGATGAACATAATATTCAGGAACGTTTACAACTTCCTTCCAATACCCTCACAAACGTTTGGCAAGAGCTAGCGGTTCTGCTTCGACCTTTAAAGGCCGATCGGATCGGCATCGCCTCTGCTGGCCCCATCAACTTACGCTCCGGAACGATCTCTCCAGTAAATATTCCCCAGTGGCGCAATTTTCCCATCGTAGACCTCATCTCTGAAATTATCCCTGGCTCCCCGATTGGCCTGCTCGGGGATTGCACTGCGGTCGCACTTGCCGAGAACAAATTAGGCGCTGGCTTTGGTAGCAAGAATATGCTCGGTGTAGTCGTATCAACTGGGATCGGTGGCGGATTAGTTCTAAACGGCCACGCCTATCACGGTGACACTGGAAACGCCGCTCTCTTTGGCCATCACTCCATCGAGTTCGCTGATGATTTAAATCCAGCAAATATCTGTGACTGCGGCCGAACCGGTTGTCTTGAAAACTCTGCTCGTGGACCCAAGATGGTTGAGTTCGCCAGAGTCAACGGTTGGAACGGCGAAGAGAATTTCATCGCTCTCGCGGAGTCTGCTCGTGGTGGGGACCCAATTGCCCTGCAAGCCATCGACCGTGGGACCAAGGCCCTTGCCGTCGGAATAACTAACGTCCTAAATATCACGGATGTTCACACCGTCGTTATTGGTGGTGGCGTTTCATTTGCCGGACCAATCTATTGGGATCCCTTCCTAGCTCACTTTGCTCACGAGCGATCATTTGCAGGCTTCTTGGATGATGTCACCGTCTTGCCAGCCAAACTAAAACAAGATGCGGGACTCATCGGAGCTTCACTCTTCGCTGCAGAGTACGCGGCTACAATCTGACAATGAATGAAGTCGAGGTTCGACCATGGGGTCGTTATCAAGTTATTGATGAATCTGCCGATCACAAAATAAAGAGAATATGGGTTGCACCAGGACACCAACTTTCCTATCAGCGCCATCAGCGCCGTGCAGAACATTGGTTCTTTATTTCAGGCACGGGTCTCGCAATTCGTAACGGTCACGAAATTGGAGTGACTGCCGGTTCGAGCGTAGATATCGCCATTAATGAACTGCATCGAATCAGGAACACTGGTGAAGAGGAGTTGATTTTCATCGAAGTTCAGACCGGAACCTACTTCGGCGAAGACGACATTGAGCGTGTCGAAGATGACTTCGGAAGAGTGTAGTATTCCGCAAGCACCCGGACGATTGGCTCAGCGGTAGAGCACCACATTGACATTGTGGGGGTCACTGGTTCGATCCCAGTATCGTCCACTACGTAATACGGATTGGCGAGTTAAATCTCGCCATCCTCCAATCCCCTCAAAACCTCGTTAGCTCGGGCATTCACTTCTTCTAAGTCCGACAACCTTCTCAAGCCAGCAAGTTGTTGAGCCATGCGGTGGTTCCCTGAAAATGTCTCGCTGTTTTCATCGAGGAAATTCCAATACAAAGTACTAAACGGACAGGCGCTTTCACCCACTCGTTTTTTAGGATCGTACTTGCAACCCTTGCAGTAGTTGCTCATTCGCGAAATGTAGGCTCCCCCAGCCGCGTATGGCTTGGTCATCATTACCCCGTTGTCGGCATGAACTCCCATTCCAATAACGTTTGGAACCATCACCCAGTCACTTGCATCAATGAAGTTCTCTCGCATCCAATCCAAATACTCCTGAGGATTGACACCCGCTATTAAAGCCAAATTGCTCAAAACCATGAGGCGTGGAATGTGGTGTACCCAGGCACGACTCTTGATATCACTCACGATTGATTTCAGACAGTTCATATCCGTCGTATCAGGGTCGTTAAAAAGTGGGAGCAATTTCCTCTCCGCTCCAAGCCCATTCAGGTTTCGGTACTCCGCGCCTAGCTGCCAATACATGCCGTTGATGTATTCACGCCAACCTATGATCTGCCGAACAAAGGCTTCGCATGAGGCGATGGGGATCCCGCCCGCTTCGAAGCGGGCCAGAGCTGCATCTACAACTTCCTGAGGATGAAGCAGCCCATTATTCAAATAGGGTGAAAGCAGCGAATGATGAAGCGCCCAGTTATCGGCGGTCATTGCATCTTCATACTTACCGAAGGTCGCAAAATGGTTGCCCAAGAAATTCTTAAGTTGCTCGAGCGCGCCTTCGCGGGTCGTTGCCCACGTTGGAGAAATCTCGAGGTTTAATTCTTTTGCCACCTGAGCATCAATCTCATCTCGTGGATGCTGGAGGTACGGAACGAATGAATAGCCCTTTGGAAGTGACTCGCGATTTTCCTTATCGAAATTCCACTCGCCACCTACAGGCTTGGCTCCATCCATCAGGATATTGAGCCGTACCCGTTGTTTACGATAGAAGTTCTCCATCAGGTAGTTCTTCTGACCGCTCGCCCACTGCGCAAAGAGCTCCCTAGGCGTCAAAAAGAAATCGTTATCGCAGAATTCGGCACCCAAAGTTTCGAGCGTAGCTTGAAGTCTGTATGACGATTGGCGGGCACTGAACAAGGTGGATCCAGGGTGCTTTGCCAAAGTTTCTTCGATCCCAGATTTCGTTGTGGGTGCCTGCACGTAAGCCCCCCTGAATCCATCAGCTTCAAGGGCTGCTGCAAAGTGGCGCGCTAGAAACGAGGAAGAACAGACGTTCTGGGTGATACTTCTTTATATCGACCATTCGAGCGCTTTCAACAAAGAGGATTAAATCGCTCTCTTTGTCAGCGAACGCAAGAGCGCCAAAGTCCTTATTGAGCTGGTCGAAAGGAATGTAAATGATCCGTGAAGGCTTAATTTTCCTCACCGAGTCGACGCTGAGCCAATACACCAAAAACAGCACGCCATCCCATCAAGAATAGGGATTGGAAGACCAAGGCAACGATTATGAAGGTCACTGCCGTCCCCTGACCGGAAACAACGCGTAACACCATGCCTAAGGCGACAGTGACAACCACAATCCAAAGTCCGCTTCTCGTTGCAGTGAGGTCGCGATTTGTGCGGATAATCAAAATCCACCCAGCAAGGAGTCCTATTGCAAAGGGCCAGAAAGTCGATGCCATGCCGGCGACCGTGATGCCATGTTCATGTGCCCGACGACCGATTGCAACGAAGATCAGCAGCGCTACGGTGTCAAAAATGTATGCGTATTTTTTCATAGAGATTCAATGATACTTGCTCAACTGTATCGATAATCTCTTTTGTGTTGATTATCCCGCTTGAGGTAACAAGCGTCACCAATAATGTCTACGACCACCTACCGCTCGACCCATACTTGCCAAGAGGACTAGAACTATCCCGATGATGATGAGCAGCACGCCAATGCTTTTAAGAATGATGACGCCAGCGAGGAAGCCGACGATTAAGAGAGCTAGACCAAGGGTGATCATGGGAACCTTCTTTCCGTGGCTCCATGGAACATCATCGCCTCTCACCAATTACTAACGTTTTGCAAGCGCCAAACTTCCGTTTTGCCGCCTAGGGCTAGGAAACGTCCAGGCATCCCACGCCGGAAGTTGGTCGTGGATCATCGATTTGAGGCCTCTTAAGGTAATGCTCGACTAAGAGGAAAACTAGAAATTTGAGTAAAAGGTCCATTCATGGCCTTTTAATTCCTTTTGCTGGCAAGTACGCTTGGCGCAATTCGCAGAAACCTCGTGGCGTTAGAGGCTAAATAACGTTGGAACCATCGCTCCGCACAAGCGACTGAAGTTGCTCCGCCGTTTGACTTAGGCGGAGTGACTTCAGCGGCTTGCAGAGTCGTGAAATCAACCCACTCTTATATGAGATGCTTGTTAGCATGAAGGTAAGCGGTGATGTAACAACCCTCGTTGCGCTATTTGCAATCGTCAGTCCAATTACCTCGATCCCCGTCTTCCTATCGCTGACCTCTGGGCGCACCTCCAAGGAGCGACGGGTGACTGCGATGCAAACTGCTGCAGTATCTGGCATCACACTTCTGATCGCTTACTTTGTTGGTGACGTCATTCTGCGTTTGTTGAGTATTCAAATAGAAGCTTTCAGGGTGGCCGGAGCGCTCGTCATTGGCGCAATCGGCTGGAGCATGGTGATGGGTAGAAAGAACACCATCTTCGAAGCGAATCCCAAAGGCGCAATGGTCGTTCCACTTGCTATCCCCCTCATGGCTGGACCCGGTGCCATCGCCACAGTTATTGCAATCGGAAATTCGGATCGTGGCGCCCTGCGCATCGCGGACTTAGTGATCATTTTGATTCTTGCGGCGCTCACGGGAATCCTGCTCTTATTGGCAGCGCCTATCGAACGCGTGCTTGGAGAACAAGGGCTAATGGTGCTTACTCGAATCTTCGGCCTGTTACTTCTCTCTATCGCGGTTTCGACCGTTATGTCAGCTCTGACTATCTACATTCATTCGCTTTAAAAAGTACCTAATAAAGAGCGAGAGCGATAGCAAAAGCTCTACGACTCCAACAGTCAAGAACGGCGCCAGAAATGGATGGGCTGCAATTGGTACCGCGGTACGTACAAGTGACTCAGTCGCGGTACTCGCTTGATGCTTGACGATGGCCATTCCTGCAATGTTGATAGCAATCATGAGCAAGCCAATTACTCCAAAGGTGATTCCCACGTTTCGAACAAAGGCCTTAAGCGATTTGGCGTAACGCGCGTAAATCAGAAGAGTCAACAAGGTCAGAAGTAACAGCAAGAACACTGCAAGTTCGAAATAGGTCCTAATACTGCTTGGATCCGGGCCTTTCTTCTGCGGTTGAAGTTTGATCGGTTTAATCTTGTCCAGTTCCTTCTTCAACTTTGAAAATTGTGGATCCACAGACTCCAAGCCCATCAAAGCCAAATGAAGGACGGGGCTTACATCTACGGTTTGATTCTGCTTTGAGCCGCTCGAATAATAGGAATAGATGGTTCCAGAAAGTTGATCTATCTCCTGATGAAATACGGGATTGGCTAGAAAGGCCGTCACCGTCGTCGAAATCTTTGGCCCCTTGGTGAGAAGTATCTTGCGCTCCTCGCCCGTCGCGCTTTCCAATCCCTTGCTCACAAAGTAAGTACCCGCATCGACCCTAAAGTTCTGGTTAGACCAAAGAGTATGAGTCACTTTGTTAATCGGATTGCCGCCGCCCACCGCCAAATAAACAGTTCCCAAAATCGAAAACAGCGTCAGAAAGATTGGCAGGAGCACCATCGCAGGAATTGCACCGGCTCGTTTTGCCCTCAAAAAGAACGCCATGCATGAGGGTAAGTGCTCCGACAATCGCCTGACAAGAGAAGGCGATTACTGAATTACTGGACTACTGAATGAAATCAGAGAGCTGAATCTTGGTTGCGTTACGAAGAACTCCCCAATTCGCCTCCCGCTTTGCCTGATCTGGGTGTCCGACGAAATCACTCATCTGAAAAGGCGTTACCTGCCAGTTGACTCCCCATTTATCGGTGCACCAACCACAGCGACCTGGAGCGCCACTTGTCGTGATGGCATCCCAGAGGCGATCTGTCTCCTCTGGGCCGTCCACTTGAACAGAGAGTGAGATTGCATTGTTGAATCGATCTCCACCCGGAGTGCACATACCGATGAATTCATGGCCATAGATAGAAAAGTCCGCGGTAAAGAGGTTCGGGTTATTGAGATGCTCATCCGCTACCACCATCGCCTCGCCGAAGGTAGCCTTGTAAAAGGCCAGTGCCTCTTGCAACCCTTCGTTAAACCATAAGAAAGTTTTAAGAGTTGAAGGTTGCGTCATTATAAATTCTCCCCTAGGTGGCGATAGAACCGATTAACCTGCCTCAGTGGAAACCCAGCGTATCAAATTAGAGCCGCTTTCCAAGAAGCGGATACCAGAGTTATTCGAGTCAATCGGTACAGATCCTGAGATCTACCGGTGGCTTCCCTACGCGACTCCAACTTCGTTAAGTGAGTTCACGACCATCTTCGAAAGTTTCATCGAAGATAGCGCCGCGGGAATAAGAGTTGCTTATGCCGTCATTCTGAAATCCTCTGGAGTGGCGATTGGCACCACCTCATTTCTTGATATCAACCCAACACAAAATTCCATAGAAATTGGTTCAACTCTTTATGCGCGCGACTATTGGCGCTCCTTTGTAAATACAGAGTGCAAAATATTGATGCTCACCGAAGCGTTCGATGTCCGCGGAGTTGAGCGGGTAACAATTAAAACCGACTCACGCAATGAACGCTCGCGCGCCGCAATCTTGCGCCTTGGAGCGACTTTCGAAGGAATGCTTCGCCATCACATGCGCAGGCCTGACGGAAGCTGGCGCGACTCTGCCTATCACTCGATTCTCCGTGAGGAGTGGCCCGCGGTCAAAGAGAACCTCTATAACAAACTCGCACAGTTTGATTGAGTGCTGCCCCTAGCCCTACCAATCAGTAGACCATCGGGGACGTCATAAGTTTTGTATGTGATTAGACGCGAAAATGAAGATTTACCCATCATCATCCAAGGTGGCATGGGCATAGGAGTTTCCTCAGTTGCAATGGCAAAATCGGTTGCGAATATGGGGCAACTCGGCGTTGTCTCCGGCACCGCCATTGATTCGGTTATGGCTCGCAGATTGCAAGATGGCGATACAGAAGGTGATGTGCGTTGGGCGCTCTCGCAATTTCCTGATCAAGAGTGGGCTAAAGAAATATTGGAGCGCTACTTCATCGAAGGCGGCAAGGCGGAGTCCGCCAGTTATCTCGATGTCCCTAAATTAAGTTTGAGTCCGACGCCCTTCGCCTCCGCGATGTTGGTCGCATCCAGCTTTGTCGAAGTCGCTCTAGCTAAACGTGGAACAGATGGACCGATCGGAATTAACTTTCTGGAGAAGATTCAATTGGCGACGCCCGCCTCTGTGTATGGAGCGATACTCGCCGGCGTTGATTACATCTTGATGGGAGCAGGAATCCCGGCTGATATCCCACAGCTCATCACCGAGTTGATCAACGGCGAACGCGTCCAATTCAAAATCAAGGTAGAAGGCGCAGATAAGGCACACTTACTTAGCTTCGATCCAAGCCTCATCAAGAATGTCGACAGCTCTCGATTGCATCGACCTAAATTTCTAGCGATTGTCTCCTCGCATATCTTGGCCAACTATCTTGCACGCGATCTCGACACTCGCCCCGATGGATTTGTCATTGAAGGTCCAACAGCTGGTGGACATAACGCGCCTCCGCGAAGCAAGGATTCAATTGCCCCCGATGGACAGGTTCAATTTACCGAGAAAGACCTCGCGGATTTCGAAAAGGTTAAAGCGGTTGGTCTTCCCTTCTGGCTCGCCGGAGGTTATGGAACACCTGCCAAGGTAAAGGAGGCCATTGAAATTGGAGCCGCAGGGGTTCAGGTCGGCTCTCTCTTTGCACTGGCTCAGGAGTCTGGGATCATCAATGAGTTACGCGATCAAGTGCTCTCACAACTTTCTAGCGGCCTTTTAGAAATACGAACCGAACCCAAGACCTCCTCGACCGGATTTCCATTTAAGGTCGTCGAAATCAATGGAACGGCAAGTGATCCAGAGGTCTACGAGGCAAGGAGTCGTAAGTGCGATCTTGGATACCTTCGCTCCCCTTTCCTTCGCCCTGATGGCGGAATTGGCTATCGCTGCAGTGGGGAGCCAATCAAGACTTTCGAATTTAAAAGTGGAGAAGTGGGTGAAGCGCAGAACGTGAAATGTCTGTGTAACGCTCTGATGGCAAATATTGGACTCGGACAAACGAGGTGGGGCACCTATCACGAGCCCGCTCTGTTAACCCTTGGCTCTGATCTCTCTGGCGCCGAAGAGTTGAGCGCGCTCCACAGTGGATGCTGGACCTCGGCTCAGGTGATTGATTACCTCACCTCTGCACTCTGACCACTTTTATTAGCGGGGATGAGAGAGCAACAAACCGATTGCAAGAAGGATTATTCCCGCGGCTGAAATTCCCGTTAACACACGACGAACCTTTGGCCTAGCTAGGAAGATCGCCGACTTATCAACCATCATGATTAAAAACGAGTACCACGAGAAGGAAACAGTTGCTTGAACGCAGGCTAGCAGAAAAATTCCCCATCCCAATGAGAAGTGATGCGGGACAAATTGGGGAATGAATGCAACGGCAAAGACCGCAGCCTTTACATTTGTTAAATTAGTGAAGAGCCCTAAGCGATAAGCCGCCACAGCGTTGGTCTTTGCACCGCTATCAACATCAAACTTCCCGAACTCGCGCTTGAGTTGGAGCAAGGTTTGAATCGCCAAACCTAGAAGAAAGAGCACGCCTAAATATTTCAAGATATTAAAGGCCAGATGAGATTTAGCAAAGATTGCAGATAACCCCACCGCTGACATCGCACCCCAGATCAATAAACCCGAAGAGTTACCAAAGACAGAGAAGAAGGCCGCCCGACGCCCACCGATAAGACTCTGCCGCAACACCATAGCGACGCCCTGGCCAGGAACTATCGCGAGCAAAAGCGCAGTGAGAGCGAAGGCCGGGATAATTCGGAGTAATTGCAGCCCGGAGTTCACGGAGCAAAGGTACCCGCTTGGCACGCTTTGCCGACTAATATTTCGCAATGATCGAAATCCGCGAACTCCATACTCTTCAAGAGCAATTTCACGCGCGCATGATCTTCGATTCGGTCTGGCCAGCTGCAAACGAAACTCAGATCACCTCTAATCTTTTGCAAGCCATGGTTCATAGCGGAAGCTATCTCGTTGGAGTATTTGATGGCGCCAAAATAGTTGGAGCATCCTTCGCCTTCCCGACGATCGAACCCGACATCCATCTTCACTCTCACATGACAGCATTCATCGACTCACATCGAGATCGCGGACTCGGCACTCAAGTAAAGCTCCATCAATGGCAATGGGCTAAAGAGCGCGGGTATCAATCGATCACTTGGACTTTTGACCCGCTGGTTCGACGTAACGCTCGTTTAAATATTCTCAAATTGGGAGCCAATCTCATCGACTACCTACCCAATTTCTACGGAAATATGGCCGATGAACTTAACAATGGTGACGAGTCAGATCGAATCACCGTCCGCTGGGATACAACCACAGATGCCCCGACTCCGCGCCAAGAGGTTGAGGAACCACCATACGACGCCCAACTCATTGCACTCCCGCAAGATATTGTAGAAATCCGAAGAAGCAATCCAGAACTCAGTCAACAATATCGACATGAGGTAAGGGCGGCCTTTCTAGAGGCGCTCGCAGCTGGAAAGAAAGTCATTGGATTTTCATCCCACAACGAATATGTATTGGAGTAGACGTGAAAATCGCTGAACTCGAACTACGTACCATCAACCTTCCTCTTGTACGTCCTTTCAGAACTTCTTTTGGAACTCAAACGGCCCGCGAGGTAATAATCCTTAAGCTCACGAGTAGCGAGGGCGTCATTGGATGGTCCGAGTGCGTTGCGATGTCAGAGCCGCTCTACTCCCCTGAATATGTTGCCGGCTCTTTGGACCTCATGAAACGTTTTCTCATTCCAGCTCTACTTTCTGCAGGTGAGATAAGAGCGCAAGATGTAGCACCACTTCTCTCTGGCTTTCTTGGCTCACCCATGGCAAAGGCCACTCTTGAAACAGCGCTACTTGACGCCCAACTCCGTGCAGAAAATCGCAGCCTTGCCAATTTTCTTGGCGCAAATAAGAGTCGCATTCCGTGCGGAGTATCCGTCGGTATTGCCCCTTCCATCCCACAGTTAATCGAAGAGGTCTCTGGCTATATCGCCGCTGGTTATAAGCGCATCAAGTTAAAGATCGAACCGGGTTGGGATCTTGAGCCCGTTGCAGAGGTTCGTAGGAACTGGCCAGATATTCCGTTGCAGGTAGATGCCAATCAGGCGTATCAACGCAGCGACGGTGAACTGTTAGCGCAACTCGATCAATTTGAATTACTCCTCATTGAGCAGCCATTGGATGAACATGACATCTTGGGCCATGCCCAATTGGCCCTTCAGGTTCAAACTCCCATTTGTTTAGATGAATCCATAACATCACTTCGCGCCGCCGAAGATGCACTTGCACTCAAGGCAACCACCGTTATCAACATCAAACCCGGACGCGTCGGAGGTTACTTAGAGGCTGTAAAGATTCATGATCTCTGCATGAACGAAGGAATTCCGGTCTGGTGCGGTGGCATGTTGGAAACTGGAATTGGACGCGCAGCCAATATCGCCCTTGCAGCCTTACCGGGATTCACACTGCCGGGTGACACCTCAGCTTCTAGTCGCTTCTTCCACAAAGACATCACCGAACCCTTTGTCATGCAAGATGGCTATCTCGAGGTGCCACAAGGAGTCGGAATTGGTCGTACGCCAGATATCGAATTCTTGGATTCCATAACCTCGCACGTAGAGAGAATCGCGCCCTAACTCCACCCCTCTACATGTGCCAAAGAATTGGCAAAGATAAGAGGCGCATCGAAGTCCATTGTTGCCACGTGATAAGAATTCGTGAGTTCAATGCGCTGCCCGGAAACGCTATCGATTTCTGACATGATGATATTGGAGTTGGTGATCGGCAGAACGTGGTCGTCAACGCTATGAAAGAGGAGCGTTGGACATTTCACCTTATGCAAATTAGCTCGCGTAACTTTTAACATCTTGTTGAGTTGGACAACGCCTTTGGTCGGCAATACGTCATAACCCCACTCGGTTACACCTGGTTTCTTTATGTCATCGCCAACCGATGCGCGTCCTGGTTGCAGCAGAGCAAGAACAGGTGCCAACTTGATCAAGTTTCCAGCGATATGAATCATTGGGTTAACCAAGCAGATTCCGGCTAACTCATTATTCTCGGCGATATTAAGCGTTGTTCCCCCACCCATCGAAAGCCCGAAAACAAAAACTTTCCGACAGCTCTTCTTGAGCTTGTCGACTTCAACTTGTACCCGCGCGGGCCACTCTTGCCACTTCACCGCATTGAGATCTTGCCACTTTGTAGCGTGACCCGGCAGGCGAGGAACGCTGACGGTGTAACCGCGCTCATGAAAGTAATCAGCCCAGGGCCTCATCGAAGCGGGAGAACCGGTAAATCCATGGACAAAGATGATTCCGATATCCGAATGATCCGTGCCGGTCGCAAAATAATCTTCGAGCCAGCCTGCTGGTGCGCTTGTTATAGCCATGGCTCAATCTAAGTCCCGCTCTCAGGTATCGTCCACCATAATGTTCACCACACTCTTCTATCTCAAAGTAATCATTGGACCTCTCATGGTCTTGTCGGTGAGCTATCTTCAACGACGATTTGGAGATCGTTTTGGTGGTTGGCTGATCGGGCTTCCGATCACAACAGGTCCATTCATTCTGATTATCTGCATTCAAGAGGGAACCGCTTTCGGCGGGAAGACCGCGCATGGAGTACTCCTGGGACAGATGGCCCTGATCGCATTTTGTTGGGCTTATGCATTTGCGGCGCTTCGAACTACTTGGTTTAAGGCGATTGTGGCGGGAACAGTCCTCTGTCTACTCGTTGGATATGTCGCCACTCAAATAAAGGTATCTATCTGGATCAGTACGATCTCGTTAATTGTCGCCTGGCTCTGCGCAATGAAGTGGTGGCCACACTCCAATCTTCCAGAACAGACAATAGTTACACCTCATTGGGAATTACCGGTTCGCATCATCGTCACCCTCACTCTCCTCGTTGGGCTGAGCGCTCTCGCACCTCATGTCGGGGCCAAAATCGCTGGTGCGCTTTCAACCTATCCCGTCATCGCCTCTGTCCTAGGCTCCTTCAATCAGCGACGATTCGGTCCGGCCGCCACGGTCGCCACACTTCGGGGATTGATGCAGACCCTGCCCATCACGATGGGGATCATCTTCTTCTTGGCACTGGCGCTTCGCTGATAAATGTCAGGCAAGGCGCGTAGCCTTAAGGTCTTATGGAATCCAAATTGCTGCACGAAACGACCTTCGTCGTTGTTGACCTCGAGACAACGGGAGGCAGCCCACACGCCGGAGCAGTGATCACAGAGATAGGCGCGGTGAAGGTTCGCGGCGGTGTTGTCATCGGTGAATTCAAATCCTTCGTAAATCCACTGGCACCGATTCCGGTCTTCATCACCGAATTAACAGGCATCGACAATGAGATGGTCCGCTTGGCTCCGATCATCGATGAGGTTTTTCCAACCTTCTTAGAGTTCTGTGGCCCCGAGAGCGAGTCGGTACTAGTAGCGCATAATGCACCCTTCGATATTGGCTTCTTGCAGGCGGCAGGCCGTGAACTCGAATATCCATGGCCAAAATTTAAAGTGATCGACACCGTTCGCCTAGCGAGATCGGTGTTGACTCGCGACGAGGTCACCGACTGCAAGCTTGGAACTCTTGCGGTCTTCTTCAATACCCAAGTAACACCGACTCATCGAGCCCTCGATGATGCTCAAACAACCGTCGAAGTGCTCCATGGCCTCATTGAACGGCTCTCGGGCTTTGGCGTCTCCACCTTTGGCGATCTAGAGAAGTTCGCCAAGAAGCGGATAAAAAGGGAACCTAGGCTGATCTAAATTGTTGAGTAAACAGCGCCCAACGCTCTAAAGAATCCCTCGCGGCACCAGAGTCGACCGCTGCGCTAGCCAATCGATATCCCTCAGCGATCTGCTCGGTGATCGGGCGGCCAAAATCTCCGGCAAAAGCGGCAAGCGTCACGGCAGCATTCAAGAGAACGGCCTCGCGAGCTGGGCCGGCCTCCCCCTCGAAGATCCGTAGCGTGACCGCTGCATTGAACTGTGAATCCCCACCTGCCAACGCTTCAATAGGAGCGAATTCGATCCCTAGCTCCCGTGGGTCAAAGCTCTCTAGCTTGGAGTGGCCTTGGTGAACCTGCATGATCGCAGTCGTCGTGCTCAGAGTGATCTCATCGATCCCGTCATCTCCCCTGAAGAGGAACCCCTCGGCGCCGCGCTCCATCAGGACATCAGCCATTATTGGCATGACCCGGGCCTTACTGACTCCGATTGCCACCGCTGCCGGCTTTGCAGGATTAGCTAGCGGTCCCAAAATATTGAAAACAGAGGCTTGACCCAACTCTTTACGGGCTGGAGCGGCAAAGCGCATCGCGGGGTGGAATTTCGGTGCGAAACAGAAGCCAATTCCCAACTCTGCGACACAAGCCGCGACCTGCTCGCCATTGAGGTCAATATTTACCCCAAGTGCCTCTAGTAAGTCGGCTGCACCCGATTTGGAGGAGGCGGCCCGAGCGCCGTGCTTGACCACTGTGGCCCCAGCGGCATTGGCAATAATCGCCGCGGTCGTGGAGATATTGATGGTATTTGCCCCATCCCCACCCGTACCGACTGGATCAACAGCCCGGCCAGGGATGCTGATCGGAGCACAGTGCTCGTACATGACGGCTACGAAGGATTGCACCTCCTGAGCGGTTTCCCCCTTAGCCTGGACGCCGAGCAGGAATGACTTGATGGTTTCCTTGTCGGCTTTATCGCTCAAAATCTCGCCCATGGCCCATTTAGCCTGCTCTGCCGCTAAATCTTCATGGTCTGCCAATTGGGCGATTATTTGATCCCAAGAAATCTCGCTCTGATTCATATGCCAAATCCTATCCATCGCGTGATCAGACTCACCCGTGATTGCCACGCCCCAACGCTCCTGCATTGCGGAATATTGGGAGAAATCGGGAATAATGCCCACGTGACCACACTAGAAGCCCCCGTCAAAAACCGCCCGAACTTAGTGGCAGTCGGCACCATCGTTTGGCTCTCTTCAGAGTTGATGTTCTTTGCAGCACTTTTTGCAATGTACTTCACCACCCGTGCAGTTCAAGGTCCAAAGATTTGGCTTGAATCCACCGGGATGCTCAACGTGAAGTTTGCAGCTATCAATACGACGGTACTCGTACTCTCCTCAGTTACATGTCAGTTCGGCGTATTTGCCGCAGAACGTTTTCAAGGGCGCCGTACCGGTCCGCTCTACAAGATTTCCAAGTGGGGAATGCGTGAATGGTTCGCCATCACCTTCCTTATGGGCGCATTCTTCGTTGGCGGTCAGATCTATGAGTACGCAAACTTAGTTCGTGAAGGACTTTCTCTCTCTTCCCGCGCTTACGGTTCGGTCTTCTATATAACAACCGGTTTCCATGGACTTCACGTCACCGGTGGATTGATCGCATTCTTAATCGTTCTTATTCGCGTTGCCAAGGCCCGTAAATTCGGCCACTCCCAAGCAACAACCGCAATTGTGGTTTCGTACTACTGGCACTTTGTGGACATTGTTTGGATCGCCCTTTTCTCGACGATCTACTTAATTAAATAGGAGCTATCAGTGAAAAAAATCTCTAGCTTCCGACGTCATCGTATTGCTGGACCAATTTTGGTCGTAGCTGCACTCTTCACAATCGGAACAGCATTTGGCGTTGCATCCGCACTTCCAAGCGCACAATCCACGATTACAACTGGCACATCAACCTTGGTCTCTCAAGGAAAAGCCATCTTTTTACGCGGCTGTTCCTCATGCCACGGACTTCATGCAGAGGGTGGCAGCATTGCCCCTTCCTTGATTGGCGTTGGCTCTGCTGCGGTTGATTTCCAAGTGGGTACCGGACGCATGCCAATGGCAGATATGAGCCAGCAAGCAATGCAGAAGAAGCCGCTCTACAACCCGCAGGAAACAGCGGCTTTAGCAGCTTACGTCTCCTCTTTGGCACCTGGACCTTCAGCTGTCACCAATGAATCTTTGACCTATGAGCGCGACGGAAACTCTGCGCTGGGCGGTCAACTCTTCCGCACAAACTGCGCGATGTGTCATAACTTCGCCGGACAAGGCGGAGCACTTACAAACGGTAAGTACGCACCATCCCTGATGGGCGTGGATCCTAAATATATTTACGAAGCTATGGTCACCGGTCCACAATCGATGCCTAAGTTCACCGATGCAACGATCACACCACAAGAGAAGCTTTCAATCATCAAGTGGTTGCAAGAAGCAAACCATGAGCAGAATCAAGGTGGCGCTTCACTCGGACGCGTTGGCCCTGTTACTGAAGGTTTACTTGGTTGGGTCCTTGGACTCGGTCTACTTATCGGCGTATCCGTGTGGCTAGCAATGAAGGCGAAATAACATGAGCGATCATTCACAAGTAGAGCGTTTTCAAGATCCTGGCTTGCCGGAGCATGTGCACCGTAATGCCGATGTCGATCCAATTGCCGCGAAGCGCGCTGAACGTCAGGTAGCGATTCTCTTTCTGCTCTCTGCAGTCGGAACCGTTCTTACCATCGTCTCTTATGTCTTTGTAAAGAGCGACAAGTACATCTACCTACCCGTCATGGGCAGCACAAATGTGCAACAACTCCTCCTTGGAATCGGTTTAACCGCAGCAACACTCTTTATCGGACTTGGCGCAATTCAATGGGCCAAGAAGCTCATGCCAGATCAAGAGGTAATTGCAGAGCGTCATGAATTTCGCTCCGAAGATGTCGATCGCGACGATTTGGTTGCAACATTTAAAGAGCGCGGTGAGGCAACAGGTCTCGGTCGTCGCAGCTTGATCAAGCGAACACTTGGACTAGCACTCGGCTTAGTTGGCCTCTCTCCCCTGATTTTGCTTCGCGATACCGGTCCACTTCCTGGAAAGTATTTCGATACAACCGATTGGGCCGCAGGAACAAGACTTCTTCTCGATCCTGCTGGAACTCCCATCAAGGCCTCTGACCTAGAGGTTGGCGCGGTAGCTCAAGTTCTCCCAGAACTTCCAGCAGGAACCGAACGCACCCTTGAAAACACTGGAAAAGATGCGGTTCTCTTGATCCGCCTTCATCCTGAGGATTTCAATCTCGATGCACAACGCCTCTCTTGGACATATCAAGGAATCATCGCATTTTCGAAGATCTGTACACATATGGGTTGCGCAGTAGCGCTGTACGAGCAACAGACACATCACTTGCTCTGCCCTTGCCACCAATCAACATTCGACGTGACGCGCGCAGCAAAGGTCATCTTTGGGCCAGCAGCCCGCCCGCTTCCACAGTTGGCTATCACCGTTAACTCCGATGGCTATCTCGTGGCACAACAACCGTTTACTCTCCCAATCGGTCCAAGTTTCTGGGAGCGGAACTCATCTAATGGATAACTCACAACTAACTAGCATGGGTGAAAAATAATGAAGACGAGTCAAAAAATTGCTGGAGCAACCGCCAACTACGTAGATGAACGCACTGGTGCTGCAAAGTGGCTCAAGAAGAACCTCACCAAGGTCTTCCCTGATCACTGGTCCTTCATGCTCGGAGAAATCTGTCTTTATTCGTTCGTCATCCTCTTGATGACAGGAACTTTCCTAACATTTTGGTTTGATCCTTCCCAACGCGAAGTGATTTACCACGGTTCATACTTGCCACTTTCGGGTGTGCATATGTCTGCCGCTTATGACTCCACACTTCATCTCTCATTTGATGTCCGCGGTGGTCTCTTGATGCGTCAGATCCATCACTGGGCAGCGCTTATCTTTATGTCTGCCATTGTTGCTCACCTTTTCCGCGTCTTCTTTACAGGCGCGTTCCGTAAGCCACGCGAGTTCAACTGGTTGATCGGTATCGGACTTCTTACCTTCGGAATCGTTGAAGGCTTCTTGGGTTACTCACTTCCAGATGATCTTCTCTCTGGTACCGGTATCCGTATTGCAGAGGCGATTTTGCAGGCTATCCCTGTTGTCGGCTCTTACCTTGCCTTCTTTGCTTTCGGTGGGCCGTTCCCGGGAACCGCATTTATCCCGCGTATCTTCATCGTCCACGTTCTCTTGCTCCCTGGCCTCTTCTTGGCCCTGATCACCATCCACTTGATGTTGGTGTGGTACCAGAAGCACACTCAGTACCCTGGCCCAGGTCGCACCGAGAAGAACGTTGTTGGCTATCCATTAATGCCTGTGTACATGGCTAAAGCTGGTGGTTTCTTCTTCATCGTCTTTGGTATCACCGCATTCTTAGGCGCCGTTGCATCGATCAACCCAATTTGGCTCTACGGGCCATATACGCCGGGTCAGATCTCTGCTGGATCGCAGCCTGACTGGTACATGGGATGGCTCGATGGCTTAGTTCGTATGGCTCCCCCACTAGAAACGCATGCCTTCGGTCATACGATCTCTTGGAACATCTTGATCCCAGGCCTCTTTATTCCGGGAATCATCTTTACGGGCATGGCTCTCTATCCATTTATCGAATCGTGGATTACAGGAGATAAGCGCGAGCACCATCTCTTGGATCGTCCACGTAATGCGCCAAATCGCACCGCACTTGGCGTCATGTCGATTACTTTCATGTTGATCTCACTCGCTAACGGTGGAAACGACATCATCGCGACCCACTTCCATCTCACTATTAACGCAATCATGTGGTTCACGCGCATCGGGCTCTTTACAGTGCCTCCGATCGCTTTTGTAATCACTAAGCGCGTATGTCTCTCCTTGCAGCGCGCAGATCGAGATCTCGTGCTCCACGGTAAAGAGACCGGACGTTTGGTCATGCTTCCAACTGGCGAGATGGTGGAAGTACATGAGCCACTCTCTGATGCTAAGAAGTGGACCTTGACCCAGCATCAACAACCTGACGCCCTTCCAGCACCACTCCCCGCCTCTGCGACCGTGGGTCTCAAGGGTAAGTTCCGAGCTCGTCTCAATCGTGCCAATGCGACACAAATCCCAGCGGCAACATTGACCGACCTTAAGGAACTTGGAGATGGTCACCACTAACTACGTATGAAAATTCGTAGTGCACGACCTGATGAAGCAGCTCTTATCCAAGAGTTGATTTATGAGTTAGCGGTATTTGAAAAGGCTCCAGAGAGCGCGCAAGCATCACTTGCCGACATCACTGGGGCCTTTTTCGCACCCAACCCTGCGGTCTACTGCGACTTTATCGAAGACGAGGAAGGCATAGTCCAGGGCTTTGCCATCTGGTTCCTCAACTACTCGACCTGGACCGGCACTCACGGAATTTATCTAGAGGATCTCTACATCAGGCCCGAGGCTCGCGGCCAGGGCTACGGCAAGGCGGCTCTCACTCACCTGGCCACCATCTGCGTTGAGCGTGGGTATCACCGCCTGCAGTGGTGGGTTCTGGACTGGAATCGCCCCGCCATAGACTTCTATCAGGATCTGGGAGCTCAATCGATGGACGAGTGGACAACGATGAGGGTAGAAGGCTCAGCGCTACAGTCCCTTTCCGAGGCCAATAAATAACTCCCCTCCACTATTCCTGTTGGGAAGAAAGCAAAGACCCCTATGACTTATATCGTCATAGGGGTCTTCGCGGTTAAGCGAGAAATTAAGAGATTTACTGCTTAATGATGTGTAGTAATTCCTGGCTTTTCGTACTCGGTCACAAAGCCAATGATGCTGATAATCAGCGCACCAAGAGCAATAACAGTGAGCCACCAACCAATAACTAGCCCCAAGCCCATTGCGCAGGCAGAGAGTGCCAGCGGTAGTGGCCACCATGAATGTGGTGAGAAGAAGCCAAGTTCACCTGCTGCATCGGCGATTTCGCCCTCATCATTATCTGATGGCTGCAAGCCCATGCGCTTATCGTTGGTCCAGAAGTAGAAACCAATCGTGAGTGCCAAAGCGGCGCTAAGGCCGATAGCTGTTACTCCGAGAGGCTCTCCGCCTAAACGCCAATAAACAACATCGACGATTGCATAGAAGACCGCCAGAAAAGCAAAGAGTTTGTATCCAGCCTTCATTTAGTGACCGCCATCCGTGTGCGCCATATGTGGGTGATGAAGATCAAACGCTGGACGCTCTGAGCGAATGCGAGGGATCGAGGTGAAGTTGTGACGTGGTGGTGGGCAAGATGTCGCCCACTCCAATGAAGCTCCATAGCCCCAAGGATCATCAACGGTGACCTTAGGAGACTTACGGCTGATCCAGACGTTAATCATGAATGGGAGCATCGAAAGTGCGAGTAAGAAGGATCCGATGGTCGAGACAGTATTAAGTGTCGTGAACCCATCAGTCGCTAGATAATCTGCGTAACGACGTGGCATTCCCTTGATTCCGAGCCAGTGTTGAACTAAGAAGGTTAGGTGGAAGCCGAAGAAGAGTGTCCAGAAGTGAATCTTTCCGAGGCGCTCGTTGAGCATATGCCCGGTCATCTTTGGCCACCAGAAATAGAACCCGCCGAACATCGCAAAGACCACGGTTCCAAAGAGAACGTAGTGGAAGTGAGCAACCACGAAGTACGAGGCTGAGACCGCGAAGTCCATCGGTGGGCTTGCAAGAATAATTCCAGTCAATCCACCGAAGAGGAATGTCACGAGGAATCCCATGATGAAGAGCATCGGTGTTTCGAAGGTTAATGAACCGCCCCACATGGTTCCGATCCAGTTAAAGAACTTAACACCGGTTGGAACTCCAATGAGGAAGGTCATGAAGGAGAAGAACGGCAGGAGCACTTGTCCGCTGGCATACATATGGTGAGCCCAGACAGAAACCGAGAGCGCTGCGATACCAATTGTTGCCATGATCAGACCCTTGTAGCCAAAGATTGGCTTGCGGCTAAAGACCGGCAAGATCTCTGATGCAATTCCAAAGAATGGAAGCGCAAGGATATAAACCTCAGGGTGCCCGAAGAACCAGAAGAGATGCTGCCAGAGCATCGCTCCACCGTTGGCGGAGTCGAAGATATGCGAGCCAAATAACCTGTCGCTTTCTAGTCCCAACAAGGCAGCTGCAAGAGGTGGGAATGCGAGCAAGACCAAGATTGAGGTCAGCAAGATATTCCATGTAAAGATCGACATGCGGAACATCGTCATACCGGGTGCGCGCATTGTGAAAATGGTTGTTACAAAGTTAACGCCACCAAGAATTGTTCCAAGACCAGAGAGCGCAAGACCGATTACCCATAGATCTCCACCGATACCAGGTGAGTATTGGGAGTTTGCAAGCGGTGCATAGGCAGTCCATCCGAAGGAGGCCGCACCACCCGGGCTAAGAAATCCACCAAAAGCCATCAGCCCACCGAAGAGGTAGAGCCAGTACGAGAGCATGTTCAGGCGTGGGAAAGCCACATCGGCTGCGCCAATCTGCAAAGGCATGATGACGTTTGCGAAGCCAACGAAGAGCGGCGTTGCAAACATCAGAAGCATGATCGTTCCGTGCATGGTGAAAATTTGGTTGTACTGCTCGTTGCTCAAAAATTGTAAACCTGGACGCGCCAACTCGGAGCGAAGTACCAAGGCCAAGATTCCGGCGATGATAAACCAGGCAAAAGAAGTGATCAGGTAGAGATACCCGATCGTCTTGTGATCCGTTGAGGTAATCCACTTAACGAATAAGCGTCCCTTGGACTTGCTCTTGGGGGTTACCGCTCCATATCCCGAGCTAGCGGCTGTCGCTGGTTCTGCGAATGTTGTCATCGTTATGCCACCTTAAGGGAGTTGATGTAAGCGGTGTACTGCGCGGGCGTAACTACCTTGACTTCAAAGAGCATTTCTGAGTGATTGCGTCCGCAGAGAATGTTGCAACGACCTGGGTATGTTCCAAGCTTCTCAGCGGCGAACTCCAAGTGGTTGAAAACGTGCGGTAGCGCCTGCATTTGAATCATGAAAGCTGGAATCCAAAAGCCGTGGTCTACATCGCTCGACGTAATTGTGAAGAGCACCTTTTCGCCAAGTGGGAGCACGAGTTCTGGGCGTTGCGCTGGAGTTCCTGTCACTGTTGGAGCGGAAGCGGCATCGTTGTACGTGAACTGCCATGACCACTGCATTGCATTGACGTGAATGTTATGAGGAGCTGTCGCAGGTGTATCGACCTTCGTAATTTTTGCCTCATCGCGAGCGGTGTAACCAAAGAGAATCGCCACGATAACAAAGGGAATCAGTGTGTAGGCGATTTCAACAGGAACGTTGTAGCGAGTCTGACGTGGAAAGTCATCGCTCTTCTTGCGGTGGAAAAACACCGGCCACATAAGGAGCAAGAAGGTGGTGATTCCAACGACGGCAGCAGCCATCCATGCCCAGTACCAAAGCGGACCCGAAGTGTCATTGACACTGGATACGCCCTTGTCGAAACCAAGACCAGAAATATTCTTGTTCGAGCAGGAGGTCAGCAGCAAAGTGCTGGTCGAAATGGCTAAAAGTCCGAGAATTCGGCGGTTACGACGCATGGGAGAAGAATAACCATCTCGCTCGCTAAGCGCGTCCAAGGCGGGTACCGTTCTAAGGGTGGGTTCAATCACAGCACATTTCCAGAGCGAATCTCCGCTCCACCCGGCCGCTCGGGCCTTCCTGGCCGATGCCTTCGATCGTGGATGGGCTGACCCCACAAAGATCCACGAGGATTCGCGCCAGGCTGCTCACTTACAAAATGAGGCGAAGGAGATCTTTGCAGCTCACCTGGGTCTTAAGAACGACCAAGTCGAATTCCTCGCCGATCCCGCTATCGGCTTCCATCTCGGCATATCTGGGCTTGTATCGACCGATTCCACCCTCTTTCACGCTGCGACCGACCGTTCTGAGGTCTTTGCCGTCGCCGAAGGCCTGAGCGCTACGCGGCTAGCAACTTCCATTACGGGAGCCATCCACTACCCCAAAGGCGGCACCGAGGATGTTCTCGCTTGGCAGAGCGCCAATGGAGAGACCGGAATCATCACGGCTCATCCCGATGAATTCATTGGCCGAATCTTTGTCGATGCCACCGCGAGCGGTGACCTGATTGCCCTCCCAGAGCGATGGAATACCGCCCTCTGGAATTCACGCTCGTGGCAAGGGCCGGCCGGCCTTGGGGTATTTGCAGTAAGAGATCGAAGCACGTGGAGAAATCCGCTCCCCCATGTCGATGCGGCGCGATTGCACACCGGCTACTCACTGCCGTTGGCCATGGCTAGTGCGATTGCCCTTGAAGCATTTGCCCGTGAATATCAAGAGCGCCAATTCGCGCTCACCGCGATGAATGCCCAGATCCGGGAGTTCTTGACCAACGAGTTCAACGATGTCGATATCGCCGGATCACTCGACTCCACCTTGCCGCACTTGCTCTCATTTTCTTTCCTTTACATCGATGCACAGATGTTGGTGAGCGAACTGGATCGTCGCGGATTTTCGATCGACTCTGGCTCTGCCTGCAACTCTTCCAATATGGAACCAAGTCACGTTCTGGCCGCGATGGGACTTCTTACTCATGGAAATGTTCGGCTGAATCTCCATCCTCAGATTACAGAGGATGATGTCGCAAGATTTTTGATCGCCCTCAAAGAAGTTGTCACCGAGTTGCGCGCATAAATGGAACTCGATTGCCGCGGGATGCGATGTCCGATCCCTATTATCAAGTTGGCACAGGCCATTAAAGTGCATCCCGAAGTGATTTTGATGAGTGATGATCCAGCTACGGAACCTGATTTAGTTGCATGGAGTCGAATGACCGGCCATCAATTTAAAAAGTTATCGGAGAGCTCTTACCTCGTACAAAAGAAGTAGTGGTTTATAAACCCATCTTCGGTTCGATATGTTCAGCAACTTCTGCTGCGCTTTGCGCTCCGTAAGCTTCTTCAAAACGCTCCATAAATTGCTCGCGATCAAAGAGATATTCCTGCGTTCCCTTTGTCTCCAAGCAGAATGTCGCGACCATCGAACCGAGCTGCGCGCAACGTTCGTGGTTAAGCCCCCATGACAATCCCGCAAGAAATCCCGATCTAAATGAATCTCCAACACCTGTCGGATCAATCTTGGCCTTCTCTGCAGGAGCACCCACGGTAATTGTTGGTACGCCATGCTCTTCGATGCGAGCACCCTTTGAACCGAGCGTTACAACGCGTACTTGCACCTGATCGAAGAGTTCGGCATCTGACCATCCGGTCTTCTGCAGCATCAAGGCGAGTTCGTACTCATTGAGAAATAGGTATTTTGCGCCGGCGACCAACTGTTTCACCGCTTCGCCATCCATGCGGGCTAGCTGCTGGGATGGATCCGCCGCCATCGGAATTCCGAGGCGTCTTGCGCTATGTGAATGGCGGAGCATCGCATCAGGATCATCTGGGCCGATCAAAAAGAGATCGATTCCACCTTCGCGGTCGGCAATTACTTCGATATCGAGTTCACGAGCTTCAGACATTGCACCTGGGAAGAAGGAGGCGATCTGATTGAGCTCTTCATCGGTGGTGACGATAAAGGTCGCCGTATAGAGCTCCTTGGAAATTCTTACATGCTCGGTATTGACTCCATGGCGCACGAGCCAATCGTTGTAATCAGCCCAGTCCTTGCCCACAGCAGCAACGAGCAATGGATTGAGTCCGAGCGCTCCCATGCCAAATGCAATATTTGCGGCACAGCCGCCCCGATGAATATCGAGGTTATCGACCAGAAAGGAGAGTGAAACCTTGGAGAGCGAGCCTTCAACGAGTGAATCAGTGAACTTTCCAGGAAAGGTCATCAAATGATCGCGACCGACCGAGCCAGCGACGGCAACTTTCATAACGACGCTTACGGGTTAGTTAAAAGAATCGCCGCAGGCGCATGAGCCTTGGGCATTTGGATTATCGATGGTGAAGCCCTGCTTCTCGATCGTGTCCACGAAATCGATAGATGCGCCCATCAGGTACGGGGTGCTCATCTTGTCGGTAACAACCTTGACACTTCCAAATTCAGAGACGGTATCGCCATCGAGAGTGCGATCATCAAAATAGAGCTGGTAACGAAGGCCAGAGCAACCACCAGGTTGAACGGCTACACGCAAACTGAGATCGTCGCGACCCTCTTGGGTAAGGAGAGCTGCGACCTTGGTTGCGGCAACATCGGTCAAGAGGATGCCGGTCTGGGTCTGGATTGTGACGTCTTGTGCGGTTTCGGTACTCATGTTGGAAATAATACCTCTAAAATCAAACTATGGCTTCGGGAACATTGGCAGATCTCCTCCTTCTTGGTCGCGAAAGCGATCCCCTCAGCGAACGTGGGGTTTCCTGCGATGGCCAGCTACCTGCTGCAAGTGATCCGCGCCTAGTAGAACGAGCACAGATCGCTCGCGCCGCGCTCGGTTCGCGCGCGATGATTCTTGGCCACCACTATCAACGCGACGAGGTAATCGATTTCGCGGATATCACCGGCGACTCTTTCAAATTGGCACAAGCCGCAGCCCAAAGCCCCGATGCCGAACTGATCATTTTCTGTGGCGTCCACTTCATGGCCGAATCCGCCGACATTCTCACCGCCGATCACCAAAAGGTGATCCTTCCCGATCTCGCTGCTGGCTGTTCGATGGCCGATATGGCTGCCGCACATCAGGTTGAAGCCGCCTGGGCCCATTTTGAGAAGGTTGGAATCGCGGGCCGCACCATTCCTGTTACTTATATGAATTCAACGGCAGCGATTAAAAGCTTTACGGGTCAACACGGTGGAGCGGTCTGCACCTCCTCTAATGCCCAACGCGCTATGAGCTGGGCCTTGGAGCAGGGCGAAAAGATCTTCTTCCTCCCCGATCAACACCTCGGTCGCAATACTGCGCTCTTACATTTAGGGCTCACCGCCGCCGATTGCGTCCTCTGGAATCCATGGAAGCCTCAGGGCGGATTGACCGATCAAGAGTTATTGGATGCCAAGGTGATCTTGTGGCGCGGACACTGCTCGGTCCATGGTCGATTTTCTATCAAGAATGTGAACGATGTACGCGCTCGTGTGGATGGCATCAAAGTTCTGGTCCATCCGGAGTGCCAAAACGATGTAGTGATGGCGGCCGATGTAGTCGGAAGCACCGAAGCGATCATCAAGACGGTTCAAGACTCCCCTGCTGGTTCCAAGTGGGCGATCGGAACCGAGCTCAATCTGGTGCAACGTCTGGCTCGAACCAATCCAGATAAAGAGGTCCTCTTCCTCGATAAGAGCGTCTGTTACTGCTCCACCATGAACCGAATCGATCTGCCCCATCTCGTCTGGTCGATGGAGACTCTTTTAACCGGTCGAATCGTCAATCAGATCTCGGTTGAGGCCAATACCGCTCACTTTGCGCGAGTTGCGCTAGAGCGAATGCTGGCTCTACCGTAACCACATGGCTAAAGACGCACCGACTCCCAAGCGCAAAGATAAAGAAGCGCTCAATAAGGTAAATGCAATTACCGCCCCCGCAACAAAGGCAAGCAAGGTTCGCGATCGCTCTGAACTTAAGAGCAAGCGTCTTGCCGCACGCGAGGCTTATATGCGTGGAGAAGAGAACGCCCTTCCCATTCGCGACAAGGGTCCAGTACGTCGCTACGTTCGCAACTATGTAGATTCACGTCGCAATGTCGGCGAATACTTCTTACCTGCAGTTGCAACCGTTCTCGTTCTGAGCGTTGTTCACAATAAATTTATCTCACTCATTGCAATTCTCTTTATGTATGTTGCAATGCTCTACACAGTGCTCTCGGGAATCTTCATGACCCGACGCATCCGCAAGGCCGTTAATGCTCGCTTCCCTGGTGAATCAACTAAGGGGCTTGGCATGTATGGCTGGTTGCGTTCAACTCAGATGCGCCGCATGCGTGCGCCTGCGCCTCAAGTGAAGCGCGGCGACGCAATCTAACTCTTTAACTTATTAAAACTCTGAAAGCCTAAGCCCTCGGGTTTGGGCTTTCATTCTTTGTAGGGTCAGTTTCTGGAAGCTCGCCAAGAGCGGCATCAATTGCAGCCATAACATCGGCTCCGAGTTTTACTCCAGAGGCTTTTACGTTCTCTTTTACTTGAGCAGGTTTAGTTGCTCCCATGATGACTGCAGAGACATTCTGATTCTGGAGCGCCCAGGCAAGTGCCAATTGGGAGAGCGAAAGTCCAGCTTCATCTGCAATCGGCTTAAGGTTCTGAACAGCGTTGAGGACGTCATCGCGCATCCAACGCGAGATCATTCCCGCACCTGATTTTTTATCCGTTGCGCGTGATCCGACTGGTGGCTTCTTTCCTGGAAGATACTTACCGGTCAAAATTCCTTGCGCGATAGGCGACCATACGATCTGGCCAATTCCCTCTTGCTGCGAAAGTGGAACAACTTCCTTCTCGATAACGCGCCAGAGCATGGAGTATTGCGGTTGACTCGAAACAAAGCGGGTCCATCCACGGGCCTTTTGGATTGATAGCGCATCGCTAATCTGCTGTGCATTCCACTCCGAAAATCCGATGTAGTTGACCTTGCCTTGACGAACCAAATCTTCGAAGGCTTGGAGTGACTCTTCAAGTGGAGTCTCGAAATCGAAGCGATGGAATTGGTAGAGATCGATATGGTCGGTTCCAAGTCGCTTGAGCGAGGCATGCACCGACTCCATGATGTGCTTGCGTGAGAGGCCACGATCATTTTTGCCTGTACCCGTTGGCCAGTACACCTTGGTAAAGAGTTCATAGGATTCGCGCTTTACGCCCTTGAGCGCCTTACCCAAAACGGTCTCTGCTCGAGTTCCTGCGTACACATCTGCGGTATCGAAGGTGGTGATTCCTTCATCGAGTGCGGCTTTCACGCACTTGATCGCAGCATCCTCCTCGACCTGGCTGCCATGGGTAATCCAATTACCGTAAGCAATCTCTGAGACATACATTCCTGATGAGCCGAGGCGACGATATTCCATACTAAAACCCTACTACTTGATTGAGCGTGTCACTCGTTAACTCTTGGGGTTGGTCGGAATAGATGCTAACTTTCGCCAACCAGATTCTTCATGGCTCTGGTGGTATTAAAACGAGCGAAGTCGGTGAAAATCCGACACTGTCCCGCAACTGTGTTGAAACTCCAGGGTTTCTAAGTCAGGTCGCCTCTTTTAGATATCGAAGTATCCGACCTCGGAGGAAGGTCGGGCCTTTAGATGCTTACCATCTGGTGCATCCGAAAGTCCGAATATTTCCTCCCTCAACCCTTGGGGGAGTTTTTTTATGTTTGAATTTTTCTTGAAAAGAAAATTGGTGCGCGTAGCACCAGCGCTGATTCTGGTCAGCGCCTTCCTAAGCTCCGCACCAGTAGCGCAGGCTTCAACAAAACCGACGCGGATTATCTCGCTCTCACCGAGCGCCACAGAAATCCTCTTCGGCATAGGAGCGGGTTCACAAGTTATCGCGGTAGATGACAACTCCGATTACCCAACCAACGCTCCATTTTCAAAGCTCTCTTCCTTCACACCAAATGTTGAAGCGATAGCGGCTTACCACCCTGATCTCGTCGTTCTTCAGTCTTCGGCGACTGGTGCCGCCAATGTTCAGGCCCAACTCCTAAAGCTCAAGATCAATGTATTTCTAGAGGTAACTCCCAATAACATCACTGATGCTTATTCAGAGTTCGTCGCGCTCGGTAAGGCGACCGGACATCCATCACTTGCACTCGCCCTCGTCGCTTCGATGAAATCTCAGATCGCAGAGATCATCGCTAAATATCGCAAGAAGAGTCCGGTATCGATTTATCACGAGCTAGATAACACGCTTTACTCCGCTGACTCATCTACCTTTATTGGTCAGATCTATTCGGATTTCAACTTCGCAAATATCGCAGATGCCGCGAGTGGTGCAGATTCCGGTGGCTATCCGCAATTAACTCCGGAGGCGGTCATCAAAGCCAATCCGAAAGTAATCTTCTTGGATGATGCTCCTTACGGCGAATCATCAAGCACCGTTGCGACCCGTCCAGGTTGGTCTGGAATCTCTGCCGTTAAGAATAGACACGTCATCACCCTCCCCCTTGATATCCCAGATCGATGGGGACCACGAATGGTTGATTTCTATCGCTTCATCGGTCAAGCAACCGCGAAGATCAACTAGGTCTGAATAATCATGAGCACAGAACACGGAGCTATCGCTCGTATTTGGAATTGGCGGATCACCGCGTTCTGTGCGCTCATTTTGTTCTTAGTCGCTCTAGCGGCGGTGAGCTTCGGACCAATATCGATTAGTTTTATCAAGGTATTTAAGACGCTCTTTGACCTACCCGGCGGGAGCACCGGCTTGGATCGCACGGTCATAATGCAGTTGCGCCTTCCGCGCGTCGTTCTGGGAATCCTCGTTGGCTCCGCATTAGCAACGAGTGGCGCCGTCTATCAAACGGTCTTTCACAACCCGCTAGCAGATCCCTATCTACTAGGTGCGGCAAGCGGTGCTGGACTAGGCGCAACGATTGCAATCACGAGCACTCATCACAACTTATCTGGCGCGCTTCCGATCTTCGCCTTTGCGGGTGGAGTTCTGGCGGTGCTTACCTCCTTCTTTATCTCTGGGAAGTTCTTCGCAGATCCCAACTCACTTTTACTCTCTGGAATTGCCGTCGGCTCCTTTGCAACCGCGATTCAAACTTATTTACAGCAGCGCCACAGCGCCGCTTTGCGCCCTGTCTACTCCTGGATATTAGGAGACCTCACCAACGCGAACTGGAGCGTCGTTGCTTGGTCTTCCATTTATATCGCGATAGCCCTGATCGTCCTCTTCATGGTCGCTAAGCAATTAGATGGCTTGATGCTCAGTGATGAAGAGGCCTACTCACTTGGCATCAATCCTAAAAAGTTGAGAATCATCGCGGTCGCAGCCGCAACGCTGGCAACCGCCACCGCGGTATCGGCTTCGGGCCTCATAGGCTTCGTTGGAATCGTTGTTCCCCACCTTGTTCGTGGACTGACGCATCGCGTTACTAATCGATCGCTGATCACAATCGCGATGGCCGGAGCCGCCTTCTTGGTTCTCGCGGATTTAGGTGCAAGAACTTTGCTCTCTCCCGCCGAACTTCCTATCGGAGTTATCACCGCCTTTGTTGGCGCACCGTTCTTCCTTGTAGTGCTTCGCAATCGCAGAAAGGTAAGTCAATGAGCATTGTTATAACTGACCTCACCGTTCGCTACGGCGACAAGGTGGTACTCGATGACATCTCAATCGATATCGCAGACGGGAAATGGACCTGCCTCGTTGGACCTAACGGCGCTGGTAAAACCACCTTCTTGAAAGTTCTCCTGGGAATGGCCCCGTACTCTGGAAGCATCCAAGATAAGGGCGTAGAAGTTTTTAAGAGTCACCACCGAAACGTTGCCTTTGTTCCCCAACACCCTCAGATACCTCAAGGCATGACTGTTGCGGAGTATGTAATGCTCGGACGATCCAAACGCGATGGTTGGGGTAATGAGTCCCTCACTAGCCGCTCGTACGTTCATAAAGTTCTTACAGAAACACATCTCTTTGGAATGCAGAACAACTTGGTGGCACAACTTTCTGGTGGCGAGATGCAGCGCGCTCTTATCGCAAGAGCTCTAGCCCAGGAGCCAGAACTAATCCTTCTCGATGAGCCAACGAGCGCCCTTGACCTTCATCATCAGATATCGGTTCTCAACAACATCGAACTCCTCAAAGATGGCGGAGTCACGGTTATCTCGACTATGCACGATCTAACCCTTGCAGCGATGTTTGCAGAGCGCATCGTGGTCCTTCAGGGCGGCAAAATTCTTTTGTCAGGTGATTCACAGCAGGTGATCCACTCCCCTGAACTCAAGCGTGCCTATGACAATCGAATCGACGTTTATACGCTCGATAGCGGTCGCCCGGTTGTGGTCGCGAGTAAAGATAGAGATAACTAGCGAACGTGCGAAGGCACAAATGGCGGCTTAACTACCTTCACCGCGCTTGTGCGACCCCGCACATCAATTGTTAATTCGGCACCTATCGCAATATCGGGCTTAATGAGCGCAAGACCGATTCCAGTTTTAAGTGTTGGCGAAAATGTTCCGCTAGTTACTTCGCCGACAATTGCTCCTGTTGAATCGAGTACATCCATACCGCCTCGCGGAATTCCACGGTCTTGCGCCAAAAGTCCACGCAATATTCGATGAACACCGACGCTCTTCTCTGCAACAAGGGCATCGTGTCCATGGAAGTGTGGCTTACCAAGCGCAACAGCCCAACCCGCATTGGCTTGAAGTGGTGAAATATCTAATGAGAGTTCGTGGCCGTGTAATGGATAACCCATCTCTGTGCGCAAGGTGTCGCGCGCTCCTAAGCCACAGACCCTTCCACCTTGTTGCTCTACTGCAGAAAACAAAAGTTCCCACAGTGACAAAGTTGAATCCCAAAGTGGGATTAATTCGTACCCGAATTCACCGGTGTATCCCGTGCGACAAATGATCACCGTTCCAAGTGAATCATGGCCAGGCACAATCACCTCTGTAAATGCCATGTAGTCCAGATCTACCTCTATGCCAAGAGTTGCAAGTAATTCCTTGCTTTGAGGGCCTTGGACTGCAAGGACACCAAAATCGTGATGCGCATTTTTTATCGTGAGACCAAGGTCGTTGGCTGCAACCAAGACGTCATATACCGCGGCGCAATTGGCGGCATTGGGGACGAGGAAGAATTTATCTTCGTTATATCGATAGATGATCAGATCATCGATAACTCCGCCCGATTGATCGCAGAGTAGGTTGTATTGGGCGCTTCCATGTCCAATGCGCTCGAGGTCATTCGTGAAAATTCGATTCAGAAATATCAATGCTCCGACGCCCGAGACTTCGATCTTTCCGAGGTGCGAGACATCAAATATTCCAACCGCTTCGCGCACCGCGGTATGTTCTGCAATCACTCCCCCGGGAGTTAAGTTACCAATCGCCTTGGGGTATTCGATAGGCATCTGCCAGCCACCAAAATCTGCGAGTTTTGCGCCGACGCTTGAATGCCAATCAAAGAGTGGAGATTCCATATCTGTAACTTATCTCAAGAGACCTACAACTACCTGTAGATGTGCCCCAATAGATACGTCGGACTTCTCATTGGCGCTCAAAGAGTGAGAGGATTGCGATATGGCTACGTTAAAGACAAATACAAAATTCACTAGCGATGTGCTCGTTCTCGGCCTATCGGCCAAATCGGGCGAACTCTCGATCCATCCAAATATCTCGCACATCCCTTCGATCGCCAACGATACGAAGAAGTTGCTCGCGATACTCAAGGATCTAGGTGCTACCGGTAGCGCAGATGAAGTAATCAAGGTTTCTTATAACGAACCTCGATTGATCATCTTCACGGGTTTTGGAACAACAGCCGCAACATATTCACACGAAACGCTCCGCAGAGCTGCTGGTGCCGCTACTCGCGCACTTGCTGGCCACGCAAAGGCAGATTTCGCTCTTCCAAACAGCAATAGCGCTGAATTTGCAGCGATCGCCGAAGGAATTGCCCTTGGCGCTTATGACTTCACAGAGTTCAAGGGTTCCACCAAGTCGGATCAAAAAGCTCCACTGCAGTTAGCGACGATCATCTCTACTGTTGGCGCAACTCCTGCAGGCAAGGCAGCGCTCAAGCGCGCCGAGATTTTGGGCGAAAACGTCGCCATCACTCGCGACATGATTAACACCCCGCCTTCACATTTAACCCCCGTCACCTTCACGGCGGCGATGAAGAAGATTGCAACCTCCCTGGGCATCAAGGTAGAAGTCCTCAACGAGGTTCAACTCAAGGCCAAGGGCTACGGCGGAATTACCTCTGTCGGACAAGGCTCTGCCAATCCTCCTCGCCTGCTCCACCTGACCTACTCCCCTCCAAAGCCTAAAAAGCGCATCGCCTTCGTAGGCAAGGGAATTACCTTCGACACTGGTGGATATGCGCTCAAAGGCGCAGTCGGCATGGGAGATATGAAGTCAGATATGAGCGGAGCGGCCGCGGTCGTTGCCGCCACCTTTGCCATCGCCCAGCTCAAGTTGCCTATCGCGGTCGATACCTACGCTTGCATGGCCGAAAATATGGTCAGCGGCGAGGCCACCCGTCCAAGTGACATCGTCACCATGCTCGGCGGCAAGACCGTTGAGGTCCTTAATCCAGATGCCGAAGGCCGTATGGTCATGGCCGATGGACTGGTCCGCGCTGTAGCCGATGGCGAGAAAAATGGCGGCTTAGATGGCCTCATCGACGTTGCCACGCTCACCGGCGCCCAAGTTGTGGCTCTAGGAACCCGTACTTCGGCAGTTATGACCAATAATGAAGAGTTCCGGACCCTCTTTTTAGAGGCAACGGGCATCGCCGGAGAGTCTTTCTGGCCAATGCCGCTCCCCGAGGAGCTCAAAGAGGCCCTGGCCTCAGCCTCAGCGGATATGGTCAACCAGAATCCAGCCATGCGAAATGGTGGAATGTTGGTCGCCGGACTCTTCTTACGTGAATTTGTCCCAAGTACCGTCCCATGGCTCCACCTCGATATCGCTGGCCCTGCCCTGACCCATGAAGCCCATGGCTATACCCCGGTCGGCGGAACTGGCGTCGCGGTTCGATCATTGGTCGCCTTGGCTGAGTTAGCAGCATCACAGGAGTAACGCGCGCGAGAGCGCAGGCTCAACTCGTGGCAGGATTAGCCGTCTATGTAAGTCTGGTGAGAAAAGGTGAAGTGTGAACGAATTTGATCTAGTGATCCTTGGCGGCGGAAGCGGCGGTTACGCCTCTGCCCTACGCGGCGCTCAACTCGGACTCTCTGTAGTCCTCATTGAAAAGGACAAGGTCGGAGGCACTTGCCTACACCGAGGTTGCATTCCAACGAAGGCTCTCCTCCACGCTGGTGAGATTGCAGATAGCACTCGTCATGCCGCAGATTTTGGAGTCAAAGCAGAATTTATCTCGATGGATATGTTGGCGGTCAACGCTTACAAAGATGGCGTCATCTCCAAGCTGTATAAAGGTTTGCAAGGTTTAGTGAAGTCACGAAACATCACCGTCGTAGAAGGTCATGGTCGCCTGGTTTCAAAGAACCAAGTTGAAGTCAATGGCACTATCTACACCGGCAAGAACATCATTCTGGCGACAGGTTCATACCCAAAGACGCTTCCTGGTCTAGAGATCGACGGCACGCAGATCGTCACAAGTAACGAGGCGATGTCCTTTGATTACGTGCCTAAGTCGGTCATCGTCCTTGGTGGCGGAGTAATTGGTTGCGAGTTCGCATCGGTCTGGAATTCCTTCGGAGCAGATGTCACCATCATTGAAGGTTTGCCACGTCTGGTTGCACTTGAGGATGAAAGTTCTAGCAAGCAGCTAGAGCGCGCCTTCCGTAAGCGTGGAATTAAATTTGAAGTTGGCGTTAAGTTCGCATCTGCAACAAAGGGTCCAGAGGGAGTGACAGTTACTCTCGAAAATGGAGCCACCTACACCGCCGATGTTCTACTCGTTGCAGTTGGACGCGGACCAGTTTCTGCAGGTCTTGGATATGAAGAGCAAGGCATCACCATGGATCGCGGTTATGTCCTCGTTGATAACAAGTGCCGCACAAATGTTCCTGGTATCTGGGCTGTCGGAGATTTGATCCCAACGCTTCAGCTCGCCCACGTTGGTTTTGGCGAAGGAATTTTGGTTGCAGAAGAGATCGCTGGATTAAATCCTCGTCCAATTAATTATGACGGCGTTCCACGCGTTACATATTCTGAGCCTGAAGTTGCCTCTGTCGGCTTAACAACCGCTGTTGCAAAGGAGCGCGGATACGATGTTGTTGAACTGACATACGACCTCGCAGGTAACGGCAAGGCAAATATCCTCAAGACAGCGGGCTCCATCAAGCTCGTTGCTCAAAAGAACGGACCGGTACTCGGCGTTCATATGGTCGGCTCCCGCGTAGGAGAACTCCTCGCTGAAGCACAATTGATTTTTAACTGGGAAGCAACAGCAGATGATGTTGCACCGTTGATTCACGCTCACCCAACGCTTTCAGAGGCGATGGGCGAGGCTCATTTAGCACTTGCTGGTAAACCACTGCACGCCCACGGGTAATAGGAGAAATCGCAATGACCTTTTCAGTAACCATGCCTGCACTCGGAGAATCAGTCACCGAAGGCACAGTCACTCGTTGGCTTAAGAACGAGGGCGATCATGTCAACGTTGATGAGCCACTCCTAGAGGTATCAACCGACAAGGTCGATACCGAGATCCCTTCACCTGTATCAGGCACGCTCACTCGCATCGTCGTTGCAATTGATTCAACGGTCGCTGTTGGCGCAGAGCTCGCAATTATTGAAGATGGTGTCGCCGCCGCCGTTGCACCAGTTGCTGCACCTGTCGTTGAGGCCCCAGTCCCAGTTGTTGCTCCTGTAGATGAGGTTGCAGCGCCTGCTCCGGTTGTCGCAGCACCTGCTCCAGTTGCTCCAGTTGCTACCGCCTCCGCTGGCGTCGTAGTAACAATGCCTGCACTCGGTGAATCTGTAACAGAGGGAACAGTTACTCGTTGGCTTAAGAACGTTGGCGACACAATCAACGTTGATGAACCACTCCTCGAGGTTTCTACAGACAAAGTCGATACCGAAATTCCTTCACCTGCCTCTGGAACAATTCTTGCGATCGACGTACCAGTTGATAGCACCGTTGCGGTTGGTGCGCGTCTAGCGCTCATTGGTTCAGCAAATGCAGCTCCTGTAGTTGCAGCACCAGTAGCACCAGCTGCTCCGGTCGTCGCCGCTCCAGCTCCAGTCGTTGCAGCACCAGTTGTTGCAGCACCTGCTCCAGTTGTTGCAGATCCCGTAGTAGCCGCTCCAGTCGTTGCAGCACCAGTCGTTGCAGCACCAGTTGCAGCCGCTCCCCTAGATGATTCCTATGTCACTCCAATTGTTCGCCAGTTTGCAAAAGAGCATGGCGTTAACCTTTCTACCGTTACAGGTACCGGCATCGGTGGACGTATCCGCAAGGAAGATGTTCTCGCTGCAGCAAAGCCTGCAACTCCAGCGCCAGTTGCCGCTGCTCCCGCAGCAGCAACCAAATCTGCTGGACCAATTGCCGTCTCACCACTTCGTGGTACAACAGTCACAATGTCGCGACTACGCAAGGTCATCGCTTCCCGCATGGTGGAGTCACTGCAAGTCAGCGCACAACTCACCACCGTCGTCGAAGTAGATGTCACCAAGATCGCGCGTCTTCGCGATAAGGCAAAGGCCTCTTTCTCTGCTCGTGAAGGAGTTAACCTCACCTTCTTGCCATTCTTTGCGGTTGCCGTCACAGAAGCCCTGAAGCAACATCCCGTTCTCAACTCATCTATTGATGGTGATCAAGTCACTTATCACGGTGCAGAACATTTGGGCATCGCGGTAGATACAGAACGTGGATTGTTAGTTCCAGTAATCCGTGACGCAGGCGATCTCAATATCGCCGGACTCTCTCGCAAAATCGCTGATGTTGCAGCACGTACTCGCGACAACAAGATCAGCCCAGATGAATTAGGTGGCGGAACATTCACCATCACAAATACAGGTAGCCGCGGTGCTCTCTTTGATACACCGATCATCAACCAACCTCAGGTTGCTATCTTGGGTATCGGATCAGTTGTTAAGCGTCCAATGGTCATGAAGGGAACAGACGGCGGAGAAAACATCGCGGTTCGCTCCATGGTCTACCTCGCACTTTCATACGATCACCGCATCGTTGATGGTGCCGATGCTGCTCGCTTCTTGGTTACGCTCAAAGAGCGTCTCGAAGAGGGTAGCTTCGAATCTGATCTAGGTTTGTAATCGTGGCCGCCACAATGCGCGTTGCGGTAACTGGTTCAACTGGTTTGGTTGGAACCGCACTTGTGGGGCAACTCAAGGAGCAAGGACATAGCGTCCTGCGCTTGGTGCGCCGTAAACCAATTTTGAGTGATGAAGTGCAGTGGGATCCCACTGCAGGAACCATTGATATGGCAGCGCTAGAAGGCGTGGATGCGATCATCCATCTTGCGGGTGCAGGCGTTGGAGATAAGCGTTGGACCAAGAAGTACCGCGCAACAATTCTCAACTCCAGATTGCTCGGCACGACAACTATTGCAAATGCTGCCGCTGCGCTGAAGCCACAGGTATTTATTTCGGCTAGCGCAATCGGTTTTTATGGTGAAACCGGTAACCGCGCTGTCGTAGAGACCGATCGCGGCGGGGATGATTTCCTATCTGCAGTATGTCGCGAGTGGGAAAGCGCCGCCGACCTCGCAGTTGGTGTTCGCACGGTAAAAATTAGAACTGGCTTGGTCTTCGATCCAACTGGCGGTGCACTAGGTCGCATCCTGCCGCTCTTTCGCTTTGGACTTGGCGGCAAATTAGGTTCGGGCAAGCAGTGGTGGTCGTGGGTTACCCTGCACGATGAGGTCAAGGCGATTATCCATTGTCTTACTGCAGATATTTCTGGCCCGGTTAACGTCACCGCACCAAACCCGGTTACCAATCAAGAATTCACTGGAACTTTGGCGCGCGCGCTACATCGCCCCGCACTCTTTCCGGTTCCTGCATTTGTACTCAAGATTGTTATCGGCGGATTTTCTTCCGAGATCTTAGGATCAAAGAAAGTACTGCCAAAGGCGTTGCAAGATAGCGGATTTGTCTTTGACTATCCGCACCTTACAAACGCCCTCGAAGCACTTATCGAATAGAGATTGCCCGCGCCTCTTCTAAAATTTTGGCAACCGCAAGGGCATCTTCAGTTGTTACTGGCCATGCGCCTTCACCGCGAATGGCAGCGCCAACCTGCGCATAGAAGGTTGCATAATTACCAGGCTCGGCAGGATATTCAATGACCTCTTCGCCGCGATAAATAAACGCGGGAGTTACTGCAGGTGGTGCCCACACTCCCCCAGCCGGGTACTCACCAAGACGCAATCGTGGTTCTTGTGAGTCAAGATCCTTGATCACGAGAGAACCATTGGTTCCAGACATTCTGATACGTGGGCCGTCCGCGCCGATGATCGCGCTGGCAGATAAATAAGAATCCACGCCACTGGCATGTTTGAGATTAATGACCACATCATCATCTGCAAGTCCGCGAATGCTACGTACCGATGCATAGGTGACTTCGGCAGGACCAAACCAATTGAGCGCGAGTGAGACCAGGTGCGGCCCCAGGTCAAGAAGATTTCCGCCACCATCTGCAGCGGTGCTGGCTTCGCGCCAGCTTCCAGGATTTGATGCCGGCCTAAAACGTTCAAAGCGAGAGTCCAGACGAAATACCTCGCCGATAACTCCTTCAGCGATCGCCTTCTTAACGGTCAGAGCATCGCTATCAAAGAGTCGGTTGAAATAGGTAGTGACCATAACGCCGGTCTCTTTGGAAACGTCAACGATCGATTGCGTCTCTGCCAAGGTGCGCCCCATTGGCTTATCGACAACAACGGGAATCCCGGCGCGTAATCCAGCGATGGCGTCGCTCGCGTGGGCTACGTTGGCGCTGGCAACTACAAGCAGATCTAACCCGAGAGCCAAAAGTTCATCGATGGAACCGACCACAGTGACGTTTGGGAAGTCGGCGATCGCATGGCCTTTGCGCTCTTCGTTGGTAGTCAGAACCCCAACGACCTCATATCCGCAACCTTTGAGGAGCGGAGCGTGAAAATAGCGTCCTGCGAGGCCGTAGCCAGAGATTCCTACCCGAAGTGTCATGGCGGTAAACCTACATTAGGCTAAGGCTCATGAGCGCTGCCGTTGGGACTTTGGTCGATCAGACCCAGGTCATCCACCCCGGCATCGTCGATTATCTGGATGCCTGGCAGTTGCAACGCGATACCGTCGAAGCGATCTTGGCCGGCACCTCCCCCAACACACTTTTCTTGCTTCAACACCCATCGGTCTACACCGCAGGTCGCATGACTCGTCCGGATGAACGGCCACTAGATGGCACTCCAGTCATCGATGTAGATCGTGGCGGCAAGATCACCTGGCATGGCCTCGGCCAGCTTGTTGGCTACCCGATTGTTAAATTGAAGAACCGCAATGACGTTGTCGGCTTTGTCCGCGAAGTTGAAACAGCCCTTATTGAGGTCTGCCAATCCTTTGGAATCCCAGCCGAGCGTTACTGCGAACGTTCTGGTGTCTGGATCCGCGATGCCAAGGGTGATCGAAAGATCGCAGCGATTGGAATGCGCGTCGCCAAGGGCGTCACAATGCATGGCTTCGCCCTCAACGTAAACCCTGACCTATCCGCGTACTCCAAGATCGTCCCTTGTGGAATCTCTGATGCCGATGTGACCTCAATGGCCCAGGAGTTGAACCGCAAAATTTCTATAGAAGAAGTTCTACCCTTAGCTGAATCCACAATTCTGACCGCGCTGACGAAAGTGATTTCATGACCATAGCTCCTGAAGGACGTCGTTTACTTCGTATCGAAGCGCGTAACGCCGCTGTTCCGATCGAACGCAAACCAGAGTGGATCAAGACCCGCGCCAAGATGGGTCCTGAGTACACAAAGTTGCGCTCACTCGTTGTCAGCGAAGGACTGCACACCGTCTGCCAAGAGGCTGCATGCCCAAATATCTTTGAATGTTGGGAAGATCGCGAAGCGACCTTCTTGATTGGTGGCGAGCGTTGTACCCGCCGCTGCGATTTCTGCAATATCGATACCGGTAAGCCAGAACCACTTGACCGCGATGAACCACGTCGCGTCGCCGAGTCGGTTCAATCAATGGAACTTCGCTACGCCACCATCACAGGTGTAACGCGCGATGATCTGCCAGACGAAGGCGCTTGGTTATACGCAGAGACAATTCGTAAGGTGCATGAGCTAAATCCAAATACCGGCGTAGAGATGTTGGCACCTGATTTCAGCGGTAAGCCACACCTACTAAACGAGGTTTTTGAAACTCGACCAGAGGTATTTGCTCACAACCTCGAGACAGTCCCCCGAATCTTTAAAGAGATCCGTCCAGCGTTTAGATACGACCGCTCTCTTGATGTAATTTCACAAGCTCAAGCATTTGGATTGGTCACTAAATCCAACTTGATCCTTGGAATGGGCGAAACTCGCGAAGAGGTTACGCAGGCACTCGTCGACCTCCATGAAGCAGGTTGCGACTTGATCACCATCACGCAATATTTACGTCCAACTCCAAAGCACCACCCGGTTATTCGCTGGGTTAAGCCTGAAGAGTTCGTCGAGCTATCAAAAGAGGCAGAAGATATTGGTTTCCTAGGAGTAATGAGCGGTCCGCTCGTTCGTTCTAGCTACCGTGCCGGTCGCCTCTACAAGCAGGCGCAAGAGAAGAAGGCGTTACTACGTGGCTGATCTTGTTTATCCTCCAGTCATCGTCGCGATCAAGACTTTCTGGAAATACTTAGGGGTCAAGTTTGATTTCCAAGGTGTGGAGAATTTGCCGCGCAAAGGCGGAGCAGTCCTCTGCATGAACCACATCGGATATTTGGACTTCGCACTCGTCGGAACCGGAGCGCTTCCAGCAAACCGATACATCCGCTTCATGGCTAAGAAAGAGATCTTCGATCATAAGATCGCCGGTCCCCTCATGCGCGGAATGCACCACATCAGTGTGGATCGCGAGAGCGGTTCTTCTTCTTTTGTTGCGGCTCTACGCGCGCTTCGCAAGGGCGAGATCGTCGGAATTTTCCCGGAAGGCACCATCTCTCGAAGCTTTGAAATCGAAGACCTCAAGTCAGGTGCAGTGCGACTATCCATGGGAGCCGGCGTACCGATCATCCCCGTCGCTGTTTGGGGTAGCCAACGCATCATCACCAAGAAGCGCAAGCCAGATTTCAGTCGCAGCAAGCACCCAGTTCACGTCGCATTTGGAGAGCCTTATTACGTTCCCAAGGGTTCGGATGTCGATGCCGCAGAGGCAGAGCTCAAGGTCAAGATGCTCGAACTTTTACATTCGGTGCAATCCAATTATCCTCACTCACATGAGGGGCAGTGGTGGGCACCAGCCCGCCTTGGCGGCACCGCGATTACATCAGAGCAGTTACATCAAGAGCGTCAAAATATGAAGGAGCAAGACAATGGCTGAACCAGAGAAGCAAGGTCAGATGGCGGTCCTGAAGGACGCATTTGGATTAGTTCGCCGTGAAAAGCCCCTCGCATACTTGTGGTGCGGCATCATCTTTGTCATCGTGCTCGTCGGAGGATACTTCGCTGGAATCGGACTGGGTCACCCAATCTATTTCGGTATCCTGTCGATCCCACTCGCACTCCTCTTTGCCTTCTTTACCTTTACTCGTTTTGCTAACACCGCTGCCTTCACCTCTATCGAAGGTCAGATGGGCGCCGGCGCCAGCGTATTGATGTCTATCCGTAAAGGATTTACAACTACACCTGCAGTCAACGCATCTCGTAATCAAGATATGGTCCACCGCACCGTTGGTCGCTCTGGAATCATTCTTGTCGGCGAAGGAACACCAGCAGTCCGTTCACTCGTTCAAGATGAGAAGAAAAAGATCGAACGCTTTGTTCCTGGCGTGCCGGTCCACGAAGTATTAGTTGGTAACTATGAAGGCGCGGTAACACTTCGCAAACTTCAGAAGACCATCAAGAAGTTTCCTAACAAGCTCACAAAGGCGCAGCTCCGTGAAGTTCGCAATCGCCTCAAGGGTGTCGGCGGAATGAATATGCCGATTCCAAAGGGTCCAATGCCTAAGGGCGTAAAGGTTCCTAAGCGCTAACTGTACATTAAAAAGCCCGACTCAGAGTGAATGAGTCGGGCTTTTTTATTGGGTTTCTACCCCTTAACGACCACGCTATTGCTAAACCAGTCGTGATACCCACGACCCTCTTTGGTGAAAACGGCTGGGATAACTAGGCAGATCAAAAGGGTCCGAAGGAGGGCTCGTCCAGCCGGGATTCGACCCCCAGTTGCGGCATCCACGACGTGGATTCTCGTGATTCGTTGCCCTGCTGAGGCCCCCTGGAGGGCGGTCAGGATCCCGACTTCGACAAAGAAGATCACCAAGGGCAGGAATTGGGCTCCCCCGGTCAAATGGCGGGTAATGAGATGGGCAATCCCCAAGCACATAAACCAATCGAGGATTATGGCTACGAGTCGGCGTCCGAAGGCGGCTTGATCTGGCACGGGTGAAGGGTAACATTCACCCCATACGTGGCCCGTCGATGTGCCTCGCCCCCTTTTTATCTATCCGGCCGGAACTGGCCGAATTGGGAGAACAATGTTTAAAAACTCTGCTGAGATTTTTGCGTACATCAAGAAGGAAGACGTCAAGCTCATCGACATCCGCTTCACGGATCTTCCAGGTATCCAACAGCACTTTAACGTTCCTGTTGAGTCATTCGATGAGGCAGTCTTCACCGACGGCCTAATGTTCGATGGTTCTTCGGTTCGCGGATTCCAAGCTATCCATGAGTCAGATATGAAGCTACTTCCAATTCCAAGTAGCGCATTCATCGATCCTTTCCGCAAGGAAAAGACCCTCGTGATCTTGTTCTCTGTTCACAACCCAATCGATGACTCCCCTTACAGCCGTGACCCTCGTGGTGTCGTTGCTAAGGCAGTCGAATATTTGAAGTCAACTGGTATCGCAGATACCGCTTTCTTTGCTCCAGAAGCAGAGTTCTATGTATTTGATGAAGTTAACTTCGGAACATCTCAGAACTCTTCTCACCACTTCATCGATTCAATCGAGGGTGCTTGGAACACAGGCAACCAGCTCGAGTCCGATGGAACACCTAACCGTGGTTACAAGACCCGCTACAAGGGTGGATATTTCCCAGTATCTCCAACCGATCAACTCGCTGATATCCGCGACGAGATGGTTATGGAACTCGGTCGCGCAGGCCTATTGGTTGAGCGTTCACACCATGAAGTTGGAACTGCTGGTCAGATGGAAATCAACTACCGCTTCTCTGACATCTTGCAGGCTGGCGATGACGTACTGAAGTTCAAGTACATCATCAAGAACGTTGCTTGGAAGAATGGCAAGACTGCAACCTTTATGCCTAAGCCACTCTTTGGCGATAACGGCTCTGGAATGCACGTTCACCAATCACTTTGGAAAGATGGCAAGCCATTGTTCTTTGGTGAGGGTTACGGCGACTTGTCAGATATGGCCCGTTGGTACATCGGCGGCCTCCTCAAGCACGCACCTGCACTCCTTGCATTCACTAACCCAACAGTGAACTCATACCACCGCTTGGTCCCTGGCTACGAAGCACCAGTAAACCTCGTTTACTCAGCTCGTAACCGTTCGGCTTGTATCCGTATCCCAATCACGGGTTCAAATCCAAAGGCAAAGCGCATTGAGTTCCGTTGCCCAGATCCATCATCAAACCCATACCTCGCCTTCGCAGCAATGTTGATGGCCGGTATCGATGGAATCCAGAACAAGATTGAGCCACTAGCTCCAGTCGATAAGGATCTATATGAGTTGGAAGGCGCAGATCTTGCCGCCATCCCACAAGTTCCTGGATCACTTCCAGAGGTACTCGATGCACTCGAGGCTGGCAGCGACTTCCTTACAAAGGGTGGCGTATTCACACCAGACTTGATCGAAACATGGATCAACTACAAGCGCACCGCTGAAGTTGATTATGTTCGCTTGCGTCCACATCCAGCTGAGTTTGAGCTTTACTACGACATCTAAGCCTTAACTCAACTATCCTTCACAAAGAGCGGGAATTGATTAGTAGCCAACAGATTGGTGAAGGTCGGTTCCCGCTTTTTATTTGAATCTCTGCATCGCGTATCAGTTGTAAGAATTTTGTAAGGTTATAACAAAAACCCCTCGCTAATATTTTTGTAGGTAGCGATGAGTGAACGCTCTCTCTGCGACAGGCATCGCTATGGAGAGGAGTTGGCTTGAAGCTTCTTCTTAAGTTTTCCATCGTCGCTCTTCTCGTGATTGCGGTTACTGGCTGTTCAAAGGGTTACCAACCGTCCAACACCATGCTTCAACCTTCCAACACGATGCCCTGCACGGCTGCCACAACCGCGCATGCGATTCCGTGGTGCCGGTCCTCCCAGCTTTCTATATCCGGAGGACAACCCAACGGGGCTGCAGGTAAGGTTGGAATTATTGGCATAGGACTCCAGAACATCTCGAACACGACCTGTCGAGTTAAGGGATACCCAAAGCTTCAAATGCTCAACGCATTAGGCAAGCCAATCCTTACTTACACAATTCAGGGGACCTCTTACTATGGCCCCAGTTCTATGGTGAAGGTCGTCAATCTGACGCCATATTTCAGGGCGAGGTTTGACCTGCTATTTCACAACCAGACAGGTTATGGAACAGCAATATGACCGACGTCCACCTATATCCAGTTCACTCCTCCAAACTCCACGCAACCAATTACGCTGGCCTGGAAACTTGCCCCTTACGGTGGAGGATCGGTCCAGCACTTGGTCTGTGGGCAGATCAAAGTTTCACCTATATATGTTCCTTAACATCCTTCACCTAAAAGGAATTCGGAGTGAATTACTTTCTATTTTTGAAACATACTACTTCTTGAAAAACCTAAAATAAAACGCCACGTAAACCATTGCGATGCCGATGTTGACTAATAACCGCTCAGCCGTATGGTGGCGGAAGAAAAGGATGTCAACGGCGACGATCGTCAGGATCATCACGGCGACATAGACCACGCTCGTGGAAACTTTACCCATGGCTAAATTAAATCAGATGAGGGCACATTTCGTCTCAAGATTCCCTTACATTCGCATTTGCTAGTTACTTACCTAGGAAGAACGTGCGACCATTGTCAGGTAGTCACCTTTCGAAGCGAATTTTGATGAAGATTTATGCGAAGGCGTTAGTGGTTGTAGCAGTCCTTGCGTTGCTCACTGGGTGCGCAAGTTCAAGTAAATCTGGAACAAACCCTTCGGCAACGCCTACTGCGACTGTGTCACCGGCTTCCCTAATCTGCCAGCCATCGCAACTTCAGATTCAAATGGGAGTTGGCGACGCTGCAATGGGAACCGTTGGATACGCAGGCATGGGTTTTAAAAACATTTCTACATCTACCTGTACGTTAACGGGCTACCCAGCTCTTCAAATGCTAGATGCCAATGGTGCCAATATTCCTACCTTCAGTCTTCACATCGCCCCGTATGCAGCCCCGGCCGGATCCAAAAGCACGGCGACTCTTGCTCCTGGCCAAGTTGCGAAATTCGATATGCAATTTCATAGCCAAACGGGTTACGGGAATTTGAGCTGCCCAACATCTGCCAAAGTTGCCTTCACCGCGCCTGGGGATACAGCCCCAGTGACGATTGCGTGGAAGTTACAGCCTTACGGAGGCTCCACGATTCAAACGCTCCGCTGCGGCGAAATTAAAGTATCGCCAATCTACTCGAACTAGTTTCAGCCTAACGATCAAACGTGGGCATCGAGCCAATGAAAGGTGGCATCGGCAACCTCTTCCCACCCTGGTTGATTGCAGATGAAGTGAGAGCGTTTAGCGAAGGCCCTGAAATCCATTTTGCCCTCCGACTTACGGTAGGCCCGAACATTCTTGTTGACGAGCGAAAGCGGAATTAAGTTGTCGCTATCCCCTGCTATAAAAAATAGCGGCGCGTGACTTCGTTTGAATTTGATCCTTCCCTGTCGACTCAAGATGCTCTGCGGAACTCGACGGCTCTCTGGAACTACATATCGCTCGAAAGCCGCGTCGGAATCAGCACGATTCATGGTGTTGCAAAAAGTTTCATGAAAACGTTTCTCGGTCATCTCTAGAGGCGCAATACCGGCGAAGAAATTTAGGTGAGGCAGGTTTGCTTTCAAGAACTCCGGAGCAAAAGAGAAGATGCCTTGAGGCGGTGCTGGGCTTATACAAACAGCCGCCGTCCCATATCCATCATTGATCAACTTCTGGGCTATCAACCCGCCAACGGAGTGGCCAACCAGAAGCGGCTGTTCCTGAAGCGCATCGATGTACTTCTTATAAAATTCAACGAGATGGTGAAACTGCAATTCCCCCAGCGCTGGATCTGGGTGATTGCGCAAGAATTTGGGATCGCCTTGATGAAAGGGCCACGATGGGGCAACCGCGGTGAAGTCTCTTGAATCGGCACGTTCGATCCACGGGTTCCAGCTTTCGCCGTTCATATACATTCCGTGAATAAAGAGAATGTTCCTAGGCGCCATGGACGACCCCCTTAGCTACTCCGTGACCGTTGCATTAAGAGGGATGGTATTCAGATTTCCTTTAAATTACAGGTCTACCGAAACAGGGCTATTTGAGCAGGCCAACCGGCTTGTATTTCGCCATGACCTTTGGATCTCCCACGAGAGTTCCATTGACGTTGTCGGCTTGGATGGTGAGGATCGCGGCCTTGTTGCTCTTCACATTGGTCTTGTAACTTGCGATCGCAGTGGCCGAATAGCAGGCTGGGCTGTTGATCGCGAAGTTCAACTCCGTGATAGCAGTTTGGATCGCCTTGATATAGCTGTCGTTGTAGAGCAGACGATTGGTCAGATTCTCGTTGGCTAAATAGCTCTTTGCCGCCTGGACCACCCCATACTGCGAGGCGATGTAGACCTTGTCGGCATTAATTACCTCAGTCGTTACCTTGCTACATGCACTCACCTTGGCAGCAGCGTTCGCCGGGACCGCGCTTACCTGAACCACGGTCAAACCAATTGTGATGGCAACCAAAGTTCGAAGGCCCTTCTTGGAAGTTCTTGCGGCGAAAAATTTGTGATCAGTCGTTTTCGTCATCCTCGGAATTTACACCCTCGACCAGTTTTATTCTCTGAAATGAGTGGCAGCAGGCGGGTGATACATGGATTTGGGCTACGAGTCGGAGCATGCTTTAGGTATGCCGAGTGAGCAGATCGGATTAACGCAGGCAGAGGCCAGCGCCAGGTTAATCAGTGTCGGCCAAAATGCGGTGGCCACGCACTCGGCCAAGTGGCCCATAGTTCTGTGGCGACAGCTTCACTCCCCTCTCTTGATCTTGTTGGTTATCTCTTCATTTATCTCGTACTTTGTCGGAGAGAAAACTGATTCGATCATCATCGGAATCATCTTGACCTTGTCTATCGGGCTTGGCTTCCTCAACGAATATAGAGCCGAACAGGCAGCCGCGGCCCTGCACTCCCGACTGCGTCGCACTGTGTCAACGATCAGAGATGGCGTCGCCAAGGATATTGACGTCGCAGAATTAGTTCCTGGAGATGTCGTTAATCTGCTCCTCGGTGAAATTGTCCCGGCAGATATCAAGCTGCTCACCGTTGAAGGTTTGGAGTGCGACGAAAGTATCCTGACTGGGGAATCAGCGCCGGTCCAAAAATTTGCTGCAGTGTCGGAAGAACAATCGGTTGAACTCAAGTCGAACTCCCTTGCGCTCATGGGAACTGTTGTAAGCGCCGGAGGCGGACAAGGGGTCGTTATCAACACTGGCGCGCGAACCGAATTTGGCCGGATAGCGATTGGCCTTGGAACAGTTGCCCCAGAGACAGCCTTCCAACTAGGGCTACGCAAGTTTTCTAGTTTGTTAATCATTATGGCCGGTGGGTTAACCAGTTTTATCTTCATTGCAAATATCTTGCTCCATCGACCCTTGATTGATGCCTTGCTCTTTTCGCTGGCGATTGCTGTCGGCATAACCCCACAATTGTTGCCCGCGATCGTCTCTACCAGTCTCGCCAAAGGTGCACGGGACCTTGCTCGCAAAAAAATATTGGTGAAGCGACTAATAAGCATTGAAGATTTAGGTGACGTAGAAATTCTTTTCACCGATAAAACTGGGACGCTCACCGACGGTCATCTCACCTTCATGCGTTCGATCGACGCTCAGGGGCTAGCGAGTTCGGAATCCATCAAATATGGATTGCTCTCCACCGCACTCGTAATGTCCAGTGGCGAGTCTGGTAATCCGCTCGATCAAGCGCTCTGGTCTTCACCAGCTGCCCAGGCCTACAAAGCGAGAGTGGCATCTTATAAAAGGGTGGCGGCCCTGCCTTTTGACCATCATCGACTCATGAACTCTGTGATTGTTGAAAACGATTCAGGAAGGCTCCTAGTTACCAAGGGTGCGCCGGAATCCGTGCTCCCCCGATGCAAAGAGGTCTTAGACACAACAAATCAGGTGCTAGTCCGTGAATTTGAGGCGGGTGGTCGCGTAGTCGCTGTCGCAACCCGTGTATGGACTGACAATGACGCACTCACCGCGCAAGACGAAATGGGGTTGGAACTCATCGGGTTCTTGATCTTCCGTGATTCCCCTAAAGATGATGCTGGTGATGCAATCAAACGCCTAGAAGGACTAGGGATTGCCGTAAAGATTATTACCGGCGATAACCCCATTGTCGCAACCACGGTCTGCAAGGCGCTCGGACTAGCCGTAACAGGAGTTCTCACGGGGTCACAGATAGCCGTCATGAGCGAGGAAGAACTGGAAGCGGCCTTGCCGAGCACAAATATATTTGCTCGCATCACTCCCGAGCAGAAGGCACAGATAGTAAAGGCGCAGCGGACGCATGGGGTTGATGTCGCATTTCTAGGAGACGGTGTGAACGACGCATTGGCCCTACATGCAGCCGACGTGGGCATCTCGGTTCAGGGCGCGGTTGATGTTGCAACGGATGCCGCAGATATCGTCTTGTTAGAGAAGGACCTCAATGTATTAGCCGAAGGCGTCATGGAAGGTCGTCGCATCTTTGCCAACACAATCAAATATGTCTTGATGGGATCATCGAGCAACTTCGGAAATATGTTTTCAGCGGCGGGAGCCTCCACCTTCCTCTCCTTCTTACCAATGTTGCCTTTTCAGATCTTGCTCAACAACTTGCTCTATGACACGAGTCAACTAACCATTTCTACGGATGTTGTTGATCCAGAACAGCTTGCGGGACCATCGAGATGGGATATCGCGATGATTCGACGTTACATGCTCTTCTTTGGACTTATCAGCTCTGCCTTTGATTTCGGAACTTTTGGAATCCTACTCTGGGGTTTCCACGCTGGTCCCACATTATTTAGAAGCGGTTGGTTTGTTGAATCATTAGCAACTCAAACCTTGGTCATATTTGTGATCAGAACTCGCAGATCACCCTTCTACAAGAGCAGACCAAGTCTGACGTTGCTTCTAGCTTCCTTCGCCATCGTGCTCATTGGCTTTGTTCTTCCATACACACCTCTTGCAAAGCCTCTGGGGTTCCAATCGCTTTCAGGTGCGCTATTGCTCTCGATTATTGGATTAATCGTGCTTTATCTATTCCTGGTGGAGTTCGGCAAGAAACAATTCTTCATCAACGCAAAGTCGCGTGAGCACTTGATCAAGCGGGCAAGACCTCATCGTCACATGCGTCGCCGTGCCGGAAAGTTCCCTGCCATCACCCATTAACAATTAAGACGATGTTTCTTCTCCTCATCAATCATTTGTTATATAGAGAATGCTCAAGCCGATTGCTACTCCTATGGCTGTGGTGATTCCACGATCCAGCACCAGTGAAGTCGTTAGATGTTTGGCGTTGAGTTGTGTCATCAGGAGCGCCATGGGCGTCATAAAGACCATGGCCATGCCGTAATGCTTCAGGACAAAGAGCTCGGAGCAGACCTGCAGGAAGCCGACGGTAAAGAGCAGGATCCATCCAGATGGGTGAAATGAAATCACAGCGACAGCAACAAAGAGACCAACAAAAGTTCCTACAAGGCGGTGCAACCCGCGACTTAATCGGTCATTGGTATTGGTGGCAGATAGCGGCACTACCGCTGTCATCGCGGCCCAATACGGGTGAGAGAGGTGATCAACGGTTGATATAAACATGGATAGCGAGGCCGCTCCACCGTACAAGGCAAAGTTTCTTTTGATCTCGGCTGGATGAAATTCGATCTTCCGTTGGACCGAGGTCGTCCGCCTCGTCTTTGGATGCCAAATACCTAGCGACCCCACCATCACCGCAAAGGTTGCGCAGGCTAACCCGACTAAGAAAGAGATGGGGATTCGAGAGGTGGTTTCTGGGGTTGAGGCGCAAGCACCAAAGGCAAAGACAGTGAAGAGCGCCCCAGAAGGTCGCCACTGGAAGATCACTGCCATGCCCGCGGTAGTTCCGCCCACCAAGCCAATTCCGATGATCGCAACAAATGAGGCCAACGGGTGCGCACCAACGGCTGTACCTGCCGTTAGTGAAAGAACTATGAGCAGTCCTGCTGCTGATTGCATTTTGATGCGGTCAATATGTGAAGCCATTCGGCCATAAGTGGAGGTGAATCCCCCGAATATTGCATAGAGCGACCAAGTCAGATGTCCGGTCAATTTGAGCAAAATCAAAGGAATCCCAATGCTCAATGCAATTCGAAAAGCCGGAAGGTAATCACTTAACGAAGGATTCGTCGGCAGATGCTTGAGTGATCTACGCGAATCCATGCGTGCAGTCTATTGAAAGGTCAAGCTACCCTGCGTAGATTGTCGGAATCCAACCTGGAAGGAAGCTCATGCTATTTCGGAATTTCCGTACCAAGAGACAACTGGCGGAGTTTCAGAAGAACGCTGATCCGTTGGTTCTGGCGGAAGAGAAGGCCGCGTTGGAGCGAGAAGATGCAGAAGCTCCTAGTGCTAGTTCACCCGTACTCCCCACAGCTATCGGGGCAGAAATGCTAAACAAAAGTTATCGTGGTTTCCGACCGGTCACGGCCTTGAAGCCAAATGACTCCAGTTGGAAGCAGCGTCAAGATTACGAACCAGAGAAATTTGATGGTCAAAAAGATTAGTTCATTTCGCTTCATCTCCCCGTTGAAATAACCCATGGGGGCTTCGGCTCATCAACCCATGAGAAGATTCGCGGTATGAATAGCCTCTCTTCCGTATCAGCGTTGACCTTCGGAATCCAAGCCTTCGTCACACTTTTTGTGATCCTCGATCCGCTGGCCGCACTCCCTATCTTTCTCTCGCTGGTATCCGGTCGTAAGCACAAAGAGCAGATCAGGTTGGCATGGCAGGGTGCAACATCCTCCTTACTGATCATCGTCATCTTTGCCCTCTTTGGACAGGTCATTCTGGACTACCTTCACATCTCGCTCTTCGCGCTACAAGGCGCAGGCGGCTTCCTGCTCTTCTTGATCTCGATGGAGTTGTTGACCGGCAAAGTAGGCGGAGATAGCGCACAGAACGCGAATGTAAATATTGCAATGGTCCCTATCGGAACGCCAGTTCTTGCTGGTCCTGGTGGAATTGTGACCACGATGCTCTATGTCCGATATGCACATAACACCGGCGACAAATTCAGTCTCGCCGCCGCCATCATCATGGTGCACGTGGTAATTGGCTTGATCTTGATGTTCTCTACCGGCATCCTCAAGTTACTCAAGGAATCGGGAATCACATTGATCACGCGCGTTGCGGGATTACTGGTCGCAGCAATCGCAGTCGACATGATCGTGCAATCTATCAAGGGTTTCTTTAACCTCGGTTAGGTTTCAGTCATGGGTTTTCAGAGCTACATTATTGAAGAGGTAACAACGGCACTCCCAAAGTTGCGTAATCGAACTTACGCTACCGATATGCAGCGATACATGAAAGATGTTTCACCATTCCTTGGAATCAGAACTCCAGAACGTCGCGCAACCTTGAAAGTGATTTATAAGGATGCCCCGATCCCCACTTCAGAGCAGTTAGGAAAGACAGCGCGAGCATTTTGGAAGATGTCAGAGCGCGAATATCAATATGCGGCCTGCGACATGCTTTCGACTTTTAAAGATCAACTAGATAAAGATTTTCTAGCCAATCATTGCGAATATTTATTAACTCATAAGCCTTGGTGGGATACCGTCGATAGCCTTGGTAATGCCGCCATCTCGCCCCTCACCGTCCGCTTTAACTCGTTGCCACTTATGAACAAGTGGAACAAGAGCGAGGACATCTGGTTGGTGCGAGCCGCGATTCAACATCAACGAGGGCGCAGAACAGAAACCGACATTCCGCTCCTCCTCAAGTACTGCCACGACCACGCAGACGATCACACCTTCTGGGTTGCCAAGGCAATCGGTTGGGCGCTGCGCGACTTGGCATATTTCGACCGTCCCGCTGTTACAAAGTTCTTGGCCGATCATCCAGACCTAGACCGGGTAGCGGTGCGCGAGGCCTTAAAACACGCCTAGATGGCATAATCGCCGCATGCATGAGTTCAACAGTGAAGTGGAATCTCTGGCGCAGGAAATCCTGGCCTACAGTCTCAAGCGACTTAAGGAGAATCCCCCACTCGACGGTCCACAGACCCCTGAAGAACTCTTCTCCAAAGTGGGTAACACAATCACCGCCGATGGCTTAGGCGGTCACGAAGCTCTCAAAGTCTTTACCGATACCTTGGCCCTGGCCTGTATCTCTACAGATCATCCTCGTTATCTCTCCTTCATTCCTTCCGCGCCATCAGAGCACTCCAATCTCTTTGATTTAGTAGTCGGGTCGAGTGCGCTCTATGGCGGATCATGGCTAGAGGGAGCAGGTGCGGTCTTTGCAGAGAACCAAGCTCTGCGTTGGATTAGCGACCTTGCTGGATTGCCAGAAAGTTCTGGCGGCGTCTTTGTCCAAGGCGGCACGATTGGTAATCTCTCTGCGCTCGTCGCCGCTCGTATGCATGCTCGCGAGAAATATCCAGAGGTCGCACGATGGGTTGTCGCTTGTTCCTCCGAGGCTCACTCCTCCATTAAGTCAGCGGCAGAGATCATGGATGTACTTGTCCTCAATGTTCCGGCAAATGACTCTGGAACTATGACCGGTGACAATTTTGCGATCACGGCTGACGAATATCTTGCCGCTCACCCTACGCATCGAATCTTTGCGGTCGTAGCAACTGCAGGCACCACTAATTTGGGAATCATCGATGACTTAAATGGAGTCGGTCTGGCCGCGAAAGATCGCGATATCTGGTTTCATGTGGATGGTGCTTATGGACTCGCAGCGCTTTGTGCGCCATCGGTTCGCCCGCTATTTGATGGTGTTGAACGCGCAGATTCTTTGATTGTCGATCCACATAAGTGGCTCTTTGCACCATTCGATGCCTGCGCCTTGATTTATCGCGATCCCACGATCGCAAAGCGTGCTCATACCCAGCATGCCTCTTACTTAGACACCCTTGAGGATCCCAATGAATGGAATCCGTCGGACTATGCAATCCATCTGACCCGCCGCGCACGCGGCTTGCCATTCTGGTTCTCGCTGGCAGCAAATGGCACTCGCGAATATGCGCAGGCGATGCAGAAAACACTCGATGTAGCCCAACATGCGGCCCAACTCGTGCGCAACCATCCCAACCTTGAGTTGCTCCACGATCCGCTGCTCTCGATCGTTGCCTTTAAGCGCAACGGTTGGCTGACGGCAGATTACGAAAGTTGGAGCGATAAGTTATTGGCAGATCAAATTGGGTTTGTGGTCCCATCCTCACATAAAGGCGAGCCGATCTTGCGTTTTGCGATCGTTAATCCGTGGACTACCCAAGAAGACATCGCAGATATCTTGGCAACTCTTTAGAAGTTAGCGATCCAAAACATTCTTATTGCGGTCGTACACCTGTCCGGTGCGCTTAAAGGCGATTGCACTCAGCGCTTCTAGAACAACGCGGTTTGCAAGCATTGCGGTGATATCAGCGCTATCAAAGGCTGGCGCTACCTCCACAATATCCATTCCAACGACCGGCAACTCTAAGCAGATGCGACGCACCGCTTCCAGAAGTTCGCGGCTAGTCATGCCACCAGGTTCTGGAGTTCCCGTGCCAGGTGCCATGCCAGGATCAACCACGTCGATGTCGACAGATAAGAAAACTCCATCGCAATCATCTGTCAGCGTCTTGAAGGACGCATCCAACACCGCATCGAGGCCACGGTTGTGGATCTCTGTCATCTCATAAGAACGCATACCTTGATCGCGCATCCACTTAAGCGTTGCATCATCAGGCCAATATCCGCGAAGTCCAACCTGCAAGAAGCGGTCTCCCCGAACGGCTCCGCTATTGATGAGCTGGCGCATCGGAGTTCCATGTCCAACAAGGGCGCCGAATTGCGACTCTGCGGTATCGGCATGCGCATCAAAGTGCACCATCGAAATCCTGCCCTTGCCACGATGGTTAGCAATGCCCGTTACATCAGCAGAGGCGATCGAATGATCTCCACCAAGAACGACAACAAAGGCCCCAGCGCGCGAGATCTTCTCTGTTGCCTCTTCCAATACTTTGAGTGACCCAACGAGGTCATGACCTGGCATTAAAAGATCGCCAGCATCCACAACCTTCATATCCTTCAACGCATCGACTCTAAGAGCTAAGTGAGGACGCTCGGCGTCATGCCCTAAGTAGTCGGTTCCACGGATCGCTTGTGGGCCAAACTTTGCACCGGAGCGATGGGAGGTACCCGAATCAATCGGTGCTCCAACAATCACAACATCGGCATCTAGATAGGTGGAGGGAACCTCAAGATCGCATTGCGGGACGCCTAAAAAAGTAAAGGATGGTCCATACATGTTGCCCAAGTTAGCCATGGGTCAAACCTTATCGCACCCCTGCACGCCTACGGCCGACGAACTGGCCAGCCAGAACGATGATCAGCGCAATCAAAAACATCGAGGAGCCAATGACATTTGCCTGCGGAGGAAGTCCACGTTGTGCAGAGATATACACAAATTTCGGAAAGGTATTTACATCGCCAGAGTTGAAGTTGGTGATGATGAAATCATCGAAGGACAAGCTAAAGGCCAGGAGCGCGGCAGCGGCGATTCCGGGAGCAACCAAGGGCAGAGTTACGCGGCGAAACGTTTCGCGTTCGTCCGCATATAAATCCATCGCAGCCTGCTCTAAACGCGGGTCCAAACTTGCGATACGCGCCTTCACCGTCACAACGACGAAAGAGATACAGAACATCACATGGGCAATGACGATCGTCCAAAATCCAGGATTAAAGCCAAATGAGATAAACATCGTGAGCAGCGATGCCCCCATGACGATCTCTGGAGTGGCCATCGGCAAGAAGATGAGAATGTTGACGATCGAACGTCCTCGGAATGCGTAGCGACCCATCGCAAATGCCATCAGCGTCCCCAGCAACGTTGCAAAGAAGGTAGCCAGAACTCCAATCTTGAGTGAGTTCCCAAGCGCGTTGCATACATCCGGCGCACCGCAAGGATTGAGCCAGTTATTCCACGTAAATCCAACCCAGACAAGATTGCTCTTTGTCGAAGCGTTAAAGGAGAAGGCGAAGGTGTAGATGATGGGTAGAAATAAATAGGCGAAACCTATGAAGGCATAAATGCGAATCAGGTTGCGCGAAAACCAGCGTGAGGCTTGCTTCATACCAACTCCTCGGTTCCCGCTCGCTTCACGTAGAGCATCACAAGAATCAAGATTGAAACCATCAGTATCAACGAGAGCGCCGCTGCACCTGGGTAATCCACGATCTCTAAGTACCGCGCCTCAATGACGTTACCGATCATCTTGGTTCCAGGATTTCCCAAAAGTTCAGCGTTGATGTAATCACCCGCTGCAGGGATAAAGGTGAGGAGCGTGCCAGCAACCACGCCGGGTAACGACAAGGGCACAGTTACTTTGAGAAAGGTCGTGAAGGCATTGGCGTACAAATCTCCTGATGCCTCCATCATGCGAATGTCGATGCGCTCCAAACTCGCATAAAGCGGTAAGGTCATGAAGGGCAGGAAGTTGTACGTGAGGCCAGCCACGACGGCAAAGGGTGTAGCCGTCAGATGATCCTGAGCTCCCATGATGTGAACAAATCGCAGAAACTTAATCACCAGACCCTGCTCCCCCAAGATCTGCTCCCAAGCCACAGTACGAAGCAAGAAGGAACAGAAGAACGGGGCAACGATGAGTACCAAGAGCGTGTTCTTCCACCGCCCCGACTTAAATGCCACCGCATACGCAAGCGGGTAGGAGATGATCAGAGCGAAGGCAGTGGCGAGAAAGGCATATTCAAAAGAGCGAATCAGCTGCGCTTTAGAGGAGGTGATCGCATCAATAAAGTTAGCGAAGCGATAGGTCTGGACATACGTGCCGATACCCAGCCCTTGGGTCTGTGTAGAGGTACTAATTAATTGATAGATCGGAACTAAAAAGAAGATAACCAGCCAAATGATTCCAGGAGCGAGCAACCAATAGGGCAGCAATTTTTTCTTGGTGATGAGAGGTTTCTTCTCATGAACGCTGGTGTGAAGCAGTGCGGTACTCATTCGCTATCCGGATTCGCTTCCGATCCCGCGTTGGCATCTTGATCTCCAGCCAACCCAAAGGTAAAAATCGGCTCCCATGACATGGTCACCGCGTCGCCCTTGGCGAGTGGTGGGGTGCCATCGTCGTTCTGCTCAAAGACCATCAACTCTTGGCCCCACGGCATCTCAACCTGATATTGCGTACTCACTCCGATGTACGAGGCATCGGATATAACGCCACCCTCAAGGACATTGCCAGACATCGAACTCCCTCTGGGGGCGATGCGGATTTTCTCGGGACGGATCCCGAGTAAGACCGATGAGTCATGGGCGTGATTGCGAGGTGTCGGAAGTGCGAGCTTGGTCCCAAAGATATTCACGATTCCAGAATCACCCGAGTGGTCGACAATGGAACCCTTAATCAAATTGGACTGACCCAAAAAGTTCGCGACGAAGGCGGTTCGGGGATTGTCATAAAGATCAGCCGGACTACCCATCTGTTCGATCTTGCCCTCATTCATCACGGCGATCGTGTCGGCCATCGTCATTGCCTCTTCTTGATCGTGTGTGACGTGAACAAAGGTGATCCCAACTTCGGTCTGGATCCACTTGAGTTCGATCTGCATTGCGCGACGAAGCTTGAGATCCAACGCACCGAGCGGTTCATCGAGAAGCAGGAGCGCAGGTCGATTGACGATTGCGCGTGCCAAGGCGATGCGTTGTTGTTGCCCACCTGATAATTGGCTCGGCTTGCGACCCGACAAATGCGTCAACTCAACTAATTCGAGCGCCTTCTTTACCTGTGTATCGACATCTTTAACGCCACGTCTGCGCAAGCCAAAGGCCACGTTCTCATAGATTGAAAGATGGGGAAATAACGCATAATTCTGAAAGACGGTGTTCACGGGGCGCTTGTAAGGCTTCTCGTAGGTGATATCGCTCTTGCCGATATAGATCGATCCGGAGGTCGGCTCCTCTAAACCTGCAACCATGCGCAAGGTCGTTGTCTTACCGCAGCCAGAAGGCCCTAGGAGGGCAAAAAAGGAGCCTTCCGGAATAACCAGATCCAAGTCATCAACCGCAACAAAGTCACCGAAGTTTTTGGTGAGGTTCTTAAGAGTGAGATCCCCGTGCGCTGAAGTTGAAGCATCAACCACTATGCGTTACCACTTGCCTTCTGGAAGGCGGTAGAGAAGGCGATCTGCTCGGCCTGGGAGAGGCCGCGGAAAACATGCAACTTCTTCCACATAGCAGCGTCCGGGAAGATCAACTTATTGTGAACCTGCGCTGGATTTATCTTCTCCATCGCCTGCTGCGCCCCGGCTACCGGACATACATAGTTGATGTAATTGGCGACGCGCGCTGCCACCACAGGGTCGTAGTAGTAATTGATCACTGCTTCGGCATTTACCTTGTTAGGAGATTGCGCTGGAATCATCATGTTATCGGTTGAGAAAGTTCCGCCAGAATCTGGAATCGCAAAACCGAATTGATTTGAGTTCTGCGCATTGAGTTGATTGATATCCCCAGACCAGCCAATGACAGCGACTGCATCCCCGCTGATCAAGTCCTCCTGATAGCTCTGACCTTTTACCTGGCGGATATATCCGTCATGAATCATCTTCTGCATATAGTCAATGGCATTCATAAATTTGTCTTGAGTGAAAGGCTTGGTTATATCGACGCCCTGCCACATCATGATCAGGCCGATGGTGTCGCGCATCTCTGAGAGCACTTCAATCTTCCCCTTATTTGCCGGGGCGAAGAGTTGCTCCATCGTATGAATCCCTTTTGGATTCTTCTTGGTGTTCCATGCAAAGCCGGCGATGACACCGGCCCAAGGAAGTGAATAATGACGGCCGGGATCTAGCGGGCGATTGAGAAGATAGGGAAGCACATTCTTCTTATTAGGTAGTTTGGAGTCATCAAACTTGGTGACACCTCCACCATCAATCCAACGCTGTGCCATCCATTCGGTCAGCACCACAATGTCGTAGCCAATATCCTTTTTGAGTTTGAGTTGTGGAGTGACCTTTGCCGTGAAGGTGTCATTGTCATCAACGACTTCCATGTAATTAACGGGTATCCCAGTCTTCTTCGTGAAGTCCACCAGAGTTGGATAACTCTTAGTCTTGTTGTCGTAATCCAAGTAGAGCGACCAGTTAGCAAACCTGACCGGGTTCTGTTTCGACGCGGCCGCGGATATATTTTCATCCGCTAATCCCAAGAGTGAGGCGGCTCCTAAACCACCTGCAGCCTTGATTAAGTTACGCCGAGATATCTCTAGTGACATTACGAACCACCCTTCACGAGTAATAACGCGATCCTAGAACTGGGTACTTCTACTTACAATGATTACAGCGATATTCCTTCAATCGATTCTTCTCGAATGTGCCAACTCGTTCCATACGACTCCAAGAGATCCAAGAATGGTTTCGCGGGGAACCACTCCGGGCCGTTAATGCCGTTGGGATTCCATTCACCGCGTTCTATCAGTTCCAACGCGATCAGCGGATTTATCGCGGTCTGCCAGACCACCGCTTGATCTCCGTACTCCCCCATCGAGAAAGCATTATCGACAACGTTATAGAGATAGACCGCTTTAGGGTTACCGGCTTTGTCCAACCCTTTCACTTGAATTCCCGCGCAGGTCTTTCCGCTCATCATCGAACCTAGAGTTGCTGGATCAGGAAGGAGCGCAGCTAAAACATTGCGTGGTGAAACACTGACACCTTGCACATTGATTGGTTCCGTTTTATCTAATCCCAAGGTGTGAATGGTTTTGAGGATATCGATGAAGTGCGAACCTAATCCGTACTTGAACGCCACCTTGCCTGCATCGATCTTCCGTGGAATCAGGGCGACCTCTTCATGCTCGACATTGACGCACTCGACTGCTCCGATTCCATCTGGGAAATCAAAGCTCTCTAAATCAGAGAACGGTTCAGTCGTGTACCAACCACGTTCTTTCTCCCACATCAGCGGAGGATTGAGACACTCTTCGATCGTTGTCCAAATCGAAAATGTCGGAGCAAAGTCATAGCCCTCAACGACGAGATTTGAACCGTCATACACAATCGCAGAGTCGATACGCGAGAAGAGTTCATCGGAGGCATATTTTGCAAAGACATCGCTTAAGCCAGGCTCCACCCCGAATCCCACCAGGCCATAAATTCCCTTGGACTTAAAAGCCTCATCGCGGGCAAACTGCTCCTCGCCTAACATCAATCCGACCTGTGAATGTGGCGCGGTTGGATGTGCTTTCGAAAGCGACATCGCCATATCCAAGTAGTTAACCCCTTCGATTTCGCATGCTTGAAAGATAGGCATAACAAATCGTGGGTCCACCGCGTTGATGACCACATCAGGATCAACGGTTCTTA
>Ga0364873_10029_pt1 | contig 65155 bp, 52 predicted proteins | sample ExccelAu500001D3_2_FD_206928 | JGI IMG/M metagenome (GOLD analysis project Ga0364873, IMG submission 206928) | Enriched cells from Trout Bog Lake Hypolimnion, Wisconsin, USA - BchlTB.Aug07.5000.01.D3 | ecosystem: Environmental > Aquatic > Freshwater > Lake > Hypolimnion/Profundal zone | place... | reverse complement strand
GCCCAAGGCCAACCCGTTCGAGACCATTCCCCAGTCGACGCAGCCGACGACGCCGAACCGCCCGCCTCCGTCGCCCGCCATCGAGACCGTGAAGCCGTCGAGCGAAACGCCTTCGCCGCAGTTTGAAGACGTCATCGAGAACATCGAATTCCGGGGTGTGCGCCGGGTACCCGCGGACACGCTGCGCGCCATGATTTTCAGCAAGCGCGGCGACAAGTACGATCCGGATACCTTGCATCGCGATTTCATGGCGCTGTGGAACACCAGCCGCTTCGACGACATTCGCATGGAGCGCGAGATGGGCAAGACCGGCTGGATCATTCGCTTCGTGATGGTGGAGCGCCGCGTCATCCGCTCCATTAAATACGACGGCAACAAGTCCGTGAGCACGTCCGAGATTCTCGACCGCTTCAAGGAGCGCAAGGTCGGTTTGTCGGTGGAATCGCAATACGATCCCAACAAGATTCAGCGTGCGCGCAACGTGCTGCAGGAATATCTGGCGGAGCGCGGCCGCCAGTTCGCGACCGTGGATCCGGAGCTGCATCAGGTGCCGCCGTCGTCGCTCGAAGTGGTCTTCAAGGTGAACGAAGGGCCGAAGGTGAAGGTCGGCGAAATTACCTTCATGGGCAATCACGTTTTCAGCCCCCTGCTGATTCGCCGGGCGATGAAAAATCTACACGCGATCGGCATCCCGTATTCGATTTTCTTCGAAGACATCTTCGCCAAGTCCTATGATTCCACCAAGCTCGAAGAGGATCAGGAGCGCGTGGAGCTGTTCTACCGCGATAACGGCTATTTCCAGGCGCGCGTCATCGATCACAAGGTCGACATCGTGGACGTGGGCGGCGGGAAATTCAAACTCCCATTGATCAAACCTAACCGGCCTGGCAAGAACGCCAATATCGAGCTCACCATCGACGAAGGGCGCTTGTATCACTTGAACACCATCGCGTTTGTCGGCGTGAAGTTATTCCGCACGCCGGAGACGCTGATGCGTCCGGTCTTCCAGATGCAGCAGGGAGACGTGTTCTCCACCGCCAAGCTGCGCAAGGGATTTGAAGAACTACGCAAGTTATACGGCCAGTTCGGCTACATCGACTTCGTCGCCGAACCCAACATCGAACCGGAGCCGGGCACCGATAAAATCGATTTGACCTTGAATTTCGACGAAGGCAAACAGTTCTTCGTGCGCCGCATCGATTTCAGCGGCAACACTCACACGCGCGACAAAGTCATCCGCCGCCAGTTGCTGATCGACGAAGGCGATGTCTTCAATACGCGGCTGTGGGAGCTCAGCATCCTGCGCCTCAACCAGCTGGGCTATTTCGAAGCGCTGAAAGAAGCCGACGCGGCCGATATCAAACGCGATACCAAGACCGATACGGTGGACATCACGCTGAAGGTGAAAGAGCGCGGTAAGAACACCGTGCAATTAAACGGCGGCGTCTCCGGCATCGCGGGCAGCTTCCTGGGATTCGGTTATTCGACCAACAACCTGATCGGACTGGGCGAAACGCTCAGCTTGAATGCGACCCTCGGCACCGTGCAGCGCGACGTCACGCTGGGCTTCACCGAACCGTATTTATTCGATATGCCGCTGCAGGCCGGCTTCACCGTGTTCCTGCAGCGCTACGATTACAATCAGGCGCAGCAGGCTTCTATTTTGGCGGGGCAAAACCTGACTTCGTTGTACCAGCAACTCGGCCAGCAGAATCTGCTGAACTACGTCTCGAATTCCAAGGGCTTCACGGTATTCGCGAACTATCCGCTGAAGCGCAGCTTCGCGAGGCTGGGCATCGCGTACGGATTCACCGACCAGAGCGTGAGCACGCTCACCGACGCCGCCACGGCCTACTACACCTACCTGAATTTCCTGCGCATCAACGGGCCCAATGTGCTCGAGGGCATCAAGACCTCGAGCATTACGCCGAGTTTCACGTACAATACCGTCAACCATCCCATCACTCCCACCGGCGGCAAAGCTCTGTCCGTCTCGCTGAAGTTCGCGGGCAGTTTCCTCGGCGGAAATGTGAACGAAATCGAGCCGGTGATCGACGCCAAGTATTTCCACAAGAGTCCGATCAATTCGAAACACGTCATTGGTCTGCACTTCAGCGCCAAACACGTGACCGGGTACGGCGGCAAGACGGCTCCTCCGTTCGACCGCTTCTTCATGGGCGGCGAGAACGACGTGCGCGGGTTCAACATCTGGGAAATCAGCCCGATCGCCTTCGTTCCGATCGAGGGCACCGTCAATTTGCTGAACAACGACGGCAGCCCACGCCAACAACGGGTGCTGGATCAGAACGGCAACGCGACGTTGGTCAACGCCACGTCGTCCATCCCGTCTTATCAGTTGGTGACGCCCGGCGGTGACACGGCGATCGTCGCCAATTTCGAATACCGCATCCCGATTTTTGGTCCGGTCACGCTGGCCTACTTCTTCGATGCCGGCATGAACCGCTTGTTGGATACCACCCAGCTCAATCTGAATCCGTCGCGCATTACGCAGCTGAACGGCGAGTATCCCGAAGCGAACTTCGCCCCGAACGCGATTACCGCGCCGGGCACACAGAAAATTCGCGGCTCGACGGGCCTGGAATTGCAGGTGTTGATGCCGGTGGTCAACGCGCCGTTCCGCGTGTACTTCGCCTACAATCCCTGGGTGGATCGAGAGAACATCCAGGCCCCGATTCTGGCCGATCGTAGCTTCTTTCCGAATCAGGCGTCGTTCGTCAATGCGCTCGCGCAGGTGGGCACGGTGTATCCCTATTCCGAAGCGCGGACGTTGTTCCGATTCTCCGTGGGCCGGACATTCTAGGGAAGCAAGCGCCGCCGCTGGAAAAGCGGTGCGCGATGCCGCGATCCTCGCGGAGCGCCATGATAGTATTGAAAGAAATAAGGAATCAGGAGTTCGCCGTGAAAAAGAATTTGATCGCTCTGGTAACGCTCGCCGCGGGGTTTGCGACCATCGCCTCCGCCCAGACGGCCGCGCCCAACAAAGTCGGTGTGATCCAGGTTCAGAGCGCGCTCATCGCCACCCGGGACGGCCAGAAGGCCGCGAAGGAGCTCGAGGAGCGCATGGCCCCGCGCAAGAAGGAACTGGACGGCAAGCAAGCCGAGATCCGGGACCTGCAGGAGCGTCTGCAAAAGGGCGGAAATACGCTTTCCGACAGCGCCAAAGAGGATCTGACGCGCAATATCGACCAGAAGACCAAGAGCTTCAATCGTCAGGTGGAAGACGCGCAAGCCGAGTTGGAACACGAACAGCAGAAGGTGCTGAACCAGCTGGGGCAGAAGATGATGCAGGTGATCGACAAATACGCGCAGGAAAAGGGTTTTTCGGTGATTCTGGACGTGAGCAATCAGAATACGCCGGTGCTGTACGCCTCGAACACGGTGGACATCACCAAGGACATCATCGAGCTGTACGATAAGTCGAACATTACGGCGAGCAGCCTGCCTGCTGGTCCCACGCCAGCCGCCGCGCCGAAGCCGGCCGCTCCGAAGCCGGCTGCCGCGCCCGCTCCCGCTCCCGCAGCGCCCAAGCCGTAGTTCCTTTCCGATTTTCGGGAGCCCGCGCGCGCGTTCCCGGCCTTGTTCGCGAGTCCCACCGTGCCGTGGCCACTCGGACCCAGACTCAATTTATTTTCCAGCACATGAGATTCGCCCAGCCGATGGGGGCGATTCCATTGCTAAAATAAAGGCCGACCCTCATGACAATTCAGAACTCCTTTGGCGCCGCGGGCGAGCTTCCAGCAGGCGGTCAGACCTATCAGATCTTCCGCCTCTCGGCGCTCGAAAAGGCCGGCTTCGACCTGAAACGGATTCCTTTCTCGATCAAGATCATGCTCGAAAATCTATTGCGCTTCGAGGACGGTTCGACCGTCAAGCGCTCGGATATCGAGTACGTAGCCAAGTGGGACACCAAGGCCACCCCGCAGGAAATCAACTTCCGGCCCGCGCGCGTGGTGTTGCAGGATTTCACGGGTGTGCCGTGCGTGGTGGACCTGGCGGCCATGCGCGATGCGCTGGCCAAGCTCGGCGCCGATCCGAAGAAGGCGAATCCGCTGGTGCCCGTGGATCTGGTGATCGATCACTCGGTGCAGGTGGATCATTACGGGTCGAAGGACGCGTTCCAATTTAATGCGCTGCTCGAATTCCAGCGCAACCAGGAGCGCTACTCGTTCCTGCGCTGGGGGCAATCGGCATTTCAGAATTTCCGCGCGGTGCCGCCCGACACGGGCATCGTGCACCAGGTGAACCTGGAATATCTGGCTCCGGTGGTGATGACTTCGAACGGCCAGGCGTATCCGGATACGGTGGTGGGCACGGATTCGCATACGACGATGATCAACGGCCTGGGCGTGGTCGGTTGGGGCGTCGGTGGAATTGAAGCCGAGGCGTGCATGCTGGGCCAGCCGGCGACGATGCTGCTGCCGGAGGTGATCGGATTCAAGCTGTCCGGCAAGCTTCCCGAAGGCGCGACGGCCACCGATCTGGTGCTGATGGTTACGCAGATGCTTCGCAAGAAGGGCGTGGTCGGGAAGTTTGTGGAATTTTACGGCGACGGTCTGGACCATCTCAGTCTGGCGGATCGCGCGACCATCGCCAACATGGCGCCCGAATACGGCGCGACCATCGGCGTATTTCCTATCGACGAGCAGGCGCTCGAATATCTGCGCATGACGAATCGTTCGGAGGCGCAGGTCGAGCTGGTGGAGAAGTACGCGCGCGAACAGGGATTGTTCCGGCTGAAGGGCGCTCCGGAGCCGCTGTACAACGACACACTCGGCCTCGACCTTGCGAGCGTCGTGCCTTCGATGGCCGGACCCAAGCGGCCGCAGGATCGCATCAATCTGCCGGACGTGAAGAAGAATTTCCTGGACGGCCTGGGCGCCGCGCCGAAGAGCGTGCAGATTTCCGCGCCCGCGCAGGTCGCGCGCAACGGAGAAAAAGTCGACCTGCAAGACGGCAGTGTCGTGATCGCCGCGATCACCAGCTGCACGAATACGTCGAATCCGTCGGTGCTGATTGCCGCCGGACTACTGGCGAAGAAGGCCGTCGCCAAAGGGCTGCGCTCGAAGCCGTGGGTGAAGACCAGCCTGGCGCCGGGATCGAAAGTGGTGATGGATTACCTGATTGACGCGGAGCTGCTGGCGCCGCTCGAGACGCTGAATTTCCAGCTGGTGGGTTTCGGCTGCACCACGTGCATCGGCAACAGCGGTCCGCTGCCGGATGAAGTGGCTGCGGGCGTGAACGCCGGGAAGCTGACGGTCGCGGCGGTGCTTTCGGGCAATCGCAATTTTGAAGGCCGCGTGAATCCGCTGGTGAAGGCGAATTATCTCGCCTCGCCGCCGCTGGTGGTGGCCTACGCTCTGGCGGGTCGCGTGGACATGGACCTCACCAAGGAGCCGCTCGGCAAGAATGACGCCGGGCAGGATGTTTATCTGCGCGATGTATGGCCGTCGGATGAAGAAATTCAGACGGTGGTGAAGAAGAGCGTGCGCCGCGAGATGTTCCAGAAGCAATATTCGGAAGTGTTCCACGGCGACGCGCAGTGGAATGCGATCAAGGTCCCGCTGGGCGATCTGTATGCGTGGGACGATTCGTCCACGTACATCAAGAAAGCGCCGTACTTCGACGACATGGCCGATCCGGCTACGTTCGTGAAAGACTTCGCGGGACTGCGAGTGCTCGCGATGCTGGGCGATTCGGTGACCACCGATCATATTTCGCCGGCCGGCAATATTGCCAAGGATTCTCCCGCCGCGCAATATTTGATGGCGCAGGGCGTGAAGCCGGTGGATTTCAATTCCTACGGCGCGCGCCGCGGCAATCATGAAGTGATGGTGCGCGGAACGTTCGCGAATATTCGGCTGCGCAATCAGATGGCGCCGGGGACGGAGGGCGGCTGGACGCGCCACGTACCCTCGGGCGAGCAGATGTCGATTTACGACGCCTCGGTGCGTTATCAGAAAGACGGAGTCGGTCTGATCGTGATCGCGGGCAAAGAATACGGCACCGGGTCCTCGCGCGATTGGGCCGCCAAGGGAACTCTGCTGCTGGGCGCGAAAGCGGTGATCGCGGAAAGTTTCGAGCGCATCCATCGCGCGAATCTGGTCGGGATGGGCGTGCTGCCTTTGCAATTCGTCGATGGGCAGACGCGTGAATCGATCGGACTGACGGGTCAGGAAACTTATATCATCGAAGGCGTCCCGGCCGCGGTGAATTCGGCGGGCAAGACGCGCGCGAAAGTTACTGCGGTGCACGACGGCGCGTGCAAGACGTTCGAAGTGCAGGTGCGCGTGGATACGCCGGTGGAAGCCGATTATTATCGCAACGGCGGGATTCTGCCCTTCGTGCTGCGGCAGCTCGCGGCGAAGTAGCGGAAGAGTCGGCATGGCTGCCGACTCAGCAGGTCTGGCGACCCGCGCCACATCGACGGCAACGTACGGTACGCAGGCCGCGGATTCTCTAGGATCAACGAATAGGTACGAATCATGGCGTCAGGCGCGGGCGAAGAAATCAAAATTGGCGGGCTGGCGATCCGCTTCCTGCTGGAAGGCGCGGCGTCGCGTGGCTCGGTCGCGGTTTTCGAATTCGACGTTGCGGCGGGAGCGAAACTGCCGGGAGCGCACAGCCACGACGGATACGAAGAAACGATCTACGGGATTGAAGGCGTTCTGAGTTTCACGGTCGACGGCAAACGGACGGATGTGGGACCCGGCGAAGTGCTGTGCATTCCGCGCGGCGCGGTGCATCGGTTCGATAACGTATACGAGGGCTTAGCGAGGATGCTCGCGATGGTGACGCCGGGGATCCTCGGTCCCGATTACTTTCGTGAAATCGCTGCGGTGATAAAGGCGGCGGCTGGTAGTCCACCAGATCAGGCGGCGATCGGGGAAGTGATGCGACGCCACGGATTGACGCCGGCGGCCTGATCTCGCCGCAGCCGCTCGACCTGCCCCACAAACACCAGGCGTCGACGAGAGCGTCGACGCGGCACGCAAAGTGCGTGCGCCACCATGGCCGACGGGCACACCTGTGGCGAGGAATCTTCTCTTTCCCTCCCATTCCCACGCCCGTCATCCCGAGCGCCAGTCGAGGGACCTGCTGTTTGTTCGTGACGCCGATCGGCCCGACCTGAACTCCGAGCACTCTCAACCACATCCCACATCCATTCCACCGCGAACACGCAATCCATCCCTTATGTTTTAGGCAACGGATTCGGCGTTCGTCATCGGAGGGCCGGATCGACCAGGTAACAGTGCACCGGTTAAACTGCGATGGGTCCCTGTACGATGAACAATTGCTGGTATACTGCCCAGCCCCAATGCCGCTGCGGGTTACGATCGGCCTTGCCCATCCGTGCAAGTTCAAACTTACGGACTCTCTGCCGGGAGAGTATAAACCGGCATGAAGGGCCCTTCGAATTTGTTCGTAAGGCGAGGTTCCCTCGCCACGCGTGTGTCGTTTTATGGGGGCAGGCCCGGCGGTGATGGGGGGGCCGGCCCTGGTTTGAGCAAGGAAACCTGCGGCGGTCCCTCGGACCGCCTTTGTGGCGCATCCCGCCAAGCGGGATGCCGCGTCGACGCTCTCGTCGACGTCTGGCGCTTTTGCTGCCGGTTTGAGTGAGCCGTGCGGAAGCGCGGCTGCGGCCCCGAAGGCCGACCCCACATGAACGGAACTTTTAGGATCGCCTACGCCGACGCGCGGACGCCGGTGCGAGCTTCCACCGCGTCGAGCACGTGATCCAATTCCGCGGCTTGCAGCGGGCGGGCGAGCAGGAAGCCTCCGCTATCCTCTAAGCTCGTGGCGAGGGCGCGGTCGTAGCCGTCGCTGACCAACACAAACGCCGGGATTGCGGGACGAATGCGCTCCTGCTGATCGCCCCACTTGGGACCTCCCGAGCGCACGGCCCAGAAAACCGCATCGAAACGCATGCGCGGAGCGAGATCGGCGGCTTGTTCGGCGGGTGCGGGAATCACACGATGGCCGCGCGCGGCCAACATTCCGAGCAACTGATGGCGCTCGGCGGCGTCGGAATCCACCAACAAAAGAGTCAGCGCGCGAGCGGCTTTGCGCGGGATCGGGCTGCCTCCCGCGACTCCGTCCGAGAGGTTGGGGAGAGACGCGGGCATCAGCGGAAGATCCACTTCGAAGCCCGCCGACGAGCTGCGGTTCACCACGCGAATTTCTCCCCCGTGTGTGGCGGCAATGCCGCGGCATACGTCGAGGCCGAGCGCGTCGGCTGCTTCGATGAGCGACTCACGAGGGGCGTCGCTCGCGTAGTGGATTTCGACGACGATCCTGCCTCCGATGCGGCTGCTGGAGAGCGAGAGCGTGCGGCCGAGGGCGTTGGACGTACACTGCTCGGCGTGGACCAATAGATTGAGAAAGAGCTGTTCCAGTTGGCCACGCGCGCCGAGCGTGAGAGCGGGTTCGGGTACCAGGCGATTCTGCACGCGCAGCCCGCGCGCCTTCCAACCAGGCTCGCGGAATTGGACGAGTCCCGCGATCAGGGCGCTGACGTCGACGGCCTGGGCCGAAGCGTATTCAGGGTGTGCGAAGGACATGAGACGCGCGAGAATGTCGGAGGCGCGGCGCGATTCGGATGCGATCTGGCGCAACTCCGAAGGCGCGGCCGGAGACTTCCCGGTTGAGCCTAGGTCCCCGGAGGCGAAATCGGCGGGGCCGGACAGGGACTCGGCCAGACGCTGGATGTTCTCGAGAGGCTCGCTCAATTCACCGGCGACGCCGGAGATCAACTGCGCGGTGGCGGCCAGCTTTTCACTGCGGAACAACTGCTCGCGGACGGTGCGCTGCTCCTGCAACTTAAGAGACGACGCGACCTGATTCGAAAGATGCTGGACGGCGGCCTGATCCTCGCGCGAATAGTAGCCGACGCGCTTGGTACTGGCGACTTCCAGCACACCGATGCGATCCTGCTGCGCGAGCAGCGGCACGAACATCGCCGAGCGCGCCACGCCGGGCTGCCATCCGGCGCTGACCAGCGGATTGCGGCGCACGTCCGGAATATGAACCGTGGCGCCGCCGACAAAACATTTCACGATGCCGTTCGCCAGGCCCTCCAGGGGCGCATCGACGGCGATGGCCATCGGATCGGGATCCTCGCGGGTGGGCACCAGTTCGAGCGATTTATTTTTGTGATTGTGCAAGTACAAGCGCACGGAAGTGGCTTGCGAGACGGCGGGAAACTGCTCGGCGAGACTTTGCGCGATTTCAGAAGCAGAGGCCGTCGCGGTGATGCTTTCGCTGAGAGAGTGCAGGATCTTGTTCGCGTGGCGCTGAGCTTTGAGATGTCTTTCGCGAGCCAGAAACGCGCCACCGAGGGCGGCGATCGCGCCTAAAAAAAGCGCCGAGAGCCAGGCCGGGGTGTGTACGGTGATGAGTCCGAAGGTCTCCATCTATTACGTTTGTTGGTCTTCGGGTTTCTGGGAAGCCAGCCAGCGCCCGAGTTGCGGATCGAGGAAGTCGGGGACGGAGATGTCCACATGGTCGAGAGCTCGCTCCCGGGTGAGCAGTCCCACGACGCGCGCGCCGGAGGCACGGGCCGCGGCGATGCCCACGGGCGAATCCTCGAACACGATGCAGTTGCGGGGCGCGACGCCGAGCTCGCGGGCGGCCTGAAAGTAAATATCGGGCGCGGGCTTCGGATGCCGCACCTGCGATCCATCGACGACGACCTGAAAATACGGACGCAGATCCGCGCCGTCCAGAACGAAATCGATATTGGGGCGCTCGGCATTGCTCGCGAGGCCCACCGGCGTTCCGGCGGCTCGCTGGAGAAAGCGGCGAACCCCGGGCACCATATGATCTGTGAGGCGATCGCGCATCAGTTCACGGTACAAGCGCTCCTTCGCGGAGCCATGCTCCTCCACACTTCGTTGATCGGCTGACGGACCCAAAAAGTCCAGAACGATGTCGTCATTGCGCCGGCCGTGCATGCGTGCGAGCAGCTGTTCGTCGCGAATGCCGAGCGATTCCAGATACTGGCGCCAGGCCATTTCGTGGACGGGCATGGAATCGACCACGACGCCATCCAGATCGAAGATCAGAGCCAGTCCGGACGCGATGCTAGAGGAACCCGAGGCGTGAAAATCCACATCCGGGATCTTACGCAAATCCCTCATTTGGTCGAATCATAACACGTGGCTATGTTTTGGCCATGGACGCAGTACAATGACCGTGGATGGAGAAGCGGACGGCCCGCCTGTATGCGATTTCAGGACGGGTACAGGGTGTGGGGTACCGGTATTTCGCGCAGAACGCCGCGCGCCAGTTGAAGGTATCGGGATGGGTTCGGAATCTGGCCGAAGGCGGTGTCGAAGCGTATGCTGTGGGGACGCCGGCGCAACTGGATGAGTTCGAGGGTTGGCTGCGAAAAGGACCGCGCTTCGCGGACGTTCGAAGCGTGGTGGTGAACGAAGCGGCGGTAGCCGACGCGGCGGAATTTTATATTCGATAAAAGACATAATAACAGCGTCATTTTAGGAGTTTTCAAGCATGAAAGAATTTCCCATGATCACCACGATCCAGCAGCACGTGCTGCAACAACAGGAGGAACTGTTTCCGGAGGCGCGCGGAATTTTTTCGTCGCTGGTGTCCGGCATTTCGCTCGCGACGAAGGCGATCGGGGCGCAGGTGCGGCGCGCGGGATTGGGCGATCAGTTGGGCGCGGTGGGCTCGACCAACGTGCAGGGCGAGGAGCAACAGAAGCTCGACGTGTATGCGAATCAGATGCTGCTGCACTGCCTGGGGCGGCGCGATGCGGTCGCCATGCTGGTTTCCGAAGAGAACGAAGAGCCGGTGACGTTCGATCGCGATCACGCGGGACGGTACATCGTGGTTTTCGATCCTTTGGACGGATCTTCGAATATCGATGTGAACGCGCCGGTGGGAACGATTTTCTCGATTTTCCGGCGTCCGGAAACCGAGGACGATCCGACGCTCGCGGTGCTGCAGCCGGGCTCGCGACAAGTGGCGGCGGGATATATCGTGTACGGCTCGTCCACGATTTTTGTGTACACGGCGGGGCGGGGAGTATTCGGATTTACGCTCGATCCGAGCGTGGGAGCTTTCGTGCTCGCGTTCGAGAATATGAAGATGCCGCAGCAGGGCAAATATTATTCGGTGAACGAGGCCAACGTGGACGCGTTTCCGACGGCGTATCGCGAATATCTCGCGCGCATTCGCAACGGGGGCCTGGGGTGCGAATACAGCTCGCGCTATGTCGGATCGCTGGTGGCGGATTTCCATCGCACGCTGCTGAAGGGCGGGGTCTTCCTGTATCCGCCGACCGCGCCGCATCCGCAGGGGAAGCTGCGGCTGATGTACGAAGCGAATCCGCTGGCGTTCATCGCGGAGCAGGCGGGCGGCATGGCCACGGACGGTGTGCGCAAGATCACCGACATTCAGCCGGAGACGATTCATCAACGCACACCGCTGGTGATCGGCAGTCCGGTGGAGATGCGGGCGTTCGAGCAGTGCATGAAAGAAGCCGAGGCGCCGGCGGCGGCGGGACGGTAGAAAAATCGGAGGCGGAGTGACGGGCCTGCTAGAATGGCTTTTTCGCACACTCAAAATCAAACCCAGAAATCCACATGGATCAAACTTCGTCCGCGCAACCCGTGAATGCAATACAACGCCTCGTGCGCGAGGTGCCGGATTTCCCCAAGCCCGGGATTAACTTCTACGACATCACCACGCTGCTGCAGGATTCCGCGGGGCTGAAAGCGGTGATCGACGGCCTGAGCTCATGGTTCGCGGACCAGAAGATCGACAAGGTGGTGGGGATTGAAGCGCGCGGATTCATTTTCGCGCCGGCGGTCGCGTATGCGTTGAACGCGGGATTCGTTCCTGTGCGCAAACCAGGTAAGCTGCCGGCGGCGACGAAGCGCATCGAATACCAGTTGGAGTATGGCACCGACGCGCTCGAGATCCATGTGGACGCGCTGCGGAAGGGCGAGAGGGTGCTGATCGTGGACGACGTGCTCGCGACGGGCGGGACCGCGCGGGCGGCGGCCGATCTGGTGAAGAGCCTGGATGCGGAAGTCGCGGGATTAGGGTTTGTGCTCGAACTGGATTTTCTGGCGGGACGGAAAAAGCTGCCGGAACACGAGATTCATTCGCTGGTTCATTACGCGAGCTAAGACTGCGTAACGATAGCAATGAACCGCTTCCTTTGGTCGCGGCTCGGGTCGGGACTTTCGACTGCGAGCTACCAAGCGGTAGTCGCGGGCGATCGACCTCTCAAAGAAAAATGGCCGGGAAATAAAAAAGGCGGCTCGCGGAGAAGGCTGCAAGCCGCCTGCGGGTTTGAGGAGGGCTACGTTCTCCTCGCCCGAAAACCAGTAAGTCCCGAAATCTAGTAAGCACCGAGACTTGATTCGTGCCGAACCTAATAATTCTCGAAAACTAAACAAGCTCCGTTAGCGGATCTCGACACGCAAATCGTTGGTGACCGAGAACACGCCGGACACTTGATTTGCCGCCATATAGGCCAACTGGCTATCCATGGCATTGCGCACCACGCCGTCGAGTGTTACATGGCCGTTCTTCACGACGATGTGGATGGACGGCTGCGTGCCCATGAAGTAGCGATACAACGACGATGTGCGGCTGAGTGCACGAAAAGTTCGCAGCCGGATCTGATCGTCGAAAGGCGAGAGTGGCAGGACCTCGATCTGATCGTTGATCGCGGTGACGCCGGGTATGCGCTTCAGGGCATTCTCCGCATAATCCTTGACCACGGGTTGCGTTACGGCGCCCGACAGCGTCACGATACCGCTATCGACGCGATAGGAAAGATCGTCGAAAACGGAAAGAAAAGGGATCGTGACCAAAGCTTTGCGCACAGTCTCTTGCAAAGGCTCGGGAGCACGGGGGGAAGGGGCGGCCGAAAGCGTAGCGCATCCGGTTCCCAAAAACAACGCGGAAAAGACGAGTCCAGCGAACTTCGTGGGCATTCTCATCTCTTTACTCCTGCCTATTGGACGAAGTTTCGGGAGTTTGGTTGCTGAATGCTGCGGCTTAACTCATGCTAGGACCGCAGTTCTATAACTTAGGTCCTATAGTTTGGGGATAATCCGGGATCGCGGATCGGCTTGGCGGTGCTGAATTTGCAGGGGTTAGCTTCACTATGGGGGCTCCTCCACAGATCGCGCCGGTTGCCGTCGCCGGTCCGGGAGCGCCCGCGAAGTTTGCGGGCTCAGGCTCGAAACCCCCCGGACCACGCGGCGGCGCTCCGCGGCGTGCTCCAGCCGTAGCGCCGCCTCCCGCGCCCAAATCCAAGCTCAACACGTTTGTCGAGATGGCGGTGCCGCTCGGAGTGCTGGGCATCGTGATGGCGATGATCGCGCCGATGCCGGCGTTTCTGCTGGACATTCTGATCAGTACCAATATCACCATCTCCGTAGTGGTGCTGATGGTCTCGATGTACATCACGAAGCCGGTGGAGTTCAGCGTCTTTCCGACCTCGCTCCTGCTGATGACGCTGTTCCGGCTGTCGCTGAATATTTCCTCCTCGCGCCTGATTCTGGTGCAGGGCAACTCCGGCACGCGCGCGGCGGGGCAGGTGATTGAAGCTTTCGGCAACTTCGTGGTGGGAGGCAACTACATCATCGGCGTGGTGATCTTTCTGGTCCTGATCGCGATTCAATACGTGGTCATCAATCACGGCGCGGTGCGCATCTCGGAGGTCACGGCGCGCTTCACGCTGGACGCTCTGCCGGGCAAGCAGATGTCCATCGACGCGGATCTGAACGCCGGCCTGATCGACGAACACGAGGCGCGGACGCGCCGCAAGCAGTTGGCGGCGGAGGCGGAATTTTACGGCGCGATGGATGGAGCTTCGCGCTTTACGCAGCGCGACGCGATCGCGAGCATCATCATTACCGCGATCAACATCATCGCCGGTTTTCTGATCGGCGTCTTTCAGCACGGCATGGACCTGCAGCGCGCGCTGCAGACCTACACGGTACTGACCATCGGCGACGGCCTGGTGACGGTGATCCCCGCACTGATGGTCTCGGTGTGCGGCGGCTTAATCGTGACGCGGGCCAGCTCCGAAAATCAGTTGGGCTCGGAGATGCGCCGGCAGATCTTCAGCAATCCGCAACCGCTGCTGCTTGCGGGCGGCGTGCTGGTGATGATGGCGATGTTCCCGGGATTGCCCACGGTGCCGTTTCTGATGCTCGGGTCGGGAGTGGGATACATCGGCTATCGCTTGCGGCGGACGCAGTTGGCGGCGGGTGCGGCGGTGCCCGCCGTGGTGCCTCCGAGCGTCAAGGAAAGTCTCGAATCGGTTCTCAAAGTGGAACCCTTGGCACTCGAAGTGGGATTGGGCCTCGTAAAGATGGTGGAGGGCGGCCAGAATTCGCCGCTCCTGCGCCGCATCGCGGGCATCCGCAAACAGATGGCCACGGATGCGGGCTTCCTGGTACCTCCTGTTCGCGTCACGGATAATCTCCAACTCAAGGCGGGGGAATACGTCGTCGTCCTGAAAGGCGCGGAGATCGCCCGCTACGAACTGGTGCCGAACTGTGAGCTCGCGATTCATGCGGGATCGAGCCCGGCAGGCGGCGTTCCGGTGCTCGATGGCGTGGCCACGCGCGAGCCCGCGTTTGGAATTCCCGCGGTGTGGATTCCGGCGGAAAGGGCAAACGAAGCGCGCTCGAAGGGCTTCACGGTAGTAGACCCAGTTAGCGTCTTGGGTACGCATTTGGCTGAGCTTATCCGGCGTTACGCGCACGAACTTCTCTCCCGGCAAGATACCAAGAACATTCTGGACCGAGTGGCCGATGAGAACCCCAAAGTTATCGAAGATCTGGTGCCGAAATTGCTGTCTTTAGCGGTGGTGCAAAAAGTCCTGCAGAACCTGCTGCGCGAGCGCGTGCCGATTCGCGACGCGGTCACGATCACGGAAGCTTTGGGCGACGCGGCGGCGATGACCAAGAATCCCGTGCTGCTGACGGAGTATGTGCGGCAGGCGATGCGGAGGGTGGTGGTGAAACCTTATCTGAACGCAGCCGGGGAAGTGGCCGCGTACTTCCTCGATCTGGCGCTGGAACAATCCATCGAAGGCGCGGTGGAGCACGGCGAGCATGCGAGCCATTTGAATCTTCCGCCGCATCGTCTGCGGGATATTGTGGAGCGTATTACGCGCGCGGTGGGAGCAGTGGAAACTCCCACCGCGGTGCTCACGAGTTCGGCGGCGCGCTTCTTTCTGCGGCAGATGGTGGAGGGAACGTTTCCCAATCTGGCTGCGCTTTCGCACAACGAGATCCCCGCCGGTACGCGCGTGGTGTCCATCGGTCTCATCCAATAAGGCGTGGATGCAATGAAGTTAAAAAGCTATTTCTCGGGAACCGTCGAAGCCGCCATGGAACGCGCGCGGCGCGAACTAGGGGAGGACGCGCTGCTGGTGAACGCACGGCCATCGACACCCGAGACACGCATGCTGGGAGCCTTCGAAGTGGTTTTCGGCGTGCCGGACGGTGCGCGCGAAGCAGTCGCCGCGGTGCCGGTCCACGGGGCAGCACAGCCCGGATCGGCGGCCTCGCTCCCCAAATCCGCGAGAAATTCCGCGCTCAGCGCCACCGTGAATGCGGACGGGGCGCAGGAAAGGGCGCAGGAAAAACTGATGCAGGAGGTCGCCGACGTGAAGCGGCAGCTGGAGCGCCTGGGACAATCGCTGCGCCATCCACGCCTGCATCCGGCGGTGGATGCGCCGGAGTCGGCGTTGTATGGGCGGCTCGTCGACGCCGAACTCGACCCGGTGCTCGCGCAGCGGGCGGCACAGGGGACGCCGCTCGAGGATCTCTTCGAGGTGGACGCGACGCTCGGCCGTCATGGCGTTCGTTCGGGAGCGAGAGACCGGGCCGTCGTCGCGCTGATCGGTCCTCCGGGGGCGGGCAAGACGACCACGCTGGTGAAACTCGCCGCGCGCTACGGGCTCACCTCGCGCCGGCCGGCGCTGATTCTGTCGATCGACGTGTGCCGCATCGCCGCGGCGGATCAGTTGCGGACGTTTGCCTCGATTCTAGGCATGGGGTGTGAGGTGGTGGAAACTCCCGCGGCCTTGGCGCAGGCCATCGAGGAATTCAAGAACAAGGACTACATCTTCATCGACACGCCCGGCTATGCGAGCGCGGAGATGGAGGAAGCGGAGGAGTTGGCCGCACTGTTTTCCGCCCACGCGGAGATTGACACGCACCTGGTATTGATGGCCTCGATGAAGCAGCAGGATCTGGCGCGCACGGTGGATCGCTTCCAAATATTCTCCCCGCACAAACTCATTTTCACCAGGATGGACGAGACGCAATCCTTCGGCCCGCTGGTGAACGAGTCGGTGCGGCGCTCCCTGCCGGTCTCTTTTTTGTCGGCCGGACAGAATATACCGGACGATCTGGAGCCGGCGACGAAACGGCGCCTGGCGGAGTGCGTGACCGGCCCCGCCTCGCGCAGCGCGGGAGCGGCTGCGTGAAGCATTCCGAAGTCGAGCCGATGCCAGAAGCCAATCCTTACCAAGAGAGCGCGCTCGCCGGACTTCCCGCCGAGGAACGTGAACGGTTGATCCTGGAACATCTGTCTCAGGTGCGTTTGATCGCGCGGCGCATCCACGAACGGCTGCCCGAGAGCGTGAGCCTGGACGATCTGATTTCGACCGGGATCGTCGGCCTGATCTCGGCCATCGACCGCTTCGATTCCTCGCACAACGTCAAGTTGAAGACCTACGCGGAATATAAGATTCGCGGCGCCATCCTCGATAGCTTGCGCGGCCTGGATTGGGCGCCGCGGCAGCAACGCAAACGCTCGAAGCAGATCGAGGCCGCGATTTCCTTCGCCGAACAACGCTTGCATCGCACGCCGAGCGAGGAGGAAATCGCCCAACAGTTGGGCCTCGAAATCACGGAGTATCACTCCTGGCTGGTGGAGATCCGGGGGCTGAATCTCGGCAGTCTGGAAAGCGCGTCGCCCGAAGAGGAAGGCCGCGATCTGCTGCGCTACGTGTCGGCCGACGAGGAGAACTGGCCCTCGCGGCTGATGGAACGGAGCGAATTGAAGAAGCTTCTGGCCGAAGCCATCATGAAAATGCCGGACGTGGAGAAGACCGTGCTGAGCCTGTACTATCACGAAGAAATGACGCTGCGCGAAATTTCCAAGATTCTCCATTTGCATGAATCGCGTATTTCGCAGTTGAAATCCCAGGCGGTCCTCCGGCTGCGGGCTTACATGGAAAAACGCTGGCCCATGCCGCGAGGAGTTTAGCAGGGTGGCTGGTTCGCGGGCCGCAAACTTAGCGTGGCTGCTCAAGGAATTCTCGGACCGCCTGGCCTCGGTATTCGAGACGATGGCGGGCGAGCGTCCGTCGACGGCGCACGCTCCCGGCCACGCACTTTCGGCGGCGGGAGCGGGCGGACTATTGTGGCGGCAGCCTTTCACGGGCGTTCCGGGCCCGTTATGGATTTCTTCGCCGGAGCCCGACTGGACGCTCTCCGCGCAACAGATTCTACGCGCCGCGGGCATGGAGGATGCGGATCGCGAGACGCTGGAATCGACCTACATTGAAACCATCGGCCAGGCGCTCGGCGGCTTGGCGCAATCGATTTCGCTGCGCCTGGGCAGGGAGGTCACGCCGGCGGCTGGCGAAAAGGTCGCGAGCGTGGAAGGCGAGGTCGGTTGGATCGCGTTGGAACTCACTTTCGCGGGCGGCGTCGCCACCATTTATGCCGGTCCTGACGCGCAATTTATCGATGCGCTCACGGCCGTGGAAGAAGCGGGCGACGTCGCGGAAGAGGAGGCTCCCGAAGGCGCCGGCGAGGGTGCCTCGAAGACCTTCGATTTACTGCTGGACGTTGAAATGCCCGTCAGCGTGTCGTTCGGCCGCGCGAAGGTTCCGCTGAAGGATGTACTGAAGCTCACGACCGGATCGATTGTGGAACTGAATCGCTCGCTCATCGAACCAGTGGAGGTGATCGTCAACAACTGCGTGATCGCGCGCGGCGAGGTGGTGGTGGTGGAAGGGAATTTCGGCGTGCGCATTCAACACGTGGTCAGCCGGCGGGAACGCCTGCGGACCCTGAATTAGGCGGCGTGGAAAGGGTGCGGGACTTCGTGGATCTAGGGCAGGGACAATTGGTGATTTCGTGGAGCTGAATGCAGCGATACAAGGGATCGGTCGAGTATTCACGGGCAGCGGGCGAGCCGGTACGGTGATCCCCTATGTGATTCAAGATGTGCTACTGATGGCGGGGTTGATCGCGAGCTTCACGCTTTTCCTTGGGATGAAAAGAGAAATGCGCCGGCAGGCGCGGCGATACAAGAAAGCTTTACAAGAAATGGAAGGGCTTCTGCCCAAGCTGCGCGCCGCGGCGGCGCCTCCCGAGGCTGAGTCACCGGCGGACACGGAGGACACGGCCGTAGTCCCGGCTGACGATCACCACGTCCGATCCGGCTTCAATCTGCAGCGACGAGCCCTGGCTCTTCGACTGCTTCGTCGCGGCGAGGACGTCGCGCACGTTTCCGCCGTCTTAGGTGTCCCGCGGGGCGAAGTCGAACTATTGATCCGCGTGCAGCAACTGGCTGCTACGCGTCCCGTGAACGCGAATAGTTAAAGCTGAATACGCGAGAACAAATAGCCGCCGAGGATCAGGAAGAGCGCGGTGACGGCGCTCAAGACCGCGAGGTCGGTCGCCTGGCCGAAATGTGCGACGCCGATGAGCGCGTGGCGCAGCCCATCCACGCCGTAAGATAGCGGATCGCAAGCGGCGATGATTTCGAGCGCGCGAGGGACGTTGGTTAAAGGGAAGAGCGCGCCGGACAGGAAAAAGATCGGCATCACCAGGAAGTTCATGATGAGCTGAAATCCCTGAAAATCGGTGAGCACCGAAGCGACGGCCGTACCCGCGGCCGTGAACAGCAGCGCCGTAAGCGTCATATACACAAAGGCCATCGGCAACTGACTCGCGTCGTGGATACGAAATCCGGCGAGCAGGCAGATCACGATGACGATGACGCCCTGGATCAGTGCGACGGTGGCGCCGCCCAGCGTGCGGCCGATCATGATCAGGATCCGGGGGACGGGCGCGACCAGCGTTTCTTTCAGAAAACCGAACTGGCGATCCCAAATCAGTTCAATGCCCGAAAAAATCGAGGTAAAGAGAATGGCCATCGCGATCACGCCGGGCGCGAGAAATTGAATATAATCGCCTTGCCCGGCGCGCCGGTAAATCGAGCCGAAGCCGAAGCCCAAGGCCAGCAGAAAGAGCAGCGGCTGGCCGAGCGATCCGACGATGCGCGCCCGCGACCGCGAATATCGTTTCAATTGGCGCAACCACAGAATATAAATCACGCTCATCGGCGGTTGCCCCGCCACATGCGCGACATGCTGCGCAGGCGATCGATGGAGCCCGCGTCTTCGTCGCGAATCGACGATCCGGTCAAGGCGAGAAACGCCGCCTCCAAGGTTTCCGTGTTGGTCTGAAGCTTCAATTCTTCGGGCGAGCCTTGGGCGACGATCACTCCGTGGTCGATGACGGCGATCCTTTGCGCGACGCGATCGGCTTCTTCCATGTGGTGGGTGGTGAGAAAGACGGTCACCTGATTTTCTTCGTTCAGTTTCTTCACGTGCGTCCAGAGTTGATTGCGAGTTTGCGGATCGAGCCCGAGCGTCGGCTCGTCCAGAAAAATAATCTTGGGGGTGTGCAGAAAACTGCGCGCGATCTCCAGACGCCGGCGCATGCCGCCCGAAAACTGCTTGACCGGATCGCCCCGGCGCTCCCACAGCTCGAACATTTTCAAAAGCTGTTCGATACGCTCGCGGCGGATGCGCCGCGGAACGTCGTAGAGCGCCCCGTGGAAATCCATGTTCTCCCAGGCGGTCAGTTCGTCGTCGAGGCTCGGGTCCTGAAATACGATGCCGAAGCGCCTGCGGGCCTCCGTCTGATTCGTCACGGGATCGAGGCCGTCCAGTTCGACCGTGCCGCTGGTGGGGGTGAGCAGCGTGGTCAGCATCTTGATGGTGGTCGTCTTACCGGCGCCGTTGGGGCCAAGGAACGCGAAGATTTCACCTTGACGCACGTCGAAGGAGATATCGTTGACGGCGGTGAAATCGCCGAATTTCTTGACCAGATTGCGTGCGGTAATCATGCAGGGACGATGATTCAGTTTAGATGACGAAGACGTTCGCCGATCACTCTTCGTAATCGCCGGGCGTTTTCATCTACCCACGTTCTTGGGAGCCGCAGGTTTTCTGGGAGCGGCGGGGACGGGATCGACGTGAAGTCCTTCCCGCGCCAGCTCGCCCGGATTCGCGATGATCAAGCTCCCCTCTTGCAGGCCGCCGACGACTTCGAGGCGGTCTCCGTAATCCCGGCCGACTTCGATCGTTTGCATATGCACGGTATGATCCGGCGTTACGAGCGCCACCTGCGTGCCTTGGCCGCGTGCGACGAGCGCATCGCCCGGAACGAGCAGCGGCGCATTTTCACGCGGACTGTTGAGATCCACCTGCGCATACATGCCGGGGAGCAGCGAGCCGTCGGGGTTGGGCACTTGAATTTCCATCAGCAGCGTGCGGCTGGCTGGATCGAGCGAGTTGGTGCTGCGTGCGACGGTCCCGGTGAAAACACGGCCGGGCAAGCTCGCCACTCGCAAGCGCGCGGTCTGGCCGGGATGCACGGAGCTCGCATTGGTTTCGGGGACGTTGACGTACGTTCGCAGCGTGGCCGTTTGCGCGACACGAAAGAGCAGGGTGTTTCCCATGTTCACCAGCGCGCCGACGTCGACGTTGCGAAGAGTCACCACTCCATCGAACGGCGCTTTCACGATGCGGTAGCTTTGCACCTCGTCGAGGCGCGCAAGATTGGCTTCCGAAGCCGCGATATTACTGCGCTGCGCGGCGATAGCTTTTTCGAGGGCGTCGACATTAGCGGTCTGCGCCTCGTATTGCGCCTGGTATTGATCGTTCTCCTGTTTGGACACGACTCCGCGGGTCGCCAGGTTACTCCAACGCTTTGCGGTAACGCGGGCGAGTTCCAGGTTCGATTTTCCTTGCGCGTAATTCGCCTGGGCCTGATCGAGCGCGGCCTGCGCCTGCTGCAGATTCGCGCGTGCCTGACGAATCTGCTGATCCACCTCGGGAGCTTCAATTTCCGCCATGGGCTGGCCGGCGCGCACGCGATCGCCGATATCCACCATGCGGACTTTAATGTAGCCGTCGGCGCGCGCGAGAATCGGAGCTTCCGTACTGGCCTGAATGTTCCCCGGAAGTTCCAGCTCGCTATTCGATGACGAGCGCGAAACCTCGACCACTTCGGCTCGGGGCAGGCTCTGGTCGAAATCGCGGGCTTCCCCCGCGAGTACGGAATTACGCTTCTGTAAAGGTATATATCCGGCGAAAAATGCGATGGCCAACAATATGGCCACGCCGAGAAAAATCGCCCAGATCGCTACACCGGACGGATGCCAGGAGTTCGCGGGCGGGCTGACGTGCCCATCTTTTTCCCGCAGACGCCGGCGGAGGTCTTCCACCTCACGGCGAAGTTGTTCCTCGGTGCTGTCGGTCAAATTGATTTCACCGGAGTCTGCCGGCTTGATTCCTGGTTCACGTCGCATCGGATATTAGGCTCTTACGCGCGGCCCGAACTCCCTTCGAGATCGGCCAATCCTTCCCATTCATCTTCCTCCAACTGCCGTTCGTGATCCACCGGAGGCTTTGTGCGCAGATAGCTATAAATGATCGGAACAACGAAGAGGGTGGTCACCGTGGCGAAAAGCAGGCCGCCGATCACGGCGCGGCCGAGCGGCGCGTTCTGCTCTCCGCCTTCCCCTAGTCCGAGCGCCATGGGCAGCATTCCTAAAATCATGGCCGCGGCCGTCATCAACACGGGCCGGATTCTCGCGTAGCCGGCCGCGAGCATCGCCTCGCGCGCCGTGGGCACTGCGTTGCGCTCGTCATTGGCGAAGGTGACGATCAGAATGCTGTTGGCGGTGGCGACGCCGATGCACATAATGGCGCCCATCAGCGAGGGCACGCTCAACGTGGTGCCGGTGACGAACAGCATCCACAGGATCCCGGCCATCGCGCCCGGCAGCGCGGTCAGAATGATGAAGGGATCCACCCAGGACTGAAAGTTCACGGCCATCAGCAGGTACACCAGCGTTACCGCGAAGATCAAACCCAAGCCGAGCCGGAAGAATGACGATCGCATGGTGGAAATCTGTCCGCGCATTTCGAGCGTGGTGCCGCGCGGCAGATGCCGTTCCGCTTGCTTGACGATTTTTTCGACGTCCGTTCCTACTCCTCCCAGATCCCGCCGCGAGACGTTGGCGTACACGTCGAAGACAGGCCACACATTGTAGTGATTAATAATGACCGGGGCCTGGCCGCGTTCCACGGTCACCAGATTTGAGAGCAGTTGCGTGCTGCCCGCCATCGCTCCAGGATTTCCGTAGGCTTGGGACGAACCGCTTGGGGACGCCCCCACCGAGGCAAGACCTGCCGTAGACGCTCCATTTTGCGATCCCGCCGTGGTGACGTTTACGGCCTCCGTGGCTACGGAGATCGGTGTGCGCAGCAGGGCATCGAGCGAATCCACGCGGTACTGGGGTGTCTGCACGCCCACGTTATAAGTGACGCCATTGTTCCAGTTGACCCAATAGCTGGGGGCGACGGTGCCATTGCCGCTCAGGGAGATCAGCATGTTGCTGGTGACATCGCGCTGCGTGAGGCCCAGTTGCGAAGCTTTTACGCGATCCACGTTCAAGCCGATCTGCGGCTGATCGATCACTTGGTGCACGTGAACGTCGGCGGCGCCGGGAACACGCGCGATTTTCGCCGCGAGTTCCTGCGCGATCCGATAGCCGGCGGCTTCGTCCCGTCCGACCACCTGCAGATCGATGGGCGCGGGCAGGCCGAAGCTCAGAATCTGGCTGGTGATGTTGGCCGGCTGGAAGAAGAAAACCATATCGGGGAATTTTTCATGGAGCCGTTTGCGCAGTTTGACTTCGTAATCGCGCGTCGAATGATGATTATCTTTATTCAGAGCAATAAGAATTTCGCCGTCGGCGCTCGAGATGGTCGGGATGTCGCCCTGCGCCAAGCTGGCCCAGGCGTTGGGAACGCCGATATTATCGATGATCGATTCCAGTTCGCGTTCGGGAATCGTGTCGCGCACCTCCCGTTCGATGGCGGAAAAGCGCACTTCCGTTTCCTCAATGCGCGTGCCTGCCGGTCCACGCGCGTGCAGTTTCATCTGGCCGGAATCCACGTCCGGAAAAAAATCCTGGCCGATGAGGAACACCAGACCAAACGAGGCGACTGTCAGCGCGAAGAAGGCGGTGAGCACGCGTCCGCGATGGTGCAGCGACCAATCGAGCAGCCCCATGTAGCGAAAGCGCAGCTTTTCAAACAGCGCGTTGAAAATATAGTGCGCGCGCCAGATGGGTCCCTTGCCGGATTTCGTTTCGCCCTCCACCCCGTCGCGATACATTTGCACTTCGGACTTCAGCATGGCCCGGATCATAGTGGGCACCAACGTCCGCGAAAGCAGGTAGGATGCGAGCATCGCGAACACCACGGCCATGGCCAGCGGCGTGAAGAGGAAGCGCGCGGTTCCGGTCAGCAGCAGCACCGGCACAAACACGATGCAAATAGCCAGCGTGGAAACGAAAGCCGGGATGGCGATTTGCTGAGCGCCATCCAGAATGGCTCGGACCAACGGTTTGCGCATACCGATGTTGCGGTGGATGTTTTCGATCTCCACGGTAGCGTCGTCCACCAGGATGCCGACGGCCAGCGCGAGACCTCCGAGCGTCATCACGTTAATCGTCTCGCCCACCAGGCTCAAGATCCATAACGACGTCAAGATGGAGAGCGGAATCGAGATGCATACGATCAGCGTGCTGCGCCAGCTTCCGAGGAACAGCAAAATCATCGCGGCGGTGAGGCCCGCGGCGATCAGCGCTTCGCGGATGACGCCATAGATGGAAGCGCGCACGAAGATGGATTGATCGTTGAGGATGTCCACTTTCAATTCGGGAGGAATGGTCGAAAGGATGCGCGGCAGCGTGGCTTTCACCGCGTTGACGATATCGAGCGTGGATGCCTTGCCCGATCTGGTTACGCCCATCAGAACTCCGCGCGAACCGTTGTTCCGAACAATATTGTTCTGGACCGAAAAACCGTCGCGCACCTGGCCCACGTCGCGGATACGAACCGTGGCGCCGTTCACGGTTTTGATCGGGATGTTATTCAATTCGTCGAGCAGCAGCGGACTGCTGTTGACCTTGATCTGATATTCGGTTTGCGCCAGCTTCGCCGTGCCCGCGGGAAGAATCAGGTTCTGCGCGGTCAAGGCATTCGAGACGTCGATGGGCGCGAGCTGTTTGGAATACAGCTGATCCAGGTTGAGATCCACCATGATGGCGCGGTTTTTGCCGCCGGACGGGTAAGCCACCGACGCACCCTGCACGGTTCCGAGCTGCGTACGGATGAAATTGTTGGCGTAGTCGCCGATTTCCTGCTCCCGCATGGTTTTGCTCGAAAGTCCCAACTGCAGAATGGGAACGCTGGCGGCGTCGTACTTCAGGATATTCGCGGGAAACATGCCGGGCGGCAGCTGACGAATGGAGCTTTGCATCATGGCCGTCACCTGCGCGACCGCCATATCGATTTTCACGTTCGGATGGAAATAGATGCGCGTAACGGAAAGCGAATTATACGATTGCGATTCGATATGCTCGATGTCGTTGACGTTCGAAGTGAGCTGGCGCTCGAAAATCGTGACGACGCGTTTCTCCATTTCCTCGGGCGAAAGTCCGGAATACTGCCACAACACGCTCACGATGGGAATGTCGATGTAGGGGAAAATGTCGACCGGCATCGTGGCGATCGCCGTTCCCCCCAGGATCGCGATGAGGATGGCCATCACCACGAACGTGTAGGGACGACGCAGCGCAAGCCGGACGATCCACATAGATCTCCTCCTTTTGGGGAATGACCGGCGGCGTGGAAGCGCTGCTTCCAAAGGCCCCAGTGGTGCCAGTATACAACGGGCCGATTTTGACGCTCGGATCGAGACGGTAAGTTCCCGTGAGAAAAAAACGGCTATGCTAAGACTGGATTGGGTATGACCGACACACAGATCTTGATCGTCGCGTTGGCCTCCGTGCCGACCGTGGTCGCCGTGATGATGGGTATCCTAGTCAATAATTCGCGATTCACCGACCTTCGGTCGCACCTCGATGCTCGGTTTAGCGATATCGACCGGCGCTTCAGTGAGATTGATCGCCGCTTCGATAACGTCGACCGCCGTTTCGACGAAATGAAAGACATGTGGCGCAGCGAACTGCATCGCGTTGAGGAAGTTTTGGACGCCAGGCTGAAGCATCTGGAAGAGCGCTAGCCGATCGCGAGCTGTTGCGCAGACGCGGCTCGTTTGTAATCGGCTATTCGATCGCTTTATCCAACAGCAACGCGAACTCACGGCTCTTGTGATCGACGTGCTTTTTGAGCGACGCGAGTTCGTCTTCCGATCCGCGCAGGCGATCCGCGAGATGCAACGCCGTCAGCACAGCGACGCGGCTCGGGTCGGAAACACCGGAGCGTTGGGCGATGTCATGCATCAAGTCGTCGACGGAGTGAGCCAGGGACTCCAGTTCCTCGGCACTGGCAGCCGCGAGCGTGTACGCCTGATTGAAGATGGTGACGCGCACCGTCTTGCGTTCCGCTGCTGGGTCCATGCCGCCTCCGAATGTTGATTATTGTCCGCTCAGCAGGTCCATCTGGCCGAGCAGTTTTTCGATTCTGACGCGAACCTGTTTGCGCTCGCCGCGCATGCGCTCAATTTCGCCGTGGAGCTTTTGCACTTCGCCGGCAACTTCGCCGGACGCCTTCTGCGCGACAGCTCCCGCTTCGACGGCGGCATCCCGCTCGGCATACGCCTGCTCGCGCGCCTGGATGGCCAAGTGCATTTCCGCCATGGCGTGATCGCGTTCCTTAATGGCGCGGTCGCGTTCCGCGCGCGCCGAGGTCACGAGCTCAACCGTGCGGCGGATGCGCTCCTCGAGTGCGCCTAACGAATCGGCTTCCGGAGAATCGGAATCCGGCGGTTCGGTCTCGTCGAGCTTTGCCGCGGCGGTTTTCGTTTCGGCCATGCAAGCGCCTTTAGAAAACCTACGCCGCCGGCTCGAGCGCGGACTTGGCTTGATGGATCAACGCGGTGAATGCCGGGGCATCGGTCGCGGCCATATCCGCCAAAATCTTGCGATTCAGCTCGACCTTGGCTTTCTTCAGCCCGCTCATGAAGCGGCTGTAGGAAATGTCCGCCGCGCGGCACGCAGCGCCGATGCGCACGATCCACAGCGAACGGAAATCGCGCTTCTTGAGGCGCCGGCCTTTGTAGCCGTACTTAAGGGATTTCTCGACCGCTTCCTGCGCGGAGCGATGCAGCTTGCTCTTGGTGAGGAAAAAGCCCTTCGCCAGCGCGAGCGTCTTTTTGCGGTTGGCACGCCGCTTGGTACCACGTTTAACTCTTGGCACGTTTGAATCTCCTTCAAATACCGCGGATCAGGCACGTGCGGCGAGCCCGTCCACTGGAAATATCTTAAATTAAGTTCAACCGGCCGAAGCCAGGAACCTAATAGGGAAGCATGCGCTTGATCTCAGGCGAATTCGCGGGATCCGCGATATCGCTATGAGCCAGCTTGCGCTTCCGGCTGCGCGTCTTCGAGGTCAAAATGTGGCGGGCCATTGCATGCCGGCGGACGATCTTGCCGGTGCCCGTCTTCTTGAACCGTTTGGACGCACCCTTATGGGTCTTCAACTTTGGCATAAAAAAATGTTTTCTGGGTGATCCCCGGCCGCCAGCAAATGTGACGGACTCATTGATAGTAGCATAGAGAAAAGGCCGGAGTGCTCACCCGAATCCTATGGTTGATCGCGCTGGGGTCTGCCGCGCACGCGGGAGACATGCAGGCTGCTGGCGTAACCCCAACATTTCATAAAGACATAGAGCCGATTCTGCAGAATCGATGCCAGGGTTGTCATCGTCCCGGCGAAGCCGCTCCTATGTCGCTTCTGCGCTTCGAGGACGTCCGTCCGTGGGCGAAAGCGATTCGCGCGGCGGTGCTGGCGGGCAAAATGCCGCCCTGGTCGCCTGACCCGAAGTACGGTAAGTTCTCGAACGATTTGTCGCTGGCTTCCAGTGAAAAAGAGAAGATTGTCGCGTGGGTGGATAGCGGTGCACTCGAAGGCCGGAGCGTCGACGCGCCTCCCGCGAGAACATTTCCGCATGGCTGGCAGATTCCCAAGCCCGACGTAGTTCTTGAAATGCCCGAGCCCTTCGATGTTCCCGCGTCCGGCGCGGTCGAATATCAATTTATTCGGGTACCCACGAACTTCACCGAAGACAAATGGGTGCAGATGGCCGAAGTGCGTCCGGGAAATCCCGCAGTGGTGCATCACGCGATCGTGGTGATGGATTCACCGGAAATGCGCGGGCGTGAAGAATATCTGGGAGGCTACGCTCCCGGCATGCTCCCGCAGGTATGGAAGCCCGGCGAGGCGCGGCTGGTGAGGGCGGGTTCGACCATCACCTTTCAAATGCATTACAGCACCAACGGGAAAGCCGCGCAGGATCGCACGAAAATCGGCCTGGTGTTCGCGCGAGGTCCGGTAACGGAACGGATCGTTGCGATGCAGTCGATGCCGCCCGGTCTTGCGATCCCTCCGGGAGTTTCGAATTTCCGCGTGGACGGCGCGGCAACCCTGCGCGAGGACGCGAAGTTAGTGGCGATGCGCGCGCACGCTCATCTACGCGGAAAATCGTTTCAATTCCGCGCGGTCTATCCAAACGGCGAAACGGAAATTCTGCTCGATATCCCCAAGTACGATTTCAACTGGCAACCGTATTACTATTTGGAAACTCCGAAGACGCTGCCGCGCGGGACGCGGATCGAAAGTACCGCTTATTTCGACAACTCGCCGAATAATCCGTTCAATCCGGATCCGAGCGCGACGGTTTTCTGGGGTCCACAAAGCTGGGATGAAATGATGATCGGCTGGTTCGACGTCGCGGTCGAGATCCCTGCGGTTGGAGCGGTCCAATAGTTCGCCCAGTCTTGCGAAGAAAATCAGGATCTACTGCATTGATGCAGAGGGCGAACGTGTAACGCGTCGAGGCTCTCGCTTGTTCTGTTTTGGTAGACTACTCGCTTAACCCGTTCTTAACCACGACCGTTAGACGACATCCCGTTGGACCACATTTAGGAGAGTCTCGTAATGAGTGTGTTCGCACGAAAGTCGCTGACCAACCTGTTGAAGGAGGCGGAGGAATCCGGCGAGCATAGTCTCAAACGAACGCTGGGCCCGTTCCAATTGACCGCGCTCGGAGTAGGCGCCGTCATTGGCGCCGGCATTTTCGTGCTGGCCGGATTGGGCGCGCATTACGCCGGGCCGGGGCTGATGCTCTCCTTCGTGCTCTCCGGATTGGGATGCGCGTTCGCCGCGCTGTGCTACGCGGAATTCGCCGCCATGATTCCGCTGGCGGGCAGCGCCTACACGTACGCCTACGCGACGCTCGGCGAGATCTTCGCGTGGATCATCGGTTGGGATTTGACGCTCGAATACGCGATGGGCGCGAGCACGGTCTCCTCGGGCTGGTCGAACCACTTCATCGAAGTCCTGGATATTTTCAATCTGAAAATTCCGTTGTGGCTCGCCTACGACCACTGGACCGGATTGCGGACAGCGGAGAACCTGGTGGCGCGCCAGATGGCGGTTGCATCCAACGCATCGCTGACGCCGGGAACTTCGGATTTCCTCAACAAAGTCGGCGACATTATGAGCGCGCAGTCGCCGGAGTTGTTGCGCCGCGCTCACGATCTGCTCTCCGCGCCGCAAATTTTCGGCGTCGAGATTGGATTCAATTTACCGGCGTTTCTGATCGCGTTGATCATCACCGCCGTGCTCACGATCGGGATTCGAGAGAGCGCGCGCTTCAACACCATCATCGTGGTGATCAAAGTTGCGGTTGTACTGTTTGTGATCGGCCTCGGATTTAAATACGTGAATACCGCCAATTGGGGCACGGATTGGTCGTCTTTCGCGCCTTTTGGCTTCTCCGGCGTGGGCGCCGGCGCGGCGTATATTTTCTTCGCCTATATCGGATTCGACGCGGTTTCGACCACGGCGCAGGAGGCCAAAAATCCACAGCGCGATCTGCCCATAGGGATTATTGCTTCGCTGGTCGCGTGCACGATTTTATATATTGCGGTCGCAGCGGTTCTCACCGGCATGGTGCCGTGGCGCGAGATCAACATTGAAGCCCCCATCGCACGGGCCTTTCTGGACCGCGGGCTCACCGGCGCCTCGCACATCATCACGTTCGGAGCCTTGGCCGGGCTCACGAGCGTAATGCTCGTGATGTTGCTAGGCCAGACGCGCGTACTGTACTCGATGGCCAAGGACGGACTTCTGCCGCAGCGCGTGTTCGCCGAAATTCATCCGCGCTTTCGCACGCCGTGGAAAAATACGATCCTGGTGGGAATGCTCGCGGCGATCGTGGGCAGCGTTACGCCGATCGACGATATCGGAAAGATGGTGAACATCGGAACGCTGCTGGCGTTCGTCATGGTTTCGGTGGCGATCGTGATTCTGCGGCACATCAATCCGCTGCAGCCGCGCCCATTCCGAACTCCGTGGGTGCCGCTCATCCCGATCTTGAGCGTTCTCTTCAACGGCTACATGATGTACAAGCTGGGCTGGGTGAATTGGCTTCGGCTGATTATCTGGCTGGTGATCGGGCTGGTGATTTATTTCGGTTACAGCCGCCATCACAGCAAGGTTCGCGCGCTCAATTCTTGAGATCGCGCTCCTTTCGCAGTCGGACCAATACGACGCGCAAGGCGGCGATGATGGGAACCGAGAAAAAGACGCCCGGGATTCCCGCGATTTCGGCTCCCGCCAGCGCTCCGAACATTACGAGCAACGGATGCACCTGGACGCCGGCGCTCATCAGTACCGGTTGGACCATGTAGTCGAGGAACACGCGGTAAACCACCAGGAAACCGAGCAGGAGAACCCACTTCGTGTATCCGGTGATGATCACCACGCCCAAGATCATCAGCGCCGCGATAAACGGTCCGATCGCCGGAACAATTTCGAATACTGACGCGATTCCCGCGAGCAACACCGCATACTGAGCGCCCGTGACTGCCAGGAACACCGCGTAACACACGAACGTGATGATCGAAAGGATCATCAGAGCCCGTACGTATTGAGCCAGCAGCACCCGCAAGTCGGAATAAATTTCGATGATGACGGTCCGGTGCAGCGGGCCCAGTCCGGTGATCAGCCGCCCATAGGCGGTCCTGCCGTCCTTCAAAATGAAAAACGCAAGGATGGGGACAAACACAACGCGGCCCAACGCGCCGATGCCGGTAATCACGTGTTCGAAAGCGCCACCCAGCATCGGAAAAGCATTGGTTTCGAGCGTGTCCAGACGAGTGGCCAATTCCGTGGCGATGCGGTCGCGAGCGGGCTCCAGAAACGCAGGAAGCGGAATGCGGTGCAGAGCATCCGCGCCGACGGCGTTCGGAAGCTTCTCCGCCAAGGAGCGGGCGTCTTCGCCGAGCGCCGAGCCAAGCGGTATGACCACTGCGGCGATCGCGCCGAGCAGCACCAGGTAGACAATTGCCAGCGCCGCGGTTCGTGGCACCCAGGTCGGGGCAACGCGTTCTACCGTGGCCACGATGGGAGCGAGCAGCAACGCAAAAAACACCGCCAGCGCGAACGTGACCAGGGTTTCGCGCACCACATAGATGATCACGATTCCCAGTACAAACAGGAAACAGGTCCAGATCATCTTGAGCGCGCGCGAATCTATCCCGAGCATTGTTAATCCAGAATAACCGAGGGCTTATATAGAATAAACGAAGTGACCCCCACGGCAGATCATATACGCAAGCTCGTCGCGCAAATCGACGACCTGGAAGAGAAACTTCGCGCCGGGGGTGGTCCCGCCAAAATCGAAAAGCAGCACAAAGACGGCAAACTCACCGCGCGCGAAAGGATCGCGAAGCTCATCGATCCCGGCGCGATGTTTTTGGAAATCGGTCTGCTGATCGCCTACGACAAGTACGATGGACAGGCGCCGGCCGCGGGCGTCGTCACCGGCGTAGCGCACATCGAGGGAAGGCCGGCGGTGATCGTCGCCAACGACGCCACGGTGAAAGCCGGCGCCTGGTGGCCGGAAACGATTCACAAAATTCTGCGCGCGCAGGAAATCGCGATGCGCAATCGCCTGCCGATTATTTATCTAGTCGATTCGGCCGGCGTGAACCTTCCCTATCAGGACGGGATCTTTCCCGGCCAGTACGGCGCGGCGCGGATTTTCTATTACAACTCCCTGATGCGTCGTAAGCTGCGGGTGCCGCAAATCGCGGCGGTGATGGGCATGTGCATCGCAGGCGGCGCATATCTGCCCGCGCTCTCCGACGTCATCATCATGGTGGAGGGCACCAGCTTTATGGGGCTCGGCGGCCCGAATCTCGTGAAAGGAGCCGTCGGCCAGGTGATCAGCGCGGAATCGCTGGGCGGCGCGGCGCTGCATACGCGCATCAGCGGCGTGGCTCATTATATGGCCGCGAACGATGCCGCTTGCCTTGCCATCATCCGGCAGAAAGTGCGTGAGCTACCCGCGGACTCGAATCGTGGAACATCTACTCCCAAAGGCTCGCCTCCCGCGAAATCCGCCGAGGGTCTTTACGATCTGATGCCCACCGATCACCGGTTACCTTACGACGTGGAAGAGGTAATTGCGCGAATTGTGGACGCCAACGACTATCTGGAGTTTCAGCCGGAGCATGCGCCGGAGATGTCGTGCGCGACAGCTCGCCTGAATGGACGGGCGATCGGTGTGATCGCCAACCGGCGAGGATTTCTCAAGACCAGCGCGGGTCCGCGCATCGGCGGAATTGTTTACGCGGAATCGGCGCGTAAAGTGGCCTATTTCGTCGAAATGTGCGAGCGTCAGGGCCTTCCGCTGCTGTACTTGCAGGACGTCTCGGGATTCATGGTCGGCGCCGAGGCCGAGAGCGCGGGCATCATTCGCGCGGGCGCGGAGATGGTGGAAAGCATGGCGTGCGCGACGGTTCCGAAAATTATCCTCACGTTGAATCACGCGAGCGGCGCCGGATATTACGCGATGGCCGGGCAGGGATTCGATCCGAATTTCACGTTCGCTTGGCCCACTGCGCGCATCGGGGTGATGGAGGGCGAAGCGGCCGTACAGGCGGTGCACGGGCCGGAGCTCGCAAAGTTGAAAGCGGCCGGTAAACCAATTCCGCCCGAGCTCGAAGCGCGCATCGCACAAACCCGAGCGGACTACGATCGCTGGCTGGATGCGAAGTACGCCGCCGCGCGTGGACACGTGGATGCCCTGATCGATCCTCTGGCGACGCGCCGCGTACTTACGCTGGCCTTCGAGGCTGCCTGTGCGAACGGGCATCGAGAACACTTAATATTGGAAACATTGTGAAACTGCGTATCGCACAGGATGGACGGCTGCGCCGCATTACGCTCGCCTCGCCCGAAACCCGCAACTATCTCGACGAGAGTTTGTGCGCGGACTTGCTCGATGAATTACGTTCCGCGGCGGCCGACGCCGCTACCGGTGCGGTACTGATCGATGCCGAAGGTCCGGTGTTTTGTTCCGGAGTGGATGAAATCGCCGGCGAGGATCTATTCGGAATCGGCCGACGCATTTCGAAGCCGATCGTGGCCGCAGTCAAAGGCGTCGCGATCGCGGGCGGAGTGGTGCTGGTGGCGAATGCCCATGTGGTGATCGCCGCGCAGGGAACCAGCTTCGGGCTCACCGAAATTCGCGAGGGCAAGTGGAGCGAGCCGATCTTTCGTGCCGTCGCGCAGGCCATTGGCGAGCGCCGCGCATTGGAGCTGTGCCTCACCGGACGAATTTTCACAACTCCTGACGCGCTGGCATGGGGTTTGGTTCATATGGTCGCGCCGGCGTTTGAGCTGGAAGATCGTGCGACTGATGTTGCAACGGCGCTGGCGAATGCGAATCCGGAAGCCGTGCGCGCGGCGCTGCGATGTCCTTAGTTAGACGAACACTTCAAAAGTTAGACGAACACTTCAAAATTAGGCGAACAGTTCGGCCGCAGGGATTTCCAGATTGAATTGCGGCAGAGCGAAGCGCGAGACTTCCGTGAGCGAGCGCCCTTCATAGACGAAGCAGCGCTTCAGTTCGGGCTCGACGAACCAGATGTTCGGAACACCCCATTCGCGATACTCTTCGAATTTCTGAAGGACATCGTGCATCCTGTCATCAGGGGAACCGACTTCAACCACCAATAGGGGTGCGATTGAAGGCACTTCTTCGGAAGGACCGTCTCCCTCGAAGATCGCGACGTCCGGGATACGATAGAGATCCTCGGCCAGCCGCATCCGGACTTCTGTGCAGCAATACCCTGCACTGTCGAGAAGCACTGCCAGGCGCTGCTGGGTTCTGCCGTGGCTTTTGGTAGGCAAGGATTTCTCCACGAGTTCGCCGTGAACCAGTTCGGGTTCGCGCTCGAAATGCGCAGCCAAATACTGCTCGGGCGTGATAAGGGCTCTCGTAGCCATCTAGCCGAAGAATAACACGTGATCTTTGACGCTCGTGGTCTAAACGTTCCACGTTTCGGCGAGCGCACGTTGGAAATTCCCGCCGAGAATCAGTTCGATATCCGGCGAGGAATAATTCCTCCGCAGCAGGCCTTCCGTCAGATCGTAAATCTTCTTCGCATAGTCGATCCCGTCCAGATCGAATTTCTTTGCCGGACGAACTGGAGCGTCGCGCCCGTCCAGATCGACGTCACTGCCGACGCCGGCGTGTTCGACGCCAACGAGTTTGACTATATGATCGATGTGATCAAGCACTTGCTCGATCGTCACCCGTCCCGCCCGGCCTACAAACGCGCGGACCATCGTGATCCCCATCACGCCGCCTTTCGCGGCCATGCAGCGAATCGCTTCATCCGTTTTGCAGCGGGCCATTCCGGGCACCAGCGCGCGGCAGTTGGAATGCGTGATGAGCACGGGCTTGCGGGAGGTTTCAATTGCCTCCATGGTTGTCCGGTCACCGCAGTGCGAAATGTCGATCGCCATGCCGATTTCGTTCATGCGCCCGACGACCGACGCGCCGTACTCGCTGAGCCCATAGTCGAGAGGGTCGGAACAACCTCCGCCCAGCCGATTGCCGCAATACGTAAGCTGCGAAACGCGCTGGCCGAGATCGTAGAAACGATTCACGTCGTCCACGCTTCGAAAATGTGCCGAGTTCTGCTGCCCCACCAAAATGCCGATTTTCCCGAGCGCCTTCACGCGCTGGAAATCAGCGGCCTTTTCGATGCGCTCGAAGTGACCTGCGTGAGCTTCGATAAACGTGTTCCAGCCTGCGATATCCCGGAGCGATTCGGCATAAATGTCTCCGCCGGTGTATCCGACGGCGGGATGGAAAACGGTGGTTCCCGAATTCTTCAGTCGCAGAAAATCGGCCTGCCCGAAGCGGGTCGGATCGGCTTCCCAAGCCGAAAGCTTCCGGTAATCCAGCGTGAGCAGGCCCAGCATGTCGATCACGGTGGAGCAACGAACCAGATCCACGGTGCGTGTCGAGTATTCCGTGCCGCTATCGGCGAACAGAGAGAATCGTCCGCGGTTGATGAAGGGCGCACCCAGAGTTAGCGCCGCGGTTTGGAGGACCGAACGACGGGACAGCATAAAGATAGAATCGGATAGTGTAGCACGCCAAATAGCTCGCATTCGGCCTAGGTTGAGGCGGTGCGCGGCGGCACGTCAGAACCTCGTCCACGCTTCAAGCCGCGGCCCGCGGCGCCACCGACTTTGCCGAGGAATCCGCGAAGCACAACGTCGTCATTCCGAGTGGCAGCGAGGAACCTGCTTTTGCTCGTGGGCTGAAGATCCCTCGACTTCGCTAGGGATGACAGCGTCGGCATTGGGAAGCGCTAGGGAATGTCGTGGCCGGCGGCGGTTCGGATTTATCGGGAGAGGCCCGCCCCGAACGCTCCGTCGATGTCAAAAGGCAACGAGATGAATAGGACCATTCGTATAAGACACTCGCGTCTCGCGGCGGATCGTATATACTCGGAGCCATCGCTGGGCGCGCGTCATGATCGAAGTTTTGTGGGCTGTTCAGTACGTTGGACTGCAAGGCGAAGGCGGCGGAGTCGTCGTCTTTGTAGACGGAAAGGTCCTCGGCGGGGACACTGGCTACACCTACGTGGGCACGTACTCGGTCCAAGACGGCAGGCTCAAGGCGCGGGTGAAAGTCAATAACTTCTTGCCGAGCATCCCGAACGTGCTGGGGCTTACAGGCGACTTCCAATTAGAAATCAACGCGCCGGTTACGGAAGATTTGCTTCAGGGTACGATGGCACTCGTCGACCGTCCCGGCGCTGGCGTGGTTGTGAGACTCATGAAAAAGGCGAGCTTATGACCGGACTCAAGCGCTCTTCCCACGGGCTTCATCGACCCCACTCCCGGGCTCTTGCAGGACCGTCATAGGTGCGAACTTTTCCTCGAAGACTGCGATGGGGAGCTTGCTATTACCTGCCAGCAGGCCGAGCAGGCGTTTTCGAAGGGCGTGCTGCTCCTGTTCCATATCAGTGAGCCCTTCAGGGTAGTAAACCCCCTTTTTTACATATACCTTGTCGAAATTGTAGTCCAACGTCGCACCCATCTTTACAAGGAGCTCAGCGAGCAATTCGTCAGCCCTCTCCGGGTCTCTTTTTTCATCGACCTTCCTCTGCTCGGGCGCCTTCCTGCCCCAGTCGCTGTAATGATCTTGCAGCTCCTTCCATGCATCGCGGACCGGTTTTTCGGATGGGTCTGTAAACTCAATGTCGATCAAGTTCAGCGCTTGAACATACGCCGGGGACAGCCTTGTCGCGCGAAAAGACATCAAGGTCTTAAAGATCCCGAGCTTTCGGCCCCTCACTTCGCGATGTTCGTCTAGCTTCCGTTGGATGCGGAGAGCGAGGATCGGACCCAAGACGATGGCCACAATCGTAACAATGCCAATCCACACTTCTGCGCTCATGAGTTAGCTCCAGGCCGAAAGGTTACGATCCGAAACCCAAAGGACTACAGTGTAAACCATCGTAGTGTTACGGACGCAGGCGGTCCTATAGTTTGGCGTCGGAAACGCATTGGCCAGCCGCCCCCTCTGCTATCCTCGTCAGAGGAATGCCGCAAATCCTTTACGGTGCGCCGGTTCAGGCGCAGATTCTTCACAGCCTCAAACCCCGGATTCACAAGCTCTCGCGCCCGCCGGGACTCGCCGTCGTTCTGGTCGGTCACGATCCGGCTTCGCAGATTTATGTCCGCAGCAAGATCAAGGCTTGCCACGAGCTCGGAATTCATAGCGATTCGCACGAATTACCCGCTACCGTGACCACCGACGAGTTGCTCACACTGGTTCACACATTGAACGAGCGCCCCGGGATCGATGGAATTCTGGTCCAGATGCCACTACCGAAGCACGTGGATGCGCGCCGCGTGCTGGAAGCCGTGGCTCCCGACAAGGACGCCGACGGATTCCATCCGACCAACGTCGGCTATCTGGTGGCGAATCGTCCCGCGCCGCGCGCCTGCACGCCGGCCGGCATTATCGAACTTTTAAAGTTCTACAAAATCGAAATGGCCGGGCGCAATGCCGTGGTGCTGGGACGTAGCGACATCGTCGGCAAGCCGATGGCGCTGATGCTGCTGCACGAGAACGCGACGGTGACGATCTGTCATTCGAGGACGGAAGATCTTCCGGAGAGGTGCCGCGAAGCGGATTTATTGGTCGCGGCGATCGGACGCGCCGCCTTCGTCACCGCCGATTTCATTGCGCCCGGGGCAACCGTGATCGACGTCGGCATTAACCGGATTACCGATCCCGCCGAGGCGCAACGGCTCGGGCGCGCCGAAGAGTATGCCGCGAAGGGACGGGTCATCGTTGGTGACGTTCATCCGCTCGATGTGGCGAATGGCGCGGGTGCGTACACACCGGTTCCCGGAGGCGTCGGGCCGCTGACTATCGCGATGCTGATGTCGAATACCGTGGAACTCGCCGAGCGTCACCTTGAATCGGCGGCAAAGGGAGCGCGCTAAGCGCGCGATTCAAGGTGTTGCGCGTCGGATTGACGGGCGGGCTAGCGACGGGCAAGAGCTTCGTCGGGCGGACGCTCGCGGGGCTCGGCTGCCATCTGATCCGTAACGACAATCTTGGCCATGCCGTGATGCAGCCGGGCGGGGAAGCTTATGAAGGCATCGTCCGCGAGTTCGGCACGTCCATTTTGAATCCTGATGGAACGGTTGATCGCCGTAAGTTGGCGACGCTCGTTTTTCAGAATGCCGAGAAGCTGGCAGCATTGAACGCGCTGGTGCATCCCCCGGTTCGGGCGCGCACCCGCCTTGAGCTGGAAGCCTTTGAAAAGACAGACCCCGATGGCATAGCCGTGGTGGAAGCTGCCATACTGATAGAGACCGGAAGTTACTGCGATTACGAGAAGCTGATCGTCGCCGTATGCAGCGTGGAACAGCAGATCGAGCGGGCCATGTCTCGCGACGGTTTGACGCGCGAGGAGGTATTGGACCGGCTGAGCCGCCAGATGCCGCTCGCCGAAAAAGTACGGCATGCCGATTATGTGATCGACACGTCCGGAACGAAGGAAAGCACCATCGCCCAAACCCAAATGGTGTATGAATCTTTGGTTACTCTGAAAAAGTAATTTTCGAAAACAGAATCGGAAATCATGAAACTACGAACCTTATTGCTCACACTGCTCCTGGTGGGGGGATTCGTCTATCTGACGACTGCACCCAATTCTGTTCTGCACCGCCCCTCTGAACCCTTGTGGAGCGGTCCGACCGTGGCGCACTCGGCCGGGCTTGGCTCGGATGAACAGAATAATATCGATATTTACAAAGGTTCGAAGGACAGCGTCGCGTATATCACCAGCACGGTCATGCAGCGAACTTTCTTTTTCGAAGTCGTACCCACGCACGCCTTGGGATCGGGATTCGTCATTAACCCCGAGGGCCAGATTCTGACGAACAATCACGTGATCAGCGGCAGTTCGAAAGTGGAAGTCACGCTGCCCGATCAGAGCCGCTACACCGCGAAAGTTCTGGTGCGCGATCGCGCCGACGATCTCGCGTTGATTCAAATCGAGCCGAAACGACGCTTGACGTACTTGAAGCTGGGCGATTCCGACTCCGTTCAAGTGGGGCAGAAGGTTCTGGCCATCGGCAATCCGTTCGGTTTTGCGGGCACACTCACGGTGGGTGTGGTCAGTTCTCTCGGGCGCGACATCCAGAGCGAGAACAACAAAATGGAAGGCATGATCCAGACCGACGCGGCCATCAACGAAGGCAACAGCGGCGGTCCCTTGCTCGATTCGCAAGGCAACGTGATCGGCATCAACACGGCGATCTACGGGCCCAACGGCGGCAGCGTCGGCATCGGCTTCGCCATGCCCATTAACCGCGCGAAATCGATGCTCGAAGGTTTTCGCAGCGGCAAGAATTTCGGACGTCCCCGTCTGGGAATCTCGACGGTGTATATCGGCGGCGATCTGGCCGAGGAGTTGAAACTTCCGGCCAGCGGCGGCCTGCTGATTCAAGAGGTCGGCTCCGGTTCGGCGGCCGAAGGAGCGGGCTTGCATGGTTACCATGACGTCGTGGTGATTGGAAACCAACGGCTGGGCGTGGGCGGCGATCTGGTCACCGCCATCGATGGCAAGCCTGTGTCTGAACCCGACGCCGTCACGCGCACCATCGCGCGCAAACATCCCGGCGATATGATCGCGCTCAAAATTTTCCGTGGCGGAAAAACTCTGGACGTGCAAGTGAAACTCGGCGAAGCGCCGGAGGATACGTTTTAGGGAATCGCGCCGCATGCAAACAGCGGACTTACAGCCGAACGTCGTTTCGGACTCCGGGTCGCTCGCCTCTCCGGGACCCCGGAAAGCACTCGCTGGATTTTTCGTTTCGGGCGTATTGCTAGCGTTTCTGGGCGCGATCCTGCCCTCCTGGGGCCATCATCTGCTGGCGGATTATTGGATGGTCGGCCTCTATTTCGTCGCGTTGATCGCGGGGCTGACGGCGGCGACGAAGATTGCGTCGTGGCTGCTGACGCGTAAAGGAATCGGAGCGACGCTGTCCATTTCCTGCGCGTCCGCCTCCGCTTCCCTGCTGATGCTGGCTTTCTTCTCGCCGCCCTTCGCGGCGTGGTGGCGCCTGCCGGGCATCGTCCTCTTGGGCTGCGCGGCGGGCGTTCTGCACACAGCGATCTTTCACGCGATATCGCCTGTGTATCGCCACGATCCCGCGGCGACGGTGAACCTGGGCGGCGCTCTGTTCGGCCTCGGATGCTTTACGGTGGCGTTTTTGATTTCGCGGATGTTTTACACATACACCGCGGCTTCCATTCAGATATGGTTGGCCTTGATTCCAGGATTCTTTGCGATCGCTTACGCCCGCGCGCGCTTTGCTCCGTGCGCGGTCACCTTAATTCAACCGCCGCACGCCGTGTGGTCGGAGCTGCGGACCCCGGACGCGGTGCTGCTCAGCCTGGTGCTCTTCTTCCAGTTCGGCAACGAATGGGCCATCGCGGGATGGCTGCCGTTGTTCCTCAGCCAGCGCCTGGGCCTGAGCCCCTCCACGTCCATCCTGATGCTGGCGCTGTATTGGCTCGCGCTGCTGATCGGACGCATTGCCGCCCAGTGGATTCTTCCGAATGTTGTCCATGCAAAACTGCTCGCCGGATGCGTTTTGGCGGCGGTGTTTGCGTGCATTATTCTGATCGCCACCGATAACCAGTTCGGCGCGGTCGTGGGCGTTCTGCTGCTGGGTGGCGCTTTTGCGCCCATCTATCCGTTGATGGTCGAAAGAATCGGCAAACGCTTTCCGGATTATCATCCAGGGCTGTACAACGGCATCTTCTCCTTCGCCATCGCCGGAGGCTTGCTGGCTCCCTGCGCCCTGGGCTACTTTGCGGGCGTGTTCGGAGTGGGCACGGTCATGGGATTGCCGCTCGCGGGTTCGGTGATCGTCTTTGTCTTACTGGTGCTCGCGTGGCTGGAAGCGCGGCTGCACTCGTCCGTCCAGCCGCAGTAAGCGGCGGGGTTCATTCGTCCAGCCGCGGTAAAAGGTCAAAAGCTTGCGATTATGCGATCCTCGACTTATGCGCCGCTCATTGGCGATCTGTGCGCTGTATGTATGCATAGCTTCGGGACTCGCTCCCTGTTTTGCGGGCGACCTCGAACAGCGGATCGCCGCTCTGCTCGAAAATAAATCTCCCGCTTTCGGAACCATCGGGATTCACGTTGCCGATGCGGCCACGGGCGCTCCACTCTACGCGTTCAATGAAGATCGCCCGCTGCTGCCTGCATCGAATCTGAAGCTGTTCACCTTCGCCCTGGCGATGGAGAGGCTCGGTCCCGACTATCGCTTTTCGACGCGCGTCCTGGTGGAACCCGCGGGCGACCTGGTGCTGGTGGGCAGCGGAGATCCTTCGTTATCCGGCCGCGTGTATCCTTACAAGAAAGATACGCCCGCCGGCTCTCCGCTCGATCCGATCGAGGAGCTGGCCGCCCAGATCGTCCGTCGCGGCATACGGCGCATCGATGGCGACGTCGTCGGCGACGACCGTCTGTACCCGTGGACTCCTTACCCGCCGAGCTGGTCCGTCGACGATACCGAGCGCGACTACGGCGCCCCCGTCAGTGCGTTGAGCCTGGATGACAACAACGTCGCGATCACGATTCAGCCCGGGTCGCGCCCCGGCGATCACGCCAGCATGTCGATGTCGCCGCCGGTCGAATTTCTCACCGTCGATCATCGCGTCGTGACCGTGCCTCGCGGTGCGGCTTCTGCAAACGGTCTTCCCGCGATCCGCTTGCGTCAGGTTCCCGGTTCACGCCAGTGGATCGTGACGGGCAGCATTCCGGCGGGCAGCGCTGCCGTTACCGAATACCTTCCGGTGGACGATCCCGCGGCTTTCGCCGCCGCGGCCCTGTATGACGCGCTGGTGCGCCGCGGTGTCGCCATTCGCGGCCGTCCCGTTGCCCGCCATCGGGCGCCGGGCGTGGAGTACGCCGCCCCCGCCGGAACGGAAGTGGCTGCGCGTCAATCTCCCCCGCTTGCAGACCTGGTGCGCGTCGCGGAAAAGGTGAGCCAGAATCTGCATGCCGAACTGATTTTGCGGGAAATCGGACGCGTGCGCGGCCACGATGGAACAGCGGAAGGCGGTCTGGAGGAAATGGCGGTGCTGCTGAAGGCGCTGGATACGGGACAACGTACTCGCATGGACGACGGCTCGGGACTCGGGCGCAATACGCTGGTGACGGCGGGATTGATCACGCGCTTATTAACCCGCGAGTATGCGTCAAAAGACCGGGAAGTGTGGATCTCGCTTCTGCCCGCCGGAGGCGAGGATGGGACCCTGGAGCATCGCCTGTGCTGCATTCGCGACGGGCGTGGAATTCGCGCGAAGACCGGAACGTTAAGCCGCGCCATCGCACTTTCGGGCTATGCGGAAACTAAGACTTCGGGCACACTGGCGTTTTCCGTCCTCGTCAACGATTTTTCCGCTCCTTCCGCCGATGTACGAGCGTGGGTTGATAAAATAGCGTTAGCGCTCCTGGAGTAAAGCATGCCCATTCACGAATATCTATGTGACGATTGCGGATCGAAATTTGAAAAGCTGGTGCGGAGTTCGCAGGCCGCGGCGGAGATCCAGTGTCCTTCCTGCGGAGAGGCTCACGTGACACAGCGGCTCTCCAGGTTTGCGGCCCATTCTCACGGCTCGTCCTCCCAGGAAGCGATGCCGTCGTGCCCTTCCGGAATGTGCGCGACACCGGGCCTGTGCGGCCGTAACTAGCGGCGGCGGCACGGCAGAGGCTTCTCGCGATCTAACGGCTTTTCGGGATTGCGGCCGCCGAAGCGGAACCCGGAAAATCGAGATGCCGCCGGATCGCATCGACCAGCATCCTCGGCAAGAACGGCTTTTGCAGGAATTCGACTCCGGGTGCGCGGGGCTCGTAAGGATAGCCGCTGGCGATAATCACGGGAAGCCCCGGACGGAGTTCGCGCATCCGATCGACCAGTTCCTCGCCGGACATTCCGGGAAGCGTCAAGTCGGTGATCAGCAGTGAGAACGAACCCGGGTCTGCCTGCATCAGTTGCAGCGCGGCGTGCGGGTCCGTACAGGATTCCACCGGAAGCCCGCAGCGCTCCAGGTACTTCTTCAATAGGTCTACCAGAGCCGTCTCATCGTCGACCAGCAACAGCCGTTGGCCGGTCATGCTACCAAAGAGACAACGGAATGTTACCCGGGCTGAAAAGGATACCGAGAGTGCCTCGTTGTGCCGTGCGGTTGTAGACGGAGGACGCCCCGAAATCATAGTGCGAGACATCGAAGCGCGCCGAAATGTGAGTAAAGCGACCGAGCGAGTAGGTGGCTCCCGCCCCAGCGCCGTACGACGTAATCACACCCGCGACTTGTCCCAGATTCACCGAACTCCGGTAGTTTCCATCAATGCCGAAATTCCACTTCTGGATGCCCGTGTAGCTGATTCCGGCATTTGCCATCTGAGTGCGGGTGCTCAGGTAAAAGCCATTGCCCGCGCCGACGGACCTCTCGTAACTCAAGGTCGCCGAGGCCCTCTGAAACTGTCTCGTCAAATCCGCTCTCCCGCTCGGATAGAGGGTCTGAGTGTCGAATGGCAGCACGACGGCGGGCACGCCGAAAATACTGGCTAGCAAGGGATCCAATTGAACGGCCACGAGTTGATGCACTTGGCTGACGGTGATCCCAGCGGTTATATTCAGAGTCCAGAAACGCCCGAAGTTGCCGAAATACTGGCCGGCCGCCGTTTGGGTTTGAGCGCTGAAAGAACCGCCCGTCGCATTTAGTTTGGAATAGGTGTAGATTGCGCCCAAGGCGGTCGAGAGCGAGATCCGATGGTTCACGCTCCCTGTCGCGTGGTAACCGCTCGAACTGGTGAGACCGTCCTCATTAAAGTAGTAACCGTCCGCGCCGCCGCCGAAGCTATAGGACGTTCGCGCCGATTGCAGCACCGTCATGGAGCCGGTGACATCCACGTAGCTCGATCGGCTGTCGAAGATTTGAGTGGTGGGAACGCTCCCGCCCGCCGCCGCGACATTTGCTACGGCCCCGGTTCCTTGGGCCAGAGAGGCGCCCGCCACTTTAAGATCGACCACAATCCGGCTTGAATACTGCACCGTCAGGCCGAGCGTCAAAGCTTGGTCCGTTCCGTCGTAAGCGGTGTTTTCCGGGTAATAACGATAGTCCCCCGTGTAATTTATGGCAAGTTGCGCGTGCTGCCAGTGATGGGCTCCATAGGCCCCGGCGGTGGCCGCCACGCCGAACAATTCCCCGACGTGAATCAGGTTCCCGTGCGCATCCGTGGTCAGCGGCTGGAGATTGGTGTCGTAAACGCCGCTGACGCCGCCCCAGAAACGTAGGTCGACTTGCTGGCCGCTCCGGTTTCCGATATCGCTTATGCCCGGACTCAGAACTCCCGGTCCTTGGTACGAGTTCGGGTCGGTTTGCGCCGCGAGCGGAAACGCGAGTGCGCAGGTGAGCCCCAACACCGCCCAAAACAATCTCAGGCCAAACAATCTAGCGTTCAAATGTTCTCTCCGATTCCCAGGGTCCCCCTCAGTCTGACGCGCCCCCGTGACTCGTGTCAAGCTCAAGAAAAGGGGGAACGTACTAGGGTGGGAACTTACTATAGTCCTGTGGCGTCTGAAGTTACGTTCCGAATCTTCGTGCCGGGGAGGCCCTCATGGCTTTGAAACACGAGTCTCGTTTTCACGCAGGTTTATATCCGCTAGTGTGTTTCGCGTTAGGGGCCGGAGCGTTCGCGGCGGACCTGCCGATTCGAGACGTCACTTTGTATAAGCACGGCGTCGCCTATATCCAGCGTTCCGGCGAGCTCAAGGCCGGCGAAACCGCGCGGCTGGACGTTAAGCCGGAAGATATGAACGACGTCCTGAAATCTCTTACCATCAACGATCGAGGCGGCGGGAAGGTGGCCGGCGTGCGCTACGACGCGAGCGACCCGCTGGACAAGCGCCTCGCGGATTTCCCGTTCACGGTGGGCGGCGGAACATCGCTGGCTAATTTCCTGGATCAAGCCAAAGGCGCGCGCCTGGAATTGAAGCTCGGAGCGGAGACGGCGGCGGGGATTATCTTGAGCGCGCGCGTCGTTCAGGACGAGAAGACTCCCGAACGGGAAATCCTGGTGCTCTTGCTCGATTCGGGCGACATCCGCACGTTCGATCTGGCCGCCGCGAGCACGGTCCGTTTCGCCGATCCCAAGCTCCAGAGCCAGTTGCGTGCTTATCTCGCCCTTCTGGGCCAATCGAAAGCGAAGGACCGGCGCAGCGTTTATATCGACGCGCCTTCGAGCGGAGCGCGCGAGTTGACGGTCAGTTATATGATGCCGTCGCCCGTGTGGAAATCCAGCTACCGGCTGATGTTCGGACCGCAGGGCGATCCCACGCTCGAAGGCTGGGCGATTGTCGACAACACCTCGGGAGAGGATTGGAGCAACGTCCGGCTGGCCGTCGTTTCGGGCAAGCCGGTTTCGTTTATCACGCAACTGTACCAGCCGCGCTATGTGCAGCGCCCCTTTGCGGAACTCGCGGAGAATCGGGCCGCGAATCCCTTGGTCTATCAGGGAGCGTTCGATAAAAAAGACGAGGTTGCCAAAGCGGGAGGCGTCGCCAGCCTTGGCGCCGCCCGGATGGCGATGCCTGCAGCCGCGCCTCCCCTGAACGGGCGCGATGGCAATGGACCTGGCAGCGGCGGTGGCTTCGGAGGCGGCGCGTATCGAATTTCGTCCTCCTCGGTTGATATCGACGCTGCCTCGGGCGCCGCGGTCGGCGAACTCTTCGAATACAGTTTCGCGACACCCGTCACTGTCAAGCAGGGTGAATCCGCCATGCTTCCGTTTCTTCAGCAGAAAATCGGTGCGCGCAAACTGCTGGTCTATTCCGAAAGCTACGGACTGAATCCGCGCGACGCAGCGGAACTGAACAACAATACGGGTAAAACGCTCGACGGCGGACCCATTACGGTTTACGATGCGGGATCGTACGCCGGAGAAGCGCTCGTCGAAACCGTTCCCATGGGCGACAAGCGTCTGATCAGTTATGGCGTCGATCTGGGAACGCGCGTCACCACTGCATTCGATTCCTCGCAGGCGGTGGTGCGCGAAGTACACCTGAATCGCGGCGTACTCACCAGCCGTTCCGCCGTCACGGAGACGAAAACGTACACGATCAAGAACGTAGATGCGAAGGCCAAAACCCTGGTCATCGAGCACGGTCAACGCGCGGGTTTCACTTTATTGGAGCAGAAACCCTCTGAAACTACCGCGAACGCGTATCGTTTCGAAGTGAAGCTGGCTGCTTCAGGAACCGAGAAGTTCCCGGTGCGCGAAGAACGGGTTTTCGATCAGACAACGTCCGTTTCCAGCATGACCCCGGACGTTCTCGCCGGCTGGATTCAGAACAAAGCGCTCAGCGACGCGGGACGCGCACAATTGCAGCAAATAGCGTCGAAAAAGCGCGAAATAGCGTCAAATGACGCTGCATTACACCAGGCCGAAGCCGACATCACCTCGACGAATCAGGACCAATCCCGGATTCGCAGCAACATGGAAAGCCTGAATCGCGTCACCGGGCAGCAGGATCAGGTACAGCAATATGCGCGGCAGCTGGCGACCACGGAAGCGAAGCTCGCCATGCTGCGCGATACCCAGAGCGCGCTGCAAAAGAAGAAAGCAGCGCTCGACGCCGACCTCAATTCGCTGCTGGATAAGCTGGAGTTTTAGCTTTCGCCGGGAGTTGCAGTCCATCGCCGTACATGCCGAATCCGGGGATGGTCACCGGTAGTTTCCCGGTAATCGGAATCTCTCCGAGCAACGCTTTCACGGCCGCGAGCTCACCTGTCGTTGCGGTGTTGAACGTCGCGAGATACGCCGCCACTTTCGGGAACGGCGTCACCAAATACGGATTCCCGAGCGATACAAAAACGACCGGCACGGGGCCGTCCGTCAGCTTGCGCACGAACGGCGCTAGGTCGCCGCTCAGCATCGGATTGGTGGTGAAGGTCGCGAACACGATCGCGGAGCACGTCGAAGCATCTCCGAACACGGCGTCCAACGCCACGGGCGGCAGCAAATTATCCACGAACACCACGCGGGCGTGCGGCGCGCGCCGATGAAATTCGTCGGCCATTCTTTGTCCAAACGACGAGAGCCGGATGCCCGAGGACGCAATCAGGCACGCCTGATCCGGAGCCGCGAGCGGAACGGCGGCACCTTGATTCCGAAAGTTTTCGTTGCGCACGACGGTGACCGCGCGATCGGAAACATTTTGCGCGTGGTCGGCTTCTTCAGGCGAACCGATGGCCGTGCTGATCGCGTCCAAATCGACCAGCCTATTCTTCATTAAGCCGACGTGGACTTTCGCTTCGAGAACGCGCAAGGCGCTTTCGTCGATACGCTGGCGGGTAAGGCGGCCCGTGCCGACGGCTGCGACGATCGCTCGAATGACAGCGTCCGGATCGGGCGGAGCCAACAGCACATCCGCTCCCGCTTCGAGCGCGCGGATCGCCCCTTCGGCGCCGGCGAACTGCTGGGTCATGCCGGCCATGTTCATGGCGTCGGTCACGATCAAGCCCTTAAATCCCAGTTCTTCGCGCAACAAGCCCTTCAGCACTTTGGGCGAAACCGTCGAGGGCACGTGGGCGGAGTCGATGGAGGGAGCCGTGATGTGGGCGGTCATCACGGAATCGACGCCGTGCGCGATCGCTGCCTCAAAGGGTTTCATCTCCACCGAATGAATGCGATCCAGATCCGCGGCCAGGTTCGGCAAATCCGTGTGGCTATCCAGGTCGGTGTCGCCGTGTCCCGGAAAATGCTTGGCCGAGAGCAGCACCAGGTTCTTCGGATCCGAATGCGCCCCATCGATGAAGGCGGCCACATTCGCGGCTACGTCGTCGGGATTTTCGCCATAGGAGCGAATGTTGATCACCGGATTCGCCGGATTATTGTTCACGTCCGAATCCGGGGCGAACACCCATTGAATCCCCAGCGCGCGGGCCTCTCGCGCCGTGATCATGCCCGCGTAGCGCGTCTCCTCCAAATCGCGCGCGGCTCCATACGCCATGGCGAAAGGGAACTTCGTACTATCGCTGACGCGCATGGACGCGCCGCGTTCGAAATCAGCCGCCATCAAAAGAGGCACCTTCGAGAGGCGCTGCATCTGATTCAAGAACAGCGCCATGGCGTGCGGCTCGGCGTAGCGAACCAGGCCGTATTGGACGCGGTTGATGACGATCAAGCCGCCGATGTGCAGGTCCTTGATCCAATGGTGGAACATATCGTACTCGGGGGATTTCGTGCTGGGAACGTCGCCGTAGGAAATGCCGACGACCAGCTGGGCGACCCTATCGCGCAGCGAAAGCGACTTGAGAATCGATTGGGCGGTCTTGCGTTCTGAAGCGACTTTTTTGTCGATTTTAGGGGGTTTCGGCGCTGGAGTTGCCTCGGGCAGTCCCAACAGCAGCGCGAGCGCCACCATCGCTACCACTAAATTTCGCATTGAAATTAGGATAGCTCGCATTTGCCTCAAATAAAACATCCAGGATCAATTATGTTTTGGACCGTCGCGCCTGAATTGCGATTCCGGCCCGCTCATTCACGAGTCTGTCGAAATGGCGGCGACGGAAGAGTCGAGATGACTCTCGGCTCAGCCTGGCGGCTCGCGCCACATCGGAATTAGATGGCCCCCTTATTCACATTCGCGCTTCTGCAACAAGACCGCCGCAGCGGCGGACCGAGGCCCTCCCGTTCGGCGCGGCCGGAACCTGCCCCTTTTTAAGTTTACGAGCCGGCGAATCTCTGATTTTGGGACGACGTATCGCGCGGGGAAAGCGCTTCGATGGACGCGGCGGCGATCTGTGCGATGTCATACAGTTTTGGCGGAGCGTCGGAAACGGCTGAGAGCGCATCGCGGAACATGGTGTTGCAGAAGGGGCAGGCCGCGCCGACGACATCGGCTCCGGTGGCGACCAGTTCCTTGGCGCGCGCATGGCTCACGCGTTCGCCGGTTTCCTCGCCCAAAAACGCGAGTCCGCCTCCCGCGCCGCAGCAAAAGCTGCGCTCCCGGGAACGCGGCGGATCGATCACTTCACCGGAGCGCGCCAGCACTTCCCGTGGCTGGTCGTAAGTGCCGCGGTAACGCCCCAAATAACACGGATCGTGATACACGATCTTTTGCTGTGATCCGGTCTTCGGAAGCTTCTCCTGATGCCGAGCCATGAACTCGCTGTGATGTTCGATGGGCGGAGCTTCCCCGAACTCGCGCCAATCCTTGGAAATGGTGCGCACGCAATGCGGGCAAATGGAGACGATTTTGGCGACCTTGGCCTGCGCGAGCGTCTGCAGATTCTGTTCGGCGAGCTGCTGGAACACCAGGTCGTTGCCCAGGCGCCGCGCCGGATCGCCGGTGCATTTTTCCTTCTTCAGAACCCCGAACGTGGCCCCCAAGTGCTGCATCACGCGCGCGAAAGAAGCAATAATTTCGCGGCCCTGGGGATCGTACGCGCCCATGCAACCGAGCCACAAGCAATATTCCTGGGTGCCATCGAAAAGGGGGAACTGTTGTTTCTGGATGAATTTATCGCGCTCCGTCGCGCTGAATCCCAGAGCGTTGCCGTTGCGTTCCAGCGCCAGGAACAGCTTCGTGCCGTAATCGTCCTCCCATTTCCCGGTGTTGACGGCGCCGCGCCGCAGACCCACGATGATGGGAAGATGCTCGATGCCCACGGGGCATTGAAATTCACAGGCGCCACAGGTAGTGCACTGAAACGCGGCTTCCTGCGAAATAAGTTTGCCGAGCAGCGGTTCATCCGATTTCGCGCCGAATTCGTTCAGATACCCGCGCACTCCCAGGATGATTTGCTTCGGATCCAGAATTTTGCCGGTGCTCACGGCTGGACAATGTTCACTACAGCGTCCGCATTCGACGCAGGAATACGCTTGCAGCGCGACGATTTGCGTCACGTCTTTGCCGGTATCGAGGCCGAAATCCTCGTCTCCGGAAAGCGGCGGAATGCGCGAGAACTCTCCGCGCGAAAGGAACACCGTCAGTGGACTCAATACCAGATGCAGGTGCTTGGTATGCGGGATCAGCGGCAGGAAGATCAATAGTGCCAGCGTATGCAGCCACCACATCAGCTTCGTGTCGCCCATCGCGTATTGCGCCAGATAGGTGATCATCAAGATGAAAATCAGCAGAGCAATAACGCCCGATTCGATGGAGACGTGCTCGCCCAACCAGCGTGGGCGCGCGACGAAGCGCCGGATGAACAGCGTCGCGATGGAGACGGCCACGGCGACCGCGAAAACGGCGGCGAATCCGAAATAGAAAGCGCCGAACCATCCGTGGCGCGCGAGAAAGGGAAGGTCTACGCCGGTCGCGAAATGATTCAGCGTCACCAGAGCGAAGGCGCAGAATCCCCAAAAAACAAAAGCATGCGCAAGGCCCGCGAACGGCCGCTCGCGAATGACTTTCGCCTGCAAAAGGACTTCCCAGACGAAGTCCCATACCCGTTTCCCGAGCGGGTGCAGATGGAAATCGGCGTCGGGTTTAGCCTCGCGGATTTTGCGAACGACTCTCCCGAAGCGCAGCGCAAATCCACAGGCCGAACCGGCCAGCAGCACAAGAAATGCAATGATTTCAGGAGGAGAAAAGCGGAGCACCTTTTGAAACTTTAACACGCGGGTCTGTCGCGAAACGCGTCGCGGACCGATATTTAATGGTAAAAATAAATACTAAAGGAGTCTCTGGGTGCGTCATCTTATCTCCGGCGCCGCCGGTTTCATCGGGTCGCATTTGTGCGATCGCCTGATTGCCGATGGACATCACGTCACGGGACTCGATAATTTCATCACGGGTTCCGCGCGCAATCTGGAGCATCTGGAGTCGCATCCGCGATTCCGCTTTATGGAACAGGACGTCACGCAAGGTTGCGATGCTCCCGGGCCGTGGGATCAGGTGTGGCATCTGGCGTCGCTCGCGAGCCCGCGGGATTATTTAGCGCATCCCCTTGAAACGCTGGAATCCGGTTCTTCCGGAACGCGCAACATGCTGGAGGTCGCGCGGCGCGAAGGCGCACGGTTTTTGGTGACGTCGACCTCGGAATGCTACGGCGATCCGTTGGAACATCCACAAGTCGAGACCTATTGGGGCAACGTGAATCCCGTCGGCACGCGCTCCTGCTATGACGAAAGCAAACGTTACGCCGAAGCGCTGACCATGGCGTATCACCGCTATTACGGCGCGCGCACCAACATCGCGCGCATCTTCAATACCTATGGACCTCGCATGGCGCTGAACGACGGCCGCGTGGTTCCGGCGTTTTTGGACCAGGCGCTGCGGGGCGAACCCTTTACGGTTTTCGGCGACGGCCGCCAGACACGAAGCTTCTGTTACGTTTCAGACTTAGTGGACGGCCTGGTTCGTCTGGCGTCTTCCGACGAACGCTATCCGGTGAATCTGGGTAACCCGGTGGAACTCACGATTCTGGAATTCGCCCGCCGCATTCAGGAACTGACGGGATCGGATCGCGAGATTGTTTTCGAGCCGCTTCCCGAGGACGATCCGCGCAAGCGCCGTCCCGACATCTCGAAAGCAAAAAAAATTCTCGGATGGGAGCCAAAGATCAGTCTGGAGCAGGGATTGAAGGAAACCATCGAATACTTCAAAAACCTGGCCACGGTCTCCCGCGTTTGAAGAATTCGCGTTCAGGCGGTCCTGCCGGACTCGCTGCGGGGACGTGAGACGGCCGGACTAGCCCATACTTTCGAGGCCGCCGCGCAACCCAGTTGAACGGACTTCCCGCCGACCGTCAGCGTCATCGTATCGTCGCAGTTGCGCGACACGACACGTAGCGCCGAACCCGGACGGATTCCGAGCGCGTCGAGATATTCCAGAAGTTTTCGATCGCGCTCGAACACGCTGGTCACCTGCACCGACATCTCCGCGGCCACTTCGTCCAGCGGTCTCCAGCCCCGCTCGCGCCGGTCCTGGGGGCGATCGAGACCGGGGCGATTCCCATGCGGGCAAGCGTCCCCATCCCCCAGCTTTTCGCGCAGTCTGCGTTCGAAGTCGGCCGAAACCGCATGCTCCATGTGTTCCGCCTCGTCGTGCACGCGATACCATTCCATGCCGAAAATTTCCGTGAGCATCCGTTCGATCAGATTGTGGCGCTCAATCAGGCGATTGGCGATCTCGCGGCCTTCTTTGGCGAGGGTGATCGATCCGTTGTGAGAAACGCGGATGAGCCCGTCGCGCTTCAGACGCCGCACGGCCATGGTGACGGCGGGTGCGGAAACTCCCAGCCAGCGAGCGAGCGCGGCGGCGATCACCACTTCACCCGCACTCTCCGCTTCGGCGATCGCTTTGAGGTAGTTCTCCTTAGAGATGGTGATGCGCACTCATCCAGATTGTAATATGCGCCCGCTGGTTGCTATCCCTAGCGCGCTTTCTTAAATGCTCAGCAGCGCCGCGGACATTTGCAGAAGCTTCTGGCGAAAGGTGTGTGCGTCTGCGCCAGGCGCACGGTCGATGACGCCCGCGGAGGTCTGCAAGTCGATAGATCGGGACATCCCGTTCTCCTGTATCGAGTAGGCCCCAGAGAGCCGCTTGGCGGCTTCCCTGGATAAGGCGATGGCGGCGGCCGGCTCTGCGTCGATAATGGCCGCGAAGGTTTCTTCATCCCAGCGGCCCAGGACGGCGTGGTCGCCGACCAGGGTGGAGAAACGCTGCACCAGAGCCTTGACGCTGCGTTCCATGATCTCCGGAGAATAACGCTGGTCCAGTCGCTTCAAGTTGCGGATGCACACCACCAGCACGCAGAACGGCTCTTGCCCCTCGAGCATTTCTTCCAGCTGCGATTCGAACTTCTGGCGATTCCAGACATCCATAACACCGTCCAGCAACAACGCGCGCCGTTCCGCATCCACCTGTGCGTGCAGCAGCCGGATTTCGTCCCGCAATTGGGCGATGACCAGGGTGTGCGCGCGTTCCATGCGCTCCACGCTCGATTCGATGACCGTGCTGGTCTGTGACACCGCCGCGCGCAGATGTTCGAGATCGCCGTTCGCCGCGGAATTCAGCGTCCGCAGCGCGGTGTGCAGGTCCTCATGATGATCCGCTCCACTTGCGGCCACGCTGTCCGCGAAAATCTGCATGGCGTCAGCCGCGGCCTTCATCTCGTTTCGGAGCTTCGCCAATTGTTCGAGCGACCGGTCGCGATGCTCCCGCAGTTCTCCCCGAAACGAGGATTGAATGGACGACCAGTCGTCGGGATAGGCCGCTCGTTCGGCATCGGCGCGAATCTGATCCAGGTGCCCGCGGAAGGCGTTGGCCTCCTTGGAATCGAACTCCACCGTGTATTGCGAGGCGGACTTTACGGCATGGACGTAGCTCGCCTTAGCCGCCTTCACCATCTCTTCCAGGCGATCCAGATCCTCTGAAGCTTTTCGAATGGAGATCAATTACATGCCTCTGAAATCGCTCATCGGCAAACGAAAATCGATTGTGAGAGCAAAAGACTTCGTGCGAGCGAAAGGCTAAAGGGAGTGGAACGTCATGCCCGCGAAACTCACGACGCTTTCGTCATCGATGTTCCACTGTTGGTACTGCTCCAAACGCCCCCGAGTGTTCGGGATCGCTTTGAGGAAGGTGTAAATCGGGGCGGACCCGCACCACTTCAAATCGTCGCCGTTTTCGCGGGTCAGTTCCCAAAAGCCGTGCGCGTCGCCGGATTCCATGCGCCCGATGCGCGCCCGATCCCGCTTTTCCACCGCCAGCATTTCCCCTTCGCCGGCGGAGGCTTGAAACGAATCGCCGTAGCGCCGCCCCATGTGAGCCATATCGACGCCCAGCACCCACAGCAGGCGATCTCCCTCGCGAGCGGCCATTTCCCCCAGCGCGCCGACGATCCGTCGCGCGGCTTCGGTTTCCTCCGGAAAACCTCCCTGAAACAAGCTCATATAGGTGCCGCACAACACGGGGAGGATGCGGACGGTCGGGCCGAATAGGTGCTGGAGATACACGACCTGGAATTCGATGGAATGCTCGATCGCGTGGCAGTAGTCTTCCATCTGGGCGGCATCGCCCGCGTCCGCCGCGAGCTTTTCCACCAGTTTGGTATCCGTGATCGCGCTGCCCAACGGCGTTTCGAAAGGCTTGCGCGTCAGTCCAATGCGATCGGGACGCCCGTAGTGCGAGGTGCCGAGAATGACAAAAGTCCGCTCGGCGTCAGCTGCCGAGAGCGCAGTATAGGCGGCCCGATACGCCTCGATCCCGCCGAAGGGGCTCACGTGGGGCGCGGCGATTCCTAAGATTTTCTTAGCGTTCGACGGCGGTCTTTGCGGCGCTCCCGCTAGATAGCTCGCCATCGTTTTCGTGAGTTCGGCGGCGTCGTTGGGATAGCCGCCTCCGGCATGCGATGCTTTGCGCACCGGCGCTTCGGCAAACGCTTTTTCGGCCGCGCCGCGGAGGCCTTGGTAATTTTCGTCTTCCAAAAATCCAGCGTGACTGAGCGCCTCGCTCAATTGCCGTTCGAAGTCTCCGGCTTGCACGTCTCCAGTGGCGCGAACCAGTTCCGCCCGCAAATCCAGCGCGCTGCGCTGCCCATCGTAGAATTCCAGAAATCCGATGAGCGCCGGAGGAATGATGAGCGTCACGTCGGAATATTGGAACGGGTCTCGAATCACCAAGCCCGGCTTATCCTCCAAGGGGGAAGGCATGAAATCGAGCGAGGCGCGCAAACGAGGCAGCATGACATTATTTATATTGACACCTCGGGATATTGCACGCGAGCGCAACGATTCCCTCCGCGCCGACGTGCGATTGTATAGTCAGAAACAGAGGCCACGTGAAAAAACTTACCGCCGCGGAAATCACGAAAGCTCTAGCCGCTCTGCCGGGCTGGAAAGTTCAGGACGGCAAACTGCATCGCGAATACCGCTTCCTGGATTTCGCGCATGCCATCGGATTCCTGATGACGGCCGCGCCTTCCATCGAGCGCTTGAATCATCATCCCGAATGGTCCAACGTTTATAATCGCGTCACCGTCGATCTCACAACGCACGACGCGGGCGGCATCACGAAAATGGATCGCACGCTGGCAGAATTGCTCGAAGGGATTGCCCAAGAGCTTCACTCGAAGTAAGCGCGATGAAACTGCTCTGGCTGGCGGCCTGTCTCCCTTTCGTGGTGTACGGACAGGACACGTCGGCCATGTCGCTCGCCCTGGATGCTGCCATGCAGACGGCGATTCGGGATGGAATGATTCCCGGCGGCGTTCTGATCGTCGGGCATCAGGGGCGCATCGTGCATCGGAAAGCTTACGGCAATCGCGCGACGTTTCCCACGCGCGAGTCGATGACGCTCGACACGATTTTCGATATCGCGTCGCTGACGAAGGTTGTGGCTACCACGCCGGCTCTGATGAAGCTGTTCGAGCAGGGGAAGGTTCGCATGACCGATCCCGTGACCGCGTACCTGCCGGAGTTTCAAGGCGGGCATAGCGACATCACGGTTCGCGATCTGATGACGCATTTTTCGGGCATGCGTCCCGATCTCGAGCTAGAGCCTTCGTGGTCGGGATACGAGACCGGCATTCGCCGGGCTTTGATCGAAAAGCCCGTGGATCCGGCGGGCACGCGCTTCGTTTACAGCGATATCAATTTCATATTGCTCGGTGAAATGGTTCGGCGTCTGAGCGGCCGTTCCCTCGACGAATTTGCCCGCGAGCAGATCTTCGAGCCGCTCGGCATGCACGAAACCATGTTCCGGCCACCCGAATCTCTGCGTTCCCGGATCGCGCCCACCGAAGTGGATGCCGCCACTAAAATTCCGCTGCGCGGAGTGGTGCACGATTCCACGGCGCGCTTCATGGGCGGTGTCGCGGGGCACGCCGGAGTCTTTTCGACGGGTGACGATCTGGCGAAATACGCCGGAATGTTGCTTGCGGGCGGGGAAACCGTCGGTACGCGCATTCTTTCCGCTCTTACCATCCAGCGATTCGCATCGCCGAATTCGCCGCCCGATCAGCCGGTGCTGCGCGGTTTGGGCTGGGACATCGATTCGCCATACTCGGCCCCGCGTGGCGAATTGTTTCCGCTCACTTCTTATGGGCACACGGGCTTTACTGGAACTTCGCTGTGGCTCGATCCGGAATCCCACACATTCGTTCTGCTGCTGACAAATTCCGTGCATCTCGCGCCGGGCCGCAATATCAACCCGATTCGCGCGAAGGTGGCCACCATCGCGGCAGCAGTTCTGGGTAGCGATCGCGATCGCTCCGTCTCACGCTCAACGCAACTCAGCGGCGGCGCTCTTTATGAAACGTTGGAAAGCGCGGGCGCGCGCCGGATGGCCGCTCCGAATCACGAGGTGCTGACCGGCCTGGATGTTCTGGAAGCCGATCGCTTCGCTGCGCTGGCGGGTAGGCGCGTTGGTCTGATCACCAATCACACCGGCCTGACCCGTTCGGGAAAACGCAACATCGAAGCCATGCGCGATGCCGGCGTCAACATCGCCGCCATCTTTTCCCCGGAGCACGGTTTAACGGGCAAAGAAGATCGTCCCGATATTGCCGACGACCGCGACGCTTCGAGCGGGCTTCCCATCCGCAGCCTGTATGCAAACGGACGCAATCGTCCGACGCCTGAAATGTTGCGCGGAGTGGACGCGCTGGTTTTCGACGTTCAAGATGCGGGCGCGCGTTTTTACACCTATTCCTGCACCATGCTTTACGCCTTAGAGGAAGCTTCCACAGCGAAGCTGCCGTTTTTCGTGCTCGATCGGCCGAATCCCGTGACAGGCGCGCACGTCGAAGGGCCGCTGCTCGACGCGAACCTCGAAAGTTTCACCGGATGTTTCGGGATGCCGGTGCGCCATGGCTTGACGCTCGGCGAGCTCGCCACCATGGCGAATGCGGAGCGCAAGTGGAACGCGGACCTGCGTGTCGTGAAAATGACCAACTGGCAGCGCGCGGATTGGTTCGATTCCGCGGGCCTCACCTGGATTGATCCTTCGCCGAATCTGCGCAGCCTTAACGCGGCGGCCCTGTATCCGGGACTCGCGCTGCTGGAAGCGTCGCCCAATTATTCCGTCGGCCGCGGCACGGACGCGCCGTTCGAGCAGATCGGCGCCGATTGGATCCACGGCGGCGAGCTCGCGCAGTTTCTGAATGCGCGTTTCATTCCCGGTGTACGCGTCTACTCCATACGTTTGCAGCCCTCCTCGGGCCCTTTTGCGGGGAAAACGATCGAGGGCGTCCGCTTCGTCATTGTGAATCGCGAACAGTTCGATTCCGCGCATCTCGGTATCGAACTCGCGTCGGCGCTACAGAAACTTTATCCGGGAAAGATCAATTTCGAGGCGTGCCGTTTTTTGATCGGCAATCGGGAAGTCGTTGACGCGCTGAAGGCCGGCCGGGATCCGCGAGAGATCGAAGAGCTTGCCGCGCGCGATGCCCGAGCTTTCGAGGAGCGCCGGAAGCCGTACTTGTTGTATTGATGTTCCGTTCAGATTCCCAGTAGAAACGCCTTCGCCGGAATCCCCGTCAGCTTCGTGAGTGCGTACGCGTACCACTGGAGCTGCCTTTCGTACGGGCCTCTGCGCGCGGACATATTTGCGTCCGTCTTGAAATCCACGACCACCCACGCGTCATTTTCCACGAACGCCAGATCCACAACGCCTTCCAGCAATCTTCCGTTTTCGAGCGGCAGGACGATCGGATACTCGCGATGACGACGCCGCGCGGCTTGCGCTCGCGCGAGCAAGGGATGAGCGAGAGCTGCTCTCACTGCCGCCTGCGCCGCGGCACACTCCGCTTCGCTCGCGCCCACGATCCGTCCGTGCAGAGCTACAAAACTTTCGATCGCACTCTCCTCCGCATCCAGCGCCACGTCGCGCATCACGGCGTGCACAAGTGTTCCGAAGCGGCGTCCCGAGGGCCGTGTCGCGCGCGAGGTGTCGGTGGAATCGAACTCCACGGCGATTTCCCGCGGCGGCGCTTCCGCCGTTTGAGTCGCGGTAAAGACCTCATGCTCTGGACGCGAGGCGCTCCCCAGCACACGCGCGCGATCTTCCGCCCAGGTGCGATACGCCGCCAGCCCGCCTTCGTCCTTTTTCAGATGCTCATGATTCGTGCCGAACTCGCCGCGCACGCCGAGTTGCAGCGTAGCGGGATCCCACCACACCACGCGATGGCCGCCGAATTCCGGCTCCACCAGTCCGGGCCGCACCGAAAATTCCTCTTCGCGATCGTATTCGAGCGGGCGCTCCACCACTGTCCGGTTGCCGAATTTCGGACAGCCTTCGACGGGCTGCTCGGATCGGCGCCAATTTGCGCGCGACGGATACATCGCCTTATTCAACGGACTCAGCCAGCCTTCGAACATCTGGTCACCCACGGCAGGCACGACCAGCAAGTCGCGGGCGCGCGTCGCGGCGACGTACGCCACCCGCACGCCTTCGGCCTGCTCGCGGAGGCGTTCCTGCGGCTCGTGTTCGACCAATTCGCGGGGTGCGCAGCGCAGCAGGCGCGTGGCGCACAGCGTTCCCTGCACGTGATGATCCGGCTCGCGCGCCGCGAGATTGGCCGTCAGATCCGCCAGAATCACCACCGGAAACTCCAGCCCTTTCGCGCTATGCACCGTCAGAAGCCGCACGCCATCGGAATCGTCTTCGAGCGCCGGAGCCTCCGTCGTGTCTTCTTTCTCCGCTCGATTTTCCAACTCCTCCACGAATCCCCGGAACGAAATCCCGCCGGAGATTTCGTAGGACCGCGCGAGCTCCGCCACTCTCGCGACGTTCGCCAGAATCTGCTGTCCTCCTGGCCGCACGACGAATCCGGCGTGCGCGCGGGTGGCTTCGAGCAGCGCGTTCACCGTGGCCGCGAACGGACGATGATTGCGCTGGCGATGCAGTTCAGCCAGTAAATCCAGTGCTTCCGTGATCGGGGCGAAGGCCGCCTCGGGTTCCTGATCCTGTTTTCGGAACGGATGGAGGTGGCCAAAGCGATGACGATACCGCAGCAGCAATTCATCGGTGATCGCGAAAAGCGAACCCTTCAGCGCGGTGAAGACGCTCAACTCGTCGTTCGGCCACTCGATCGCCGTCAATGCCGCGCGCATCGTCTCCACTTCCTCGCGTTTGTGGAACGACCGCGAGGCGCCCAGCAGATGAGGAAGTTCGCGTGCTTCCAGCGCCCGAGCATAATCGCGCGTCAGATCCTTGCCGCCCTGCGTGCGACGGCGCAGCAAGATCGCCACGTCGCGCGCCCGGAATTTTACAAATTGTCCGCCCTCCATGAATCCCCATCCGCTTTCCTTCACCAGCCACGCCGTGAAGGCGGCCACGGCGTCCGGCAAAGACCGATTGATCGCTTCTTTGGCGATCTGTCTTTTGTAGGGACGCGGCACCGGCAGTACGACTACGCTGGGCCGTCCCTCCGGGGCGGGACGATCTTGCAGCAGCGGCGCCCAATCGGCCTGACCCGCTTCGGCATTTCCGGTCATTTCCATTTCAAACGCCGCGTTGACGAAATGTTGAATATCCGGTACCGATCGGAAGCTATGCGTCAGGCGCACGAAGCCGACGCCGTGCGCCGTCAATTTATCGCGGATTTCGCGATACAACACCATGTCCGCGCGCCGGAATTTGTAAATGGATTGCTTGGGATCTCCCACCAGGAAAAGCTTTCCCCGGACGGGCCGCGCCCGAAAGCCATCGGATTCGTTCGGATCGTCGCACGCCAGCAGCAACAGAATTTCGGCCTGCAACGGATCGGTATCTTGAAACTCATCCACGAAAAGATGCGTAAAACGCTGCTGCAAATGGGCCCGAACCGCCGGCTTATCGCGCACCAAATCACGCACTTTGATCAACAAATCGACGAAATCCAGCTTGCCTGCGTGCTGTTTGCGATGTTCGTATTCCTCCACCAGGTCGGACATCTCTTCGTGAAGGACAGCCGCCAGATCGGCATCCGCGCGCTGCCGGAATTTCTCGATCGAGTGCTGGACCTGCTCTTTGCGCGCCAGGAGTTCGTCGCGCGACACGCCTTCGCCGTACGCGCCTGAGCCTTTCTTGGAATCGCGCGCCAGATCGCGGCCTAACTTCAGCAGCAGGCTTTCCAGTCCGTCGTAATCGCGCGCCGCGGCCTCCTCCGATCGCTTAATTGCGTCGGCCAGCCAGCGAGCTGGGGCGATTGCCCGATAGAGATTGTCCGTGGTTCGCCGCGCGTGCGAGCTCATCTCGGCCAGTTCCAGCGCGGCCGTCACCAGCGCGTCAATCTCCCGCTCTCTGGCGAAGGGATCGCGCCGCCACAAAGTCGTGTAATCCCGCCATTCGATCAACTTTCTTCCCGCGAACATCAATTGTTCGACGGGCGGCGTGTCGTCCCAAGAGTCGCGCCACGCCATGCGGGCGAACGCGCGTTTCAGTCCCGGAGAGGACTCCCCGAGTTTCTTCTCCATCCAGGCGCGAAACGCCGCGCGGAAGATGCGATCGTTGCCCTGATCCGTCAGTTCTTCGAATGCCGGATCAATCTTCGCTTCCACCGGTCTTTCGCGCAGAATCTGCGCGCAGAAGGAGTGAATGGTTCCGATGGACGCCTCCTCGAGCCTCTGCAGAGCGTCTTCCAGAGCCTGCCGTTCTTTTGCGGACAGCGCCGCGTCGCGGCTTGCTTTGTCCAATTCGGCGCGCAGCCGAAGTTTCATTTCTCCAGCGGCTTTATGCGTAAACGTCACCGCGGCGATCCTATCGATCTTCGCGCCGGACTTCAGCACGGAAACGATGCGCTCCACCAGCGCGGTGGTTTTTCCGGTGCCCGCCGACGCCTCCACGATCAAGCTCTCGCCAATCGAGTCGCGAATGCGGCGCCGCGCGTCTTCGTCCGTTGGGACCACGGGTTGAAAGGACGATGTACTCACGCCATCCCTCGGATCTCAATCAGCGCATCCAATCTTTCATCGCGCCGGTCTTTGTGTTCTTCGTAGCGCTGCTCTTCGTACGGCCCGCACACACTGCGGTAATCGCAGCGCTCGCAGGCGTCCTTCTGCGGAGCAGGCGGCAGAAATCCATGGGCGATGCTCGCATCGATGTTCGAGAGCAGCCGCCCCAGAATCAGGCGGGACTTCTCCTGAATCTGAATCGTTACGACGTCATAAGCGCCCCGTTGCGTTGCATAGAACAACCGTCCCGTGCCGACGTCATGACCAAGTATTTCTTGGGCCGCGAGACCGTATAACAAAGGTTGCAGTAACTTTCCTCCACCCACATACAGAGGAATCGTGTCCGGCCGTTTGCCGGTCTTATGGTCGGTGATGCGCAGCGCACCGCTCGCTGCATCGCGTTCGACCAGATCGATGGATCCCCGCAAGCGTATGCCTTCCGCCAGGATGGCTTCGACTGCCGTGCTGTGCGGATCGCGTTCCGCCGAGGGTGGCAGGCCGAAGGCGAATTCGAAGTGGAGCGGCTCCCAACTTCCGTCGTTCGCGGCCACGAACTGAAGCCAGCCGCGCAAATCGGTTCGCAGATCCTCGACGCCGGTTTGCCACACACGCTCAATCGCCGGCGCGAGTTTTTCCCGCTGCTCGCCCGCTACCCGATCGAGAGCCTTGTCCAGATGCTTCAAGGCGTCCGCCAGATTCTCCGGCCTCACCGGGAGCAAAGAAGAGCGCTTCAAATCCCCCAACAAGGCGAACTGCACCGCGTGAAACAGACCACCACGCGTCAACGGATCCAGTTGCTCCAGAGCCTCCGCGTCGTCGCGAGGCCTCAACCCGAAGATGCCGTGCAACGCGAATTGGTATGGGCATTCGGCGAATTTCTGAAGTGAAGAAGGCGACCACGCGCGCGCCGTCAACCGATGCGTCGCCAGTGCCTCCAGCGCACCTGGCTCCGTCGCGACCAGTCCGTCAGCGTCCCACCATTTGTGATTCCATCTTTTCCAGCGGGCCCGCAGCGAACGTGCCAAAGTCGAATTGACGTCCAGCAAATAATGAGCGGCTTTTTCGCTCCTGCCGAGCACGGCCAGATCGTATTCGGCGTCGTCGACGGCGTCCGCGGTGTCGACGGGAGCCGGCCAGTTGATGCGCGCCGGAGCTCCCGCCCGCGCGGCCTCCTCGAAATCCTTGAGCTTCGGCAAGCGGCCTTCCATCGCCCTGGGCAATTCCAGCGCGTAGAACGAAGGAACTCGCGGACGTCCTTCCGCGGTATCCATGCGTGGATAGGACGCGACCAATCGTCCGCGCGCCGCGCTCAGCGCCAGTCGCAACTTAAGGCGCTCCTGTTCGACGCGATCGTCGCGCGTCGGCAAATACTCATTCACTTCGCGCCGGAATTCATCGAGCAACAACGGATCCTCGAACGACTTCTGGGGAAACAATCCTTCCGCCAGTCCGGGAAGGAACACCGTCTCAAACGCGCAGCCTCGCGCTTCCTCAATCGATCCGACGAACACTCGGCCGTAGCGCCGCGGAGGCGGTTCCGCGCGCAGAAATCGCAGCCTTTCGCGCAGCACTTCGGATACTTCATCCAGGCGCACCGGGCCCACGGCGGCCATCGGTTCGAGTTCGGCAAGTACGCTCAATACGGCTTCCGGATGCCGCAGAGTGCGCCGCGCCAGCGACGCGAGGCACTCCAGCCACTCTCCCCAGGCGGCGGAATCAGGCAGCGCCACCAGTTGTTCGATCACCGGCAGCGCGAATGTTTCCAGTTCCCGAAGTTCTTCGAGTTGCCGCTCCAATCCCGCGCGCTGATTTTCGTTTTCGCGCTCCGCCGTCGCGATCCGTAATTCGAATTCGTGCTCGAGTCCCTTGAGCCTGCGCGCCCAGCGATCTTTTCCGCCGATCACCGCGGCGTCCACCAGCAGGCGCTCCCAGCGCGCCGGAGATCGTGGCGAAGGCGCCGGATCCGTGTTCTCTTTGGTCCGCGATTCGACCGCGCCGAGCGCCCCCAGTATTTCGTCTTGCGGAGCAACCCAATCCGCTGACGATTCTCCCGATTGCCGATCGTCGGAAGGAACCTGGGCGAGCGACAAGTATTCCGCGAATTTCGATGCCGAACATTTTTCGGACGCGCATTCGAGCAGCGCGAGAAACGCACGACCCGCCGTATCCGGCCGCAGCGTGCCTCGGCTGAAGTACGCGGGAACGCGTGCGCGCCGAAGCGCTTCCTCGATCAACGGCTGATATCGTTCGACCGAACGCAGCAGCACGGCCATGGAATCGAACGCCGCGCCCGCGCGAACCAGTTTCAAAATCCGCCGCGCGATCTCCACTGCTTCCAGGCTTTCGCCCGGCGATGAAAAGATTTCGAACGCGCCGTCGCCTTTTGCAGAGTCATGCACGATCGGAGCCGGTTCGGTCGCGAATAATCCGCGACGCAACTGCGCCAGCGTCCCGCGCTCCTTCGGATCGTCCAGATCCTCGGCTGTCACGCCGAGAATTTGTTCGAAGATACGGACCGCCGCCCAACGCGACGGCGCCCGGGAAGTTTCGTCACCCGAGCTCACGGCCACCACGACCGCAGGGGATTTGTCGGCGACCGCGCGAAAGAAAGCGCGATGCGCGGCGGTTTCGAGTGGAACGTCGAACACGATCATCGGAAGCCCAACCAGAGGGCTACCGCCGCTATTTTCGCCCTCGCTGTTTTCAACGGACGCCCGTGCCAGCTGCAGAATGCGAGCCAGGTCGGCCAGCTTCGCTTCCGCCAATTCATCCTGATAGCGCGCCAGCAATTTGCCGAGATCCTCGCCCGCTTCGCCGGTGTTGCGAAGATCCTCCGCGCGAACTCCCGCGAGCCGCAATTCCTGAATCGTTCGAGAGAGAGCTTTCGCGAACCCCGGCAGGGTAGCCACCGGTTTGAAATATTTCAGATCGCCCGCCAGATTCGCCTCGTGCAGCGCCCGCGCCGCGATCGCTTCGGCGCCGAGCGCACCGACCGACGCTAAGTTTTCCTCAGCCATATACTGCCGGGACAGTAGAGCGGCCCATGCGACTAACGAAACCCGATGAAGTCCCAGTACGCCGCCCGTCAATGAGTGAGCGAACTGCTCTCCCGCGACCACGCTTGGAACTAAAAGAATCTTTTCGGGTTCTTGTGAAAACGCGGACGCGGCCTCGGCACTGAGGCGCGAATTCGATCGCGATTTTAAAATTCGCACGATCTTTTTGAATTCTTTTTTGAAGGGTGTAACCATGAAGGGGGTCTGCGTCGTTTATATAGACAATTAAATCCCCGTTACGACAGCGGGCGCTCTCACCCCTTTTCACCCAGAAAGGCGCCCGCTTTTTCTTCTTCTGGGTAAACCCCTAATCGGCGATTCCGTCAAACAACACGGAAGTCAGATAACGTTCTCCCGAATCCGGAAGGATCACAACAATCGTTTTGCCTTCCATCGCCGGCTCTTTGGCGAGGCGGACGGCGGCCACCACGGCTGACCCGCACGATATCCCGCACAGCAATCCTTCTTCTTTGGCCAGACGCCGCGCCATCTCGATGGATTCCTCGTCGCCGACCTTCTCTACCCGATCGACCATCTTCAAATCCAGCGTCTCCGGAATAAAACCCGCTCCGATACCTTGAATGCCATGTGGCCCCGGCTGCATTAATTCGCCGGCGAGTTTCTGCGAAATCACCGCGCTGCCTTCGGGCTCGACGCCCACCGAGAGAATCGGTTTCTTTTTTTCCAGCTTGATGTAGCGGGAAATGCCGGTGATCGTGCCGCCCGTGCCGATCCCCGCCACCAGCACATCAATGGTGCCGCCGGTGTCGTCCCAGATTTCCGGGCCGGTGGTCTTGAAATGAATCGCGGGATTCGCGGGATTACGGAACTGCTGCAGCAGCACCCAGCGCTGTGGATCGGAAGCGACAATTTGTTCCGCTCTTTCGACCGACGCGCCCATGCCGAGCGCTCCATCCGTCAGGATGATTTTCGCGCCCAACAACTTCAGAACCTTGCGCCGTTCCATCGACATGGTTTCCGGCATCAGCAGCGTCACTGGATAACCGCGCGCCGCGCCCACGAACGCCAGTGCGATGCCCGTATTTCCGCTGGTCGGTTCAATGAGTTCCTTGCCGGGCTTCAGAATGCCGCGCCGTTCCGCGTCCCAGATCATGGCGGCGCCGATGCGGCACTTCACCGAGTACGCTGGATTGCGCCCCTCCACTTTGCCGATCACGGTGGCTTTTGCACCATCGGTCACACGGTTCAAGCGAATTAAGGGGGTGCGTCCAATGGAAAAAGAATTATCAGGAAAGATCATTTAGATATCCCAGTTTGCCACGTAACGCGACTGTGATTGTTTCCAGTCGCGCACCAGTTCGGCGAACGTCGTGTGATCCACAATCGCCGAGATGGCACCGTCCACGCGTTTCCACATGCCGGCAAAGGGACTCCCCGCCGCGCGCTTGTTCTTCTTGGCGTCTTCCATATAGCTCAGCACTTCGCCCACGGTGATCTGGTCGGCGGCCTTCGAAAGGCGATATCCACCCTCGGCGCCGCGGCGCGATTCGACGAAGCCGCCCTGTTTCAAATCAGCCAAGATGAGTTCGAGAAACTTCTGCGGGATCTTCTGCCGGCGCGCGACTTCGGCGATTTTAATGGGCTCTCCGGGCAGTTGCGCGGCCAGATCGAACATGGCCTGCAGCGCATATTCGCTCTTCACGGAAATATTCATGTCGAAACGATGATTGTAGGGTTCAATGCAGGCGCCTGTCCACCGAAGAGAACCACCCAATCGTCCGAACGTCCGCGTCACTCCTTCCATTCCCAAACGCGAACGTCATCCCGAGCGGCAGCGAGGGATCTGCTGTTCGTTTTTTGGCGCGAAGAAAAGCGGATTCCTCGCTCCGCTCGGAATGACACGCGTTTCTTTGCCGGGGAGCCCGAACCTCTTTCGATTCGACCGCAAGATTCGGAGTGCG